>Ga0209491_10001930_pt1 | contig 38687 bp, 37 predicted proteins | sample BON02_FD_187213 | JGI IMG/M metagenome (GOLD analysis project Ga0209491, IMG submission 187213) | Freshwater microbial communities from Lake Bonney liftoff mats and glacier meltwater in Antarctica - BON-02 (SPAdes) (version 2) | ecosystem: Environmental > Aquatic > Freshwater > Ice > Glacier... | reverse complement strand
GTAACTCATAAACAGATTATTACTTATCAAAATCTACTCAATTCTAGACCTAGAAAAAATCTAGATTATAAAACCCCTAATGAACTATTTTTGTATCCTAGTGTCGCACTTGCTAGTTGAATGTACCAAGATCGTTTTATCCCATTGTCAATAGTGATAACACTCAAAGGTTCAACATCTACCCAAACCCTACAGATAACCTAGTACACATAGAAGTAGATTTGATTGAAGGAGCCACTTATGATATACAAGTCTTAGACCTTAGCGGTAGAGCAGTCTATTATCGGTCAGTCAGCTCGTCAGAATTTAATAACTCCACTATGAGTATAAATACCTCTAGTTTTGAGAGTGGTATCTACTTTGTGAATGTAATAGAAGGCACAAATCGATTGACCAAACGACTGGTGATAGCTAGATAGTCTTAATCCAATTTTACTAAAATCCCTTTGCCTATGGCGGAGGGGTTTTTTTGGGTTTACAGTGGCTCAATACCAATTGTCATAAGAATAGTAGCACACTTGCCATACTCCTTTATTTGTAGCATCTTTGAGGGAATATGAAAAACTATATTTACTTCTTTATTATCCTCTTAGCTTTCACTTTCAATGCGTGTAAAGACGACTGCCCAGTGGAGCCAGATCCGTGTAGTGAGTATCCTGAGAAGATGGAGATAACGCTGATGTGGCCAGATTATTTCTTGCCAAACTATAATGAACAAGGATTCATTGAAACTACAAATGAAATCTTTGCGGTAGAGCAACTATTACAGTTTAAAACAAACTATGATTACGATAGTATTCACTGGCAGTTTGGCTCTGACCCTGCGATATGGAAAAGGAATGTAGTGCCGTTAATCTTTACCAAACCAGTCGGCAAAGTGACTGTCTTTTGTAAAGGTTTTCGTTCTCCAAATATAGATTGCTTTGGTGCAGAGGATGATGGAATCGACACTATCACTAAGACACTAGATTTCAAAGAATGGCACGAATCCCCTTTATTTGGCACTTATAGAGGTGTCAATGAAGGTGAAACTGATAGTTTTAACGTGACCATTGGACTAGATTCCGTGTACAACCAAGCACTAGACCGATGGCAGCTGGACAAAGACGCGGTTTTCTTTCAAGGACTACCAAAACATACAAATTCTCGAAAAAAAATAGGAATAGAGTATTATGAAATGTTTGGTTTTAATAGCGGACATCATGATGGGATTGATGATAAGTATACATACATTAGAATGTTTCCAGAAAACGAGAATGAAATTGAAATCCACTTTCAGGTATATGCTACTAAAGAAAATAAAAAATTTAATGGACGACGAACAAATTAAAACGAAAACACATGAAACGATATATACTAATAATTACGATAGCCTGTACGCTATCGAGCATGGGACAAAGCTGTCCAGATATTACCAATAATACTACAGACCCATCCAACCCTTCAGATTGGCGTGGTAACGACCCTGCCGCAAATCCATTCGTAAATCTAGATCCTAATATGGTGGATGCTAGATTTGACGGACCACCGAGAGTATATACAGGTATCAGAATTGGAAATTGAAACAAACAGAAATTATGAAAAGAACTATACAATTATTAATCATACTCTTCTTCATTATCCTCTTAGCTTTCACTTTCAATGCGTGCAAAGATGACCAACGCCCAATAGACCCATGCGAAAAAGCTGTACCATTCGAACCGCAATTTAAAATGGGAACTGGGGTATTTGCACAGCTTGGCCGTGACTTCTTACCAAAACCTATTTGGAGTGGTAAGCAAAACCATATTAGAGTTGTATCCGACACTATTCTTGGTGAGGCTGTTTTCTTTGAAGCTAACTCTGAATATGATTCTGTCTACTGGCGAATAGGGCAAGAAGCAACCTACAGAAAAGGAAATAGTATTGGGGTAGGATTTGACCAGGCCAAAGGTACTTTCAATGCACAGATGATTGGTTTCAGAACACCCAATACGCTATGCTTTCCAGAAGACGCAGCTCCTGATACGCTGAGCCGATCATTTACCCTATTTCCCTTAGACTCTTGTCGTGCCATAGGCAAGTGGAGTGGACAGTACATAGAAGAGAACTCAGAAATCTTTGAAATAAACATAATTTCGCTTCGAAATGGAGCATTAGAAATAGACAATATTCCTTGGAGACCACAATTTCCGCAAACCTCTATAATTTATGTGCCATACTACCACGGTGCTTTCTCGAGAGCAGATACCAGTTCATACATCGGTCCAGACTATAAAGAAAGGAGAATCAGGGTGGCCAATACACGAATAAGAGTGCATGGATCTCATGATGATTCTATCACCATTACTATGCTTTATAAATACGATAATATACCATTAGACGAGCAGACACTTCAACCATTAACTTTTAAAGGAACACGAATACAATGAAAACATCAATAGAAGTAGCATGGAGAAATACAAATGATGAAGAAACTCCCAACATTTTCAAGGGCATCAGACTTAAATAATTTTTTAAAAACTCATTTGTCAATAATCTATACAGCATTATATAAACAATTTTCTTAGTCTTGACTCAATACCCTACATTTGACCCTTGAATGAGCACACTGCATATCCATCCAGATAATCCTAAGCAACAGTCCAGCATTCCATTCATTCAAAACACCGAACTACCCATGACTTACAATAGAATCTTACTTAAACTTAGTGGCGAAGCTTTGCTTGGAGACAAGGAGTTTGGCATAGACAGCTCAATACTAGCTATGTACGCCAGAGAAATTAAATCTGTAGTAGATGCAGGCGTAGAAGTAGCCATAGTGATAGGCGGAGGCAATATTTTTAGAGGAGTGAGTGGCGTAGAAGGCGGCATGAAAGACCGAGCTAATGCAGACTATATGGGAATGCTAGCTACCGTTATCAATGCTATGGCACTGCAAGGTGCTTTAGAAAATGAAGGCGTATACACTAGACTGACTAGTGCTATAAAAATGGAGCAGATAGCTGAGCCATTCATTAGACGAAAAGCTATCCGTCACCTAGAGAAAGGTAGAGTAGTCATCTTTGGTGCAGGTACAGGAAATCCATACTTCACTACTGATACGGCAGCGAGTCTGCGTGCCATAGAGATGGAAGCAGACGTAATACTCAAAGGAACTCGTGTAGACGGTATCTATACCGCAGATCCAGAGAAAGATGCTACTGCTACTAAGTACGACGATATCAGCTTTACCGAGGCCATAAAACGTAATCTAAAGGTGATGGATATGACCGCATTCACATTATGTCAAGAAAACAAACTTCCGATCATCGTATTTGATATGAATAAGCCAGGCAACCTACTCAGTGTAGTGCAAGGCAATCAAATTGGTACGTTGGTAAGCTAATTAGTTAGCCAGTTCACTAAGTAATAGTAGATACTTCCCCAGAACTAATATGACGTTGACGTTTGATTTATCAAGTTAGCCTGATTTTATCAACTATATTTGATGTATGAAATTTTTATTCAGCATTCTGTTATTTCTTCTCTGCACTACTCTTTTTGCCCAGGATACAACTAAGATATCCTTAAACGCAGCGGTTATTCAGGTTTTTGGCTCTGGAGGTATTTCACTATCCCTAAAGTATGACCGCATATTGGTTAACAAACCTGGTTTTAAGCTTGCCCAAAGTTTAGGATATACTCCAGCTTATGACTTTAGAGAATCTCCTGCTTGGTTTACAGAAGGGAATATTATTCTAGGTAAGAAAAAGCATCACCTAGAAACGGGTTTGGGTCTTGCTCTAATTCAACTCTACAGAACATCAGATTTTATATCAACCAGAAATGAAATCAATCCATTTTTTACTTTAGGATACAGAATACAGGATTTCTCTAAAAAAGGAATAACCTTTTCTGTAAGAACTCACCTAAACAGTAAGGTAGTAGGAGAAACAGAAGAAATTTGGTTTGGCACTACTTTGGGATATTCGTTTTAAAAAAGAATAAACTATTTAGTCAATTGAGCATCTCGAAAGGATGCGATTCAAAGCAACCCCCTAAAACTTATTCTTCCACATCATGCTCTCTACAGGCTTGATGCTTCTTTTATTGTATTTAGCGTTTTTCTTCTTGTTGTACATTACCTCTATTTCTCCCTCTACTACGAAGTAGATTAGCTGACCTATTGGCATGCCTTTATAAATGCGTACAGGTTGTGTCACACTAATTTCTAATGTCCACGTATTACAAAATCCAACATCTCCTTTACCCGCTGTAGCGTGTATGTCTATACCCAGTCTTCCTGTACTACTTTTCCCTTCTAAGAATGGAATGTGAGCGTGGGTCTCTGTGTACTCTTCTGTAACGCCTAGATATAATACGCCTGGTTGCAATTCAAAACCATCAATAGGAATCTCAAAATGCTGTACTTTATTATGCTCCCGAGCATCTAGTACTCTACTGGAATAACAAGCTAAGTGCTTGCCCAAGTGTACATCATAGCTATTAGTACCTAAGTCGTCTCTACGAAAAGGCTCTATAAGTATGGTTCCTTTGTCTATTTCTTCTAAGATTCGTTTGTCGCTAAGTATCATCGGTTTTTGCTTATGGCAATTTTAAGGCATTATTTCTACTTTCCAAAGATAGATACTGCGGTCATCTGAACACGAAACAAATGTATCGTCGTCAAGCCATTGTACTTTATTAATACAATTGGTATGACCATTGTACCGCTCTATATCTATCACCTTGAGCAGCTCTAGCTCTCTATTCCATACTTTTATAGTTTTATCCATACTACTGCTGAGCAGGATTTCACCATTATAACTCAAGCTTTTTGCTTGATACTCATGGGCTGGCACACTATACACCTCCTTGCCTATGGTGAGATCCCATGCTCGTATCATCCCATCTCTGCCTGTACTTACTAGTGTACTCGCATCTATCAGTGCTAAAGCAAATACCGAATTGGTGTGCCCCATCAACTTTTGTTTTACCTCATAGGTCGATTTATTTAACTCATAAATGATATTATCTGAAGCTCCTACAAAGAGTGAATCTTCTGATTCTATGGCACATCTCAGGCTATCAGGTGCTAGTAACATAGTGTTTTTGCCAAAGTGGCCGCCTACGCTATCTGCTATAGTTTTCGGTCTGAGCAGGACACCGTCTTCTCCCCCACTATATTTATTCCCTATAAAAAAAACGCCACCTTGGTGTAGCTGAGTGGTTTCTACCAATACATTGGTAGCGAGATCCACAGTGTAAATCACTCCACTCCTACTGCCTACTTTTAAGGTGTTTTCTACCTTGGCTATACTGTAAAAAGCTTCTCCGCTCTGCAGTATCATAGTACCTTCTTCAGGATTATCTATATCCCATTTTACCACAAAACCACCTGCACAGGCGGAGTACATAGTACGTGTATCTGCATCCAACACAAAATCATAGATAGAGTCCTTGTGCCCTGCGAATTGTGCTACTTTTGTAATCTGAATATCGGGTCTACGTGCCACTACATACGAAGAAACATATAAAGAATGGAATAGTTGCACTTTGGTATATTACAGAGACCAAAGAGCAGCTGCAAGCTATGCTACCCCCAACGTGGCTAGATAAACTAGACCTAGATAAAGTTAGTACGCATAATCTTGCTGCTCGGGTGTTAGCACATCAGGTAAGTCCCGATTTTGCTCCATTAGAAAAAGACGAGTATGGCAAACCTTACTTTGATAGTGAGGACCACAAAATAAGTATCACACATGCAGGAGAATACGCTGGTTTTATGCAAACCGAAAAGCGAGACTGCGGTATAGACATGGAAGAAATAACCGAGCGTGTGCGGAGGATACAGTCCAAGTTCATTAGAGAAGATGAAGAGCTTTTTTTAGCAGAAGATCTAAAAGGGCTCTTCGCCGTTTGGTGTGCCAAAGAAGCCATGTACAAGCACTACGGGCTTAAGGCTCTTGATTTTAAAAACAACATGAAACTAGACTACCAAAAACTAGCAGAAAAAGGGACGCTTACTGGCCATATTTTTAAAGGTGACTATACCGTATCACTAGAGCTAGACTATGAGTTTTTTGATAATTACTTACTCTTGCATACGAAGTAATCCCGTTATATAACCTTTACAATTTGGAGGGTTAAGGATGTATTTTGTGCTTAATTGAGACTCCTTTTTTTATGCATAGCCGCAGCTACGGATTAAAAAATAGCTGAAAAGTAAGAGCAAAAGACGAAGTTTGACCCCAAAGAAGATAGTTTAAAATAACTTCTATGAGCAAAATAATTTGGATAACAGGAGCCGGCACCGGCATAGGCAAAGCATTGGCTTTAGCCTATAATGAGGATGGGAACACCATCATACTCTCGGGTCGTAAAAAAGCCCGACTGGAAGAAGTAGCCAGCGTACTATCAAATGCATATATACTGCCCCTAGACGTGGCAGATGAAGTGACCATAGCAGCTGCAGTAGCAGAGGTAGAGGCCAAATTTGGCCAAGTAGATATCCTCATAAATAATGCAGGAGTAAGCCAACGAGCATTGGTCGCAGAAACATCCAATGAAGTAGGCCGCAAACTGATGGAAGTCAATTTCTTTGGCAGCATACACCTTACTAAAGCTGTACTCCCACTTATGCTAAAAAGGGGCAAAGGCAATATCGTAGGGATGAGCAGTGCTGCGGGCAAATTTGGATTTCCACTTCGCTCCTACTATGCAGCGAGCAAGCACGCACTACACGGTTTCTATGAAGCTCTAGGACTAGAACTAAAAGACACAGACATACACACCACTGTAGTATGCCCGGGAAGAATAAAAACAGACATCAGCAAAAATGCTCTGAAAGGTGACGGAGCAGCTCACGCAGAGATGGACCCAGGACAAGCCAAAGGAGTAGATGTACATGTTTGTGCTGCTAAAATAAAACGAGGCATATCAAATAATAAGGGGGAAATTTATGTGGGCGGTACCGAGATTTTGATGATTTACTTTAAGCGATACACTCCTTGGTTATTTAGATTCATTGCAAAAAGAATTAACCCAAAGTAATTGAGCTAAAATTCTATTTGCTCAACCTACCTAGTTCTTTTACTTTCGCCACCCTTGAAAAAAGAAATAAGCGGAATACAACAAATGGGGATTGGCATCCCTAACGTTCACGAGGCTTGGACGTGGTATCGTAAAAACTTAACTATGGATGTGCCGGTTTTTGAAGAAGCGGCTACAGCAGCTCTTATGCTCCCATATACAGGCGGCCAGCCACACGACAGACATGCTATCCTAGCTATGAATATGCAAGGTGGTGGCGGTTTTGAGATATGGCAATACACTAGCCGTACTCCTGTAGCAGCTAGCTTTGAGCCAAAACTTGGAGATCTAGGTATCAATATCTGTAAGATAAAAAGTCCTAATGTAAAAGAAGCATTTGCTGATTTTGACAAGACTTACTTAGTATCCAAAGAGGTAGAAACTACACCCAATGGACTAAAACATTTCTTTGTAAAAGATCCCTATGGCAATCACTTTCAAATCATAGAATCAAATGATTGGTTCCAAGATAGAGGGGATACTACAGGTGGCGTATACGGTGCTATAATTGGCGTTTCTGACATTGAAAAGTCTTTAGCGTTCTATACCTCTGTGCTAGGTTATGATGAAGTAGTATGGCAAGGAGAAGGTGAGTTTACCGATCTTCAATCACTAAAAAGTGGCAAAAGCAACTTCAAACGAGCTATACTGACACATAGTAAAGCACGAAAAGGCGGATTCAGTCCATTACTGGGCAAGACTCAGATAGAACTAGTCCAAAACCTAGATGAAAAAGGACAGAATATTTACGAAGGAAGATACTGGGGAGACCTCGGTTTTATCCATCTTTGTTTTGATGTGATAGGGATGAAAGCCCTACAAGAAGAGTGCGAAGCCGCTGGACACCCATTTACCGTAGATAGTGCTAACTCTTTTGACATGGGAGAAGCAGCAGGACACTTTAGCTACATAGAAGACCCGGACGGTACGCTCATAGAGTTTGTAGAAACACATAAAATACCAATCCTAAAGAAGATAGGATGGTACTTGGATTTAACAAAGAGAGATGCCCTAAAGCCGCTACCTCGCTGGATGCTAAAAAGCATGGGGCTGAACAGAAAGAAAGATTAAACGTTAGATACCAAGAATGTATAAAAAGTTAGGGTTCGTAATTACACTAGTATTCGTAGGAAGTATAGCCGTATGGTTTGGGTTAAAAAATAAAGTGGCCGTTGAGCCAGATATGACCCAGCACCCAGGATGGTTTGATCAATACAAAGAATTAAAAGGAGACGAGAATGGAAATATACCTCCTGGCATGGCAATGAAATGGTACAAAGCAGACCAATCTAATGCACTCTTATTAAAAAAAGACGAGAATAACCTAACCAATATTCAAGAAGTAGGCCCTTTTAATGTAGGTGGACGTACACGAAGTATTCTAGTAGACTATAGTGATGCCAATAGATTTTTATGTGCAGGTGTATCTGGCGGTATATGGGAAACTAAAAACGCTGGTTCGTCGTGGGATAAAATCAATGATTATGCTCCTACGCTTTCTGCCACTAGTATTACCCAGAGCCCTTTTAATCATGACCTATTTTATTACGGTACAGGTGAGCCTATGGGCAACTCCTCAGACTTAGGAGGCCTTGGTCTATTTAAGTCAGAAGATGGAGCCGCATCCTTCCAACACTTGGAGCATACCTTGACTACTGCTCTCACAGGCATTTGGGACGTAGAGCACTCTTTGGTATACGACAGCACGATCTATGTAGCAACCCAAAGCGGCGGTCTATGGAGGAGCACTGATGCTGCACAAACATTTACTAGAATATACGCTACGGGGACTCGCATACACGAAATAGAGGTTCGAGAAGATAGTATTATTATGATTTCTATAAATGGCTATGGCATAGTAGAAATACACGAGCGAACTCTGGTAACAAAAAGACTCAACGGAGGCGATTGGCCTACCTCGGGCTATAGCAGAGTGAGTTTTGACTATGTGCGAGACTACCCACAAGTAATGTACGCTCAACTAGCCTCTTCTGATGGGTATGACATCAATAGTCTGTATAAAACTTCTAATGGAGGCACTACCTGGACTAAACTTACAGACCCCCCGAATAACGTAAGCTATGCACAGGCATGGTACTGCTTTAAACTTTCTACCGCTCCTGCTGATACCAATTTTGTAGTAAGTCTATGTGTAGACCCTACTTACTCTAGCGATGGAGGTCAAACTTGGAGGACTATGGCAGATCCACATGCAGACTATCACGAGGTTACTTGGATAAATGATAATGACTTTTTAGTAGGTAATGATGCTGGGGTAAATAGATTCAGAAAGACAAATATGACCACCTTCACTAATCTAAATAATGGACTTAACATTACTCAGTTTTACGCAGGGCACTTCTATCCTACTGGAAATTCTGTAGTAGGTGGAACTCAAGATAACGGCACACGATTTAGCAATAACGGCTCGACTAATTTCTCTAATATAAACGGTGGGGATGGTTCATTCTGCTCTGTAAACCAGCAAAATGATGGTATACGATATGTGTCTTCTCAATACTTGAATATGAAAAGACAGAGTAGCTCAGGAAAGCAAGATATTAGCTCATACATTAGGACTCAAGTGGGTGGAGATGCTGGCGTTTGGTTTATTAATCCATTTGAAATAAACAATCTAGATGGTGACCAAATATACGTACCAACACGTGATGAAGTTTTCCGCTCACTAGACGGAGGCGATAGTTGGATACAACTTACTGAGAGCGTACTAGGAGATGCTTATGCAGTAGGACTAAGCAATAGTGAAGACCCTATAGCCTATATAGGTGGGACCGGGTCTAGACTATACTATGTGAAAAAATCAGCTAGTGCAGGCCCAGGAGAAGAGGTTCCTATTTGGGGACAAGGATTTTTACCTGACAGAAAATTCTTAGGCCATACAATCGGCTGCATAGAAGTAGACCCAAATGATGAAAGTACCATTTATTGTGGGCTAACCAATATAGACGAAGATCCTAGAATTTGGAGAATACGCTATGCTAATAGCGACTCTGCACAATACGATGATATAAGTGCTAACTTACCCCAGAGTCTGCCCGTAAACTGGATAGAAATAGATCCTGATATGAGTGACCATATCTTGATAGGAACAGACTACGGATTGTATACCTCTTTAAACGCTGGACAAAGCTGGAACAAAGAAACTCGATTTCCTAATGTACCAATAGACCAAATAAGACTAAGACACAGCGATAGAAAACTATATATATTTACGCACGGCAGAGGAATATGGACAGCTGATTTGCGAGATAATCTTGTAGCAAGCTTGCCTAAAGCAACAGCACCTGTAGTGACTATGTACCCAAATCCTGTAGCAAATAGACTAAATATAAAAGGACAATTTACTTCGCTAGTTATTTACGACATGAAGGGCCAAAAAGTATTGACGAGCAAGAATAGAACTATAGATCTTTCAAGTCTACAAGCAGGCACTTATTTCGTGCAAGTAGCAGACAAGCAAATTTATACTACTAAAAAGATTATTATACAGCGATAGATAAGCTATCGTAGAGCATCTATTATCTCTTTTCGTTGAGATAATAGTGTGTTTTTAATTTCGTCTTTTAAGCTTAAGAATTTTAGCTCGCACCAAATGTGCGGCCACGAATACACAAGCCTAAACCAGCAAATAGCTCCGTACATTCCACCTGCCGTAAAAAGTATCCACCAATAAGAAGGGAAAACTATTGCCGTAAGTATTGCTACGCCAATTGCAAGTAAAAGAGACTGTATCATTCCTATACCAGCCTTCACTGCATCTCTAAATACAATATTCTTATACTTGCCTGCTACGAAACGGTCATTCAATTTCCAAAGCACCCACCATATAGCAAATATTGGCAAGCTAAAACCTAATGTAACTATAGCCAGTATAGCAGATAGGTAATCGAAACCTCGGTTACCCACGTTAGAATCTAATACGCCATTTTCTTTTATCGTTTTTTGATACGCACTCACCCTAGCTGCTAAGCCTTCGTCCATAGTATTCGCCTTGGCTATGTCTAGCTCCCATCTATCCTTTATTTTAAAAGGAATGGATTCATAGTTTTCGTTTACCATCATGGTATGTACAAATTCCTTTTCATCCGTAAAATCTCCATTCGTCGCCACAAATGTGGCATCAAAAGCTTTTTTAACCTGGGCGGTAACCATATTAGCAAATGCTTTTTCATCTTGCTTTATCATATCCGTATACTCTTTTATAGGTATAGGCTTATGGTAGGTTACATGTACTGTTTTTTGTAATGTAGGCCAAAAGTCTGTGTAGTTTAGCGAGGTAGGTACTACGTGTAAATCCATCTCATAGTTACTTCTTTTTGCCATTTCTACAGCCATTGCTCCTGTTCCTTTTTTCATTGGACGCAGAGCCTTCTCTGGATAAGCCTCCCCTTCGGGAAAAATAAGAATGCCGTGTTTTAATTTAAAACGCTCATACAGCTCATCCATAGTTCTAGCATTTCCACTTCTGGCCGTTTTAGGATCTGCGTCTCTAGCCCTGAAAATAGGTAGAATACGCATACTCCGTAGCATATAATTAGCCACAGGATTAGCAAAAGCATCTCCTCTAGCTAAGGTATACACCCTTCTTCTGCTTATATGTTCAAATATAATCCCATCAAAAAATGAATTAGGATGTGTAGCAGCAATTAAAACAGGCACATCTTTAGTAAAATTCTCTATTCCATCAAAATGGACCTTCCTCACCAAAACACCCACCGGAAGCCTAAGAGCATTCCTACACAAATGAAACATCCACTCGTTTACCATATTATCTTAATACTACTGTTCCTATTTGATCGGTTATTTTTTTTCTAATCTCTTGCAAGTTTGCATGAGCATTTAAGCATATTAAGAGATCTTCTTCTGACTCTACCACTTTGATTTCCTCTTGATTTTCTTTCATTAAAATATCAATATGTTTTAGCTTTAGATAATTCAGGTTTTCAACGACTTTACGCTTGTAGTTATCCTCATCTGTTTTAACGACTTTTTCAAAATTCTCTTCCCAGCCATTGCTCAATTTATACTTTGGGCTGATGACCTCTGCAGCTAGTTTACTCGTCTTTACATTTCTAATGAAATAGAGTTCATTCAGCACCTTATTCTCTGTAAAATAGTCGTAGGCATCTTTAAATATAGCTGAAAATTCTTCAGAAACTGGCCAAATTTCATCTTCTTCGAGTTCTTTAAAAATGTACTGGGCAATAGTATGCTCTTCGTCAAACTCACGGTCTGCATACAAGATGAGTGAGACTAAAAGATCTTGCTCTTGGTAATTTTTTTCATCTTTTTGTAATGCTCCCGGCGTATTCCCCTCAGAAAAACTAGGCGAGTAATCGAAGTCTGGCATCATAGCCTCTGATACTCCTGGCTCTGCATAGCGTGCCTCCCTCCTATCTTCTCGGTCTTTTATCTTCCGGTTTTCGAGTTTAAACTTATTCACCTCATCTACTAGTATTCGCTCTGGTATATCTAGCGATGTAGCGGTCTCATTAATAAAAGCAGCTCTTTTTAAAGGATCTGAAATAAATGCTATATTTTCTGCAATAGCCCGTGCAGTTTCAGCCTTTTTTATCGGATCGTGTTTATTCTCCCCTAATTTTATCTCGGTGATAAGCTGTATGAAGTTTTGTGCTTTCTCCGCTACATACCTTTGAAACTCTGAAGTCCCTCGTTTCTGTATAAAACTATCTGGATCTTCATCAGCAGGGAATAGAGCTATTTTTACATTAAGGTCTGCTGCTAGCAAGGTTTTTACATGCTTCATACTTGCATTTACTCCAGCCACATCACCATCAAAAAGCATAGTAATATTATGTGTGAAACGCTTGAGCAGGCGAGCCTGCTCCTCTGTAAATGCAGTACCACTAGCGGCTACTACATTTTCTACTCCGCTCTGGTTTAGACTTACCACATCCATGTAGCCCTCTACTAAGAAAACCTCATCTTTTATTCGGATATCATTTTTACTGATGCTCAGGCCATATAATTCCTTTCGCTTTTCATAAACTACCGTCTCTGGGCTATTGAGATATTTAGGAGCCTTTGTATCATTTTTTATAATTCTTCCACCAAAACCAAGCACTTTGCTACTTACATTATAAATAGGAAAAACGATACGTTCTATGAAAGTGTCTCGCAAATTACTTTCTAGTACGCCTGCATCTTCATTTATCTTTTTTACTAGGCCAGCATCAAAAAGCTGCAGTGCAGTATATCCGTTTTTGAGTCCTTCTTGCAGTAGATGTGTTTTATCTGTACCACTTAATCCTATCTGAAACTTATCTATAGTCTGCTGATTAACACCCCTTTCGTTCAGATACGGCTTATAGATAACCTTGCCATCTTGGCTATCATTTAACCGCTCATAAAAGTGTTTTCTTGCGAACTCTAGACAGGCATATACACCTTCTTTTATACGAGCTTCTTCTTTGAGCTCATTTACATCTATCTGACCTTCTTCTATTTCAATTTTAAACTTGTCTGCTAATAATTTTATGGCCAAAGGATACGCTAGACCCTCGTGCTCCATAATAAACTGAAAAATATTCCCTCCTTGCCCACAACTGAAGCACTTGAAAATGCCCTTGCTAGGAGACACGCTCATACTCGCATTTTTATCGTCGTGAAAGGGGCACAGACCTTTGTAATTAGCTCCTGAACGTTTCAGCGTAACATACTCTCCCACTACTTCCTCTATGGTAGCAACGTCGAAGATTTTGTCTATGATGGCCTGCGGTATCATTTAATAGGTGCAAATAAACATATATTTCATGTAGGAACTGTCCTACAGGATAGTTCCTACATGCAAACGGGCAGTTCGTACATATTGTAGAGCAATTCCTACAAATTATTTACCTTTGACCTATGAACCTATCTGAAAGGATAAAACAACTCGCTGAGCAACATTTTGATGATTTGGTGGCTACTCGCAGACACCTACACAGCAATCCTGAGCTTAGTTTTGAGGAATATGAAACCACAAAATTCATAGCCAAAAAACTACAAGAAAGCGGATACGACCTACAAGCCATCACAGAAACTGGCGGATACATTGATATAAAAGGCAAAAATCCAGAGAGTAAAATCATAGCACTACGCGGAGATATAGATGCACTGCCTATCTTGGAGCAAAACCAAGTAGAATATAAGTCTAAAAACAAAGGTAAAATGCACGCCTGCGGTCACGATGTGCACACTACTAGCCTACTTGGAGCTGTGCGTATTTTGGATGAATTGAAAGACGAATTTGAAGGAACAGTGCGTTGCATCTTCCAACCTGGAGAAGAGAAACTACCCGGAGGTGCGAGCATTATGATACAGAATGGTGTACTCCAAAATCCCAAAGTAGAAAAGATATTGGGTCAACATGTGATGCCACTTATAGATGCAGGCAAAGTAGGTTTCCGCTCTGGACTGTACATGGCAAGTGCAGACGAAATCTACATAAAAGTAATAGGCAAGGGCGGACACGGAGCACATCCGCATCAAAATATAGATCCTGTAGCCATAGCTGCACAAATCATAACGCAACTACAAACTGTGGTAAGCAGACACGCAAAACCGAGCATACCAACTGTACTTAGCATTGGTAAGGTAATAGCCAATGGTGCTACCAATATAATCCCAGATGAAGTCTATATGGAAGGTACGTTCCGCACCTATGATGAAGAGTGGCGTATGCGTGCACACACATTGATCGAAAAATTGTGCAATGACATAGCTGAAGCTCACGGGGCTAAATGTGAAGCTGAAGTACGAAAAGGATATCCTTTCCTCAAAAATGATGAGGAATTGAGCAAAAATGCTCGAATGTGGGCTATGGAATATCTAGGAGAAGAGAATGTAGAGGATCTTGAAATATGGCCGGCAGGAGAAGATTTCGCTTACTACAGTCAAGAAATACCTGCTTGTTTTTATAGACTAGGCACACGTAACCAAGAGCGTGGAATCACCTCAATGCTGCATACTCCTACCTTTGATATAGATGAGAAAGCACTAAAAGTAGGAAGTGGATTGATGGCGTGGCTTGCAGTGAAAGAATTGACCAAAAAAGATTTATGATCTACGATATAAGACCTTCGTTCTCATTTAAAGATGCGAAATCAATACGAATGAAAGTCAATCATATATCAAAAAGTATTGAGCCCTACATCATAGTCCTGCAATCAAAAATAAGCAAGAGTCCACTATCATAAATCCTACAGTCTTAAATCAGCGTACAAAGTGAGCCAACACAAGCAACAACTCGGTAAGGAAGGAGAAGAGATAGCTACAGCTCATCTAATAAAGGAGAAGTACAAAATACTGGCAAGAAACTATAGAAGCGGAAGAGCTGAGATAGACATCATAGCGATGAAGGATGACCTCATTATTATAGTAGAGGTAAAGACTCGTGAAACAGACAAATACGGCAACCCAGAAGAAAGTGTAGGCACAGGGAAAATCAATATGCTGGCTCAAGGTGCAGAAGATTTTATGCTAGACCGAGATATGCATAACAATGTGCGGTACGACATTATCTCCATCATCAAAAATCAATATAAAATAGACGTACATCATTTGGTAGATGCCTTTTGGCCGGGGTTGTATTGACAGTTATGACCCATTTAAAACTAACCATTCTATAAGCATTTCTCACCTTACCCAACTGGGCATAGAAGTACAAGGTGATGGCGGATACTTGTTCATTTTAGCTATGGTTGTCTTTGTGACGAGTGCTGTCGTGCTTTGGATGGAGCGGAAGAATATTCCAGTGATTAGATCTCGGTTTTAAAGTATTAGTCCTAACTCAAAATACATAGCCAAGGGTCTGGCACCATTGAGCGGAGTAATCACAAACGGCATCTTAGACTCAGATGGATAGATCTCATCTGCATCCCACATTCTAGTATAAGATACCCCAAATCCTATATTAATCCGCTGATAGAGGTCTCCGTGTATCCCACACGAAAGACGCAGATACTGCGATTTCCTGTTATCATAAAGGTCTTCGTAGATGTAATCATCGTAAGGTCCCTGACCTTCAAATATTTCTCTAAACACATTATCACTTCTCATAAACCCGTACCCTGCACCTAGCTTAAAATATCCTGTCTCGTAAAAATCCATCTTACCTGACCTGTATTTCACATTAGGTATCATAAAACTAACGGAAGGCTCTATCCATCTACCATTGGACTCTACTTCATCATATGATTGAAATTTTTCTAGCTTCCGTGACTTTGTCCCAGCTTGCAATCCTAATTCTATAAATGAATATCTTACTTTACCGTACCCAGCAAATGACATGCCACCCTGACCACCTAGTAAACTCTGTGCCCCAATTCCGTAATGTATCTTTCGTATTGTATCTTCTTGTGCTACGCATATCACCATAGCTAAAGTCAAGATTAGTAGTCCAAGAAATCTCATCTTATGATTACTCCAAAATTTTGATGCACAGGCCACATTCTATGATTACTGATATCTACTGAGTTGCCATCGTAGTCCAAATCCTCTTTTTCATAATAAGACGGGAAGTAGCTAAAAAGATTATTATTGGTATCTCTTGACACTTCTATATCCACAAGACTCAGATAAAAAGCATCATTACACTCTTCTACCTTTGTACGGTAACTTATTTCTATACTATCACCTTGACCCCACCTATTATAAACTTGTATTAGCACTCTGTCTGAGTGAGCATCTATCGGCACTTTAATAGGATTTTCTGGCCCCATTCTCATACTTTCTCCTACGCCTTCCCCATTTTTATAGCTTACTATTAGAAAATTTTCAATATTAGTACTCATGTTTAGATAAGGACCTTCTGTAAAAGCAACAAAACAAAGAGGATCCTCATCACAAGAAATAACACCAAAACCAAGTGCTACTAATAATGCTATGAAGAGATACTTTTTCATTTAGCTCATTAACAATCCCTACAACTTCACCACCTTACGTCTTACAACATCTCCATTTGCAGAGATGAATGAAAGATAATACGTCCCTTGGGACCACATAGAAACATCATTTACTATCCACTCATTGCTAGCTTCTGTAGTATAGTTAAGTATCTCTTTACCTTGAATATCTGTAACACTGAGCACTCCTTTTTGTGGTACTTGCATTTTCCAATACAACTGATTAGCCACAGGATTACTCACCACTATGAAATTATCCAGAATAGCTTGACGACTAGAAGCTATAGTTCTAGCGGTAGTTAGTTTTATCGTAATTGGCAAGTGATCACTCATATTATACAAAGCGTCTATTACTGCTGCAGGAGCAGCATTATTGGTGCCTGAGTTGATATCACTATTGAAGTGATTTCCGTCATTTCCAAGAGCTTTGTAGCTACCTGGCACATACCCTAGCCCTCGTTCATTGTCCAACACTTCTTTGCCACATAGCACAAAATCGAATCGATCGTCTAAACCTCCACCACTATGGCACCCGCCACTTACTCTGGTGCTTTGCGTATGCACAGATGCGTAGGTTCCACTATTATTCCAAGAGCCTGATTTATTTATAGGATCATAAAAATTAATAGCTGTATTACTCCCATTTATTAGGTTTTGATATCCTTCTTCAGAACTCGTATATATGTTAAAATCACCCGACATTATATAGGAGTGGTCTCCGTTATAATTAGCCCCATGATATTCCATCACAGCAGCAGTCATTACAGCACGCTCCGTCACATTGGCTGAGCCACTGCTTGCTTTGAGGTGGGCTACGTATACCGTAAGAAAAGTAGTATCACCTAAGTCCAATTCTGACTGATCTAAGTAGTACAGCGTATAAGCATCTATTTGTCTTACAAGTTGTACATTATTTGTACCCCGATCTATTTTATCTTGCTTATGCAGCACTAGCTTATTTCTGTTGTAGTACAACATATTACTTAAGTTAGAATTTGCCGAATAAGTAGCTTGCTTATAGTATGATCTCCCTTGTTGATTCAGAGCATTGTCTAGCAATCTCCTTGCCGCAGTGCCGCCATCTCCTACAATCTCATTACAAGTAATAATATCTGGCAATACATGGCTCACGATAGTTCTCATATAGCCCTCCTTTTGTGCTGGGCTATTGTTACTCTCCGTACAGTAGGTGCTCATATTCCTATAATTGAGCACATTGTAGTGCATAAAAGTAAGTGTATCTGTAATGGTTTGTGCAGATGCAGAAACAGAAAGTACACACGCTAGAATTAAAATTTTTCTCATACAGTTTCAAAGGTACGTTATCGGGTGCTATACCCCGCCTAAATTGTGTTTATTGACTAAGAAATGCAGGAATTCTTCACAGCTTCTTTCTACTACTTGATAGCATTCCTCAAAACCATTTTCATCCCCAAACCAAGGATCGATAACATCTGCCCCCTTATTCAATAAGTCAAAATCTCTAAGCTTGAGCATTTGAGCAGAAGCATTTGTAGGTCTGAGTTCATTGGCATTTTGTACGTTACTTTCATCCATCACTACTAGATAGTCAAAAGACACGAAATGCTGAGTAATGAGTTGCTGTGCTTTGTGATGTACAGGGACAGCATGCGTTTTAGCCACTTGTATAGTACGTGGGTCCGGATTTTCTCCTATGTGATATGCTGCTGTACCACAACTCTCTACATATATCTGTTTATCTAATCCTTGGTCCAACACTTGCTGAGCAAAAACCGCCTCTGCCAAGGGAGACCTACAGATATTACCAAGGCAAACGAACATTATTTTAATCATAGATATACTTTTTGATGAGCAAACATAATTTAGATTACTAATAAAATCAACTCTAAAGTCCTTTAAATCAAAATATTACCGACTGTCAATAGTCCATAAAAGTGTTAACTAGATTCTTTATAATAAAAATAGTTCAATTCCTACTTGTCATATTCAATGAATGTTTGATTTTTGCAACTGAAATAGAAAGAACAAATGGAAAATATTTTAATCGTTTTAGGCATATTAATTTTAGGATCAGCAATGGGTGGCACACAATTACCAAAACTGCCAGGAGCTATACTTTCATTAGGAGCAATAGTTCTTCTGTTTTTCAATTCTAACGCTCTTAGCAATATGGCTTCTACCTTTTTTATCTTCCCGATAATACTAGTTGTAGTAGGTATAATGTCTTTTATGGCAGAGAAAAAACTAGCCACAGAAGGAGACAATGCAAGTAAAAAGACGAAGCTTATGGCTGGCTCTATCTTTCAGGTATTGTTCATCGTAGCGGTTACTTTCTATTTTGTTTCTACTTTCTTTTTTCCGTTCTACAGCTAAAAAAAACGTTTTCGTATTTCTTGCCCATTACCTAGAGTAGGTAATAACCTTAGTACTACTATTGTAGTATGGAAATCGCAATTATAATACTCGGCATTCTTGCCATTATCCTGAGTTTGGTAGGTAGCGTTTTGCCTGCACTGCCAGGACCACCTGTAGCCTACGGAGGCCTTTTATTACTTCTACTAAACCAAACCGCCAAGCTATCTATGGTGGGCAATAGCTATATATGGCTTATCACACTAGGTATAGTAACTCTCTTTATTACCGTGATAGATTACTATATGCCTATCTGGGGTACCAAAAAATTTGGTGGCACCAAGGCTGGATCTAGAGGGAGCACAATCGGTTTAATAGTGGCTGTGATTCTAACTTTTTTTACATCGGGCTTAGCGGTTATCCTCATTATAGTAGGACCTTTTGCCGGAGCTTACATAGGAGAAAGAAGTGCAGGTCAAAATGCACAAGTTGCTTTACAAAGTGCCAAAGGTTCATTCCTTGGATTCATAGCGGGCACCTTTATGAAAGTAGCTGTGGTGATCTCGATAGCAATATACTTTACAGTGTTGTTGGTTTAAAATATAAACCACGAAGTAAGTAAGATAAAGTAAGGCTGACGCTACTATTTGCCAAAGGCAGATAACTTAATGTGCTTAGTTCAACAAAAATGAGCAACTATCTAATTCCTTCCTTTCTTACAATAACATGGAGCTAGCTGAGTATAGCTACTTAATGTTAAAAAATGACCACAAAGGAAGTAAGTAAAAGTAAGGCTGACGCAGCTATTTGCCAAAGGCAAAGAACTTAATGTGCTTGAAACCATAAGAATGAACAACTACCTAATTCCTCCCTTTCTTACAATAACATGGAGCTAGCTGAGTATAGCTACTTAATGTTAAAAAATGACCACAAAGGAAGTAAGTAAAAGTAAGGCTGACGCAGCTATTTGCCAAAGGCAAAGAACTTAATGTGCTTGAAACCATAAGAATGAACAACTACCTAATTCCTCCCTTTCTTACAATAACATGGAGCTAGCTGAGTATAGCTACTTAATGTTAAAAAATGACCACAAAGGAAGTAAGTAAAAGTAAGGCAAACGATACTATTTACCAAAGGCAGATAACCACACTCTTAATTTGTTTGAGTTTGAGTTTGAACTTGTATTTGTATTTATCCCGATAGCTATCGGGATGAACTTGAATTTATCAAGAGGAGTTAATTCCCCTTACAACTCCACCATATCTGCAATTGCCTTGCCTATACTTAGGCTCGAAGTAGCAGCAGGACTAGGAGCATTTATCACGTGGATTGCACGTTTCTCTGTCACTAGTTTAAAATCGTCTAACAAACCGCCCGTTCTATCGCACGCTTGTGCACGCACTCCTGCTGGAGCAGCTACTAGATGCTCTTCTCGTATTTCTGGTATTAGTTTTTGTAGTGCTTTGGTAAATGCTTTTTTACTAAACGAGCGGTACATTTCGCCTAAGCCCGTTTTCCAATATTTGAACATCACTTTCTGAAAACCGGGCCACAATAGGCTACCAAAAAAATCTCTGAAATCAAAATCTGTTCGTTTGTATCCTTCTTTCTTAAAAGCAAAAACTGCATTAGGCCCCGCTTCTATTCCACCCGCTACCATTCTAGTAAAATGTACTCCTAAGAAGGGAAAATCAGGATCTGGCACTGGATATATAAGATGTTTTACAAGATATTCCGCTTCTGCAGTGAGCTCATAGTATTCTCCTCTAAAAGGGATAATACGTGTATCAATATCTCCCAAATGCATTTTGGCTACCTCATCTGAGTATAGGCCAGCACAGTTTATCATCTGCTTACATTCTACAAAACTCTTGTTGGTTACTATCTGTATATAGTCATCCATCTGCTCTATAGATTTCACTACAGTGTTCAGAAAAATCTCACCTCCATTTTCTTCTATTTTCTGCACTAGTTTTTGGCAGACTTGCTTGTAGTTTATTATCCCCGTTTGTGGCACTCTTATACCTTGCACACCCGCTAGGTGTGGTTCTATTTCTTTCAGCCTAGCTTGGTCTAGCATCTCTAGCCCTTCTAGTCCGTTCTCTCTGCCCCTATCGAATAATTCTCGCAGCCTTCCTACTTCAGACTTGTCTGTAGCCACTACTACCTTACCACATAGCTCATAGGGAATATTATTCTCATCACAAAAAGCGAGCAACATCTTGTAGCCATCTATACAGTTTTTTGCTTTTAGACTGCCTGGCTTATAATAGAGTCCTGAGTGTATCACGCCACTATTATTACCCGTTTGGTGGTGAGCTACTTCACTCTCCTTTTCTAAAACTACCACCTTCTTATCTGGATACTTAAGCGTAAGGTGATATGCCGTGGCTAAACCTACTATACCGCCACCTACTATGGATATGTCTACATTCATATATGAGAAGCAAATGTAAGAATTAGTGCAATTCTTTTACCTATTCCATCCCTTTAATTGGCGGAGCACCTGCCGTTTTTAATTCCGCATAAATGCTTTGTACTTTGAGTTGGATTACGGCCATCTTCTTTTCGTACTCACTCAACTCTGCTGAAGCTATAGCTAAACTTTGCTCTGCAGTGGTAGTAGGTCCGTAGGTACTGCCCCAAAGTGATCCTGATGCTGCCCAGATACGCTCATCCAGTGACGTATTATTCTTTTCTCCTACTTCACTTTTTAGCGGATTGCCATACAAGGCTAACTCCATATTTCTAAGTTCTTTTCTCAGATCTGCCATTTCATTTTCTAACAGACCTATTGATTTTGGTGTGCGTTTGATAGCCAACTCTAGCGAACTCGCATGTTTCTGTGCTTGATTATAGTCGTACATAAATAATTCTTTCTTACTTACCACTTCCAAATATCTACTCAAAAACCCGTCTTTGATGCTATTATTTTTAGCAGGCAAAGTGCTCTTATATAGTTGCTTTACATTAAAGGATTGACTAGCCGTAACGGCACTCACCTCGCCACCTAATAACTGAAATATGGTAACGTCATACTCTCCCGGGCCTACTAAAAAGCCTCCGTTTTTGTTGCCATCTACTTTATCTCCTTTGTTTATGGGCATCCCATTTTCGCCTTGCAAATCCCATGCTACTCTGTGAAAACCCTTGCCAGAAGGCACTTGCATTTTTCGTACTACTGCTCCTTTACTGTCTTTTATCATAGCCCAATGCTGTATTTTTACTTGGTCTTTTTCACTTAATAAAACATCCCATCCTGCAAAATCGATATCCTTTCCATTCTTGTTTTCTTCTTTCTCAGCCTTTGTTCTTATACTACTCTTGGTCTCTTGACTTTCTTTGAGGTAGTAGGTGAACACAGCTCCAAACTCAGGATTTTCTGCCACAAAATGCTGAGCTCCTAGAGAACCATTATTTCCTTGTCCGTTTTGTTTTGGCAAGTATAAAAGAGCGTCTCTCATGGGTAATATAGCGGCATCTTTCTCTATTACTTCTGCCGTCACTTCACGCAGGAACGAGTAATCGTCTAGTATATAAATACTTCTGCCAAAACTAGCAGCCACTAGGTCGTCTTCTCTTCTCTGAATAGCCAAATCTCTAAACGAAACATTGGGCACCCCACTTTTTATTTGTTTCCAATGCTCTCCTGCATCTGGGGTAAAAAACAAACCAAACTCAGTTCCTACAAATAATAACTCTGGCTTTTTGTGATCTTGTACTATACGCCATACGTAGTGATTTTCTGGCAAGTTACCCGCTATAGATTTCCAAGATTTCCCTTTATTATTACTCACAAAAAGATAAGGCTTGTAGTCTCCTGCCTTATGGTTATCTATAGCCATGTAGACTTTATCCTCATCAAAAAGGTCTGCTTTTATATCATTGATATATGCTCGCTCAGGCACTCCAGATAGTTTTTTTATGTCAAGAGTATTCCAATTTTCACCACCATCTTCACTCATTTGAAACAAGCCGTCATCCGTGCCTACGTAAAGTATTTTCTGGTTCTTAGGGCTTTCCGCTATACTGGTAATTGTATTGTAATTACTCATAGCATACACATCCCAAGAATTCACAAAACTCTGTTTACGACCCATTATAGGCAAATCAAAACGTTCTTCATTTCGAGTTAAATCTTCTGAAATAGCTACCCAAGTATCTCCTCTATCGTCAGACTTCCATAGCCTTTGCGAAGCAACATAGATTCTACTAGGACTGTGGGCACTTACCAGAATAGGTGCATCCCAATTATACCTTTCATAGTTTTCATCCTTAGCCGGCTGAGGCATTATAGGCACATTGTCGCCAGAGGCTATGTCTAATCTTGCAAAATAACCCTGCTGACTCTGTGCATAGACTATGTTAGGATTGCCCGGTTCTGTAGCAGGTTGGTGACCATCACCGCCCAGCACCACTTTCCAATCTATATTGGTAATACCTGCACGTGTATCTGTTCTGCTGGGGCCAGACTGCGTATTATTATCTTGTGTTCCACCGTATACGTTATAAAAGGGAGAAGCATCATCTACGGCTATTTTATAGAACTGAGTTATTGGTAGATTGCTCATATGTCTCCAGTTTTCGGCAAGGTCAAAGGTTTCATACAAACCACCATCTGTACCTACCATTAAATAATCTGGGTCATTCTTTCTAAAAACAACCACGTGATTATCTACGTGCTTTCTTTTGTTGGGCACACCTACAAAAGTCTTACCTCCGTCATTCGTTACTTTTAAGTAATTATTGGCAAAGTATACTCTATCAAACTGATGCGGACTAGCATAGATCTCTTGATAATAATGAGGGCCAGTACCTTCAGATAGTATATCCGATTTTTTCTCCCAGCTAGCTCCGTTGTTTTCACTTTTGTAGAAACCTCCTTTTTTGAGATCTAACTCTATAGCGGCATACAAAACATTTGCATTTTGCGGCGACATAGCTAGACCTATTTTACCCATATTGCCTCCTGGCAATCCTGTTTTTAGCTTTTCCCAAGTCTTGCCTCCATCTACACTTTTGTGTATTCCACTCTCTGGACCCCCGCCTAGATAAGAAGCCACAGTTCTATGTCTCTGCCAAGTAGCAGCGTATAAAATTTCTGGATTATTGGGGTCTATTAATAAATCTGTAGCTCCCGTCCAATCTGAATCGCCTAGGGTGCGTTTCCATTTTTGACCACCGTCTGTGGTCATATATACACCACGCTCACCACCGCTACTCCATAGTGGGCCTTGACTGGCTACCCATACTATATCTGGATTACTAGGATGCACAACAATCTTAGAAATATGCTCTGAGTTCTTTAGCCCCATGTTTTTCCAGGTAGTTCCCCTATCCTTGCTCAAGTAGACACCATCACCAAAACTGATGTGTCTTCCGCCTACATTTTCACCTGTGCCTACCCATAGGTTGCCTGCATTTTCATCGATGGTAATACACCCAATAGCGTATGTTTTTTGCCCATCGAAAATAGATGTGAATGTGATACCCGCATTCTTAGTTTCCCATACACCACCCGAGGCCACGCCTACATAGTAGTGGCTATCGTCCTTAGGATCTATGGCTACATCAGCTATTCGCCCAGTCATAAAAGCAGGGCCAATGCTACGCATCTTTACACCTGCAACATCTACACTATCCCAAGTCATCTTATTATTTTGAGCAATAGAAAAAGTACTATTCACCACTAATGAAAGTAGCACACTAAACCTGAGCATTGAAACACCTATTCGCATATGGCTCAAAAGTAAGAGATTTTTAATCTTGTTATAATGAGAGAGTAATAAAAAGTATTCTCGAAGAGAATAATCTTGGTATCGAAAAGTATTCTCTAAAATTTTTCCTTGTTAGGTTCAATCTAAAATCAACTATTCCGAGCTTTAACAAGTTTAGGCTAGCAGGATCTTCATGTATTCACTACCCATCTGAAGTCTTTGGTTCTTACCTTTTGACATCCCATTAGTTTTTGATTTGTAATGGAAAATCCGTCCATACGTTTAACCTAAAATAGTACTTTTGAACCAATGCATAAGATTGAGCAATTATTACAAGACCGTATCCTTTTTTTAGATGGTGCCATGGGCACTATGATACAAAAACACAAGCTTACCGAAGAGCAATACAGAGGCAGTCGCTTTGCTGATTATGCTTACAATCTGAAGGGGAACAATGATTTATTGAGCCTTACCCAGCCAGAAATAATCTCGGAAATACACGAACAATTTTTGGAAGTAGGTGCAGATATCATAGAGACTAATACTTTTAATAGTACTGCGGTGAGTATGGCAGACTACCATATGGAGTTTTTGGTAGTTGAGCTCAACCTTGCTTCTGCCAAACTTGCAAGACAAGCTGCAGACAAATACACAGCTAAAAATCCGGACAAACCCCGTTTTGTAGCGGGCAGTATTGGCCCTACTAATAAAACCGCTTCTCTATCTCCAGATGTAAATAATCCTGGATATAGAGCAGTAGATTTTGACGATCTAGTGGCTACATATAAGCAGCAGACTAAGGCACTTGCTCAAGGAGGTGTAGATATATTTCTTATAGAAACAGTATTTGATACGCTCAACTGCAAGGCGGCCATTTTTGCCATTTTGGAAGTAAAAGAAGAGCTAGATATAGACACCCCTATTATGATAAGTGGTACTATAACAGATGCCAGTGGTAGAACACTCAGCGGCCAAACTGTAGAAGCATTTTGGTACAGTGTGAGCCACGCTAACCCACTCAGTATAGGCCTAAACTGTGCATTAGGAGCAGACCAAATGCGTCCCTTTATCAAAGAACTAAGCGACAAGGCGTGGTGTAGAGTATCTGCACATCCCAATGCTGGATTGCCCAATGAGTTTGGTGAATATGATGAAACTCCCGAGAGTATGAGCAAGGTAGTAGGAGAGTTTGCCAGTAGTGGCTTCCTCAACATAGTAGGAGGATGCTGCGGCACCACTCCAGAGCACTTGAAAGCCATAATAGAAAGAGTACAAGACGAGAAGCCAAGAGCAGTTCCGGAGCTAGCGGAATAAGGTTTTTTTGGCTAAATTGCGTCTTCAATCTAGCCATGCGTTTTATCCTATTAGGAATCATATCGCTTCTTTTCTTTAGCTCCAAAGCTCAGGTAAAGGAGATTAAATTTTTGGGTAAAAACTGGTATTTGCACGGCATAGACGCTAGACTTATTTTACCTAATTACAAGACCAACGAAACCCTCAAGGCATTCGATAAAAATCATCAACAACTTTTTAGTGCCATAGAGAATGAATATAATTATTCTTCCAATGCAAAGCTGAGTTCTGATAATTTTCAAACCGGTTTCGATTATGGTTTTTCTGCAGGACTGGTCTTTAGACCATTTACTAAGGTGGAGAGCAAACTCTTACAATCCGCTGAAATCATACATAATTTCGGACTTAGAAAAGAGGACTATAGATATAGATGGGATGAGTTAATAGTATATGGTTCGATCCCCAGATCTACAGATGCCAAATATCAAAACTCTATGGCCTTTTACCAACCCTCTATCAATTTCAGCACTAAGACTATAGCGAAAAGGATAAAGTTTTATGGCGGTTTAGACTTGCGTTTTGCCACATCCAATATTACTTCTTTCACTATAAAGAGATATGCTGCGGAATATGTATTCCCCAATAACAACACTGATCCTAGATCTGACTTGCACATTAACTTGAGTAAAGCTAGTCTGGGTGCAGGATACACAGCAGGTATCAAATTAGCAGCAACTTGCAATTTCAATGTGCACTGTGAGATAAAAGACATCTACCAAACGACTTGGTATAGAAGTAATAACTATCACTTCCCACAAAGGATTACACAATTAAATTTTGGATTCAGGTATAAATTTAATGCTCCAGATGACGAAGGGACTAGTGCAGAAAATGTCCAAAGCGTCTTTTGGTAAAATAGAAAATACCTATATTTACAGTATGAAAAAACTAATCTTTTGTACTATTCTAGGTACTTTACTCTTTAGCTGTAAAGAAACTCCCAAGACAACTGAGCATCCAGAAAGTCATACTGCATCCGTCCACTTTACGGTAACAGATGCTGCGAATGTGTCTTCTTATAATGTGTACAGAGGTGACGATTTGATAGAACAACTAATAGCTTCTAAACAAGATAATATGAGCTATACCGTGCAAGATGCTATACCTATCACCTCTCACCCATACGATCTAAAATACTCTGTAGAGCCTATGTTTATGGACTCTGTAGCCAACACTTCCATTCATATAGAGATAGAAGTAGATAGTATAATAGTCGCGGAGTCTAACAATGGCTCTGTACTTTTTGGAGAAGTTGCCAGTCTTTCTTGCTCGGGACAATAGTTATACCTTGCACATCACAGATAGGATAGATAGGCTGACGAAACAGAGGGCTTTAGTCTAACATAATTAGCCGCAATCGCATAAAAAAGGCACACTGTTTTCACAGCAAGCCTCGTTCTTATTTCGTTTTAAGTTTTGGTAGTATTCTTATACTAGCTCAGCCATTTTAGCTCCTATGCCAGCCGGCGAATCTACCACGTGTATACCGCACTCCCTCATTATAGCTTTCTTAGCAGATGCAGTATCTTCATCGCCACCCACAATAGCACCTGCGTGACCCATTGTGCGGCCAGCTGGAGCAGTTTCTCCTGCTATGAATCCTACTACTGGCTTAGTGCCGTATGCTTTTATATAACGAGCAGCTTCAGCCTCCATGCCTCCACCTATTTCACCTATCATTACTATTCCTTCTGTTTCTGGATCATTCATCAAAAGCTCTACAGCCTCTTTCATAGATGTACCTATGATAGGATCTCCACCTATACCTATAGCGGTAGTGCATCCCATACCAGCTTTCACTACTTGGTCTACAGCTTCATACGTAAGCGTACCTGATTTAGATACGATTCCTATTTTACCTTTTTTGAAGATAAATCCTGGCATTATACCCACCTTAGCTTCATCTGTAGTGATGACACCTGGGCAGTTAGGACCTATTAATCTACTCTCCTTGTTAGCTAAGTATGCTTTCACCTTTACCATATCGGCTACTGGGATACCTTCAGTAATACAAACGATTACCTTGATACCAGCTGCTGCTGCCTCCATAATAGCGTCTGCCGCAAATGGGGGTGGTACAAAGATGATGCTAGTATCAGCACCAGTCTTATTCACTGCATCTTCTACAGTATTAAACACGGGCTTGTCTAAATGAGTTTGACCCCCTTTACCCGGAGTTACACCTCCTACTACTTGTGTACCATACTCTATCATTTGACCAGCGTGGAAAGTGCCCTCGCTACCTGTAAAACCTTGAACTATAATTTTGGAATCTTTATTTACTAGTACTGACATTGCTATCTTATGAGCGGCAAAGGTATATTTTTTAGCTACATCAGAAAGACTATTATTATTCTGTCTTGTATATTTTCTTCATATAAAATTTACAATCAATAAAACGGAGTTGGTCTGGAAAAAATAGTCATCTAAAGAAATACATAGTACTTTGTATTGCATAGTACCTTTTAATGAATATATATTTGCATAACCAAATGAAGATAGAGAACACACAATCACAAATGCGAAAAGGAGTGCTAGAGTATTGCATACTCGCACTCACCAGTGCAGGAGAAGTGTACGCTTCTGATATTATACGCCATCTGAAAGATGCTAAGCTTATAGTAGTAGAAGGCACTCTTTACCCACTACTAACCCGACTAAAGAATGCTGGACTACTAAAATACGAGTGGAAAGAAAGCGACCAAGGACCACCCCGTAAATACTATTCACTTACCACAGAAGGCGAAAATTTTAAAGCAGAACTAGCCGCCACTTGGACAGAACTAACCACATCAGTATCTAAAATCACAAACACCAAATGAACAAAATCATTCAAATCAACCTAGCGGGACAAGCTGTATCTATAGACGAGCAGGCTTACCAAAAACTAAGCGAGTATCTGAAACAACTAGAAAATCACTTTGCATCCACTCCTGATGGAAGCGAAATACTAGGGGATATAGAATCTCGAATTGCCGAGCTCTTCTTTTCTAAACTTAAAAAGGGCAACGCTTTTATTAATAATAAAGATGTATCAGAAGCTATTACTCTTATGGGCACGCCCAGCGATATGGGCATAGAAGACGACTACGAAGAGCAACCTACCTATCAGACTTCATCCGCAGAAACTAGTAAAAAACTTTTTAGAGACCCAAATGATCGAGTTCTAGGTGGAGTATGCTCTGGACTAGCTGCATACTTTGGAATGGATACCAGCCTAATGCGTGTCATTACCATTCTCTTAGTAGTATTTGCAGGTCTTCCTATATTCATATATATTATACTATGGGCAGTACTGCCAGAGGCCACCTCACCACAAGATAGATATAGAATGTGCGGAGATGCTACCACTGTAAATGATATAGTAGACAGCGTAAGAAATGAAGCTAAAGGGGTAGCTAGTCGTGTAAAAAACGAAGCTTCCAACGTGGCTAACAACTTTAAAAAAAACGATAAATCACACTTCAACTCAGGAGGGGTGACCAATGGACTAGGCCAAGTAATCCGATTCTTTGGTAAAATATTTGGAGCAGCAGTACTTACAGGATTGGTAGCGACAGCAATAGCTATACTTGTCATACTGCTATCTAATGCCGCAGGCGGATTAGACATAAACTGGCATGGAGAAGAAGTGACTACACCCACTTTGCTCAAATCGCCTTCTTTAAATTGGATTTTTAGCATTACGCTGCTTAGCCTCATCCTCATACCTATAGGCACAGCTAGTTATGGGATATTAACCTACATTTTCAACTTAGAAAATTACATCAATCTGAAAGCCCTTTTCTTAGCTTGGCTTATTTGCTTAGCTGTATTCATAGGCACTAGTATATACTCTGCAGGAAACCTAAATGTAGAATCTTTTAAAACCTTTGGTGAAGAGATAAGACACAATCGGAATTTCCATCATTCTATCGAGCCTATTTCACCTATAGAACCTTTAGAGTCGCTTGAGCCGTTGGAACCACTGGAACCTTTAAAAGATTGGGTATACCCAGACAGTATATAACAGTGTAAAGGAAAGTAAGATGCTCTGGTTATCCTTATTACATTTGTACAATGCAAGAAAGATTTTCTCCATTTTCTCATCCCATTATATTTGATAATGACCACGCCATACTCACTGCTAGCGAAAAGCTAAACCTTGAGATGCAGGGCAGAAGAAGCGTTCGGAATTTTTCTGATAAAACAATACCGAAGGAGGTCATAGACAATCTTCTACGCATAGCCGCATCTGCCCCTAGTGGTGCTCATAAGCAACCTTGGACTTTTTGTGTAATAACCACTGAAGATATAAAATCACGAATACGTGAGGCTGCCGAAAAAGAAGAATACACCAACTACCACGGCCGAATGAGCGAAGAATGGTTAGAGGATCTTAAGAAATTCGGCACAGATTGGCACAAAGAATTTCTAACCACCGCTCCATACCTCATCGTTATTTTTAAGAAATCGTATGACTTAGAAAGTGATGGCGGCAAAGTCAAAAACTACTACGTAAGCGAGAGTGTAGGCATAGCTTGCGGCTTTTTGCTAAGTGCCATTCATCAACTTGGGTTGGTAAGCTTAACCCATACCCCAAGTCCGATGAATTTCTTAGGAGAGTTACTGAACAGACCAAGCAATGAAAAGGCCTTTCTACTAATACCAGTAGGCTATGCGGCAGAAGATGCTACAGTCCCCAATTTGAATCGCAAAGCATTATCTGAAGTTATGGTTAACTATTAGTAATTTCGCATCACTCTGTATGGCTAAAATAGAAGTTAACAACACCTCATTTGAGATAACTAAAAGTAAAGAAGGCTTACTTATAGATGGTAAACAGGCAAACTACGATATCATTGAATTACCAAACGGCGAATTCAATCTACTGTTTGACAATCAAAGTTTTACCATAGCTGTAGAAGGCAAGAATGCCTCTACTGGGGAATTGCGACTCAGTTTGAACGGAAGAAGTGTAGATACTAAACTTCAAAATAAACTAGCTGCCCTGCTCAAGTCTATGGGTATGGAAAGTGGCAAGAAAAAACTTAAAGAACTGAAAGCTCCGATGCCAGGATTAGTGCTAGACGTAATGGTAAAGTCTGGGGATACAGTCATTATTGGGCAAGACATTTTAGTACTAGAAGCAATGAAAATGGAAAATTCTATTAAGTCCCCTCAAGATGGCGTAATTGATAAAATCCTTATACAGAAACACGATAAGGTTGAAAAAAACCAAATACTTTTATCCTTTGAATAAGTGTATTAATCTTCATTTTAACTCCCCAAAAATACGTCCAAAAATGGCACCCAATTACACTGGGACAAGCCAATAAATAATCCAAAAAAAAAATACAAATGAAAAAAATCCTCCTCCTTTCTATAGTGACTGCTATGTCATTATTTAGCTATGCACAAGAGCTAGAAACCAAGAAAAAAGAACTTACTCAAGCAAACGCATCCTTAACGGCTGCACAAGCAAAAGTAGACGCTATACAAGCACAAGTAGCCGCACTCACACCTCCTGTTATTTGGACCAAGGGACAGTCTGTAGGTGTGTCGTTTAGCTCATTAGGCTTAACAAACTGGGTAGCTGGAGGTGTGTCATCAAACGCCATATCTACCTTTGGCAATATCTTCAGAAACTATAAAAAAGATAAAATAGAATGGGTGAATAACCTAGATATATCTTATGGTTTCATACAGAATGACGGAGAAAATATTCGTAAAAATGATGACCGTATTGACTTACTTTCAAAGCTAGGTTATGGCCTTTCTGAAAAACTAAATATATCTGCTTTGGTCAACTTCAAAACTCAATTTGCTCCCGGTTTTGACTTCACTATTGACTCTATAGCAGATGAAGACAGACGAGCAATCTCGAGGTTTTTAGCTCCAGCTACTCTAGTGGCCTCTTTGGGTTTAGACTACAAAGTAAATAAAAACCTATCTCTATATTTATCTCCAGCCACGGGTAAATTTACTATTGTACGAGATGATTCTATAGCTGCTGCTCGAACCTATATACCGGGAGACAAAGATGATAACGGTGATTTTTATTACAACCAAAACTTTAGACCTGAGTTTGGATTTTTTTTCAATGCTACTTTCAATGCTAAACTAAATGATCGTATAGGGGTAAAATCTACTCTTGGCTTATTTAACAATATTACAGATGCCAACAAAGACAATAGACTCAATACTGATGTAGACTGGATAACTGACGTAACTGCTAAGCTAACAAAGCATTTTGACGCTCGTATCTATACTAATTTAAAGTATGATCACAACCAAGTGTTGGCTACAGAAACAGCCCTAGGCAATGGTCCTCAAATACAGTTTCAAAGATTATTTGGACTTGGATTTAATTATAAGTTCTAATAAAAGGATTTTAACACCATTTTCCTCTCCATAACTAGAGGTGAAATACGCATTAAAAAAGGACTCCAAGCTAATCGTTTGGAGACCTATTTTGTTCGTCAGACTTATCTCACTTGTTTGTAAGGTTTCTGTTGTAATACGTTATAGCCATCAGAATAATCAACAAAAATTTTAGCTTTGACCACAATGAACAAAAGATACATCCTTCCTATATTCGCTCTTTTGTTTTTAGCATCTTGTAAAGATGATGAAGAGCAAACACCCGAACCTCAAGCTGGCACTACTATGCCGGCCTTCTATAAAGATGCGAATAATACAGCACCTACTTTTACTATAATAGCAGGAACTTCTGAGAGAGTATTAGATCCGCAAGATTTAGATTTTCATCCTACAAGACAAAACGAACTATGGGTTATAAATAAAGGGACTGACAATTCTGGAGGTAGTACCGTAAAAATATTTGAAGCTGGCTTAGCAACACAGACTACCGAATGGAGAAGAGATGGAAACGCATGGCATTTTATGGCCCTGCCCTCCGCTATATCTTTTAGTAAAACCAATGAAAACTTTGCTACATCAGCCAACATACAAGATGCCAACAGAAATGGCGGCTCATTCACTGGACCCTCTCTGTGGAGTAGCGACTTAGATGTATATGCTAAAAATCCGGGTCCAGGTCTAAATGGTAGTCACCTTGACATGTTGCACGGCAGCCCATATAGCATGGGTATAGAATCTGACGAAGACAATGCCTTTTGGGTATTTGATAGTTACTACGAACATATAGTTTGGTACGATTTTGTAGATGATCACGGCCCAGGACACGATGACCACGATGATGGTATAGTCTACAGATATACAGAAATGAGGGTTACGCGTGAGCCAAATGTGCCAGCACATCTAGTAAAAGACGTGCCTACTGGAATTCTTTTTGTAGCAGATCCTGCAAGTGACAGAGTATTGTGGATGAATACCCTATCAGGTAAAATCGACAGATCTCTACCTTTAATAAATGAGCAACTCGCCAGTCATCAAGAAATGAAAGGACTAGAGTGGGGAGTATTTTCAGATGTAAATCTACAAGACCCTTGCGGTATAGAAGTAATAGGAAACGTACTATATGTATCTGACAATGCTACAGGAGAAATAATCGCTTATGACAAAGAAGCCAAAAACGAACTAGGTAGAATAGAAACCGGTGCCAAAAGTATTATGGGCTTAAAAGCCGATAAAAACGGGCAGCTTTGGTATGTAGATGCAGAGGCAAACACCGTAGTGCGTATAGATCAGAACTAGGCACTTTCTTAACCAGAAAACCTCCATAAAAAAGCTTTTTAAAACAACTCCCCATAAACAATGGGTGGGCTGTTTTTCTACAAATAAATTTTCTTTATATTTGTAAAGTGAAAAGCACACCTATAGCAGTTAGAGCAATAGCTCTGTCTGTGAGTATTTTAATACTCATAGGTACAATAGGCGTTTCTGCCGATTTTCATATCTGCCAAGGCAAGGTGAAAACCTTTAGCTTTTTTGGGGAAGCAGAAAAATGTTTTGATATGGAGTCTCAGATTCATTGCATAAAATCAACAGAGAGACAGGTTAATAAAAAGAAATGCTGCACCAATGAAGCATTCTACAGTACGGCTTCATTTCAATCAGAAGCTAGTGCATTAAGCACATCACAAACCATCACCATTGCCGCTCACTACCCAATAAACAATACTAATCTTGTGGCTTTGAGCCTACAAATAAATAGATGGCAAGTTCCGCACCCGCCACTCATTAGGCAGCAAAGTTCACTTGTCATAGCCTATCAAAGTTTCCTAATTTAGGATTCACTCACCATTCTTACAGAGCGGTAAATTGTCGCTCTAGTTTTATACTGAAGTTCATATGCTTTAGTACATTTTAATACTAAAAAAAAATACAGTGAAATTAATACTAATAAAAACAACGCTTATACTAGCATTAATGGGTTCTATGACGGCTTGTTCTAGTAACACCAATTCTGAAAACGATAAATCTGGGAAAGAGTATACCTCTGCCTATATATGCCCAATGCACTGCGAAGGAAGCGGCAGCGACACTGCTGGCACTTGCCCTACTTGTGGAATGGATTACGTAAAAAACAATAAATAAAAAGAAAAATGAAAAAATTAATTACAATTTCAGCCGTACTATTTATGACGATAACTGTTTTCGCCCAAAAGGATGTAAAACTAAAAATCAACCATAATCTAGGCTCAAGTGCTTTTGCTTTTAATACAGAAGCCCAAAACGATTTAGGACATAAATTCAAGTTAACTAGACTAGAATACTACATATCCGGAATCAGTATTACGCACGATGGAGGTATGGAAACAAAAGTTTCAGATAGATATATATTGGCTAAAGCAAACCAAGCTAGTAGTATGCTTCTTGGCAATTTAGATGTGACGAACATTGAGGCTATCAATTTTTCTATAGGAGTAGACGCAGGCGTCAATAACGGGGATCCAGCTGCTTGGGAATCTTCACACGCCTTATCTCCTAAGGCCCCATCCATGCACTGGGGTTGGGCTGCAGGATACAGATTTGTTGCTCTAGAAGGAAAATCAGGAGAAAACTTTGCTCAGAACTTTCAGATTCACGCTTTAGAAAACAAAAATTACTTCCAACAAAGTATTCCTGTAAGCGGAGAAGAGGTAGACGGTGCTTTATTAATCACTTTAAATGCAGATTATACAAAAGCCGTTTCAGGTATGAATATGGAAAGTGGTCTAGTGGAACATAGTGGAAGCGGAGAAGCCGCAAATTGCATGAGATTATTTCAAACCAGCGTTTTCACTAATTCATCTGGAGAAGGAAATACCTTGTCCGTAGGAGACGTAAAAGTTTCAGATGCTTTTAGTGTTTATCCTAACCCATCAAATGGTACAATCCAAATTAAGCTAAATGACAAACGGTTTCAGTCTGCAGATATTAAAGTGACTAACATTCTAGGTGAGACGATAAAAGAGGTAAAGGCTATGCAAGCTAATGAGGACCTTACTATTGAATCTCCAGGTATTTATTTCCTTACGATTGCAAAAGAGGGCCTTCTAAGTACTGAAAAAGTAATAGTACAATAAATCATTGAGAGGTAGGAAAACCATATTCAGTATTCTAGTTGCAGTGGTGCTATGTAGTTGTCAAAAAGACAACTTATTTCAAGCACCTTTAACTGTGGACGAATTTGAATTGCCAGCCGGTTTTCCTACTATTTCTTATCCTGATGACAATGCCTATACCACTGCTCGGTGGGAACTAGGAAAGAAGTTGTTTTATGACAATGTACTATCCATAGATAGCTCCATAAACTGCGGCACTTGTCATAGGTCTTCGCTGGCATTTAGTGACGATGTATCTTTAAGTGACGGCGTAAAAAAACGTCCTGGCACTCGAAATTCTCCGACATTAGCCAATGTAGCGTATCACCCTTACCTAACAAGAGAAGGCGGGGTTCCTAGTTTAGAAATGCAAGTACTTGTTCCTATTCAGGAGCACAATGAATTTGATTTCAATATCGTAGATGCAGGAGAAAGATTAATGCAAGACAGCACATACGTAGCGATGAGTCAAAGGGCCTATGATAGAAAGCCAGATTATTACGTGATAACACGTGCTTTGGCAAACTTTGAAAGAACTCTTATTAGCGGGAATAGTCCCTATGATAAGTATACGTTCCAAAATCAAACCAATGCTCTGAACGAAGATGAGAAAGCAGGAATGAATCTTTTTTACAGTGAAAAAACCAACTGCTCAGGATGTCATTCAGACTTTAATTTTACGAACTATGCATTTGAAAATAATGGATTGTATGCGGAGTATCCTGATGAAGGAAGAAAAAGATTGACTGGCAAACCCGAAGATGATGCTTTGTTTAAGGTTCCTACTTTAAGAAACATAGCATTGACTGCACCTTATATGCATGACGGTTCTATAGCATCACTTGATGCTGTTATAGAGCATTATAATACTGGCGGACAATTGCATATAAACAAAAATAACCTGATTAAACCTCTTAATTTAACGGCAGTAGAGAAGGAGCAATTGCTCACTTTTCTTCGCAGTCTTACGGACAATGATTTTATAGAAGAAAAAAGATTTAAAGAACAATGAGATTGAAAATACTGATTTTCAGCATCCTTTTTACGAGTATTGGGATAATGGTAGGATGTAAAGATAATGATACTGTGGAGCCTGATACGGTAAACCATGACACTACACCATATCTATTAATGTATGGCCGTTTCTCTACTCCTACTATTGCAGCGGATAACCAATTAACCCTGCAAGGAGTAAAACTAGGACGTATGCTTTTTTATGAAAAGATGCTGTCTGGAGATGGTACACAAGCGTGTGCAAGTTGCCATTTGCAAGAATTTGCATTTACGGATACAGCTAAATTTTCTAAGGGTATACGAGGCAACAAAGGAGGAAGACACGCTATGAACGTGTTTAATATGGCTTGGAATGAAAATGAGTTTTTCTGGGATGGGAGAGCACACCTTTTAAGAGACCAAGCATTACTTCCGATACAAGATGAACTAGAAATGGATGAAACACTTGAAAATGTAGTAGCCAAATTAAGTGAAAGTCAAACATATAAAGATCAATTTACTCGTGCTTTTGGAAGTGATGAAGTAACGAATGAAAAAATCTCTCTAGCACTAGAGCAATTTATGAATTCTATCACTTCTACCAATTCTAGGTATGATAATTTCTTATCGGATACCACCGTTTTTAATGCCAGTGAAAAAAGAGGATTTAGTCTATTTACGACGGAATACAATCCCTTCTTTCCTGAAAAAAGTGGTGCCGACTGTCAGCACTGCCATAGTGGGTTCAATTTTGAAAATGATAAATACATGAATAATGGTCTAGATAGCGACGGTCAATTTGCTGATGATGGCAGAGAAAAAGCTACCGCAGATGCTAGGGATAAGGCTAAATTTAAGGTTACAAGTTTGAGAAACATTGCCCTTACTGCACCGTATATGCACGATGGTAGATTCCAAACACTAGAACAAGTAGTAGAGCACTATAATTCGGAGATCAAGGCTTCAGCTACTCTAGACCCTGCTTTGGAGCAAACAAGGGAAAAAGGACTTTTCCTTATAGAACAAGACAAAACAGACTTAGTGGCTTTCCTTAAAACTTTAACGGATAAGGATTTAACCACTAACCCTGAATATTCATCACCATTTTAAACTACTAGCACGCTAAATCATGACATACCAATAAATCTCATATGGCGACATCCCTTTGTGATGCAATGAAAAAGCTCCTAGCTATTCTTGCTTCCATTTGTAGGGTTACATACTGGACCTGCTCGCTGCGTCCTATGGAGTAACAGGTGAAGACAAGATAGAACTTCTGAGAGCACAACAAACACGCTTAGAATACGCATTGAAGCTATCCGCACCAGTGAAGGAGTATTATATTGCAGTAGCACAAGTAGATTTTTGAACGAATAAGAAATGAAACATAAGTATAAAATAACAGGAATGACCTGCAAGTCAGTTCTAGTAATAACTAACACACTTAGACCCTAATACAAAATGATAAGAAACCGTTTTCTTATTCTAGTTACCTTGATTGCAAGTTTGGCTTATGGTCAAGAAGCCATAGATTTTACCATAACGGATACCAAGGGTGTAACACGGAATTTATTTGATGAACTAGCCAAAGGGAAAACCGTTGTATTGGATTTGTTTTTTGCAGATTGTACTCCGTGTCAAAAATTTACTCCAGCTATGGCTCAATTGTATTCTGAATATGATACAGATTCTGTACTTGTTCTTGGGATAAGTGACCGGGACATAGATAGCAAAGTAGAAGCTTTTGAAACGCAGTTTGGGGTCAACTATCCTTCTGCAGGAATAGAAGGCGGAGGAGATACCGTAACAAGCTTATACCG
>Ga0209491_10001928_pt1 | contig 38732 bp, 26 predicted proteins | sample BON02_FD_187213 | JGI IMG/M metagenome (GOLD analysis project Ga0209491, IMG submission 187213) | Freshwater microbial communities from Lake Bonney liftoff mats and glacier meltwater in Antarctica - BON-02 (SPAdes) (version 2) | ecosystem: Environmental > Aquatic > Freshwater > Ice > Glacier... | reverse complement strand
ATCTACGTTCAAGTGAATCCAAAACAATGGTGGCTCACTCATAGGATAAAGCTGACTGTAAAAGTCGATATAATCTTCCTCTTTAAGCTCAGCTGGATTTTTCTTCCAAAGTGGAGCTATTGCATTGACTATCTTCTCATCAAACTCAATAGGAATAGGTAAGAATTTACAATACTTGTTTAGTAACTCTTGCACCTTCCATTTCTGTAGGTACTCATTGCTCTCCTCATTGATGTGAAGTATGATATCAGTACCACGTGTTTTACGCTTTCCTTTAGTGATTTTGAAGTCTGTGCTTCCCTCACATACCCAGTTAGCAGCTTCTGCTCCCTCTGCGTGGCTTAGCGAGTGTATCTCTACCTTATCCGCTACCATATAACTAGAATAAAATCCAAGACCGAAATGACCAATGATATTGGCATCTTCTTTGGTATCTTTAAATTTTTCTACAAATTCCTCAGCACCAGAAAATGCGATTTGATTGATGTATTTATCTATCTCCTCTGCTGTCATACCTATTCCATTATCGCTAATGGTAAGTGTCTTTTTGTCTTCATCTAGACTTACGCTTATTTTAAGCTCGCCTATGTCACCTTTTATCTCGCCACGCTGACTTAATACTCTTAGCTTGTTACTAGCGTCTGTAGCGTTAGAAATCAACTCACGTAAGAAGATTTCGTTATCCGTATAAAGAAACTTCTTGATAATCGGGAATATATTCTCCGTGTTTACTGAAACTTTTCCTTTTTGCATTTTTTACTTAATTCTTATTTGGCGAGTAATATTCAAAAGGTAGACCAAAGGAGATAGTGTGACATGGTGGCAGACGGCAGTTCCTTTCTTAAGATTAAGTCTAAGTTTAAACAGAGTCGCATTCATAACTAACTATTTAACACAAATAAAAATTTCTTGAAATTTGAGTTTGAGCTTGTGTTTGAGTTTAAACTTATAATCCTACCTCACTACATTTACCACACCGCCTACATTTTGCCATTGTAGGTCTTCTGTAGTCTTGTATCGCATTACAAATGAATACACGCCGTTTTGCACCACAGCACCATTATAGGTCCCATCCCACCCGAAGGCAGAATCGTCAGATTCAAAAATTTTCTCTCCCCATCTGTTATATATCACTAAGCGATAGTCTTCAAAATTGATAAGTGTAGGCCTAAAAATATCATTGAGTCCATCACCGTTTGGAGTGAATGCTGATGGAATAAAACTCTTACTTACACAGTCTGGTCTCACAGTAAATGAACCTGTACCCTCGCACCCATACTCGTTGCTTACGGTTACACTATACGTTATTTGATATGTAGCTTGTATGGTTTTAGTAGATTGCCCATAAGGCATCCAGAGGTATTGCATACCTGAGTTTCCGGCATCTAGTAAGAGACTAAAATTACCACAAAGGGTAGTGTCTTCCCCTAGGTCTACAGTTGGGTTATCACTGAGAATAAACAAAATAGTATCCAGTGCAGTTGCACACTTATTAGATATGCTCACCCAATGTTCTATGGCTTGAAATAAAGTAGCTGTATTAGTTACACTGCCATTAGACCACAGATAAGTCTCTTCATTATCCGTCTGCCCTACGGTAAACTCTACAGCTTGAGTTGTTCCACAAAAGATTTTGTCTTTACCTAAATTTACCTTAGGTGATTTAATTACCTCTATTTTGATACTATCAGATACTGTTCCGCAGTAGTTTGTTAAAGTGACTTTATACGTACCTGGAGCATTGATAGTGACTACAGAATCGGTACTGCCCGTACTCCACAAGTAGCTTACAGTCTCATCCATATCTGCATCTAAAAGCAGACTTACATTATCACAGAAAATACTATCTATTGGCAAACTAACAGCTGGTGATTCTACGATTTGTACATAAACACTATCTCTACCTACACCACACTTATTGCTCGCTTGTGCCCAGTATACGCCTTCTGTATTCAATGTTCTTGTATTTGACGTAGCTCCATTATCCCATAGATAGGCCTCTTTATTCTGCACCTTCCCTATGGTCAAAGGATAATTCATATTATCACAAAAGATAGAATCTGAACCTAAGTTCACTTCTGGAGTAGTGATTAGAGTGATATTAATAGTGTCTATACTTTCACCGCACTTATTGGTAGCACTAATACTGAAAGCAGAAGGGTCCGTAACTAAAGTGGAGTCTAATAAGGTTAGATAGCTCAAATTCTGTGCAAGGTCTGTTACAGTATAATACTCCTCATTATCAGGCAGTCCAAAAGTGAGCAGTAACTCTACGCTATTACAAAATTCCGAATCCGCAGGTAAAGTGACATTCGGTGTTTCTAGCATAGTGATAAAGATTTCTGAAGAATCTACCCCACATATATTTGTTATTTTCACACGATACACACCCGTATCTGTAATATTGATAAATGAGCTTGTATCTCCAGTGGACCAAATAAATGATTCTTCATTCTGTGCACTATCTCCACTTACCAGTTGCACACTTACTGCGTCACAGAAAATACTGTCCGTTGGCAGTGCTGCATCTGGTGTTTTCTTAAAATCATATACCACAGAGTCCCTTTTGGTACCGCAACGTGGTGTTATTATATCTACAAAATAGGTTTGGGCTGAGTCTATCTGAATGGTTTGGGTAGAATCGCCAGTACTCCATTTATAGGAAGCCAAAATAGAATCGTTTTGAGCATCTAAAGTAATGAGAGGTAAGAGATCACAATAAATACTGTCTGCAGGTAGTACAGGGACTGTAGGAGAAAACTCTTTAATAAAATGTATGGTATCTCTTACTGTATCACAGCCGTATGTTGCCCTAACCCAAAAAGTGCCTGTGTCTTGGGCAAAAATTACATTGTTCGTGCTGCCATTAGACCAAAGTATATCTGCCCCAATATTCTTAGCATCTAAAATATTAAAGATTCTATCACATTGTATGATCGTATCTTTTAGGTTTAGCTTAATATCATCCGTATATAGTGTATCTCTAAACTTAGAAATAAAACCTGTCCAAAAATAGGAACCAGAGGTTCCTGTTTTATTCTCTTTGAAAACACCACTTGTGGTAGGATAATCTGAAGAAGCTGTAAAACCACCATACAAAATATTGGTGTAGCAACCTACCCGTTTTAGCTTATTGGCTCCTGGCACCTCATAGCTAGAACCGCCATAGTATGTACCATAGAGTAAGTTACTTCCTTGAAAATCTAATTTTGTGATAGTAGCCGAACTATTATAATAACCGGCAGAGGAGGAACTCGGGTTACTAGAGTAAAGTGCATCTGAAGTCACAGGAAAATCTGAAGAACGTGAAATGCCACAAATTATCGGTTCTTCTCGCACGTTAGCTGCTATACGCACATTGCTATTGTATATAAATCCACTATAATATAGTTCATCCCCACTCCCACCTAGGTAGGTACTATAATATACATTTTGACCACCTGGGTTAAATTTCACTACTACTATATCCGCTCCACCTTTATTTGTTTTTTGGTATGCATTTGCAGACGTATAGAAATTACTTGATTTAGATATCCCAGCTACATATGCTTCATCTCTTTCGTTCACATATACTCCTTCAAACCAGTCTTCTCCCGATCCTCCCATCATTTTACTATATCGGAGTGAGTTGCCACTTGGGTCAAATTTGGCAATAAAACCATCTGTAGCTCCTAGTACATTGTAGTTAAAAATAATAGAGCCCTCAGTTACAGGAAAATTAGAAGAGGAGGTCTTGCCAACTATATAAATATCTTTATTAGGGCTAATATTAATCTCATACGCCGCGTCATCTCCAGCACCCCCGAAGTAAGTAGAGAATACCAAACCTGTTCCCGTAGGGTTCATTTTAGTAAGAAAGGCATCTCCTGAGTTCCAGTAAGAAGTGCTGGTACGGCCGCCAAACGAAGACTGGTAGCAACCGGATGTGGTAGGAAAATCTGTAGAGGATGTTTGCCCTGTCAAATACACATAATTAGAATCATCTATCACCATAGACTGTATTATATCAAAACCACTACCCCCTAGATAAGTAGAAAACAATAAGGAGTCTCCATCTGAACTAAATTTGGTAACGAAACCGGCATATCCATATAAACCATTTCTCGTTTTGTCAAAAGCACCCGGAGTTATAGGGAAATCTGAACTCTGAGTAAAACCAGATACTACGGGTTCTTGGTTATTATTCACCGCGAGTGTATAGCAGTATTCATATTGAGAACCACCAAGATAAGAAAACCAGATTATGCTATCCCCTTTGGGGGCTAACTTACATACATATGCGTCAAAACCTCCGTTAATAGCTGTATCGTAGGAATTAGCTAGACCGGGAAATCTGTCACTCGTAATTCCGGTTATATATACATTATCAGCACTGTCTATATCTAAATCATATACCCACGTATATGCATAGCTAGAACCAGAGGAAGTAGTGCCATTCCCATAGAAGTAACTGCTCCAGTCTACATAAATAGGATCGAGAATTATAGTTTCTTGAATTGTTTCTATTTCAGAGTCGAAGGTCAAAACAGTGCCCTCTAAACTATATCCTATCTCAACTTCCTCTTCACTATTTTGCTTGTAACTATAGGGTTTTTGCTCCTCGATAGTACCCCAATCTGTTTCGTAAACCAAACTACCCGAATCACTAATGGCTAGATCTCGTACTCCTGTATACTTTAACTCTATGTCTGATAAGTGAGCATTTGGGTGAAGTATAAAATCATACTTCAACTCACCATTGGTGTTGGTATAAAAGCGTAAATCCACATTGGGATATACGTCTGTATATACAATTTCTTTGGCTGTATTTTTACTAACTCGTTTACTATTTGCTCTAAAGTAGCTGACATTACTAGATTCTATATCTCCTATAGCCGAAATGGAAGCAGTATGAGAACCTACCAAATCAACAGACCAAACCAGATAGTCAAACAACATAGGCTCTTCGATATTCGCAGGATTATGAGCTCTCTTTACTTTTCTAAGACCAAAAATTATTTTGTCTTTATAAAACTCTACACTAGCTGTACTACTTGCATACTTATAAGCAATGTCACCTTCAAATTGCCCGTCGTTACGCTCAAAGGTTCCGTTAGAAATGCCTAACTGTTTACTTAGTTTGGAGGAAAACTCTTCTTTGGAGGCCGTTAGATTTTCACCCACGTCTTGCTGTGCATCTACAGTGAAAAATGCTAAAAAACATACAACTAATAAGATTAATTTTGGCGACTTCACTACTTTACAAATATACTATACTATACTATACTATTTTAGTCTAGTCTCTCGAGCAAGGCAAATAGTTGCATTGTTTTGACTTAACGTACGCAAATTTCGTTTCCATTTCCAAAAAAAGTCGAAAAAAAAGGCCCGTTTCCAAAGAAACGGGTCTTCATATAATCTTATTTTGTGCTGCTTAAAATTGGAAAGCTATGCCTCCAGATACTATATCTCATCTTTTTTAAAGCCGTTCTATCCCCGACTAAAATTGTGTATGTCTTGATTAAACGAGTCGTGTACGTATTTTTGGCGTCGTATAATCATCGATGCTAAAACTAGTAACAAAAAACAAATGGATACTCCTGAGCTTCTCAGTTTTATATGCATTCATCTTCTTGCTTACTTTCTACCCGTATGCTAATGACGGGCCACGTGGTATTCACCAATGGGCTCAGTCTGACAGACTAGCACTTGCACTTAGATACATAGATGGAAATGAGCTCACAGATGCCGCCACCTTATCACTAAAGACAGAGGATGGCCGAACAGGTGTAGAATTTAGTGGGTATCAATACGCCATAGCTCAGCTAGTGAGAGTAGGTATAGTACCCAAAGCGTATCTCCCCTTTTTCTATCGCATCTCAACTTTCACCTTATTCTTTACCAGCTTTTTTATCCTTGTTTTTAGTTTGCTAAAAAAAGAGAAAATCATCTTTAGATCCTTGATAGTTTTAGGCTTACTCAGCTCTCCTCTCCTGTTATACTACTCCTACAATTTTTTGCCCGACGTGCTAGGTCTTAGTCTCCTACTCTTTTGCTTATATCTATTCCATAAAGGTTTTGAAAAATATCTCTATCTCATTTTAATAGTCAGCGGACTCTCCCTGCTTATAAAGACCTCCTCAGGCATCTATTTCATTAGTTTTATGGCTATCTATTTTTTGAGGCATTGGAATTTAAAAAATATAAAACATCTAGGAATTACTATAGCTGCGGTTCTCTTAGCAGCACTCACTTTTTTACTTTACAGGAACGAAGTATTAGTTCCTTGGGCACTATTTATCGCTATAGCCTTTGGGATAGTGTACATGGCTACACTACTTACCGTTAACCATAAGAAGTTTACATTTTCTACTCTCATATTTATCCTTACAGGCTCGTTTGTAGCATACTACGATATAGTGCACGTAAGCCAACGCAACACCTTATATTACTCCTTCGTATTCCTAAGTAATACGATGGAAGTGAAATCTTTGGCTGAATTTTTCCAAATATTCGATACGGCTAGTAGATTCAAGTCTCAATATTTTAATGGAGCACAGCGACTAATACTAGGCGTACTTTTTCTGATAGCTATATACCGTAGAAAGAGTATTAGTCTACGCAATAAAAATACGCAACTTGCACTCCTAGTAGGCTCCGGTTTGCTTACTATTCTATTACTCTTTGGGGTGCAGTTTATGAATCACGACTATTACGTGATAGCCACCTTTTTGCCCATAACACTTTACTTTATACTAAAAGGGACTGCTTACATAGCCGAGTATATTCACCCTCGCACCAGTATGGTTTTGGCTAGTATTTTTGCTCTAGTCTCTTTCTCGCAAGGCAATAATGCATATTTCAATAGGATGAGCGAAGTAGTTTGGATTAATAACTATGCTGAGTACTACGAACGAAATTGGCTTATAGGTACTCAAGAAAAAGTAGATAAAATACTACCTGACAATGCAGCTATCATGTCTGTATACTCTCAAGAACCCAATTTTGTATTGGTATACTTAGATAGAAAAGGCGTAACCATAAACTTAGAGGAGATGCAACGTTCCGAAAGCCCTTTCACCCTATATTTGAATAGGCTAGATTTGGACTATGTGATTTGCTACAGCAGATTTACAGAGTGGTTTGAGCGAGACCAACCTACCTTTATAAGCAAAGCTGAAGTACTCTACTCAGACGATAAATTCACGGTATATAAATCGAATGGATATTGAAATATTAAGAGAATACTGCTTAGCTAAACCCTACGCCACGGAAAGTACTCCTTTTGGTCCAGACCCTTTGGTAATGAAGGTACATGGCAAAATATTTTGCTTTTTCAGTATTTCAAATTTTGAATCTATGAACTTAAAATGTGACCCAGAAAATGCCGAAGAAATGCGTGCCAACTACATCGCCATAGAACCTGGATACCATATGAATAAGAAACATTGGAATACGGTTAAGTTTCACCAAGATGCTAGTGATGATTTTATACTAAAAATGGTAGATGAAAGCTATAGTTTAGTGGCGAACTCATTACCCAAAAAACTAAGAGAAACAATTATAAAATAGTGCAAAAAGCGGAGCTAGATATAGAATTAGCACCCCAGTACTTTGTACTCTTACCAGAGAAATCTGTGTACTAAAAAGAGCAAACCTCCTTGACAACCTTCGGCATCCTGCTGAAGCGGGAAGCCAATCCGCTGAAGCGAATTACTTCCACCACGGTGGACATGCGGCTAACGCATCTACCTAACCACCGTTACCGTACTCTTCAAGTTATACCACAGATTATCCGTGCCTTTGGCTCTGATGGTAACTGCGTATGCTCCCATAGGTGCTTCTGCTGCATCCCAACCTAGACTAGTTTGGTCTAGCTGTGCTATCTTCTGTCCATATCTGTTATAAATATTCACTTCGTAAAACTCTATACCAAAGGTGACAGGACGCCACACATCATTGAGTCCATCTGCATTGGGAGAAAAGGCTGTGGGGATAAAGATGACAGGAGAATAGGGTAAGCATAAGACATTACTAATAGAAGACTTGCTAGGACCAGCCTGAGCTACTACCCGATAGCATTTTTCTAGCGAGGTCATACTGAGCGAAGTCGACCCTTCGACTCCGCTCTGGGTGACTCCACCTAGAAACTCGTAGTCATTATATAAAGCGGTGCTATTTTGTTCATTTATAGTAATCCAACCTCCCAGTAGATCTTCTGTCTGCAGCTCATAGCTTAGTTCCGACTCTCCTACATTCCAGTCTTGGTATGTGGTGTAGCTTATTACACTGAATTCATTATTGCCTACTACCTCTCCAGATACGTGTACAGGCTGACCTACTCGACCTACTTGCGTGGCCGTACCGCAACTGTCTATAGCTACTACGGTATAGGTGACTATAGATTTACTTGCTTGCTCTAGGCTATCGGCATACCACATCTGACCATACACGCAAGGCCGGGCATCTAGTTCTGCTATTTTTTGATTATTTCTATACAGTTCATATCGTACAGCTGCATCTTCTAAGCAAGGCCAATTTATCGTAATAACTTCGTCTACTTTTGGATGAGATGGTACGTCTTGATACGTAGCATTTGTGATGTGTGAAGTATCGAACTCTGTAAACCCAGGGGTAACGAATACGCGTTGACTGTCTAGCTGCGTGATACAGCCTGTGTAGCCGTATAGTCGCTGTGCTATCCAAAATACTCCTGCATCAAAGTACGTATTGCTAAAGTTCTTCTGATTTACAGGTACATCTACCCAACCTCTACCATCGTAATAGTTGTATTCTTTCTTGGTAGTATTCCTGGTAACAGTATCTGTAACAGTAACCGTGAAAGGTGAGCAACCTCTGTTATTATCTATGCTAAAGCCTGGTGCAGGGGCATCTACTACCATGATGTATTGATTTTTGGTGAGGGTGCTATCACAGAATCCATTACTGTAAAATAGGGAAACGGTGTAGGTTCCGGGTTTGTCGTAAGTATGCGTCACCCTGAGCGGAGTCGAAGGGTCAGACGCGGGTCGACTGGTGGTTTCTGTCTCCCCATCTCCAAAGGTCCAGACCCATTTTTCACCATTGGTGGTGTGTACAGTATCTGTAGTGCTTTTGTTGGTAAAAGTAGCTTTTGAGTAGGCACATACTATGGTGTCTTTGGCTATGAACTTAGCTACTGGTTTGGGTGGTATCCGTATTTTGAGCGTGTCAACATAAAATTCGCCGTAACCTTTGGCTCTAGGACTATAACCATAGCACTTGTATGGGTAATCTCCATTAATAGTATAGGTCAAACTTGGTTCAAAACCTATTACGGTATCTATACTGCCATCTTCTAACGTGAAATACCACATAAAACTATTCATTCCTCCGTTTAGGTCTGATTTGTTCTGCATCTGTACATGGGCTTGGCAGTCGTATTCTATACTAGGCTTAGGTTTCAGATAATCGTACAGATGGTTTGGAAAACTTTCCCCATTTATATATCGAAACGATAATTCTGTACTCTTTATAGAAGCACTAGGAGCAGTATTAGGATTTAATACTGTAGTGCGATAATACCCCGTGTTTAAAGATCCAAGTGGCCCATTATGCAGCATATACAAGTCCCCATTGGGATCTATATTTAATCCATTATACTTAACACCTTGGTATCGCTCACCCACCCATTTTTTTATTTCCCTTACATTTTGCACCAAGGGCTGCTCGCTTGTATTATAGAGATGCAAGGATGCATTATCCGAGTTAATCCGATTTCTGTGTGTAATATAAATCACCGAATCATTAGTAGATACATTGAAGGTGAAGTCTGTGATATATGTGGTAAGACTCTCTGTAGTTTCAAATGTTTTAAAAAAAACAGGCTGATCGTATTGCATAGCTCCAGTAGCTTTATCAAACCGAAACTTGTGCAATTCTAACTGTTGGAAAATTCTACGACTTACTCCGTTAAAACCTGTATATGAGTGCATACCAGATAAATAGTAGTCTCCTAAATGAGAAAATTTTTGAGCATGGAGCTGACCGCTACGAAACGCATCTGGAGGTAAGTTTAAGAGACTATCTGGATAGTTGCTATACGAATCATACAAAAGACTATCTTGCAAGCTTATACCGCCCTCATCTACATAAAAAGAATAAAATGCTCGCTCATTGCGAGTTACATACCAATAGCTACCGTCTGCATTGCGACAATGTGTACCTCCATAAAAATCATAGCTACTACCCATAAGAGAAACATTTTTTTGTACTACGCTGCCCAAGCCTTTGTTAGCACGTACATCTATAAGTGCATAATACAATACCGATGTGGAGTCATTCACAAAGCCTTCAGTATTAAAACTATCTTGATACGTACAATAGATAAGATAATAAGTAGAATCCGTAACGGGAATTATAACAGATACATTCTCATTGGCTTTTTGTGCTAGTAAACTATCGCCATTTTCCATAATCATTCTACGATTGTTATATATGGCAAATCCATCGGTATAAAATAGCATATCGCCTACGGAATTACAAATGGAGGCTATATTAGTCCCTCCCAATAGCGTATAAATTAGATTCCAGTTGGCGTCCTCTGTATAAGCTAGTTTGCCTTGAGCATCAAATTGAGCATAGTCAATATTAGACCCTACCAAATAATTATAGGTTTGCCCACTGCAAGGTGCAGCGAACAAACCTATAAAAAAAAGTATAAATAGCTTTCGGAGCATATTAATGCAGGATTAATTTAGCATAGAGTTGACAATTAGCTGACCTAACGAGGATATAATAAATACCCTTGTTGGCAGCGGATAGGTCTAGCACCTCTGTATGCAACACCTTAGTTTGCTGTACATATAGTACTTCTCTCCCTAGGTGATCTATTACAGCTATGTCGATATCCTGCTCTCCTTGCAGCTCTTGAGGTATTTCTACAGTGACCAATCCTGTACTCGGATTAGGATACAGCGTAAGAGCTGCTTGTGTAATATTGCTCACAGTCGCTAATTCTGAGCAAGTGAGGTCACAATTTCTAAAGTTATTAGTCTCTGTCTTTGGAAATACGTTCAGATTAGTGGAAGCAACACCTAAGCTATGAGGGGTTTGTTGTGCATTATTAGTAAAATGGTAGTCAAAAGTTGTATTTCCTGTATTATCTACCCTATACCGCTGAGCTTTCCAATTAGAAAATATGTTACCTGCGGGTAGATCTATATCACCCATTGGGAAATTTAAGGTTGCACCAACATCAAAATAAATATCGGTTCCTTGATTAGAAAACGTATTGCACAATACCTCTACATCGTCATTATTATTAAATGCTTGTACACCATATACCATATGGCTGGTCACTATGTTTGGATTACTATTTGAGAACGTATTCTTTTGAATCTTGCCAGACCCACTTGAACTTACTACTTCAATATTCGTAAACTTAGTTGCATCATAGTTGATTTCATTATCATAAACGGTAAAATCAGATGAAAAATTTAAGGATATAGCCCTTATGCTATAGAAACTGCTATAACCACAATTAGCATCTTCAGCATTTGTAGAATACAATAAGTTTAAATTCCCTTTATTAACATTTATTATATTTTCACTTAAAACCGAACCAGAGGAATACAAGGCATAAATTGCTTGAAGAACATCAGTGAAAGTAGAAAAACGAATATCTACCTTGGGCTTTGCAGAAAGTGTCCCTTCTATTTTCACACCTGTAGATAGGTTTTTAAAAGTGTTGCCATTTCCCTTGGTGCCTCCATAGCAGTTTTTTACACATCCGTCATCCCCATCAAAACAAAAGCTATTTCCAGCTGAACTTGCCGAGAAATCTGCTCTGTCAGAATAAACACCAATTCCTCTGTCATCTTCACAATACTTTTGTGGATCTTTGTTATCAAAAATACATCCACCGATTCTGACTCCACTTACATCTATTAAATGAATGCCTTTTTTGTTTGAAGCAGTAAAGATGTCTTGGGTCCATTCAAAGGTTGTACCCATAAAATGGCAAGCATTTTTTGATGGCTCTAAACTCGAATGGTACGGATTAATTTTAGCCCCAACCTCACAATCTCTAATTGTGCCACCTTCAACTCTGACTATCGCTCCACTTGTGCTATTGACACCTACAAGGGCGTTCACTATTTCTGAATTAATTATTGTCACTAGTGTTTGACTTGAGTTTAACATCCCAGACCAGTCACTTGGATCTCCTGCTTTTTTGGGCACCTTTGGAAAAGAACTAAATTGCTCATTACCAGATCCATTGGCGATTATACCATTCCAAGTATTGGTGCCTAAACCAGCAGCTTGTATGGTCGAACCATCTACAATTAATTTTGCCCCTGTATTTAGTAAAATTGACGCCCCATTGTTCATATCTAACAAAGCCCCATTAATAGTTAGTGTAACTCCGCTAGCAACAGTTACTCCTGCTTCGTAGCCTACTGGTGGTGTAGTCCAAGTAGCAGTAGTAGAGACAGTAATTTGCCCCCAACTTACTCCACTCATACAGACCCAAAACACCATAGCGGCTAATTTAAGGCTTTTTGTTAACTTCCTCCTCTTTTCGGTCGACTGGCGTCGACTGCTTTGCTGAGGAGCGGTTAGCATGTTAGTTTCATTTGTGCTGTGCATAGATGTATGCACTGTGTTTCCGCTACTGCGGATTAAAAGTTTTTTGTTTTGCATTGTTTTGATTTTTTTTAAAATGTTTTCGTTTTTTAAAAAATCGTAAAAATCATTCGCCTCGGTCAATTGGCCATTATGCGTTAAATGCTTTTGGTGGCATTTCTAGGTGGTTATTTTGACATTTCTTTCATTTAGAAGTTCTCCATATAGTCGACATTAAGGGAGTTACTATCTAGTTTTTACAATTTCATATTGTCCAAATATAACAAAATAAAAACGAGACTACAAAACACTTTTTTACTTAGTGTCCTTTTTACACTTTGTTAATTGATTGAAAATCAAATAACTACGATGAAATAATTTCTTAGAACTAACTATCCTCGAAATAGAGCTATTGAGAAATTTTTACTCATTATATTTTAACCTAACGGCCAAAAATCGAAATTAATTCAGGATACCTCGCCTAGTATTAACCCTTACCATACTGACCTCTCCTTAACTAGCTGTAAAAAAGAATTCCCCAAGGCAGGGCCTCAGGGAATTCTTTTAATTAAAATCTATTTACTTGTCAGAAGTTGACAAAACAAGAAGTATCTGCTACCCTGTAAACTGTACCATATACATCCCGTCAGCTTTCTGGCGAATACCGTCAAAGGCTATCTCCTCTCCCATCTTCAGATCAGTATTAGCTAATATCCAATCACGTACTTCCTCATTTTCTTCCTTAAAAATAGAACACGTAATGTAGTAGAACTTACCTCCTTTTTTTAGGAATGAAATTGCATTCTTCACAATTGCTTTTTGCTTGTCGGCATACTTAGCTAAGCTTGCATAGTCGAAACGAGTAAAGTGCTCTGGTGTACGAAACCAAGTACCACTACCGCTACACGGCACATCTGCTACTATGGTATCAAAGTAAGAATCTCCAATGCTTTCACCACTAAACTTTACACTGTTCACTTCCTTGGTTAGGTCTGCTATACCAAACGATGCTTCATAGTGCATAGCTCTAAAACGAGACTTAGCATTTTCTATAGTGGCAGGTCGCATATCACTCAGGTAGAATTGCCCTTCCCCACCAGAAGCCAGATTTAAGCTCTTGCCTCCGGATCCGCTACACACGTCCCATACCTTATCTCCTTCTGCTACAGGTATCTGAGTACAGATGTACTGAGAAGACAAATCTTGCACTTGCACGGTATCTTCTAATCCTTGGTTTACAGCTAGCTCTCTACATCCAATAGCACCTAAATTACGCGGCTCTTTATCCGTATGCTCTTTGGCCCAGTTCTTGGGTCTATACTTCAGGTTAGCAGCGTCATTATAATGACTAAACTGCTCCATAAGATGTTCTGGCGGATAGAAACTAATCTCTTTCCCTGCCCATTTTTCAATAGCATCAAATGCATTGTCTGATTCAAAGAAACCCGGCTCTATAGTATAGGTTAAGCCTAACTCTTTACTTTGATCGTTCCAGTAGCTCTCATCATCAAAATGAAGTAGTAAACCACTAATGAGTAAACCCTCATTTATTGGCATATGACCCAGAGTGAGCCCCATTCGCATGTAGGTATAGCATATCTCAGAAATAGATTTCCTGTCTTTGGACCCAAACTTCTTACTTTCTTTAAAAAAATTCTTTGCCGCTATGTGAAAAGGCTCAGGATACTCGTATCGCTCTAACAACTGCAGAGCACTGCTAAATCTTGATCTATAATATCTCATGTTAATCTATCTTAATAGGTCTTAGCTCCATTTCTCTGAGCTCAAATAATTGAATGTACTTATTTTGAAAGCACGTACTTGTTTTAGTAAGTTTTATGTCGGTATTGGCATACGATATAGACTTACCTTCAATAAACAAAGGAAAATACTTACCAAAGGCATCTAACACCTCGCAAGCAAACAGTATTTGGTCGTGACCCATATAGGTGTACCAGCTAGGGTCATCTTTATAATTAGCCCTATAGTTTTCTATCACGTGTGTAGTAAACTTGTTAGGTACATTTGCTTTATTGGTGCTTATATATGTAATCTTAAGACGCTCCAATTGATTAAAGTCTACACTCGTAAAAGCCATCCAGTCTTCTGGACCTACTAGCGTTACTCTGTCAGATTTACTAAGCAAGCCCGTTACGGTATAGTTCATATTGGTTTTATCTTGGCTCGTATTTACCACTACATTTTTTCCTGCACTTAGGTAGGTATTCCAGTTTATATATCTTGAGAATGCTATTTTACTAAAGTCTATTTTTTGGGCAATACACTCATCTACTAGTGCTTGACCAAATCCTCTATCAAATCGTTTACCGTCTCTCACTATAAGTAACTTCTCACCACTATGAGTTTTCTTAAACCATTTTAAGAATTGCATAGCCTGCATCTGATCCGATGGATTTAGATTGAAAACATACGGATTATTACTCCAAAGCTTATTTGTAGTAGTGATAGGTGAAAAGAGTGGAATTTCTCTTTTGCGGGCAAAGTATGCTGCTATACGCACTTGTGCATCGTCCGTAGGGCCTATGATAAGGTCCATAGTTTCCATTTCTGGTTTGTTGAGCAGAAGCTTTAGCTTGTTGGTATCATTATCCGTATCATAGAAATGAAGCTTATAGCTAGAAGAAAGTTGCTCTATTTCTGGAATCGCAATTTTGACTCCTTGGTAGTATTCCAACATCAGATTAGACCTACGTATATCCGTAGTACTATTAGAAGCATCGGTGTGAAAAGGAAGTAGTATAGCGATGTTAAACTTCTGTTTATGCCTTGGCACATTGAAATTATCTCCTTTGAAAAAGACATTAGAATAAACCAACGCTTCTTCATCTTTATCATCCATTTTATCTGTAGTATCTACATTCTCAGGTGTATCATCTCCTTTATCTGGATTCACAACTATAACGTCGTCCTCTGGCCATTCTACTTTAGCCGTTTTTTTGAATGCTCCACAAGATATAAGTAATAACGGAATTAGGATTACTCCTAAAAGCCTATTCCCACTCAATAGTCGCAGGCGGTTTTGAACTAATATCATACACTACTCTGTTTATACCTTTTACTTGATTGATTATTTTGTTAGAGACTGCGGCTAAGAAAGAATGCGGCAAGTCTGCCCAATCTGCTGTCATGCCATCTACGGATGTTACTGCTCTAAGTGCTATTACATTTTCGTATGTACGTTCATCTCCCATTACTCCAACGGATTGTACTGGTAAGAATATTGCCCCTGCCTGCCAAATATCATCGTATATTCCTCTAACCTTCATTTCATTAATAAAGATAGCATCTGCTTCTTGCAAAATCGCAATATTAGTGGGTGTTATATCTCCTATGATCCGAATAGCCAAGCCTGGACCAGGAAAAGGATGTCGCTCTAAAATAATTTTAGGTACACCTAGCTCTGCTCCTATGCGTCTCACCTCATCTTTGAAAAGTAAACGCAACGGCTCTGCTAGTTTCATCTTCATATCATCTGGTAGTCCGCCTACATTATGATGCGACTTGATGGTAGCCGAAGGACCATTGACCGATACAGATTCTATCACATCTGGGTATATAGTACCTTGCCCCAGCCATTTAGCATCTTCTATTTTAGATGCTTCCGCATCAAACACTTCTATGAAGGTATTCCCTATTATTTTTCTTTTCGTTTCAGGATCTTTCACACCGGCTAGACGGCTTACGAATAACTCGCTAGCATCTACACCTATTACATTTAGTCCTAAACCATTGTACGCATCTAGTACACTCTGATACTCATCCTTGCGTAAGAGTCCGTTATTTACAAAAATACCAATTAAGTTACTCCCGATAGCTTCGTTTAAGATATAAGCAGCTACACTACTATCTACTCCACCAGAAAGGCCCATGATTACCTTATCATTTCCTATAGTCTCTTTGTAATATGCTACACTCTCGCTTACAAAGTGTGCTGGGGTCCAGTCGCCTGTACATCCGCATATATTCTTCGTAAAGTTTTGTAATAGCTGCAACCCATCTGTACTGTGACTCACCTCAGGATGAAACTGTACGGCGTACACTTCCCTATCTGTAAACTTATATGCTGCCACTGGAATACTATCTGTTTTGGCTAAGATAGCAGTATTGGTAGGCATAGTAAGGATAGTATCTCCGTGGCTCATCCATACTTGGCTGCCATCTGAGATTCCTTCTAATAGTTTGTTTTCTTGTAAAATAGTAAGATTTGCTCTTCCATACTCACGATGATTAGATTTTTCTACTACTCCACCATTTCTAGCTGCTAGAAACTGTGCTCCATAGCAAAGTCCAAGTACGGGTACATCCAGCTGCATAAAATCTAAGTCGGCTACAGGTGCATTTGGCTGTGTGCAAGACGCGGGGCTGCCAGACATAATGATGCCCTTGATATTTTTATCTAGTGTAGGAAGTTTATTGAACGGGTGTATTTCGCAATAAATATTGAGCTCTCTTATTCTACGTGCTATTAGCTGTGTGAATTGAGAACCAAAATCGACTATTAGTATTTGCTCGTGCATAAAAATGAACGTGCAAAGATATCAAATAGTGCTACTAGCTTAGACTACTAGCCTGTGCAAGTTATAAACAAGTAACCTAGAATAAGGCTAAAGAAAAAAACCTTAAATCTACGAATTGGTAAACTTGTATCCTACTCCACGTAGCGATAAGAAAAACTTAGGATTTTTAGGATCTTCTTCAAAGTATTTTCTAAACGCAAGAATAAAGTTATCTATAGTACGCGTACTTGGATATACTGAGTAGCCCCATACTGTTTGTAGTATTTTTTCTCTACTTACTACCTCGTCCTTATTTTCTATTAGCAGCTTGAGCAACAAAGCTTCTTTTTTGGTAAGGGAAAATTTGCCATCTCTACCTATTGCTTCATAGCTATCAAAATTTGCAGAGTTCTTGCCAAATTCATATTCACTTACTGAATTAGAGCCACCATTATCTAGTTTTCTATCAATTAATTTATTGATACGGAGCATTAGCTCTTCTACATTAAACGGCTTTGTAAGATAGTCGTCTCCTCCTTTTTTAAGTCCTAGTACGCGGTCTTCTGCTGAGCTTTTGGCACTTAAAAACATAATAGGCACATTAGAATCGTGTAGACGTATGTTTTCGCACACAGCTATACCATCTATATTAGGTATCATAATATCTAGTATCACTAGATCAAAACGCTGCTCTTTGAAGGTAGAGATAGCAGAAGCTCCATCGTATCGAACTATAGGATGGAAATCCTCAATTTCTAAGTTCAATTTTATGGTTTCAGCTAAATGCCTCTCATCTTCTACTAGCAGTATTCTTTTCTTCGTGTTCGTGCTCATGTTTCTTTGTTTAACTTCTTTTTTGTGATACGAAGTTCCAATTTATTAATCATTTTTAAGTCAGCGGAGTATCACAAAAATATCACGGAAACTCAACTGTGAACACAGAACCTCTTGGTTTATTGACCGTTACAGTCACCTTACCGCGATGCCTTTCTACTGCTTGCTTTACTATGAATAAGCCTAAGCCTGTACCCTTGGTCGTACGTGTTTCTTCATCTTGTACACGAAAAAACTTCTTGAATATTTTTTTATAATCTTCCTTAGCTATACCTACTCCTATATCTTTTACTTCTAGCACTTTCTTAGTACCCTGCATAATGAGATTCACTTCAATAGGCTGATTATCGCTGTACTTGAATGCATTTTCTATTAAATTGTTGACGACCATACGCGTTATAAAACCATCTCCAGTAAGTGTTAATCCGGGCTCTACAGTCCCCGTTATTTCGCCTTTTATACTCTGATTATCAATTACCTGATTTAGCATTTCGCTCAGATCTACTGTGGATAGTGCGTATTGATATTTATCGTTTTCTATCTGCATAGAAACGAGCATATTCTCCGCTAGTTCTTCTAGTCTAAACGTATTCTCAATACTATTTTCTATGAGTTCCGCTTTTTTCTCCTCTTTTACTTTAGGGTTTTTACTCGTTTGCAGCATGAGGCGTATTGCTGCTATGGGAGTTTTAAACTCGTGTGTAACACTCAGCAAAAAGTTGTTTTGTCTCTTATTGAGTTGGTAGATACTATCTATACTATAATAGACGCCATAGATGCCAGATGCTACTAGTACCAAAAGTAAAATACTCTGATATAGCCAAATATTTCTTTGCTGAAAACGCTCTTCTTCTAACTGTTGCAACTTCGTAGGATTAATACTCAACTGCAGCACCTTATCTTTACCTACCGAAGCTATAGACGCTATATAACTATCATTGAATCGTTGTTTTATAAACGACTTGAGTTGCGTAGAGTCAAAATCTATCTGTAGCTGTTTTAGATAATAAGTTTCCATAGAATCTGCACCCAAATTACCATTTTTGGCATTTTGCATGACTTGCAGTGTGCAGGCATTGAGGCCTGCTTGCAGTATATCATTTTTTAGCTTGTAGTCCGTGTTGGCATAGTTGAGGAGTGAAAAAGTAAGCCAAGCAAAAGCCGCCAAGATGTAAACAATTACTAATACTATGAGAATTTTTACACGCATTGTTCTAAAATTGAGGGCTAAAATACACCCGTGAACAAGAAAGATAGCAACTTACCTAAAATTTCGAAAAGGACGCTTAGTTTGAGAAACGGACAAGACCACGAACTCGTCTGGGTAGCGTACAAAGGACTAGTGTATGACGTGACTCAAAGTAGGCTCTGGCGAGAAGGCAAACACTATGAGCACTGGGCTGGCCAAGACCTTACAGAAGAGCTTCAAGACGCTCCACATTCGGCAACAGTTTTTAATAGAATGGAATGTGTGGGTGTGTTAGAAGAATAACAATACTATAGCTAACTTTGCCACCTCCAATGGAAATAGGAAAAACCAACTTACTAAAAGCTGCACGTACCACAGAAAACGGATGTTATCTCATGGACGGGGACGGAAATGAAGTATTACTACCTAATGCGTATGTAGCAGAAAGTCTAAACCTAGGCGATGAAATTTCTGTATTTGTTTACAAAGATAACGATCAACGCCTTACCGCTACTACCCTTACTCCTAAGCTAGAGCTAGATCAGTTTGCGTATCTTGAGGTCAAAGATGTGAACAATGCTGGGGCTTTTGTAGATATGGGTATAGTGAAGCAGCTACTCGTACCCTACAGCGAGCAACCCATAAAAATGGAAGTAGGCGAATCATACGTTGTCTTCTTTTTACTAGATGAAGAAACTGATAGACTAATAGGTAGTGGACAGATAGAAGATTTTCTATTTACCGAAGACCTAGATGTAGAAGAAGGTGATGAGGTAAAAATACTCGCATACAAACGCAGTGATCTCGGCGTAAACGTAATAGTAAACGGACAATATCAAGGTCTTGTTTTTCAGTCAGATATTCATAAAACTCTTCAAATAGGTAATACCGTGACAGCATACATTAAGAAAATAAGACCCGATGGTAAACTAGACATAGTACTAGAAGCAATGGGCTATCGCAATATTATAGACTCTGCATCTAAGCGTGTGCTTGCTGAGCTACAAAAGAATGATGGTTTTATTCCCTACACAGATAAAAGTAAGCCAGATGATGTACGTAATGTTTTTAATTTGAGTAAAAAGGCATTCAAAAAAGCATTGGGAAATTTATACAAGAATAAAATAGTGACTCTGGATAAGGATGGCACTAGACTAGTAAAGTAGTTTTAGAACAAGTACCTAGCGACTAGCCTACCGATGTGTATTATAGGAGCGTCTTCGCTCTTTCTGCCATCGTAGCTTACTATTACTTGTATATTATTAGCCAACGTACGTTGATAGCCAAGATTCCAAGTGGCATTGTCTCCATTTTGGAGTCCCCGGAGTAGTTCGTATCCTAGGGTAGAACGAGTATCTCCATCGTATTTCACTTTGATGTACTTAGCTCCTATATTCATCGTCCCTTTCCCTGCTTGGGTATACTTAAAAGTGCCACCCAGTTCTATATTTTCAGAACTTTCTCCTCCATACTCTGCTTTATTAGTAGCATTATAATACTTAGTGATTAGCTCAAATCTATAGGTGTTTTCAAGAACTAAAGCTAGTTTAGGTTCTACCTCATAGTATTGGTACTGGTAGCTCCTATCTGCAAAAAATTGACTCAAATACAGTCTATCTCCCTGCACCAAGCGTGTATCTAAAGTTAGTTTTCTTCCTATGTTTATACGTGTATTCAGTATATTGTCTTGTATAGATCTGCTATCAAATCCATTGGTAAGTAGCACTTTAGAGTTGTTATTGATATAGGTGTAGTCTATTCCGTATTTCGGGTTTCCTCTATTGTAAAATAGGGTGCTTCTAAAGCTTTGCGAATTACTAATGAGATTAGTATCTGTTAAGTTTTGCTGTATAGGATTAAGGAACTGACCTATGGAAGTGGGGAGTATCTTCTTGTCCAAGATAAGTGTAGTTAAACTATTAAACCTAGCCCATACAGCCTTCTTACTCGATTTTTGAGTATAAAAAACAGCAGGATTCAACTCAATAGTCTGACTTATTTTATTGCTATTGGTAGTAATGAAACCAGCTACAGGTGTGAAAATTTTTATATAATCGGCTCTTGCTCTATCTAAATCAGATGCTATTTCAAACTCATTGAGCGTTTTAATATTATTGGTATCGTAGTCATTCCATATATACACACCATTACCCGCTTGCACCTGTAGATACTGGAACTCTCGCCTCTGCTCCTGCCCTGTACCTACTTGGTAGAATGTGCGTGAGCGTATAAATCTCTTCCAAAAATGAAAATCTAGCTCAATCCTACTTTGCAAGGTCTGCTCTACGGGCTTAGAACTCAGTGTGGTATCTTTTATTTGTAACTGACGATAAATAGTATTGAAATCTACTCGTTGACTTTTTTTAGATATAAAAGAACTTTGTAGATTAATATCTCTACCAATAGTAGCGGTGGCTAGCTCATTATTTTGCGGTCTATCGTCTGTCCTCTGAGTGGCATTTAGATTATACTTAAGTCGGCTAGTATCGCTATTCCTGATGAACACGGAATAGCTTCGATAGCTATAACTCTGCAACTGCAAGGTGTCCTTTTTAAATGCACTTTTTTCATCTGCAAAACCTAAACCACCTACTAATCTCCAGATTGGTCTACTAAGTGCTGCCGTTGCACTATGAAATGTATTACTCACTTCACTTGTATCGCTTAAGGCTGTAGCAGAGTTGAGTAGCTCTAGAGAAGACACAAGACTTAGCTTTTTCCATATGGCACCTAGATTAGTTAAGTTAGAAAACCCAGTGAAGCTGCTCGGTCTATAGAAAACTGAAGTATTGTTGTTTATGTATTTGCCAGGTGATTTAGCTAGCCCAAAAGTAGCGTTGGCTATATGCTCATACTGCGGTATAAACTGAGCGAGAGCAGTTGGATTAGTCAGCACCTTGTTCCACTTTCTATCAAACTCAACATTTCTGTATCTTTCTACATAGTTGTATTTATCACTTACTAATTCGTAGTTGAGGTTAGAAGTCCATTGCCAAGAAGAGTCTTTTAGTCTTTTATTGGTAGTTTGAAATAACTTAAGCCCAAAGCCCTGATTATCTGAGTCATCCAGAGAAGATAATGTGTTTTTATCTAAGCTGCTTATGGCGTATTCTATGCCTGTTTTGCGGCCTTCAGCTTCTATTACCACACCTAGATTGAGTGTGTTGAGCCGCTGTGGTGCTATCAGCACTTCTATAGGGGCATAGTCTGCAGCATTAGGACCTAGGTACTCGAAAACCTTACCATTGGCTGCAGACTGTGCTTGTCGGTAACTACCATTACCAAAACCAACATTACTAAAAATCACTTCGTAAAATTGAGCTATAGTATCTGCGTTTGCTGCATAGGAATAGCGTTGCTCTCCTCCAACCTCTGCTCGGGTATACATTATTCTATCATTATTATAAGCAGTTTGTGGTCTTACATTAGAAAAGAAGGCCAAGCTGTCTCCAGACTCTGCAAGTATATCGGTAGCACTTTTACCCAGCAACGAGTCGTAGCCATCCAAGTTTTGCTGAAATGGCTGCGAACGCAAATCCATTTCGTTGAAACCATTAGCATATACAGTAAATTTTCCTTTGGTAACTGCCGTACCTAGATGTGCTACGGATCTCCCATAGTTACGATCTGAGTATTGAAACTCAGCTACTATTCTGCTATATCTAGTAATAAGTATGCGTGGTGTGAAAGTAATCTCACCCGTGTTATAATTGATTACATAATCATTGTCTTCTCCCCTTGTAAGTTGCTTACCATCCAGATATACATTCTCCGTGCCTGCTATTACTACTATGAATATCTCACCTTTATCTCCTGATAGTCTGTACGGACCACTATTACCTTCTATTCCATTTATAGTATTTCTGCTAAATCTGCCTCTGGAGATGGCAGCTTCTGCTTCTGTGGCCACTCGCCACTTATCGTACCATTTTACATTGCTGAGTTGTACACCTCTCGATTTTTTATAGTAGTTTATGAAATAGGAATTGGCTGGTCTACTCATCAAAAAATCACCCAAAGTGAGCTCTAAGCTATCTCGCTTAAGCGTAATATACACCTGATCAAAGTCTTGTATCTGTTGGGTATTTCCTTCTGGTTGTATGGGGTTATTTTCATCACTGATTACAGCAAGCACTTCCACATCGTTGGCTAGAGTACCACTAAGCCTTAGATTTAAATTAGAATTTACTACTACGTCTTGTGCATTCCCGAAACCGATGCCACGCGATACGTTTCCTGCAGTTCTTAGGTTTCCATAGCTGGCAAAGGTCTGATTAGCCGAGGGAGTGTACGAGAATGGATTTTGCTCTAAGGCGATTCTTATGGCCCTAATGTCTTTGTTTTGATAGGTTACACTTATGATAAGCTTACGGTAAATGATATATATACTGTCTAAGGATTCCACAACTTTCCACGTAATCTGATTATCTATTTGCTCATAATCTATAGGGGAAGAATATCCAATTATCTGAAGAGAATTAGGTATTACAAATCCAGAATCGAAGAGTAAGGTCTCATTAGCAAGCGGTTTTATCCATTTAGAAAATTGAGTGCTTTGCTGCCCAAAAGCAGTTGAACTAATACAAAGCAGCAGTATGGATAGGTATTTTAACAATCTATAGAATTAGCTAAAACAAAATAACGCTATTTAGACATTAAAATGTATACCTAGTGAATATGCTTTTGACTAGGTATCTACTACATTGGCATCTGCCTCGCCAGATTCGCCTTGGCTCCCTGCCTTTATAAGACCGTAAGACATATAGATACTAGTAATAATAACCACCCATAATATTATACCTTGTTGAAATTGGCTGGAAATCATCGTTTCTGGAATGCTATAAAAAAGCAGAATGGTAATTAAACCTCTAGGAGCCACATATTCTACTACTGAAGTTGCTTCTTTAGCAAATGTTTTGAGCAGCACTATACGGACCAAAAGTATACCTATAAACACGATAAGGCTAATGAGCAGTACTTCTAAATTTACAAGCTCAGCAAGATTAATAGTTATACCAAAGACTATAAAGAAGAAAGTCCGTAATACAAAAGCTGTTTCTCTTGATATAATATGAAAGTCTTTCTCCATTTTTACAAATTCCATTCTACTCATTAGATTTTTGAGTGGACCTAAGAATACTAAGTGATGGTTTTTTAATATTAATCCAAAAACTAAGATAAGAACTAATGGGCTAAGGTGAATCATCTTGCCCAAAGCATAAATAAGAATGAGGATAGAGATAAAGAAGAAGAGCTTAACCTTAGCATTTAGAAACTTAAACAGCAATACTAGACCTACTCCTACGAGCATAGATACTATTATAGTTAACAATACCTCTATGGCAAATTCACCAATGGAGCTACCTACCTTATGTGTTGCTAAAATACTCACGACCAAATTAAAAACCATAATGCCTACAATATCGGAAATACAGCTTTCGTAGATGAGCAACTCCCTGTCATACTCCAGTAGGCTAGCCACACTAGGTATCACTATTGCACTAGAAATAACGGCTAATGGAGTAGCATATAACACAGATACCGCAAATGGCATATCTAAAAAGAAGTAGAATATCGGGGCTATCAATAGCATACTGCCTAACAAGCCAAGAATAGCTAAAATAGTTGCCTTCCATATCAGTTTACTTTTTGCCCTGGAGAGTTCTAAATCTAACGCTCCTTCTAGTACAATCATAATTAAACCTACGGTGCCGAGTATTTTGAGATAAGGGAAAAAGTCTATACTGTACTCGGGATGCAAGGCTAAGTATTGACCTAAACCAACACCAGCTACTATGAGCATAAGTACAGACGGTATATTAGTACGTTTCGAAATCTCATTAAAAAAATAAGAAAGTACGATACATATAGATAAGGAAACTATGATTATGTTGTAATCCATTGAGGGACAAATTTAAACGTGATAGCGTATATATAGTGTTAAAGTATTAAAAAGTACCGCACAAATCTCGCTTAAAAAAAACTTAAAATTTTCTAGACAACATTTTACCCAACTATAGATTAACACATAATGGCTTAGTCTACATCCAAGTATCATTCACCTTCTAGCAGATGACTTGATGTGCTAGCCCTAAATTACAGGATTAGCAACCTAAACTTATTTTTACAACATTTTAGGAAGTAGGACCAGCGAGTAAAAGTATCCAAGCACAGCTTTTCTATACTCTACATAGTTTTCGATGTACTTTTCTCTAGCATCTATCCACTTTAGCTCTCTATTATTTACTATAAAAAGAGAACTCTCCCCCAGTGTGAGTTTCGTCTGTTCTGCAGAAAGAAGCGTTCCGTAATTAATAGAAGCTGTTTTCCATAACGCTACACTTTTTTTAAGCTCAATTGAATTGTAATAATATGTTTTTTGTGCATTCTCTATTTTGATCAGCATCTCATATTTTTTATTCCTTATAATTTCTCCATTATAGATCAGTTGCTTCGCCTTTGCTCTTTCTTTTCTTAAGAATAAAGGCATATTTACATTTAGCCCTACATAGTGATTGCTAGCTATGTTATAATTAAAATCAGATAGAGTATTAGCACTCTCTTGTAAGCGAAAAGCTACATCTACTTGTGGTTTAAAATATTCTTTTGCCAAGTATATGTTCGCTTGATTTATTAAAGAATCTGTTTCTAATAAGCGTATTACAGGATGTGTATTTACAAAATTCTTCCCCAAAATACTATCTGGAAAAATGGCATCATACTCCATATCAACTTCGGGTGCTAATGCCTCATTGGCTCTATTTGGCAGCCAGATATAGTTTAGAATATAGTTGCTATATTTTTGATATTTGATGAGATTAGCGATGTAGTAAGCCGTTCTATTTTGAAAATTGATAAAGGCCTCTAGCGTGTCTATATCTGCCGCTTCGCCAATTAGGTTCTTCCGTTTAATAAAATTTAGGCGACTATTCGCAAGTATTACCGCTTCCTCTGATATTTTTAAAACCATTATAGATCCATACCAATCCCAGTACTGCTCTCCCGCCTCTAGCAGATAGTCATTTACACTCAAAGTATTCACGAGTGAAGCGGCATCATTCTCAAGCCGCTGTTGCTTTAAATATGTTCTGTCAGCATCTGTAAACATTCCTGCACCTAAAGGCAGTTCTATACCAGCATACGCCAAGCCAGAACTCGGAATATTACTCTCCGGATTTAAAAATATACCGTCATTTATAAGTAGTCCTCCGTCTACCTTTATACCTAAAGGTGTCTTTATTTGCACTCCCGTTTGCTGCTTGTTATAGTAGTTCTTATCATCGAACTCCTTTACACTATACTGCCCTCCTATCTTAGGTTCGAATGCACCCTTTGCCGCTAAAAATTCTTGATTTTGAATAGATACTTCTAATTGGGCATTTTTAATTGCTGGAGCATACTCAAGTGCCTGTTTTAGAAACGAAGACTCATTGAGAATGAGAGTATCTGGAAGTTGTGCCAATAAACTAGCAGCTGCAGCCCATAGAATGATTATACTACTCAGTAACCTTCTCATTTTTACTTTGCGATTTAGTTTGGTAGTAGTCTGGTGGAAACCCGTTGAGTTGTCTCCAGAGCTCATACCATACAGGTACAGAATTAAGTAGTGCTACTCCTCTAGCACCAGAGCCTATTCGTATCTCATCTGGCCAAGGCTTTTTAGATGATTCCTCTACCAATACTCTGTACTTCCCATTTGGGCTAATATTATAATCGATAGCTTGTACAGTGCCAGGGAAGGTGCCATAAGTAAGTGCTGGCCAACCAGAAAATACGATAGACGGCCATCCATCAAATAGAAACATCATCTCATTGCCTTTTGTAATAAGTGGTAAATCAATAGGCTCTACAAATACCTCAACAGCCTTTTTCCAATTCTTAGGAATGATCGTAATAATAGGTGTGTTTTCTTTTATATTCTCCCCTATACCCGCTTGTAGTGCTTGTGTTACAAATCCATTGCGAGGAGCAAGTACATAGTAAAAATCTTGGCGTAGTTCGTAGTTAGCCAATTGATTTTTGACCTTTGCCATATCACTAAGTCCAGCATACAGCTCGCTTCCTGCAGAGCTTTTCTTAGACTGTACATCACTTATTTTTTCTGCAAACTCACTTACTACCTGATCTTGCTCTATCAAGGTATTGATATACTTATTTACACTCAAGCCGTATTTATTTTCCTTCTCTATGGCTTTTGCCTTTGTTTCTTGAAGTTTCAACTTCCTGGTCTCCAGATCCGTCAAAGAAATAAGACCTTGATTATACATCTCCTCTTGCCTACCTAGCCTGCTTACGGCTGTTTGGTAATCTATCTCTGCCGCTTTCCACCCTGCACTATCTGTAGATACTTGAAGCTTAGCCTGCTTTACGGTATTGTCTATTGTGCGTATTTTGAGTTTTTGTAAATCATTTAAAGAATGAATCTGATTATCTAGTGCTTTTAGCTTGTCCTCATAGGCATTTATACCATTAGCTTTTGCTTGTACTTGTTCTTTTGTACGTTCTATAAGCTGCGGATCAAAATACTCTGTCTTTATCTCCGATAGATATACAATAGTATCTCCTTTTTCTACTAGATCACCCTCTTGTACGTACCATTCCTCTATCTTACCTGGTATAGTGTTTTGTATAGTCTGTGGACGTTCATCTGGCCTTAGAGCCGTTACATATCCCTTGCTTTGTATATTCTGCGTCCAAGGCAGGAAAAGGATTATAAGCACTATAATAAATAAGCCAATTAATACTTTGAGAAATACTCGTCTTGCTAGGTTATTTTTCACATCATCTACTGATGCGTATCCACGCTCCCAAACTTTATTCTGAATGCTGTTTTTAGAAATGTTTAACATAATTTTCTTCTAACTTAGTTCTATTACTACATCGCACTCCCTTATCACTCGCTCATTATTAGAGACTATTACCAGTGTTTTATCCTTGCAAAAATTCAACAAAAGATTAAGCAGTAACTCTCCATTATTGGGCTTTAGTGCCGAGAATAAGTCTTCTACAAAGACTAACTTCGGACTCGTAACCAATGCCCGAGCTACTAATAGTCTAACTCTATCTGTACCAGAAAAAACTCTTTCAGAGTTTAAAATCACGTGATCGTATGCATCTGGGAAAGATTCTACTAACTTATCTAAGCCTACTTGCTGCATTATTTTCACCACTTCTTCATCTGTTATACCCTCTCTACCCAATGAAACATTTTCTAAAAACGAGCCGTAAAATATTTCTTGATCGTCTAGTATACAACCTATTTCCTTCCTAAGCTCTTGGGTATTTAGATTCTGTAATGGGACGTTATTATACAATACTGACCCACTATAATTATCTATACTCGTACTCAAAATCTTAATGATAGAGGATTTACCTGAGCCAGTATCTCCAGTGAGACACGTATTACTACCCGCAGGTATTTTAAAACTGATGTCTTTATTGACTAGATTTTGCTCCAGCGTTCCGTATATATCTAAGTGTTTTAGTTCTATACCTATCTTATCTTCTCTATTTAAGACTATTCCATCATCAGAATCCTTGTCTAACGGCATGTCCGTTACCTTGCCCATCTTCTCTACAGAAGTAAGCACATCGTAGATTGCCTCCATACTCATTATAAGTTTTTCTGATGAGTTTAGTATTAAAATTATTACGATTTCCGATGCCACAAACTGGCCTATAGTAATGCCGTTTTGAATTAGTAGAATAGCTCCTATAACAAGCAGCCCGGCAGTAACTAAGGTCTTCAGCCCAATAATACTTCCGTACTGACCTAGCAGTACTTTAAAGTGTTCTTTACGGGAATCTATATAGTTATTTACTATCTCATCGGTTCTTTTTAAGTTTAGATTAGAAGCTTCGCTCAATTTAAAAGTAGGCAGAGCTCTTGCTAGCTCTGTAAGCCAAAATGCCATTTCATATTTGTTATTACTCTCTGCTAAGCTAGTTCTCATACCTGACTTAGATGTCAAGTAAATTATTAGAAATAGAATTAATAAAAGCACAAATCCGAATGCTATAAAAATAGGATGATAAAGAGATAGGAGTATTAAGCCAAAAATTATTTGAAGGATGGATGTACTGAAATCCATTAGTATTTTACTTAAACTTTTCTGAATAGTAACAGTATCAAAGAAACGATTGACTAACTCTGGTGCATAATAATTACCTAGCTTTTTAATTTGAAACCTAGGTATACGATATGCAAAATCAAATGCGGCTCTAGCAAATAGTCTCCGCTGCAATATTTCTACAATATACAACTGCATGATTTGAAAAATTCCTGCTACAGCTACGCCAAGCATCACTATTACAGTAAGTATACCCCAACTAGCAGATAGTCTGCCTGCTAGCACTAAGCCCATAATAGCTTGTATACCAATAGGCAGGGATAGATTTATCAACCCGTTGCACGTAGCATAGAGATAGAGATAAATTAAGTCCCTTTTATCTTGTTTTAGTAGGCCAAAAAAACGCTGTGTTGGTGTCATTTTATTCTTATTGAATGGTAGATGCGGTTAGGTGTAAAACAAATTCCTTAAGCGACTTATGATCATCTTCTGACACATCGGTAAGTCGAGGTAAGTGCTCACTAAAAAATATCTGATTATGACAAGTCTCTATGATAGTAGACGCTAGCGAATGTGAATGCTTGTATTTTGGGTTAATATTTAATATGAGTTTAGAAATTAGACTGCACAGACCTTTATATGCCAAGAATGCACCTTCATTATTTTCAGCATCTACATCTTTTACTAGATATACTTTAGCTCCTTCGGAAATGATAATATTATACAATTTTTTCTCATCGATAAACTCAAAATTATTATCTTGCTCTATAGGCGATGCAAGCAACTCGATGGCTGTTTCTAATTTAAAAAAAGCGGAGGAGTGGTTATATGTTGTAATAAGAATGCGGTTTTGAAGCCAACTCCAATACCAATTTACTAGATAGACAAGCAACTTATGCTTGTTTTCGAAGTAGCGATATACAGACGCCTCAGTAGACCCCATAGCTACCGCAAGTTTCTTAAATGTAAACTGCTCTAGCCCTATTTCAGCAAGCAGATTAATGCTTTCGGTCAGAATACGCTTTCCTAGTTCAGACTTAATAGGGTCCTTCAGACAAGCACTTTGGCTAACTTTAAATGTTAAATTCGATAGCATAACTTACAGACTGCAATAGTAATACTATTGCACAGAAATTGTAACATTTTTATTTTCAAATTGTTTTACAATTAGCCTATCATTTTAAGAGATTTACTCCGTCAAACTCCTCTGGTGTTTTTAGCCCAAGTAAATTCAATATTGTAGGAGCAACATCAGCTAATTTGCCATCCTTCACAAACTTGATGTCGCTATCTAGTAAATAGATTGGAACCAAATTGATACTGTGAGCTGTGTTGGGTGTTCCATCCGCATTTACCGCCATATCTGCATTACCGTGGTCTGCTATTATGATAAAACTGTATCCTTCTCTTTGTCCATACTCCACTAGAGCATGAGCACAACTATCTACCGTTTCGCACGCTTTTACTATCGCATCAAAAACACCCGTATGCCCTACCATGTCTGGATTTGCATAGTTTACACATACAAAATCGTAGTCTACTTTTCGCATAGCTACCATTACCTTTTCGGTAAGCTCCACTGCACTCATTTCTGGCTGCAGATCATAGGTAGCTACTTTGGGAGATGCGGCCATTACTCTATCTTCTCCATCAAACGGCTCTTCTCTGCCTCCATTAAAGAAAAAAGTAACGTGAGGGTACTTCTCCGTTTCCGCAGCTCGAAGTTGAGTTTTGCCAGCACCTTCTAGTATCTCCCCTAGCGTATTCTTAAGGTCTTGACTATCGAAGAGCACGTGAACATTCTTATAGGTCTTATCGTACTCAGTCATCGTAAAATAATGAATACCAAGTGTATGCATACCTATTTCTGGCATATCTGCTTGAGTCAGTACCGTACTTATTTGTCTTCCCCTATCTGTTCTAAAGTTAAAACAAAGTACAATATCATCCTCAGCCATAATACCCTCTTTATCCAAAATCACTGGTTTGATAAACTCATCTGTAATACCAGCACTATAATTAGCTTCAAAAGCTTGAGTATAATCTAAATAGCTTTCTCCTGCACCATTTGTAAGCATATCGTAAGCTAACTTAGTACGTTCCCACCGCTTATCTCTGTCCATGGCATAGTATCTTCCACATAAGGTGGTTAGCTTACTCTTACCAAAATGCTTAGACTCTACAACTTCCTTTATATATTTCACCCCATTATTGGGGTCAGTATCTCTACCATCTGTAAATGCATGTACGTACACTCTATCATCTAATCCGAGCTCTTGAAACAGTTGTGTGAGTGCTAGTAAGTGATCTAGACTACTATGCACTCCTCCATCGCTTACTAATCCCATAAGATGTATTTTGCGTTTAGGGTTCTCTTTTGCCAAGCGTAGAATATTTTGAAAAGCATCCATCGTAAGGACTTCTTTATCTCTAAATGCTTTGTTGATACGCACTAGCATTTGCCATACTACTCTCCCAGCACCTATATTCATATGCCCTACTTCTGAGTTTCCCATCTGTCCGTCTGGTAATCCTACGTTTTCTCCAAAGGTTTTTAAAGTGGCGTGTGGCGTAGACTGTAAGCTATCTATAAAAGGAGTTTTTGCCTTAAAAATAGCATCAGAATTATCCTTTTTGCCAATTCCCCACCCATCTAAAATTAGTAAAGCAACTTTTTTCATATTAGTGCTACAAAGCTACTATAGACGCAGTCTATTGTAAAGACAAAGTCACACAACTTACCTACATTACAGACCAAAATTTTATTGCCTTTATCGAAATAGCAGTTTTTAGTTCCACTTTCCTATGATATTTGAAGTAACATTTTATAATCTATACCGTTAGATACACGTTGCTTATTTGAAATATCTACTTTCTATATTGATAGCCCTATGTGGCATTTCATCTTTGGCACAAAACCACTATGTACTTCGCGGATATGTTACCAATGCAGATGCTGAGCCTTTGGTGGGTGTATATGTACGTTCATCTAACCAGGGTGTAGGAACCATTACAAACGAGAAGGGCCAATACGAGCTTAGAATTCTCGAGGGGTTAAATAGAGTGTCTTACAGTTTTATAGGCTACGAAACTCAGCAGCTAGACGTGGTAACAAAACAAGGCGTAACTCAAAATATACGGCTCGAAGTATCTTTAAATGATATAGGTACGGTAGAAATTAATAATAAACGAAAAGATTTATCGTATGACATCATTAGCCAAGTCATAGAAAAAAGAGCAGAATATGAGAATCAATATATTACTCAAAAAAGGCACGTCTATGTAAAGAGTGTAGAGCGAAATACCTCTATTTACAAAGACAAAAAAGAAGAAGACAAAGAAGAAGATGTACTAGAAGAGCTCAAAGATACTACCCCAAACTTAAATCTCTTTGAAGGAGATTTCACCCAGCATCTCAAAAACCCCATTGGCTTTAAAGAAGTAAAGGAAGCTGCTAAAAAATTAGGGAGCCAACGCACCTTATTTTACACTTCTACTACAGATGCAGATTTTAATTTTAATGCTAATCTGATCTATGTAAAACGACTAGGAGATAACCAATACATAAGCCCAATAAGTGCTGCCGCCTTGCTTGCTTATAAGTATAAACTAATAGGCTCTAGATATGAAGGAAATCTAAAAATATATACTATCCGTGTATCGCCTCGAAAGATGGGTAACGCCCTTTTTAAAGGAGAGATAGAAATATGGGATAGTTTATTTACCATAAAAAGAGTGAATCTGAATGTATCTAAAAACTCACTGATCCTTTACGATGCATTCAATATTCAACAATCCTACATTTTTGTCGAGGGCAAAAAGGTTTTGGATAAAGAAAATTTGACTTGGACCATTAAAACCAAAAATGGTACGTCTGAAGGATACTGCGATGTGACCTACTCTCAGTATGTTTTTGACTCGATCTATGCAAAACGTTTTTTTAATGCAGAGATAGGAACTACCAAGGAAGATGCTTACGAAAAAGATACTAGTTTTTGGGCCAAGATAAGACCCGTTCCTCTCACAGATGAAGAGGCCAAATACATTGATTACCAAGATAGTATTCTGCGAATACATACAAGTAAAGTCTACTTAGACTCTATAGATTCAGCGTATAATAAAATCACCATTCTTAAACTTGCTTGGAATGGTTTTGGCCATATCAATAGAGAAAAGAAAACACTTTGGAGCTTTGATCCAGCCATAGGACTTATAAATCCTGTTGCAATTGGGGGATTTAGAGTTCGATACGGCATAAGTTACTACCGTAAATTTGAAAACCGTAAAGCTATTAGAATAGCCCCCTCTCTGAACTATGGATTTCGTAACCAAGATATGAAAGGAAATTTTGGCGGCTACTACCTCTATAATCCTAAAAAGCTCTCTTCTGTCTCTGTAAATATGGGTAGTGATTTTGGGTTTGTAAATAACTTTGCCACGTTTGCAGACATTCTAAATCGGAGTAACTTCTTTGTGCAGAAATATGTAAATGCAAGTCATCGTACCGAACTCTTTAATGGATTCTACACGTGGATAGGTCTGAGACGGACCACTAGATCTGATCTAGGAGATTTTAAATTTAACCCCAGATTTGACTCTGCTTTTGCAGATAATAATCCGAAACGTTTTCAGAGTAATGCTATTGTTTTAGCAAGTGTGGGCATCTCTTATACGCCCAAACAACTTTATATACAAGAACCCAAAGAAAAGATAGTAATCGGCTCCAAGTTTCCTACTTTTCAGCTATACTATTCACAGGCAGTAGCTGGTCTTTTAGGTTCTAAGGCATCATTTAAAGAATTAGACTTTTCTGTAAGTCAAAAATTCAATGTAGGTATCTTTGGTCAGTCAGAATACTCAGTCTCGTTTGGGGGCTTTTTAGACACCTCTAAACTTCAGATAATGGACTATCGCTACCAGCGTGGCGGAGACCCCATTTTCTTACTCCCTCCTATGTTTGGCTACCAACTTATTGATAGCACGTTTGCTACATTTGGTGCAGTGCTAGAGAGTCATTACACCCATCAGTTCAATGGTTTTATCACCAGTAAAATACCGGGAATAAAACAACTGGGAATAAAAACTATGGTAGGAGGTGGACTACTCATAGTACCAGAGCGGGATTACCAATACTCTGAAATCTTAGTAGGTATTAATAGGATTTTTAAAATAGGAAAAGACCGCTTTAGATTTGGAGCGTACTACGTAGTAGGTCAATCCAATACTAGAGGTTTTTCCTCTGGGTTCAAATTTTCTATAAATCCATATAACCCAGAAACCAATTCTTGGAGTTTCTAGAACATTAAGTCAGTCAATTCCACTTATTATTGTACCAATGACCATCTCAGAGGCACAAAAAACCATAGACACATGGATTACTACCATAGGTGTCCGCTATTTCGACCCGCTTACCAATACAGCTATACTTATGGAAGAAGTAGGAGAAGTAGCCAGAATAATGAGCCGAAAATATGGCGAACAAAGCTACAAAGAGTCTGATAAAGAAGTAGACTTAGGTGATGAAATGGCAGATGTGCTATTTGTTTTGATGTGCTTAGCAAATCAAAGTGGCATTGATTTAGAACAAGCACTGGTTAAAAATCTAGACAAGAAAACTACTCGAGACGCCACTAGACATAAGGAAAATAAGAAACTACAGTAAAGGCACTATATTTGAAATACTAATTAATATGAATAAAATACTAACCGTCATACTCTCTTTATTTACTACCGCTATACTGGCCCAAACTCAAGCAAAAACTCCTAAAGGGTCTATAGGAATAGGCTTACACATAGCTTGCCCTCAGAGCGAACTAAAGGACATAGATTACGATCCTGGTTTTGGTCTTAACCTCTCCTACCTTACTAGGGAATACCCCTATAAATCTAAAGTAAACTTTCAGGTGGGAGCAAGAATGGATTTTGCCAATATGCAGTCTAAAACCTTCGATTCTGTTGCTGTAGCACAGCCAGCAGATGGGACTCCTATAGTGGGATATGCTAATGTAAAGGCTTCTAATCGTATGTACGGATTTTTTGGTTTAGTTAGATTAAACTTTGGCACACAAGAGGATAAATTTGTACCTTACATAGACTTACTTGCTGGACATAGAAGCTATAATACATACCAGAATATCTCACTTCATAAACCAGAAGAAAATCCAGACTACGAAAGCATTACACTTACTGATAAAGTAGTGTATACCAATCGTTTTCATTATGGAGCTGGCGTAGGTATCAGGTACAACCTAAACTCTAGCATATCGCTTGACGCCGGATTTACATACACTTTTGGTAAGACGGGAGCAGCACTGCCTCTAAACAACATAACACGATCTGTAGGCGGTGATGAGATAGATTACACACAGTATAGCAATGTAAAAACAGACATGTTACTTATAAATGCAGGTATTCGAATTAACTTATTTAAGAGATATACCCACAAAAAAAGTTACACTCCTTCTACTACTACCACGCCTATCCCAACAAATACAAGATACAAGGATACTACTCCTGCTAAAACTAGCGAACCAACCATCCCAAAGAAAAATACCCCAAATGAGACAACCGCTAAGAAGAAGACCCCGATTAAAATAAAACCAAACGGACCCACTAAAGACAAGGATGACAGGAGCTAAAGAACTATCAGCCAACTATTGGGATAATAGATATAAAGAGGAACAGACAGGATGGGATATCGGGTATCATAACCCTATACACACGGATTATATAGAAAAGAACTATCCCAAAGACGCATACATACTGGAGCCAGGAGCTGGCAGTGCATATGAAGTAGAATATCTCTGGAAGAAAGGATATAAAAATGTCTATGCATGCGACTATGCTCTAGAAGTAAAGGAAAGATTTCTCAAGAGAGTTCCGGACTTCCCACCAGAACAGTACATATCTGGCGATTTCTTTGCTATGGAAAAGCAATTTGACGTAGTATTAGAGCAAACCTTCTTTTGTGCTATTAATCCTGCACTTCGTGCTCAGTACGTAGAGCATATGCACACTATACTAAAGCCTAATGGTAGAATATATGGAGTACTCTTTGAAATGGATAAGCCAGAGGGCCCACCATTTGGAGGAAATACAAAGGAATACAGGAGTTTATTCTTAGATAAATTTGAGATTGCCACGATGAAACAAAGCCTAGAATCTATACCGCAGCGTATGGGCTCAGAGTTGATAGTAGAATTTATAAAAAAATAATAGGATTCTTATTGCAAGATTTGAAATGGCGATTATTTTTGCAGCCGCTTACGAGGATAAACGTTTTTTAAAGTAAGCAACATCAAGCGAAAGTAGCTTCCGCCGCGACGGAGTATGAGCATCAGGAGATGTTTTTATTATGCTGCTTTGCACATTAAGCGAAAGTAGCTCAGCTGGTAGAGCATCACCTTGCCAAGGTGGGGGTCGCGAGTTCGAATCTCGTCTTTCGCTCAAAGTAGTCGTAAGTTCGTCCCGATAGCTATCGGGATCGTCTTTCGCTCAAAACAAAAAGGGAGTAATCCCTTTTTTTGTTTGATGCTTGGGTGGTGGAATCGGTAGACACGTTGGACTTAAAATCCAATGTCCGCAAGGACGTACGGGTTCAAGTCCCGTCCCGAGTACTTTTTATATCTATAAACCCTTAACTACTAGTTAGTTAAGGGTTTATTATTTCCTGTTTTCCAAACATTTTCCAAACATTTTAGGTATTTTATGTTCTTAAAGAATTATTTAACTTTGTAAAGAACAAGGTGCAAATACCTATTTTATGTCGGAAACAACTATATACACTTATGATGATTGGTTAACGGGTAAAGTAGTACTCACCTATTGCAACACCGAATTTAATTCAAATGAGGTTACTCCTCCCCTGCTCATTTCTTGGGTTAACTTTGAGGAGAAAGAAAAACGAAAGATTCAAAAAAAGCAAGAATCTATTTTTAAACATGCACTTAAGGAGCAGATACAAAAACATACAGTAGATTTTTTAAATAAGTATACGAATTCTAAATCTCCTAATGAGTTAACCGCTTCTACACTTCGTAGCTTAAATGCTATCTATTCAGGTGCATATCGATATGAAGGAGGAATTTATTACTCTCCTATCAATCACGACCATAAAATGTTTGACGATTGGTATTATAGCGATATGATGGAGCACAAGCGATTGTATTTTACGGAGGGGGTTACCCACAACTATGACAACGTACCATGCCTTCACTACGATGAAAACAAAGTATTACCCGGCATTAAAATCTCCCTAATCAAACACATGATGGGTTGGATAAAAGCACATGACCTAAAACACAAACCCGCAAATAAGGCAGAACACAAGCCACAAGCAAATCCAGAAGATAAGCCTTTAGAACCTGGTTGGGATATATTTTCTAGCACTAAAGCTAGGGACTTATTTTTAGACTTAGAATCTAAAGTTGTAATAGAAATTGAGTATGTAGCAGGGTACTCATTAATTTATCACACCATGAAAGATAGTAAAATAGGATACCCCATAAAAGAGAGTGTAAGTCAAAAGACCTTTTGTGATTTTTTAGAAAGAGAACGTTATCAACTGTCAATCGTTCCTCCAAAATTAAAAAAGGTTAACCCCATACGTAAAAGACCCATAGTAAACGAATGCGTAAAAGTATATCTTGAGGCAATTAGCTCTTATACCTAACCAAATAAGAGCTAGTAGCCCGTAGGGGGCTAACTATACCTTATGTAGATGTATTCTAACTTATTGCTTAACCCTCTCAACACCCTATTTGTGTGTATTTTTAGCAAAATAGAGGCAATTAAGATACAAATCAATAAAGGCTCAACCGATACCCAAACCGATACCCCCTCACTATTTATAATGAATCACATTGCAATCACAAAGAAATATAACGGGAATAGAAGATTTAAACCATATCTTGAAAGACTAAAACCATTACATATTTATTTAGAATTAAAGCCCACTTCTAGTGACTTAAAAGTTTGAATATGTAATCTAGTAAATGATTGATCATTGTTTTACTTAACGTAGAACATTTCAGTTCATTTTATACATAATATGCAAATACTCCCAAAAAAATGTACAAAATCACTAAAAAAAAAGGATGTCCAAGTGGAATAATTGATGCTAAAATAGGACTTGTTACTTGTATAGGAGACAATTTTGTTCTTTGTGTTATACCTTCTGTAATGTTAATATATCCAACCCTACAAGAAAGGACATAAAAAAGACAAGTTAAGAGACTGAAAATTAATTTTAATGGGATGCATAGTCTCCTAATCCTTTAAAAATAGAACTAGAATTATATTCTATACCCCATTGTGTGCGGTCAATAGAGAAAGAAGAACTGAGTAATGCATTAAACAAAAATTATGAAGCTAGTCAAATCAAATTTTCGATTTTAGTACTGAACTGAAACTGATACAAAAATCAATCCAACTGATTTGGGTATTACTTTTCTTACTGCCGATTAGTGCTTTGTCACAATCTTCGTCAGTTGGAGAAAAGTTTACTGTACAAATCAAAATCACGAGCTTTACTGATAA
>Ga0209491_10001927_pt1 | contig 38737 bp, 7 predicted proteins | sample BON02_FD_187213 | JGI IMG/M metagenome (GOLD analysis project Ga0209491, IMG submission 187213) | Freshwater microbial communities from Lake Bonney liftoff mats and glacier meltwater in Antarctica - BON-02 (SPAdes) (version 2) | ecosystem: Environmental > Aquatic > Freshwater > Ice > Glacier... | reverse complement strand
TATATATATATATATACATATATATATATATATACACATATGCATACGTACCTCGGGTGCTGTCGGCCGGTGCAAGCTCCGAGGCTGGGTTCGAGTTGACCCGACCCCACTGGGTCCCTAGAGTGGATTCGCCTTTACAAGATATTCGTTCACTGAGCCTTTTATGCACGAATCAATCATCCATGTAGTGCCTTCCCCGCTTGTATTGCCCCACAATAGTGCAATACTGTTGCACGACTATTGCGCAGTATACGACGCCCCCCGTGCGTATGCCATACACCATACAATATTGGCAATCCAATATCGTGTAAAGGCCAAATGAACACGGCAACGATTCGATTGTTCACACTGCCGTTGAAAAAGATTCCTTGATCGCAGTTTTCTGGCACATTTCTTAGCTCTTCAATTGATTTTTATTAGCCTAGGAATTTAGCCTGGAACGATTGGGAGAATTCGACCGTTACAGGCAGCCGAATGACAAAATGCCAAAAAGTGCCAGAGAACCGCGATCAAGGAATCTTTCTCAATGGCAGGGTGAAAAAGCGAATCGTTGCCGTGTTCATAGTGGAAGAGGGCGCCCACGTCGCCCATGCATCTCTTACAGCCCAAGTACTTATGAGTGATACGTAGATGCAACTTTAACTAGTAAGCAAAAGTGTCGAGGCCTTGTCCCTTCGGTTAGACCCGGTTAAACCGGACCAATTAAAACTGGAACAATTCAGAACATGCGAACATGCGGATGTGACAGGCGATTGATGAGCCGAAACTGAAACCGCCGCTCAGTATGAGTCACAGCCTCGAAGCAATTAGTAGTCATTAGTGCAGCTTTGTTGATGAGGCGCGAAGGGACACACGCCTCGACACTTTTTCAAATGACCGTTTCGACCGTTATTACTAATAAAACGCTAAAACAAAACCCCATCTACGTATCACTCATAGCGTGTCGGCCCTACGTGTTGCATATGTATTCAGGTATTCCTGGGACGCAGCCACAAGAATACGAATAACGCATTCCGCCTGGTTAACCCTGTATATAACATGAACATGTACATATTCAAGGCTAACGTATTCATAAAACAGGCCAAGTCTGAATAGAATATCGTGTTTTATTCTCCTCCGCGTATTCAACGTAGCGTGTGGGTTGGCCTTTACACGATATTGCCATCGCCAATATTGTATGGTGTATGGCATTCAAATGAGGGGTCGGTGGGGGGGCGTGTATTGCGCAATTGTCGTGCAATAGTACTGCAATAGTGTATGCTTTGCAGGTGGGGGGGGTCAATAAAAGGAGGAGTGACTCCCACGATAGGCTTTATCGTGAAACTATCTTGTAAAGGCTAACGTGCGGGCGGCAGTGAACGGTTGCAAGTTGGCCTTTACACGATATTGCGAATAGGAATACAAATACTGCATGTTGAATGGCAACACAGGGGGTCGAAGGAAAGCCAAATATTGCGCAATAATGATTGCAACATACAAGTCGGGGGCAATCACGGAGATGTTTAGTGCCCATAATAGTACTGATTCGTGCACACTCCCCGAATAAACAAACGAATATCTTGTAAAGGACAAGTTGCAAGAGAGACGCGCTGGTTTCAGGAGTCGCTCACCCGCCCGGTCCGGGTCCGTCGAGTGGAACAGAGCAATCTGTTACCGCTCAAGTTGTATTTATAGAAGTTGTATTTATAGCGTATGGGCGGCAGTGAACGGTTGCGAGAGAGATGGGCTGGTTTCGGGAGTTAGCCTTTACACGATATTGCAATGCACGATATCGTATGGTGTATGGCGTGAAACCGGGGGTCGGAAGAGGGTCGAATACTGCGCAATCGTATTGCAATAGAATTGCAACCGTGTGGGCGATGCAGGTGGGAGGGGCAACAAAAGGATGACTGCTTCGTGCACAAAAGCCTGTAAGTAAAAGAATATCTTGTAAAGGCCGATTCGGGAGTCGCTCACCCGCCCTATCCGGGTCCGTCGAGTGCAACAGAGCAATCTCTTACCGCTCAAGTTGAATTTATAGAAGTTGAGTGTGTGGGTGGCAGTGAACGGTTGCGAGAGAGACGGGCTGGTTTCGGGAGTCACCAGCGTCGACTTGCCTGCGCCCGTGCGACCCACGATGCCAACCTAAGAAAAAATCCAAAAGAAAAAAATGCGCATACGACATATATATATATATATATATATATGTATACATTATATTTACAGTATATATATACAGTATATATATGATATTGTTGTAAGAGAGCGAGCACCAGCGTCGACTTTCCCGCGCCCGTGCGACCCACGATGCCAACCTAAGGAGGGCGGGATCGGAATGAAGTGAATACGTACATGTTCAAACACAATAGAACTATGTTGTCTGCTATATATGATATTGTTGTAAGAGAGCAAGCGCTCACCCGCCCCGTCCGGGTCCGTCGAGTGCGACATGGCGTCTACGTTGAAGGCGCGCAGGTCCCTGCGGATCTTCGCGCTGACCAAAGTGAGCTCGCACCCCTCGAGATCCCGCAGCACCACGCTAGATCTGCGCCCCTCCCCACCTGTATCGTCCCCGTGTGAATGGGGACACGACCGCACTGATTCTCTAGATGCGCGGATTAACCCGCTAGATCTGCGCCCCTCCCCACCTGTATCATCCCCGTGTGAATGGGGATATAACCGCACTGATTCTCTAGATGCGCGACTGCTCCCCGTTGTGATGGTCGCTGTCGCGCCTGGCTGGCCATGGATCAAGCTACTCCTCGGACGCAGCAGCGCAAGGGAGGCCGCGCCCAACGCACAAGAGCTAGTTCTAGACGCGCCCGTCTCCGTGCTATTTATAGACACCCCCTTCCCTGCGCTAGTTCTAGACGCGCCCCTCTCCGTGCTATTTATAGACACCCCCTTCCCTGCGCTATTTATAGACGCGCCCTTCTCCGTGCTATTTATAGACACCCCCTTCCCTGCGCTATTCATAGACGCGCCCCTCTCCGTGCTATTTATAAACACCCCCCTCCCTGCGCTATTTATAGACGCGCGCCCCACCGTGCTGACAATAGACGCGCCCTTCTCTGTGCTGCATCTGTAATTCCGCTCCTCCGTGCTGAAAATAGACGCGCCCTCCTCTGTGCTGACTTTATAATTTCGCTCCTCCGTGCTGAAAATAGACGCGCCCTCCTCTGTGCTGACTGTATAATTCCCGTCCTCTGTGCTGAAGATAGACGCGCCGTCCTCTGTGCTGACTGTATAATTCCCGTCCTCTGTGCTGAATATAGACGTAAACGCGCCGTCCTCTGTTCCGGGCGGCGCCGCGGCACCGAGCGCAATGGCGGCAAGCGGACGCACAGGACGGAGCAGCAGGCAGATGGCTTGGTTGCCCTGTAAACGAAGAAGTGAAAGAGGTCACACACACAAACACACAACAAAAACAACACAACACACGACACGACAAGAACAACACCACAGACGACCACACGAAGAACCACCCCCCCCCGGACTTTACAACGATCGAAGGTGGCGCGGCGATGGTGCGTAGCTTCGGGTTAACCCGATACAAGAAGAGAAAACAAACCATTAGTATGTGAAGTATTGGGTTGACCCCAACCCTTTGGTTGTGTAACCCCCATCCACACCTCTCATGAAGCGTTGCCCTGTAAGCAATAAGAGAACACAAACCATTAGTATGTATAGTATTGGATTGACCCCAACCCTTTGGTTTCGTAACCCCCCTCCAAATCTCGTGAAGCGTTGGCCTGTAAACAATAAGAGAAACCGAACCATTCGTATGTATAGTGTCGGGTTGACCTGAACCCTTTGGTTTCGCAACCCCTCGTGAAGCAACCTTCTGTGAATAGAAAGGAAACTGCACATGTGAACACGTTTGGAGATCAGAAAAGCCGCACGTTGGTCCACAACACGGGCGATAGACTACAGGATAGTTCCTGGTAGTTTCCCCAACCCTGTTGTGTCAGTCAGAGTGTGCTACACTCTCGTGGGACGCTGCCGCAGGAGGCTTGACCACGGGATGGTGGGCTATTGTGTTGGAGTGCTTCTCTTCACATCCTTTGCGGGTGAACCCTAACCCTAACCCTGACCATACACCATACAATATTGGTAATGGCAATATCGTGTACAGGCCAAGATCAACTCAGTAGACATGCTTGGTCGGCAGTCCGAGAGTAGACTCATAGGTTGGGTTAGTAGTAGGTGTGCGGGTGTTGTGTATGAGCAGGCCCTAGTTTGCCTTTCTAATAGAGAAATGGTCAACATGAGCAGAGGACGACCATTTCATTGCAAAATGGCGAATAACCGTTTTTTTGGCTGATTGTGTTGGCCTAGTTTATTTAGCCATTTAGCCGCCTTCAATTATAACGGCCATTGGTCAACGTCACTCCACGTTAGCCGTTGAGTTTTGTTACAGTGAAACTAGGGCCTGCTCATTTCGTGTAAAGGCCAAGATACCGTCGGGGGCGCGGCGCCGAGCTGCTGGTAGAGGCCCAGTCGCGCTTGGTCGGTAGTCCGAAAGTAGACTCATAGGTTAGGTTAGAAGTAGGTGTGCGGGTGTGACCGGCGCAGCCGGGCGAGCCCCAGCGGGTTAACCCTAAAAGGTGCTCTGCAGCTACTAAGTAAACGCCATAGGTAAAATCGCTTTACTCAGGTACCTGAGCGAATTTCGGTTTCAAGTTCTGACGGCGATCACCAGCGGTGTATCCTAGATTTACCCATGAAACCCGGAACAATTCGGAACAAGTGATTGAAGAGTCGAAACTAACCGTCGTTCATTATGAGTCACAGCACCAAAGTCATTAGTACACGTTGAATAAGAGAAACTGCTTGCGAATTACTTAGCCGCACAGGGCACCTTTAACCCTAAGCCCGGCCAGCCGGTCTCCTTATCAAACGTACGGGGGGTACTAGCCTCAGTGTGGGGACCTGCTATCAGGTGATCGGTTACGAGTTTGGTCAACAGGTTGCTTCCTTTTGGACCTTTGATAGGCGTGCATTTCTGGTAAAGGCCAAGATACCGTCGGGGGCGCGGCGCCGAGCTGCTGGTAGAGGCCCAGTCGCGCGGCTAAGTGGCAGACGGGTTAACCTCTCGTAGGTTAGGTTAGTAGTAGGTGTGCGGGTGTTACGTATTTCTGGTAAAAGCCAAGATACCGTCGGGGGCGCGGCGCCGAGCTGCTGGTAGAGGCCCAGTCGCGCTTGGTCGGTAGTCCGAGAGTAGACTCATAAGTTAGGTTAGTAGTAGGTGTGCGGGTGTTATGTATTTCTGGTAAAGGCCAATATACCGTCGGGGGCGCGGCGCCGAGCTGCTGGTAGAGGCCCAGTCGCGCAGCTAAGTGGCAGACGAGCTCGGCGTAAGACTTGGGCTGGGTAATGCTGCGCCACGCTTTGATGAGCTTGAGGACGTGCGCGTGCTCGGCCATTTCGAGCTCCTGCGGCGGTCCAAAAAAAAATCGCGGTGATGATGGATGATGGGACGTTCCAGACGTTTTTTTGGATGATGGAGGATGCTGAGGGACGTTCTGACGACTTTTTGGCGATGGGCGCTCTGACAACTTTTCTTCTATCGAGGACCTTTCGGGGAGAAGAACCTCTTGATACCGGCGGCGGCCCAGGTCTTCTCCCTCGGTGCCTCTTTTGGTCTTCTGGCCACTGCTAGCGCCTCGTCGCCGGCACTGTTTCTCGGTTCTGCGCTCTGCTGTTGTGGTGTGAGTTGTATGATATGAGAGATAAAAAAAAAACGTGGCACGGCAGAACGGAGAGCGTCCGTGGCCGATGAACGAACGCAACAAAGAAGTCGCGTGCTGAGTGCCTCTAATTCTCACAACACACTATACACAGCGAGATAAGACTCAACCGGAATCTTCCTCGGACGATTCTCTCGGTTCATGAATACGGCGGTGTGTACTGACTAGCAGATCCTCATGTTAACCAGAGGGTTAGGTTCGGGCTAACCTAAGCCACAATACAAATAACGTATTCCGCATGGTGAACCCTGTATATAACATAAAAATGTACCTATTTAAGGTTACTGTATTCAGAAAACAGGCTAAATCTGAATAGAATACCGGGTTAACCACGCATGCGTGCTCGGCCAGATCGAGCTCCTGCGGCGGGTTTAAGTGGTGGTTAGGGTTAACCTGTGTTTGTGTGTGTGACATGTTTCTCTTTGACACTGGTTCGAATCGGACTAGTGAGAATACATCGAATGTATGCGGTACTGCGTAGATACTGTGAGAGAATACCGCGCCGTTTGAGTGGGGTTGGCGCGCTGTGGGACTGTGCTCCTCGTGTCTGTGGTGGTGGGGGCGGCAGTGCCGGCGGCGGTGTGCCGCTGGGGGCTGCGCCCGTGCTGTCCTGGTGAGAGTTAACCCCCTGGAGAGAACAGAGGTAGAGGGGTCTAGGCTGAGTTGCCCGGCCACGACCTCGGGCAAAAGGTACGTTGTGCGCCCTAATAACTTCCGTTCGAGTTTCCTATACTAAAATCGACGAAACGCAGTCAAAACACGCTTATGTACAGGAGCAGGTCGAATCTCGAATAGGAACGTTACGTAGCGCTGCAGGGCACCTTTCAAGTAACTGTTGAAGTAGTATAGGCTTAGTTGCCCGGCCACGGCCTCAGGTCAAAGGTACCCTGTGCGCCCTAATAACTTCCGTTCGAGTTTCCTATACTAAAATCGACGAAACGCATAGTCCAAACACGCGTATGTACATGAGCAGGTCGAATGCCGATTAGAACGGTTACGTAGCGCTAAAGCGCACGTAGAACCCTACTACGCAAACCCCCTTTCCGTGGTTAGCAATTTCGAGCTCCTGCGGAGAATTTCAAGCAGGTCTCCCGATAACGGTAATAGCCCGAGGCTATTTCGCCGAATCAAAGACTCGATATCTTGGCTTTTGAATTCGTGACAGGTTTTGTTCCTGCGCGGGTGACGGAGATGCTCGAACAAAATGATCGCGATATCGCTGAATACAAACTTGAAAGCGCGCGCTCGAATTCCATAGTTATCGGGAGAGGTGCGTTTAAATGATCAAAGGGGTCCAAGGCCAAGTAAACAAAAGAGTCTAAGGCTTGTTTCTCGGGTTCAGGGGGTTTACCCTCGTTCGACAGGGTCATAGCGCGCGGACTTCACCCGAGATAGCTAGCTAGCTAGATAGAGATAGATAGATATCTGTGCATGCATGCATGTATGTGTGTACACGTACCGGGCAACTTCACCCAAGATAGTTAGCTAGCTAGATAGGGATAGATATCTATGCATGCATGCGTGTATGTACACGTACCGGGCGCAAGATGGCGAGATAGATAGATAGATAGAGATAGATATCTATGCATGCATGTATGTGTGTACACGTACCGGGCGCAGGATAGCGAGATAGATGGATAGATAGATAGATAGATAGAGATATATATCTATGCAGGCATGCATGCATGTGTGTACATGTACCGGGCGACTTCACCCAAGATAGCTAGCTAGCTAGCTAGAGATATATATCTATGCATGCATGCATGTATGTATGTACACGTACCGGGCGCAGGATGGCGAGATAGATAGATAGATAGATAGATAGAGATATATATCTATGCATGCATGCATGTATGTGTGTACACGTACCGGGCGCAGGATGGCGAGATAGACAGAGAGATAGATAGATATATATATATATGCATGCATGTGTGTGTGTACACGTACCGGGCGCAGGATGGCGAGAGAGATAGTTAGCTAGATAGATAGAGATAGATATCTATGCAGGCATGCATGCATGTGTGTACATGTACCGGGCGACTTCACCCAAGATAGCTAGCTAGCTAGATAGAGATAGATATCTATGCATGCATGCGTGTATGTACACGTACCGGGCGCAGGATGGCGAGCACGTGGTCCGAAATCATACGCGGCAGGCAGCCGTGCGGCGACTCCTCGGCGCAGAGCAGAAACTCTAAGCTGAGCTCAATCCGGCCGAGGGGCGTGGGCCGGCCATGGCGGAAGCGGCGCGGCGCGCTGGCGTTCGCCAGTCTAGAACATAGATCGAGTCTGCCGCCCGCACTCCCGCCCACGCCCACGCTCACGCTTCCGCTCCCACTCTCGACTCCAGACTCTGCTGGACCTTGGCCGACTCTGCGGCCCGCGCTCCCGCCCACGCCTACGCTCACGCTCGCGCTCTCGACTCCAGACACTGCTGGACCTTGGCCGACTCTGCGTCCCGCACTCCCGCTCACGCCCGCGCTCACGCTCGCGCTCCCGCTCTCGACGGCCTGTCTGGTCCCACTAGACATGGTATGGGCCGTGCCGACGTACGCGGCGCCGCTGGTAGTAGTCGCAGCCGCGCCGCCATCTGGAGTTGTGGTGGCGTGGTGCGCGTCGCTGAAGAGGCGCGGGTTGGATAAAAGCCCCGTCGCGCTCATCACTGCGTCCGCACCCGTGGCGGCGAGGCACGCGTCCGCATCCGCCTTGGTGCGCACGTTGCCGTTTGCGATGACGGGGATGCGAAGCGCAGCCTTGACAGCTGCGATGGCCTCCCAGGACGCGGGGCCCTCGTGGTGCCGCTGCTCACGCCACCGGCCGTGGACCACCACGGCAGACACGCCGGCCTCCTCGAGCATGATGGCGAACGCAATCGTGTCTGCGATCTCGGGCAGGATTCGCATCTTGGCCGTGACGGGGATAGAGAGCGCCTCGACCAGTCGCAGAACAATCGCGCGCACGCGCTCTGGGTCGTCCAGCAGGAACGCGCCGTAGTGGCCGAGGGCGGCGCATCGCTGCGGGCAGCCGATGTTTAGGTCCACCGCGTCACACCGGTCCTGGATGAGCAGCGCTGCGGCGACCAGCTCGTCGGCATCGGAGCCTCCGAGCTGCGCGATCAGCGGCGAGTCGTGACGGCTCGTTGAGAACCACGCCGCCTGCGTCGCCGGGCCGCCCGTGTCCGGGTGCTGCTCCCGGTCGCCGTCGGCTGGACTCGCGAGGAAGGCCGCCGCCGGCAGCATCGGCGCATAGCAGAGTGTGCAGCCATGCCGCCGGACGAGGTTTCGGAAGGCGAGCTCCGACTGCAGCACCATCGGTGCGCACGCGTAGCGCGGGCTGCCCATCGTCTCTCGCCACCATCGCCACCGTTCTTCGATCGACCGCTGAGGCATCCGCCGCGCGATGATCGCGCTTGTGTCAGCGTCCCGACTTCGGCGGCAGCTGTAGTGCGGTTCGCTTATGGACACAGGAAGTCTGGGTGCCCACGCCACAGGGTTTGAAATTATTTAGAGGCCCAGTCGACGGCGCTGTGAACAGTTTTTCGCATCAGCCTGTTCACAGTGCCGTCGACAAAAACGTCCCTGACGACCGCGCATCTGTTTACGCCGCCCGCCGCCTTCCGCCCTCAATGGCCTGGCGCACGCCATCGCCGCCCGAGGTGCGCGCTGCGGCGATGGAGGAATACGTCGCTGGCGAGTCGCTGTGCGACGCGAAGCAGGTTGAGGGTGGCCTGCTGCGCCTACGGGCGGCCTATCGCCTGGCGTGGGAGCTTGACGCGGAGCCGTGGCCGCAGTGGGCGGACGACATGCATACGAGGCTGCTCGCGGGACTGACGGCAGCGCCCGACGACGCTCCGATCCCGCTGCTGGATTCGAACACCTCGCTTCTCCAGCCATCAATGGCGCGCCTGCGATGCCCGCAGCACCGCGAGGACGGCAGCTGGTGGAGTTCGGCCGCGGCGATGCGCACGATCCATGCGACGCTGCGGCAGCGCTCGTTTGTGGTCCTGGACGGGTTCGCCGGCGCCGCCGATGCCGCGGCGTTGCGCGCAGCCGGCCGGGCCGCGTGTGTGACTGGTCTGCTCCAGCCTGCATGCAGCCGCTCCCGCGAGCATGCGCGCTCTGAGCACATCGCATGGGACCCGCCGGGCTTTTCCAAGCTCTCGAGCCGGACGGACACTCTTCTGCGTGCGTTGCGCACGCTAGAGACTGCTGCCGGGACTGACAGTGAACCAGCTGGCGAGGGCGGCGGTGCGGTTGAAGGGAGTGCGTTGGGGCTACGCTCGGTGTTTGGGCGGCAGCGGCTCATGTTCAGCCGGTACGGCTGCAGCGACTTTTTTTCTCGCCACGTGGACAACAACTGCACCGCCGCCGGCGGGCCGCTCTGCAACCCGCGCGTGCTGACGGCCGTCTATTATATGCAAACCGAGTGGCCTAACACTCACGGGGGCTGCCTACGCCTCTTCCGTCCGATGGTGCCGGTCGCGGGGTCGGCGGAGGAGGAGGTGGAGGAGGACGGCGTTGCGCGAGCAGCGGTTGACGCGGAAGTGGGGTCGCAGAATCGCTCCGTCGGCACTGGTGTGGCTGGGGAGGAGGGTGGTGGCTGCAGAGGCGGCGCAGCTACGTCGACGGCGACGGACGCACCCACTCCAGGCTCTCCGCTCCTGGACGAGGAGGGTGGTGGCTGCAAAGAAGCCGCCGTGGGGAGTCCTACCGCCGCCCTTGGCGACGGCGACGCGCTACTCGACGTGTCCCCAGTGCGCGAGCTACTATATTCAACATCTGCCAGAGAAGCGCCCTCATCTTGGCCTTTACAAGATATTGTTTTATGTCGAGGCTTTTGTACACGAATCAATACTATTATTCTCAAACACCCCCTTTGTGTGGGCACCCCCCTTACCGTCCCTCATCGCCTGCACTATTGCGCAATGTATTATATTCCCCCGACCCCCTTGATTGCAATATATACCATGTAATATCGGTAATCAATAACGGGTGAAGGCCAACCCTCATCACACACGCGCCCCATCACTCTGCTAGTGAACGCACGTTTCCTGGTCCAGTTACGCGAGCTACTTCTGCTAAATGCGCACGCTCTGCCAGAAACGCTCTTTCTAACACCCACACGCCCTATTACTAACCTAAACGCCCGTTTCCTGGTCCAGTGCGCGAGCCCCTCTTTCTAAATGCGCACGCCCTGACCCTAGATAGATGGATGTGTATCTATTTATACATATCACCAACGCACACGTCCGTTTCCTGGTGCAGATCGGGGACCGCCTCCTCCTCTTCTACTCCGACTTCCGGTGCCCGCACGCGGTGCGGCCCGTGCTGGCGCCTGGTGCGGAGCGGCTCGCCGCCACGATCTGGTATGTGAACGGCAGCGCGGTGCCCGATTGGTGGGCGAGCGGGGACCACGCGAGGCATGACTACTCGCTCGTCGCTATCTGAGTCATAGCATGGCGCATGCCATGGCATGGGGAGAGGAGTGCCGCGTGCGCTGCCACGGGGTGGTGTGTGTGTGTGTGTGCAGACGGATTCCGGTAATCCGGGGCGAACTAACCCGCAGGGGTCAAACCCTCATCGTCGATTCGCGAGGCGCAAGGCAAGGCGCGAGTAGCCGCCTCGTATATAGGTAGTTTAGTGTACACCTCTCATTTTTAAATTATAATATATACGGTACGCTAAAACGCCGACGGTATACGCACAATAAGTGTAATAAGTGGACCGTCGACTTTTTTTTGAGCAGCTCCGCTTCTTATTATTACAATTTTTTGTGTGTCGTTGGCCGGGAGGTCGGCCAGGCGCCGAGACGCCAGAGAACAGCATCACAGAGAATGGAAGAAAGCTATGTAGCAGGAGGTCGGCCGGGCGCCGAGACGCCAGAGAACAGTATCACAGAGAATGGAAGAAAGCTATGCAGCAACGCGCGACAAAAGAACCGAAGGGGGGAAGCCCCCAAACACCGCGGGGGGAAAACACCAAACGGGGGGAAACAGCCCACAGGGGAACCCCACCCGCCAACACCCCCCCCACCGCGAGTCCTCTACAAGAAGAGGCCCGCGGTGCAAGACTGGCAGAGGTGGGAGAAGATCCTCGGACTTCCGCGTGAAACAAAGGGCACCCCCCACTGCTGGCTCATGTAGCCACAGGGTAGCCGAAAAACTTTATGCCGGCAAAGAAGATCCTCGGGTTACCCCTTCAGTCTGCTCTGCGTATATAAAAAAAGGGCCGAAGGCCGCCGCGAGCAATATTCTAAGTGTAGACCTCGTCGTCAATCCGGATGCGTGCGAGGGGGCCAACCTTGACTTTGGCGCGGGAGTAGACGGTGAGGTTGACGTTCTTGGCGCCGAAGGCGTGCGACACCGCGGGGGGGAAACACCACACGGGGGGAAACAGCCCACAGGGGAACCCCACCCGCCAACATTTGGATTTATGTACGACTGTATTTTATAGGTAGATTATAGTGTGGATTGTAAATAAAGCACACGAGAGTGGCAGAACAGCTGTAATCCATCTTCCACGTATAATCGGGGTAACCCGACACAAAACACGAATAAGCGAGAACAGCACACGCGCGCGTTCTATACCGGGGCCCGATGCCGACACGCGTCTACTGCTCGCCAATCAGCCTGCTGACCCACAACTCTCTGGACCTCCTATCTAACATATAAACAACATCCTAAATTGTTGGGCTTCCCCAACGACCCCGCAACTAAAGCGCGCCAGCCCCCCCAGCGCTGTGTCAGCTGCTGCCGGCCCCGTAAGTTGGGCAGCGTTCGACGACCGTGGCGGCGAGCTTGCAAATGTCGGGCGAGGCGATCATGTTCGTCCGCAGCTCGGTCGCGAGGTCCTTGCGGTAGTGTCGCATGTAGGCCTCGGCCACACCCGAGAGATCGCGGCCGTGGCGGCCGGCGACGACGCCGATCACGGTCTCGTCGTGCGTGCGGAGGCCCGTCCTCGCGAGCAGGGCCTTCTGCGAGCCGAGCGACTTGAGGCTAAGCAACGGCGTCTTCTTGAGCCCGTGGAAGGCGGCGTGCAGCTTGTGCGCGTAGTAGTCCTCCGCGCGCCCAAACAGCAGTGCCACCGCCTCGCGCACCGAGGCGTCGGCAAGCCGGCTCGTCAGCAGCTGCACCAGCGACTGGCCCGCGTGGATTCGCGCGTGAACGGCGTCGAGCTCGCGCAGGTAGGCGCGCGGCCGCCGGCCCAGCACCTCGAGCGCCGCCGGCGGGAGCACGTCGTACGAGGCGCGCCCCTCGAGTGCGCCACGCACCCGGCGCACATCGCGCTCCGTGGTCGCGGCCGCCGCCGCCGCGGCCGCGCCCGCCGCGTGCTCGAGCAGCTCGATGAGCAGCGGGGCGACGGCGGCGACGCCCGCACGCGCCTTGGCGGCGGCGGCGCGAATGGCGGCGCTGAGCTCCTCGCGGTAGAGCTCGCGATAGGCGCTCGCCAGCTCGACCAGCGAGTGCGGGAGCGAGCTGCAGACGAGCTCGTAGAGCGGCAGCACGGCGCCAGCTTCGAGCGCCTCGCGCAGCGTGAGGGCGTCGAGCTCCGGCTTGGAGCGGAGCAGCGCGACCTCGAACCTGGCGCCCGCGCGCTTGACGGACGAGGCTGCGGTGCTGATATCGTCGGCGAGTTCGCGCGCCGTCTTCTGGCGGTAGGCGCGTCGCAGTTCCTGTATCTCCTGCGGCCAGCGGCTCGCGATTGAGTCGAGCAGCAGCTGCGTGTCCATGCCGCTCTTGAGCAGCCCGCCCCTTTTGGTGGATGCGGCGAGCCGGTCGGCGTCGTTGGCGGTGCGCCGCTGCTGGTCGGCGCGGGGCGGCAGGTCGTCGTACCAGCCGATGGACGGCGCGGCGACCACCTCGAGCGCAGCGACAACGTCAGACAGGTCCTGGTCTTGTTCGCCATCTTTTACGGTGAAGCGCGTCAGCGGCGCGCCAAGATCACCCGCCACATCGAGGTAGAGCTCGTACTGCTCGTGCACGAAGAGCGCGTCGCGGCCGCGCAGGTGGACGAAGCCATTGCCGTCGGTCAGCGCCTCGGTGGCGACGGCGCCGAGCCCGATGTGCTTGGCGACGACGCGCACGCCGCGCGGGATGGGCTGTGGCGCGACGGGCGTCTTGAGCGCCGACGGTAGGACCAGGTGTCCCAGCGCGTAGAAGCCCATCGGGCTGGAGGCATCTCCGGCGTTGCGGACCGTCACCTGGAGCACGTTGGTCCCCGCGCCGAAGTAGCCCTGCCCCACCGGGGCGCGGATCACGGCGTTGCCGCCAAACCTGGACTCGGTCTCGCTGCCGAACGCCAGCGGGCGGCCGTTGATCGTGGCGCTCTGCAGCGCGTTGTCGACGGCGTAGGGAAGCTCGAGCGCCGGCTCGGCGTAGCCGGTCGGGATCTCAAAGCGCAGCTCAAACACGACGTCGCCCGCCGGCCACGTGGACGAGCTGCCCAGCCACGCGCCGCCCGCCGGCTTGTGCCACGCGCCGTTCGCCGGTGTCGTGGGCGCGGCGGCCGGGACGCCCTGCGGCCGGACCAGCATCCAGCGCGCGACGCCCGTCGTGAGCTCCACCTGCAGCGGCGGCATCGCGTCGGCCGGTGCGGGCTCGGCCGGGACGAGGCGCACTCGCACGTCGCGCGTGCGGCGGCGCAGTAAGAGCGTCGCCGCCGGCTCGGCGCGCTCGTCGGTGCTGAAGGGGCAGCTGGTCTGCTCGAACGCCGAGCCAGCCTTGAGCGCGGCCTCGAGCTGGCTGTCGTTGACGCTGAACGCGTCGTAGTAGGGCGCGCCGTCGCGAACCAGCACCGCCAGGTAGCGCCCGCCCGTGGGCAGCATGTCGTTGGCAATAACCGCGCTGCCGGCGGAGGACAGCATGCCGCCCACCGCGGGCGTGCCGGGCGCGTCGTCGTGGGGCTGGCCGCTGGCGCCGCGCGCGACAAACGCGAGGCCTTGCGGGAGCGGAAGGCGCTCTGCCCAGTGCCCCTCCGGAAGGCCGCGCGGGTCGGGCACCGCCTTGATGCCGAGCTGGGAGGCGCCGCGCGCCGCCGGCTTCAGGCTGAGCTCGACCGTCTTCGTGGCCGACTGCATCGTGAAGCGGACCGCCACCGCCTCCCACTGCAACGTGCGGGCGGACCGAATAACGTACTCCTCGCCAATCTCGAGGCCGGCGTGGCGCACCTCGGTCTGAAACCGGGAGAAGGATTTTTCGCCGCGAAGCACCAGCAACGGTTGCGCGCCGCCCGCCGCCGCCCGGCTCGTGTGCACGAGGAAAGGGATCGCGCCGTTGGCGTCACTCCGCGTGGGGTCGTCGACGTCGTCGCCGTCGCCCTTGCCGAACTGCTTGCGCTCGGGGGCCGGTCCGCGCCAGAGGAGCTTAAGCGTGTTGCGCCGCGCGACGGGCACGCGGACGCGCGTCTCCCCGGCCGTCGGAGTGACCTCGACCGACGACGCGGCGATGAGGCCGTCGCTCGACTCGTCGATCAGCACGCTGTACTCCTCGCCCACCACCAGCGCCTTCTCCGGTGGCGGCTCGACGCGCACGTCCAGCGTGCGCTCTTCGGGCCGGCTGCCCACCGCAGCGGGCGTGCGGCCGCTCCAGACCGGCGGGCTACCACGCGGCGCGCGCTTGGCCACGACCGTGTAGGGCAGCGAGTAGGGCACGCCGCCCTCGCACGTGAAGGTAAGCGTGAAGCGCGTCGGGCGCGGCTTGACTACGAGCCGCACCTCGGTGCCTACCGCACTGACGGTGAACTCGCGATGCGCATTCTCAAGGACCAGGTCGCCCTGCACCTGCAGCACGTAGCTCTGGCCCACGACAAACTTACCCTCCGTGAGCTCGACCCGCACGCCGGCGGTCACCTTGAGCTGGCCGCTCAGGACCGTGGTGCCGGTCTGCGCGTGTCGCGCCTCAACGGCAACGTTCTCCGGCAGCTGCTGGGGGAGCGAGGTGAGCCAGTGGTTGGAGAAGCCGTCGCCCGTCCCCTGGTGGTAACCCGACACAAAGACGGCCGACACCTTGCCCTGCGGCGGGCTGAGGTTGAGCACCGCCGACGACGCCGGGCGCGCGGTAAACTCGCACGGCTCGGCCTGCGATGCCGGCGTCGGCGCCCAGTTCGGGTCCTCGGGCGGCTTGGCCTGCAGGCTGAACCGCTCGCCGGCGGGCAGCTTGAGGATGAACTCCAGGGCCGCCGGCGCGGAGGAGCTCTGCGGCCGTGGCGCCTGCGGGATGAAGTCGACCTTCATCTTGCCTTCGCCCGCCTTGGCCGTGACATAGAGCTGGTGCGTCGGCACGCCGAGCCGCACGAGCTCGTCGCGGCACGCCTCGGCGCGGCGGCGCGCGAGCGTCTCCATGATGGCGTCGACGTCGCGGTTCGGGTCGAGCCGGAACTCGTGCGCCAGGTGCTCGCTCGCCGGCGGCTTGGTCTGCGTGGTCGTGCCGTGCACCGCGCAGCTGATCGTCGGGTAGCGGCGGAGGATGGCGGCGACGCCGTCGAGAATGCGGCGGTTCTCGCGGCCCTTGCGCTCGTCCAGGTGATCAAGCGACCAAGCTTGACCAACGCCGAGGCGCGACTCGCGCGTCGCCCGCTCCTTCGCGCCGTTGAAGAAGACGTCGTTGTCCACCATGAAGCGCATCACCTCGCCGAGCGCGAGCTTGGCCTGTCGCTCAGCCTCGGCGCGGCCATCCGACGGCGGCCGCATTACGTGCGACTCGACGATGGTGCCGAGCGACATGTGCGTAAGCGTCACCGGCACCGCGATGGGCAGCTCCATCCGCTCGAACCACGAGCCCGCCGGCCAGCGCCAGCTGACGCGCACGTCCTCGAGCGTGCGCCGCACGGTCACCTCGACATCGCGCGCGTCCTCGCCGGCGACGAAGCGCGCGGTGCCCTTGGTGATGAGCGGCGAGCCGAAGACGCGCACCTCGTAGGTGACCCCCGCCGTGAGCGCGTTGACCGGGACCGCGGCGCTCGCGTACGCCTTGCCCGTCGAGACGAGGGAACCGTGGGCGGCGGCCGTCTCCTGGGCCACGCCGACGTGGGCAGCCGAGCTCGAAGACCGCAGCGCCAGCGCGCTCGCGGAGCTAGCCGACGCAGCCGAGATGGCCACGGTCAGCGGGACGAAGTCCACCTTGGCCTCGGCGACGCTGCCCTCCCAGCGCGCGACGAGCTGGGCGCGTGACACGCCCGCCCGCAACAGCGCCTCGAGGCACGCCATGGAACGGCGCTTCGCCAGCTCATCCATGATCTTGGATACATCGCGGTCCCGGTTGAGGCGGAAGTAGTCCGCGAGCAAAGCCGGGGCCGTGGTCGCCGCGGTCGTCTGGCCCAGGACCTCGGTGACGACGTCGGGAAACTCGCGAAGGATGGCCGCGATTCCCTCCAGAGTCTTGTTGTTGGCCTCGCACTTGGACGGCTCAAGGTGGTCGATGGACCACGCCTGCTCGATTCCCGCCGCACACGTCTTGACGTCGACCTGCCCAGCGCCGTTGAAGAAGACGTCGTTCACCTCAAGGAACGCCTTCACCTTGGTGCGGACGCTCGCGGCGCGGCTCGTCATGTCCACCGCGGGCGCCGCAGAGCTCAGCATGACCTTGTGCATGGAGAACTGGAGGCCTGTCGGCAGCGGCAGCTCGCTGCTCCAGTGACTGGTCCCGTCTGCCAGCCTGCAGTTCAGTCTGACCGAGCTCACCTTGGCCATCTTGATCGGCAGCTCCACCAGCTTGGGCCGCGCCCTCTCGGCGGCGGACGACACGTCGAATGCGATCTGCGCGTTGTAGAAGGTGGCGGCCATCGTGCGCACCTTGCCGTCAAGCGGCGACGGCGTGGTGCCGCGGTAGGCGTCGAAGGTGAAGAGGTCGTCGACGAGGCGCTCAAACTCGTCCAGGCTCAACGCGCTGTTACCATCAAAATCGTAGCCGCGGAGCGCCACGGCCGCCTGCTCCGGCGAGACGACGATGCCGAGCGACTTGAGGATGTCGCGCAGGTCCGCTGCGCTGAGCGTCGAACGGCCGGTGTCGGTCGCGTTGTACCGCACGAGGTCGTCGGCCAGCTTGAGGAACTCGGCCATCGACAGCGTCCCGCTGGCGTCAGCGTCGTAGACCTTGAGCATCTTCTCCGCGTGATCCCCGTTGTGGGCGACGCCCGCTTGCGCGAGCACCGCACGCAGCTCGCGCAGCGACATAGAGCCCGAGCGGTCCCGGTCGTTTTGCGTGAAGACGGCGCGGAGTTGCGACTCGGTGGGCACCTCCTTGGGGAGATGCGCGTAGGTCGCAAAGATGCGTCGAACCGCAGCGTGGTCCGTCTCGCGCTTGGGCGCGTGAGTGGCCATCTCCAGCACGTAAGACTCGTCCACAAAGACCGACGCGCCCGCGGGCAGTGGGCAGCGGACCCTCTCGCCGTGGTCTTCCGTCTTGCCCTCGTAGACGATGGCGTACGCGCCCCAGTCGCCCGGAGGCATCGGGCCATACGGAGAGAGGGAGCGAGGCGTGAAGCGCACCTCCGTCGCGCCGCCGCGCCCGCGGAAGCTGATCACAATCTGCGAGGCCGGCAGGCCATACTTGGCCAGCGCATCCGCGCAGGCCCGCGCACGCTCCTCGGCCAGCCGGTCCATGCACTGCTGCACGTCGCTGTAGCGGTCGAGCTTGAAGTGGGCCGCAAGCGACGACGGGGCCGCACTCGCCGCACCCGTTTCGCCGTGGACTTCGAGGCAGATGTTCGGGTACTCCGCCATGATCTTGGCGATACCCGCGAGCGTGTTTTCGTTGCGCGACTTCTCCTTGGCGTCGAGGTGTGCAATGCTCCAGGCCTGCAGGGCGCTGGGCAGCCGATCTTCACCGGCGCCGTTGAAGCGCACTTCGTTGGCAGAGGTGAAGGCGTGGAGGCGCGCGAGCGCATCGCGGAGCCCGTGGTCGAGAGCACGGCGGTGCAGCAGCCTGAAGGGCAGGCCTGCGGGCAGGGCGCCCGTCTCCGCGCCGCCAATGGCCGTCGCCTTGGGAACGAAGTCGACCTTCGAGGTCTCGCCAAACGGCTCACCGCGGACAGTGAGCTGCTCGAGCGGCACCTGACGCTCAACTAGCGCCGCCTGGCACGCCTCAGCGCGCGAGAAGGCGAGCCGCTGCATGATCTCGCTGACGTCCTTCTCGCGGTCGAGGCCAAAGTAGCTGGCGAGCGGCGCCGGCGCCGCCTTGGCGACGGTCGTGGTGCCGAGCACCTCGCACATGATATCCGGGTATCTCTTCATAATCTTAGCGATACCCTCAATCGTTTCCCGGTTGGCCTTGCGCACGGCAGCCTCGGGGTGGTTGATGCTCCACGACTGCGCTACGCCGATAGACGATTCGATGGTCACTTGTTCGGCTGCGCCCGGGAAGAAGACGTCGTTCTCCTCCATGAAGGCGAGCACCTCGGCCCGCGCCTTCTCGGCCTTGGCGCGCTGGTTGTCGCCAACCAGGTAGAGCTCGACGCGCCGCGTGGCACGCACGACGCCCACATCCACCACGCACTCGCCCGTCGCACCCTTGGCCGAGACGGCTTCCTTGACCAGGACGGGCGCGAGCGACGCGTCGTTGAGCGCCGTCTCGGGGATGGAGACGTCGTACGTCTCGCCCACAAAGAGGTCGGCGGCGGGCACGCGCAGCAACCCATCGTAGGCAACCTCGCGCACCACCTCCCGGCCTTGGGCGGTGGATCCTTCCAGCGACACGGCTCCACGGTGGAGAAGCGAGATCGGGACGCCGTTGGGCACCGGCAGGCACGCGGCCCAGTGCGTGAGGGGAAAGGGGTTGACGAGGCGCACCCGCACCGGCAGCGTCGCTCGGCGGACCAGCAGCGGGATCTCCTGAGGGCCCTGCGAATCGTAGACGCCGCGCGTAAGCGACGGAATCGAGACGGTGAACGTGTGGGTGACCGGCTGCAGCGTGGCCACGCCCTCCGCGCCCTCGAGCTGCACCGCGTACGTCTCGCCCACGAAGAGCTCGTCCTGGCTGAGCGGAACCTGCCAGCTGGCTGCGGACGGCTTCTCCCTGTGAACGTAGTCCTGGACGGCGATGCCGAGGTTCTTGTGCCGCACAACCAGCCGGAAAGGGCTCGGAAATGGCAGGCCCGCTGCCCAGTGGCCAGCAGGCAGGTCGGCGCGCAAGAGGACGGTGACCGGCGCCGTCCTGCGCTTGAGGTGCAAGGCGACAATGTGCTCGGCGCCGTCGATCAGAAAGAGACGGCCCGCCTTGAACCCGTAGTAGGCGGCGGCGTCGGGAACTGCCACGACGTACGAGCCGCCATAGGAGAGGGCGTTGCCGTACACGTTGAGCGGCTCCGACTTGCCGTCCTTGACGTTGTTCTTGTACAAGTCGTTTGGACTGAGGAGGTCCACCGCCGCGCTGGGCTGTCGCGGGCCAGCGAGCGGCTCGGCGCTGAACGCGACGGCGCGCTTCTCCTCGTCCTTGCTCACGGACCAGGAGGTCAGAATGCGCTCCGTGTCGAGGCCCATGCTCTCAAGAAACTTGCGGATCGCGATGGCGCGCCCCTGCGCGGTGGCGCACTCCTCGGCCATCTGGGCGCGCGGGAAGGCAGCACGGAAGCGACGGTGGCTCGCCGCATCGGAGCGAATCGGCTGCGTGCACTCGACGCGGAGCGCAGCCAGCGGAGCCTGGAGCATGATGGCGGCAAGGCCCTGGACGAGGCCGCGGTTGCCCGACTTCTCCTCGAGCACAATGGTATCGCCGTCGAACAAAACGGCCTTTCCCACCAGATACCGACTGACGGCGCTCTTTGCGTCCTCGACCTCCTTGGCGATCTTGGCAGCGTCGTACACACGGAAGTTGACGTTCTTGACCGGCTCAAGGTCCTTGGACCAATGCTTCTCGCGGATCGTCTTTCGTGGTGCGATGGCCGCCTCTGCCTCGCGCAGCTCCGAGAGCCGACGGCAGAGACCGGCAAACTCAGCCAGAGACAGGGTGCCGGAGCCGTCGGCGTCAAACTCTTTGAGGACGGCCGCCGACTCCGCCTTGGTAACGTCAAGACTAAGACCGATCAGCGCTTCGCGAAGCTCGCGCTTGGACAGCGCGCCCGTGTTGTTGGCGTCGTACTTGCGGAAGGTGCTACGCACCTCGGTCGACATGGAAAGCTCCAGCACCAGCCGCTCGAACTCCTGGAGGTCAATGGCGCCGGAGCCGTCGGCGTCGTAGCGCGTCAGTAGGGCCCTGGCGGTTCCGGTGGTGACATCGACGCTCAACTCGCGCAGTGCGGCCACCAGGTCTGCCACGACGAGGGCCGTGTCGCCGTCGGCAGCCGCACCCGGCCCGCTGGCTGTGAGTGCTCGGTGAAGATCAACCGCAAGCTTGAAGAACTCTTCGAAGTCGAGGGAGCCGCTGTTGTCGGCGTCATAACGCTTGAGCACCGCCTTGGTCTGCTCAGATGAAGCGTTCACGCCGAGGCCCACGAGTGCCTGCTGAAGGTCCTTGGTGGATAGGGCCGATGGCGCGCTCGAAGAAGGCGCAGAGACGGGCATCGCAGCGACGGCGACCGCATTGCCGGTGGCGCCGGTGGGCCGGATGTCGTTCAGCTGGCCCTTGGCAAGGAAGCCCATCGGATTGGAAGTGGTTCCCGTGTTGTTGACCGTCACCTGGAGCACGTTCTCTCCAGCGAGGAAGAGGCCCCGGCGCGCAGGCGCGCGAATCATCATCTCGCCGCCAAACGACTTGAAGCCGCCGCGGCCGTCGCCAATGTTGAGCGGCTTGCCGTTGAGCGTGGCACTCTTGAGGCTGTTGTCCACCGAGTACGGCAGCTCAAAGTCAGCCTTGTCGGCCGAGACGACGTCGAAGCGCAGCTCAAAGACCACGTCGCCTGCTGGCCACGTCGCGGCGTCGCCAAGCCAGGACGCGCCCGTCGTCTTGTACCACGCAGCGTGGCCCTGTGTCTTGGGCGCCAGGCCGGCAGGGAACTTGCCGTAGCTCTTGGTCAGCCTCCACGGAGCCGAGCCTGTTGTGAGGTCGACCGTGGCGGGCATCGAGACGCTGCGTGCCGGCGTTGCGGCTGGAACAACCCTGGTGTCACCAATCTGGCCCTTGGCAAGGAAGCCCATCGGGTTTGCCGTGCTGCAAGTGTTGTTGATCGTCACCTGAAGCACGTTCTCTCCGGCGAGGAAGAGGCCCTGACGCGCAGGCGCACGAATCACCATGTCGCCACCGAACGACTTGAAGCCGCCGCGGCCGTTGCCAATGCTCAGCGTCTTGCCGTTGAGCGTGGCGCTCTTCAAGCTGTTGTCCACCGAGTACGGCAGCTCGAACTCCGCCGTCTCGGCGGAAACAATGACAAAGCGCAGCTCAAAGACCACGTCGCCGGGCGGAAACGCGGCGGCGTCGCCGAGCCACAACGCGCCGGCAGTCTTGCACCACGCCGCGTGGCCCTGCGTCTTGGGCGCCGGGCCGGCGAGGAACTTGCCGTGCGTCTTGGTGAGCTTCCACGGAGCCGTGCCCGTCGTGAGGTCCACATGGGCGGACGCCACGATGCTGCTGCGCGACAGGGCGGGGTTCTTTGGGTGAAGCAGCTTGTAGAGATCGGTGGCGAGGCCCACGAACTCAGCCATGTCAAGCGTACCGCCGCCGTCGGCATCGTAGCGGCTCAGCACGGACGTCGCCTGCGAGGCGCTGGCGTCCACGCCGAGCTCCTTGAGCGCGAGGCGTAGATCGCGAGTGGCAAGGGCGGCCACCGTGCCGCCGCGCTTGTCGGTGACCTGGCCCTTGGCGAGGAAGCCCATCGGGTTCGCCGTGCTGCCAGTGTTGTTGATCGTCACCTGAAGCACGTTCGGCCCAGCTAGGAAGAGGCCCTGGCGCGCAGGCGCACGAATCACCATCTCGCCGCCAAACGACTTGAAGCCGCCGCGGCCGTTGCCAATGCTCAGCGTCTTGCCGTTGAGCGTGGCGCTCTTGAGGCTGTTGTCCACCGAGTACGGCAGCTCAAACTCCGCCGTCTCGGCAGAAGAAATGACGAAGCGCAGCTCAAAGACCACTTCGCCGGGTGGAAACGCGGCGGCGTCGCCAAGCCACAACGCGCCGGCAGTCTTGCACCACGCCGCGTGGCTCTGTGTCTTGGGCGCCGGGCCGGCGAGGAACTTGCCGTGCGTCTTGGTGAGCTTCCACAAAGCCGCGCCCGTCGTGAGGTCTACAGTGGTAGCTTGCGCCGTTTCCGCGCTGGCCTGGGCGTGCTGAGAGAAGGCGCGACGCATCTCGTCCGCGGACATGATGGGCACTTCAGCTGCTGCGGCGGAAAGCGGCGGAGCAGCGGGCTCTGGATGCAACACCTTATCAAGGTCCCTTGCGAGGCCGGAGAACTCGGCGAGATCGAGCGTGCCGCCGCCGTCGGCATCGTAGCGGCTCAGCACGGACGTCGCCTGCGAGGCGCTCGCATCCACGCCGAGCTCCTTGAGTGCGAGGCGCAGGTCGCGAGTGGCAAGGGCGGCCACCGTGCCGCCGCGCTTGTCGGCGACCTGGCCCTTGGCGAGGAAACCCATCGGGTTCGCCGTGCTGCCAGTGTTGTTAATCGTCACCTGAAGCACGTTCGGCCCAGCTAGGAAGAGGCCCTGGCGCGCAGGCGCACGAATCACCATCTCGCCGCCAAACGACTTGAAGCCGCCGCGGCCGTTGCCAATGCTCAGCGTCTTGCCGTTGAGCGTGGCGCTCTCCAAGCTGTTGTCCACCGAGTATGGCAGCTCAAACTCAGCCGACTCGGCAGAAGAAATGACGAAGCGCAGCTCAAAGACCACTTCGCCGGGTGGAAACGCGGCGGCGTCGCCAAGCCACAACGCGCCAGCAGTCTTGCACCACGCCGCATGGCCCTGCGTCTTGGGCGCCGGGCCGGCGGGGAACTTGCCGTGCGTCTTGGTGAGCTTCCACGAAGCCGCGCCCGTTGTGAGGTCCACAGTGGTAGCTTGCGCCGTTTCCGCGCTGGCCCGGGCGTGCCGAGAGAAGGCGCGGCGCATCTCGTCCGCGGACATGATGGGCACGTCTGCTGCGGCGGAAGGCGGCGGGGCAGCGGGCTCTGGATGCAACACCTTGTAGAGGTCCCTTGCGAGGCCGGAGAACTCGGCGAGATCGAGCGTGCCGCCACCGTCGGCATCGTAGCGGCTCAGCACGGACGTCGCCTGTGAGACGCTGGCGTCCACGCCGAGCTCCTTGAGCGCGAGGCGCAAGTCGCGAGTGGCAAGGGCGGCCACCGTGCCGCCGCGGGCTGACCCAGCAGTAGCCCTGGCGTGCGAAGAGAAGACGCGGCGAATCGCCTCGTCGGGCAGACCGACAGCTGGGCTCGACGCCGTGGCCGCGCCTCCACGAGCAAACCGCGCAAAGGCCTGCAGAACCTGTTCGTGAGTTAGGCCCTCCACTGCTGGAGCAGACGCAGCCGGCCGCGTGTAGCCGACAATCGCCTTGCCCTTGACGCAAAAGCCCATCGGGTTGTTGCGATCGCCAGTGTTCTGGATGATGACGCGGAGCGTGTTGGAGCCAGGCACAAAGAGCCGTTTGCCCTTGGGCGCCTTGATGACCGCGTCGCCGCCAAACACCTTAAAGTGCGGCGACAGTCCGAAGTCAAGCGGTCTGCCGTTGAGCGTGGCGCTCAGGAGCTTGTTGTCGACCGTGTAAGGCAGCTCGAGATGGGCAGCGTCGGCGTCAGACACGTCGAAGCGCAGCTCAAAGATCACGTCGCCCGGCGGCCACTCGGCGCTGTGGCCAATCCACGAAAAGCCGACTGGCTTGTACCAAGCGTTGTGTGCCGGTGTCTTGGGCGCCGGACCAGCAGCGAACTTGCCGCACGTCTCGGCGAGATGCCACGCGGCCGCCCCAGTCGTGAGGTCGACAAATACGGGCTTCGATCGCTCAGAAGGACGCTTGGCGTATCTGGAGTAGGTCGTGCGCAGAGCATCCTTGGATACCTCGAGGCCCCCGAGCCCGTCGGCGCCACCCCTGCCGGCGGCGGCGGCAGCCGCTGCTTCCGCATCGGCGGCGGCCTTCGCAACCTCCGTCGGGCGCTCCTCGCGCTCGACCATCGGCACGTCGTAGTTGACCACGAGCAGCACGCCGCCCGCCTTGGATCGCTTGAGCGGCAACTTGACCACGACCGCGTCCTTCACCTCAACCTCCTTCCGAAGCTCCGCAACGACCGTGTCCTCACCCGAGTCGCTCGCCTTGTGGAGCCTCTCGGTCCGCAGCAACGACGCCTTGCGCTCGGCGTCCGTCTCCGTCTCGACAAAGAAGGTGGTCTCATTCGCCTCCGTGCCGGCGCCGATGAGCGCACGAAAGATGTACTGCTGGCCCACGATGAGCGCCGCGCCGTCGGGGAGCGGGCACGGCACGAGCGAGTCGGACATCTCGGTCTTGCCATTCTTGATCATGGTGTTGGTCTCCTTGAGGCGAAGCTCGAACGGAATGCCCACCGGAAGCGGCGAGAGCCCGGTGTCGACATGCTCCGCCCGAGCCAGGGCCGTCTGCGGATTGTAGCCCGCAGAGCGCGGGATGAAGTCCACCTTAAGCTTGCCACCCAGGCCCTCGTGGGTGATGAAGAGCTGCGAACCCGGCACGCCAGCCTTAATCAGCGCATCTCGGCACGCCTCGGCGCGCTTCTTGGCCAGCTCGTTCATGCACTTGCCCACGTCCTTCTCGGCGTCGAGCCTCAAGAAATCGGCGAGCTTCTGAGGCGCCGTCGCCGCCGGGCCGGTGGCGCCGTAGACCTCGCAACGCAGCTGTGGGTAGCCCTTGAGAATCTCGGCGATGAGTCTGATGGTCTTCAGGTTGGACCGGGCCTTGGCGTCGTCGATGTGCGCGATGGCCCACGCCTGCTCGATGCGCGGCAGGTTCACCTCGCCGGCGCCGTTGAAGAAAACGTCGTTGTCCACCATCACACGCTGCACCCGGGCATAGGCCTCGGCCGAGTCGTTGGTCGCGGCGTCCACCGACTTGGCGTAGAGCACGATGCGGCGCGCGAACCACGTGACGTCGATCCACACGTCCTGGACGCCCTGCGAGAGTGTGAAGGCGCAATCGGCGCGCTCAAAGTGAGAGGGCGACTCGGCCGAGATGATGTACTCCTCGCCGGCGTAGAGCGTCCCCTCGCCACCGATAAAGCAGTGGCCGTCCTCGAAGATGCCGGACGACACTTGCCTGTTGAGCGCCGCGTGCTTGACAATAACCTTGGCGCCATTGGGCGGTACCAGGTGGCGCGTCCAGTGCTTGCTATCCATGCCATCGAGCGTCGATCCCAGCCGGACGTTGATGTCGCCGGTAGCCCGCACCAGACGGAGCACGACGTCTTGCTCCGCGGCGCGGACGGTGAAGTCAGCGGAAGACACGCCAAGGCCCGTTTCAGCATCGGCCATAGCGGCCACTGGGATGAAGTCGACCTTCATCTCGCCCGACATCGCCTTGGATGAGACGAGCAGCCGGTGCTTCGGGACGCCTGCGCGGACCAGGGCGTCGCGGCACGCCTCGGCGCGGCTGCGCGCGAGGCGCTCCATGATGCGGCTTACATCGCGGACGGAGTCGAGCTTGAAGTGGTCGGCAAGCGCCTTGGGCGCGCTGGACGCCTGGCCGGTCGTGCCGTGCACGCGGCAAGAAATAGACGGGTACTCGAGCAGGATGGCGGCGATGCCCTCGACCGTTCGACGGTTGGTGGCGAACTTGGCGTCGTCCAGGTGCTCAATCGCCCACGCCTGCTCGATCGCCGGCAAGTCGGACTGCCCAGCACCGTTGAAGTAAATGTCGTTCTCTTCGATGAAGGAGCGCACGCGACGCAGGGCCGAATCGACCTGGGCCTGCGCCTCAAAGCCGACCTGGACGGTGTACGTCTCGCCAATGAAGAGTGCGCGCTCTTGCGGGATGGTAACGCGCGCGGCTTGGCGGCCGAGGATGGAGCGAGCCTCCGCAGCGACAGGAGTGCTCTCCTCGAGCTCCGCCTCGTGTACGACCTCGCCAAGCGCCTTGTGCACAACCCGGTACGAGAACCGCGAAGGCAGCGGCAGCGGCTCCGCCCAGTGCGTGGTCTCGCAGCGCGCCGTTTTGAACATGATCGACGTCGGGCCCTCGGCACGCTGCACCGGCATCGACACCGTCTGCTCGCCCTTCTGGACGCGGAAGACCGTGGATCCCGGGGCGAGCTTGTCGGAGCGTCGCACCTCGAGCACGTAGGTGCGGCCGACGTAGAGCCGGGCGTCGCGGCGCAGGTAGCAGCGGCCTTGCTCGTCGGTGTGCGACTCGAGGACCACGCGGCCGGACTCGCCGCCGTCGCGAACAAGGAATGGCACCCGGGTCGGGAGCGGGAGCGACTCGGCCCAGTGCTTGGTGCCCAGCAACACGTTGGCGAGCTTGACGAGGACCTCTCCCGTCGCCGGGCCGAGGACGAGCTCAACGGGGCGGTCGGCTTGCGAGAGCGACGGCACGACCGTCGACGTGGCGGAGAGCACGTCCATGCCGTCGATGCCCTCCAGGTGGAAGGTGTAGGGCTGCCGCACGTAGAGCGCCTCGTTGCCACTAAGCACGGTGGTCGCCGTGAGCCCGTTGACGTTGACGTCGATCGAGCTCGTGGTGACCACCTTGAGCCCGTCGTGCTTGGCGTGCAGCGTGAGACCCTTGGGCAGCGAAAAGTAGCCCTCGCTCTCGCCCTCGCCAAGCTTGTAGCGGAGGTTAACCCGGAGGTCACGCCACTTGCGCTCAAGGACGAGCGGGACCACCATCGACCCGAGCGCCGTCACCGTGAACTCGAGCGTCTGCGTCACGAGCTCGTCGTTCTCGAGCACCTCGAGGGTGTAGCGCTCGCCCACGAAGAAGCGCGAGCGCAGCGCGTACCGCAGCACGGCCAGGCTGAGGTCGGCGCGGTCGGCCGTGGAGGGCGTCACGATGGACGAGGAGCCCGCGCCCGGACCGGCGCCCGCCATGTAAGCCGCCAGGTCGCGGATGAGGCCCGAGAATTCGGACACGGAAAGGACGCCGTCGCCGTTTGCGTCGTACTTGCGCAGCACGTTGGCGGTCGCAATCGAGTTGGACTCGACTCCGAGGCGCACGAGCGCAACCTGGAGGTCGCCCACCGACATGGTCAGGGCGACGGAGGAGGGTACGGCCGGAGCACCGCTCAGGAAGGCGGAGAGGTCGCGGATGAGCTTAGTGAACTCCGACAGACCGAGGGTTCCGGAGCCGTCCATGTCGTAGCGCCGCATCACGGTCTGCGAAGCTGTGGGGGTCACAGAGTCGAGGCCGAGCTGCGGCAGTGCCTGGCGCAGGTCCAGCGACGAAATGGTCATGGCAGCCTCAGCGGCCTGGTCCTCAAAGACGCGCGTCATGAGCTTCTGGAACTCGAGGAAGTTAAGCTGCTTGTCGCGGTTGACGTCGTGCTCGGCGAGCAGCGTCCTCGCAGATGAGCTAGTCGCTTGGACGAAGAGCTCGCCCAGCGCCGCGGACAGCTCGCGGCGCGAGAGCGTCTTCGACCGGTTGCGATCGTGGCGCTGGAAGACATCCTCAATGTCCGACTCGTTGAACTCAACCGGCAGCAGTGCGGTGCCAGTGCTCCACTGACCAAAGATTTCGCGCACCCGCGCCTCCGCCGGCGGCGGGGCGTCTCCCGACCGGGCGTAGAAGTTGGCGAGATCGGCCACGAGCTTGTAGAATTCGTCAATCTCAAGGGTGCCGCTCTTGTTGGTGTCGTACCTGGCGAGCACTGCATTCGTCTCCTCGACCGACGCCTGGATCCCGAGCTTGTCCAACGCCGGGCGCAGCTCGGCCGAGCTGAGGAGCCCGCCAGACGCATCGGGTCCCTTGGCCTGGTAGGAGCTCAGGTCGTGGGAGAGCAGGCTGAACTCGCGGAGCGAGAGGTCGCCCGAGCCATCGACGTCGTACTTGCGCATCAGCGTGCGAACCTCTGGGATGTTGTCGAACATGAGCGAGAAGAAGGACTGCTTCAGCTCTGTGGCGCTGATCTTGCCCGATTTGTCGAGGTCCCACTTGTCGAAGGCCGCGCGCAGAGCCCCCTTGCGAGGCACCGCCGCGCGCGGCAAGAGGGCAGGAGGCCGCGCGTAACGCAAGAAGATGCGGCGCACCAGACCCGCATTGGGCCCCGCCGGCTTGGAAGCCCTCGTAGCCGCCGGCGCCGGCCCCGCGGCCGAGCCAGTGAGAAGCCGGTGCAGGTCCACGACGAGCATCTCAAACTCCTTGAGCTCGAGCGTGCCCGACTTGTCGGCGTCGTACTTGGTCATCACCGCCGCCGTCTTGGCGCCCGTCGACTCGACGCCCAGTCCCCGGAGCGCGGCGTGCAGGTCGGTGGCCGAAAGGGCCGGCACGCGCGTCGCCGCAAGGATGGGAACGAGGTCGCGGCAGAGCGCGGCAAACTCGCTGTACTCGAGCGTGCCGCTCCTGTCCGAGTCGTACTTCTGCAGCACGGCGGCGGCCTGCGCCTCGGTCGCGTCCAGCGTCAGCTTGTGCAGCGCGCCGCGCAAGTCCGTGGACGACAGCGAGAGGCGGGCCTGGGCGCGCTCAAGCTCGGAGAGCTCGCCGACCAGCTTCTCGAACTCGAGGAGCGAGAGCTGGCCGTCGCGGTCGGCGTCGTACTTGCTGAGCACCTCGTCGGCCTTTGCGCTGGTAGACGACACGAAGAGCCGGCCGAGGGCGAGGCGGAGCTCGGAGGTCGAGAGCGAGCCGCTCTTGTCCACGTCGTAGATGCGGAACGACCTCTCGATGGCGTGGCGGTCGATGGCGCTGGCCACGTACGCCTCGCGCGCAAAGAAGCCAAAAGCCCGCTTCGTGACCTCGTCGCTCGGCGGCGGCGGCGGCGCGCCGCCCTCGGCCTTGGCCTGGAACTGCATCACGTCGGCGAGCAGCTTGCGGAACTCGTCGAGCTCGAGCGAGCCGGAGCCGTCGGTGTCGTACTTGGCCATCACGCCAGCCGCCTGCTCGGCAGAGACCTCGAGACCGAGCTGCTCCAGGGCCGGCTGCAGCTCGGCAGTCGAGATGGAGGCCGTGGCGCCCCGTGACGCCTTGCGCCGCAAGCCGTCGAGTGCCGTGGCGAGAGCGGTGAACTCGGAGAGCGAGAGCGTGCCGGAGCGGTTCTTGTCGTACTTGGCCATCAGGGCCGTCGCGTCCGCCTCGAAGCCATCGGTCTGAAGGTGGCCGAGCGCCACGCGCAGCTCCTTCTTGCTGAGCTTGCCCGACTTGTCCTTGTCAAACTGCGAGAAGGCCGCCCGGACCGCCGCCGGCCGCGGCTTGGCCGGTACGGCCGGGAAACGCGCTTGCTGCGCCAGCACGAGGTCGGCAACAAAACCGCGGAACTCCTTAGGGCTTAGCTCACCGGACCCGTCCACGTCGTACTTTTTCAAGATGGCCGCCGCCTGCGCGCCCGTCGCGTCAATGCCCAGCTCCTTGGCCGCGGACCGCAGCTCGCGCTTCGAGAGCGAGCCGGAGCGGTCGAGGTCGAACTTGAGGAAGACCGCCTTCCGCCGAGCGGCGTCCGGCGCAGCCGGCGGCTCGCGCCGCTTGGCAAAGGACTCGAACGCGGCGAAGAGCGCCTCGCTCGACGGAGGCACCGGCGCTGCCAGGGCCTTGGCGTACGTTTCAAACGCCTTCTTCACAGCAGAGGTGGCGGGTGCAGGAGCAGCGGCCGGGCCAACCGCAGCCACCGGCCCCGCGGCCGAGCCAGTGAGAAGCCGGTGCAGGTCCACGACGAGCATCTCAAACTCCTTGAGCTCGAGCGTGCCCGACTTGTCGGCGTCGTACTTGGTCATCACCGCCGCCGTCTTGGCGCCCGTCGACTCGACGCCCAGTCCCCGGAGCGCGGCGTGCAGGTCGGTGGCCGAAAGGGCCGGCACGCGCGTCGCCGCAAGGATGGGAACGAGGTCGCGGCAGAGCGCGGCAAACTCGCTGTACTCGAGCGTGCCGCTCCTGTCCGAGTCGTACTTCTGCAGCACGGCGGCGGCCTGCGCCTCGGTCGCGTCCAGCGTCAGCTTGTGCAGCGCGCCGCGCAAGTCCGTGGACGACAGCGAGAGGCGGGCCTGGGCGCGCTCAAGCTCGGAGAGCTCGCCGACCAGCTTCTCGAACTCGAGGAGCGAGAGCTGGCCGTCGCGGTCGGCGTCGTACTTGCTGAGCACCTCGTCGGCCTTTGCGCTGGTAGACGACACGAAGAGCCGGCCGAGGGCGAGGCGGAGCTCGGAGGTCGAGAGCGAGCCGCTCTTGTCCACGTCGTAGATGCGGAACGACCTCTCGATGGCGTGGCGGTCGATGGCGCTGGCCACGTACGCCTCGCGCGCAAAGAAGCCAAAAGCCCGCTTCGTGACCTCGTCGCTCGGCGGCGGCGGCGGCGCGCCGCCCTCGGCCTTGGCCTGGAACTGCATCACGTCGGCGAGCAGCTTGCGGAACTCGTCGAGCTCGAGCGAGCCGGAGCCGTCGGTGTCGTACTTGGCCATCACGCCAGCCGCCTGCTCGGCAGAGACCTCGAGACCGAGCTGCTCCAGGGCCGGCTGCAGCTCGGCAGTCGAGATGGAGGCCGTGGCGCCCCGTGACGCCTTGCGCCGCAAGCCGTCGAGTGCCGTGGCGAGAGCGGTGAACTCGGAGAGCGAGAGCGTGCCGGAGCGGTTCTTGTCGTACTTGGCCATCAGGGCCGTCGCGTCCGCCTCGAAGCCATCGGTCTGGAGGTGGCCGAGCGCCACGCGCAGCTCCTTCTTGCTGAGCCTGCCCGACTTGTCCTTGTCAAACTGCGAGAAGGCCGCCCGGACCGCCGCCGGCCGCGGCTTGGCCGGCACCGCCGGGAAACGCGCTTGCTGCGCCAGCACGAGGTCGGCAACAAAGCCGCGGAACTCCTTGGGGCTCAGCTCACCGGACCCGTCCACGTCGTACTTTTTTAAGATGGCCGCAGCCTGCGTGGCCGTCGCGTCAATGCCCAGCTCCTTGGCCGCGGACCGCAGCTCGCGCTTCGAGAGCGAGCCGGAGCGGTCGAGGTCGAACTTGAGGAAGACCGCCTTCCGCCGAGCGGCGTCCGGCGCGGCCGGCGGCTCGCGCCGCTCAGCAAAAGACTCAAACGCGGCGAAGAGCGCCTCGCTCGACGGAGGCAACGGCGCCGCCAGAGTCTTGGCGTACGTCTCGAACGCCTTCTTCACATCCTCGGCGGCGGGCGGCGGCGCGGGGCCGACGTGGCGGCCGGCGAACATGTCAAAGACGGCGCGGACGCGCGCGTCATCCGGCATCGTGACCGCCGGCTTGGAGCGCGTGAGCTTGGTCTCGGGCATGATGACGCCGACCTCCGCGTGCCGCACAAGCACTGGCACGGTGTGCGGCAGCTCGAGGTTGGCGGACCAGTGTCCAGTGCCCTCCTTGGCCCAGCGCACCTCGATCGTCACGTCGGCGGTCGGCCGCTCCATCTCGATCTCGAGCTCGAGGTCCGTCGCCTTCATCACGAAGTCAAGCCGCGACGCCGCGACGCCCATCGTCGGCTCGGGCAGCGTCTCCAGGATGTACTCCTCGCCCGCCAAGAAGGCGCCCGGCGTGTCGAGCAGGATCGAGGTAGAGCTCGGCTTCACGACGGCAGCGTAGCTCTCGGCGCCGGTCTGCTCGTTCTTCCCGAGGAAGACGTGCTGCTCGCGCTGCCACACTCCGATGCGGTGCGCCTCCAGCAGCGTCGAGCCGTCGTACTCGATGCCAGAGCCGTTGTTGGTCGGGCGCGCACTGACCGGCGCCGCGCGGAAGGTGAAGGAGGTGGGAGCATCGTGACTAGAGGTGGCGATGCGCACACAGGCGTCGACGTCGACGGCGCGCTTCGATAGCTCCTCCTTGACCGCCTGCCCACGCAGTGCGGCAAGCCTCGCTCCAATCTCCGCCTCGCCACGGTCCTGCAGGTGGGCGGCAAGCGCGCGCGCCGCCGCGTCCATCGAGCGCGACGTCTCGGGCTGGATCACGAGCTTTACACGCGGGTGCGAGGCGAGCACCGCCGCGACCGCGTCAAGCAGCCGCGCGTTGGCCGTGCGCTTGGACACCTCGGCGTGGTCGAGCGTCCACGAGAGCAGGGCGCCGCCGCGCACCTCGATCGCGCCGCTGCGCACGGGCCCTCGCTGAAGCGCTGAAGCGCTGCCGGCGCCCGCAGCCATGGCGTTGCGCGAGCAAGCAAAGACGCCGAAGATGCGGCTGATGGTGGCGTCGTCGGGCCGCGCCGGCGCGGGCCGCATGTCAGCGGCGGCATCAGCCGCCTTGAAGGCGGCCACGTCCTTGACCAGCCGGCCGAACTCCTCAATGTCGAGGAAGCCCGAGCGGTCGGCGTCGTACTTGGCGAGGACGGAGGCCGTCTGCGTGGCGGTCGCAAAGAGGCCCACCTGCTCGAGCGCCGAGCGGAGCTCGGTAGAGGCGATGACTGGGCCGTGATCGGGCCGGCTGAAGGCAGCAAAGTCGCGCATCAGGGCCGAGAACTCTTGCATCGTGAGCCGAACGCGCTCGTAGGCTTCGTAGCGAGAGAGCAACGCGCGCGCCTCGGTCGAGCTGGCGCCGATGCCCAGCGAGCGGAGCGCAGGTCGGATCGAGAGCGCCGAGAGCGAGCCGTCGCGCGCGCGGTCGAGCTCGACAAAGACGCGCCGCAGTGAGTCGTCCCTCGGCCCCGCGGGCGCGCTGGCGGCATCCGCCATGGGTTCGGCGACGAAGCGGATGGCGAGCTCGCTGCCGACCTCCTGCGACGTGTGGATACGCGCCGCGCTGACGCCGCGCTTGAGTAGCGCGTCGCGGCACGCGAGCACGCGGGCGTGGGCGTAGGCCGCGCCCGAGTCGTGCTTGACGCCCGGGAAGGCGGCGGCGAAGCGCGGGGCGTCCTCAGTCTTGAGGTCGCGTTGCGTGATCTTCTGCACGCCGCGCATGCGGAGCATCGAGAGCGGGTTCTTGGCCATCGCCGCCGCGATGCCGTCAAAGAGCGGGCCATTCTCGGCAATGCCGTCCATCTCCCAGGAACCCGAGGGGAAGCGGACCGTGCCCATGTCGGCGCGGCGCAGGTGGCCCGTCAGCCCCGCGGCGTCCTCGCGCGCCTCGCGCGAGGCGTTGGCTGAGGAGGAGAAGGTGGACATCGCAGTGGGCTCCTGCACCTCGCCCTGGAAGCAGAGCACGTCACCGTCGGGCGTGAGCTTCTTGAGCATCTCCGTGGCCTCGCCAACGCTGAGCTCGGCGGCCGCCAACGCCTGCGAGGCGACGGCGGTTCGCCGCCAGGACGTGGTGCGGGCGGTGAAGCTCACTGCGTCGGTGGCCGAGGTGGAGGCGGAGAAGGTGGCGAGCACCCGCTTCTCGGGGACACCGCACGCCACAAGCGCCCTCATGACGGCCGCGGCGCGTTCGCGCGCGAGCCGGAGCATCACCGGCTGCGACTCGAGGTCGTGCAGCCCAAAGCGCGCCGCGAGGAGCACCGGCGCCTTTGACGGCGCGTGCGCCGCAACGGCCACCTCAAGGTGCAGGTCGGGGAAGTCGGCCATGGCGGCGGTAGCGCCACGGATGGCGCGCCAGTTCTCGTCGCGCACGGCGTCGCGCGCGTGGTCGACCGTCCAGCACGACTCGGCGTTTGGAAGCTGCGCCTCTCCCGCGTGGTGGAAGGCGATCGTGTGTCGGTCCATCACGCGCGCGAGGAGCCCACTCGCCTCGTCGGCGCGCGCGGCGGCGGTGCCGATCTCGGCGTTGAGCTCCGTCTCGTACTCGTCCGCCTCCACGTCGCCAGTGATGCCCGACGCGACGACCACGCCAAGCGCCTTGTGCCGCGCCTGGACGCGCAGGCCGTAGGGGAGCGGCAGCTCCTGCTTAGAGCGGAGCGTCACGCGCACGCGGCGCCAGAGGCGGCGGAGCGTCAGGTGAACGGCCTGCGGGTAGTCGGCGCCGACCACCCTCAGCTCGGCCGGCTGCAGCTGCGTGCTCTCGAAGATGCGGAGCAGGTAGGCCGAGCCCGAGAAGAGTCGCGCAAAGGACGAGACGTCCAGCGTGATGCCCGACACGCCGTAGTCGTGGACGGGCAGCGTCACCGTCGTCGAGCCGGCGAGCTGCGCGGCGGCGTTGGCGAAGCGGCCGGCGGCGTACTCGTGGAGCACGTCGAGCGTGAGCGGCGGCAGCGGCAGCTTGACCGACCAGTGCTCCGAGCCGAGCGACTCGAGCGCGAGTGTCACGTCCAGCCGCGCCGTCGGGCAGGCGAGAGAGAGGAGCACGTCGGCCGTCTCGTGCATGGCCTGGCCGACGACAAACTCGGTCGCGGCGGCGCGCGCGCCCGACTCGCCCTCGACGCTGAGCCGGTACACCTCGCGCATGAAGAAGGCCTCGTCCGCCTGCATCGTGGCGCGCACCTCGAGGTCGGCGACGCTCGTGGTGGACCTGGCGACGACGAAGCCGGTGTCGACGTGCGTCACAGTCAGCCGGAGGCCCTTTGGCAGCGTGACGCCGTCCTCGCCCGAGAGGGCCACCACCAGCAGCGGCTTCCACGCGCGCCGCACGACGAGCTCGCTGATGGAGCGCGTGGTGCCCGGCTCCACCTTGATCACCGCCGCCGAGCGCAGCACCTCGTCGCTCTGCATCAGCTCCACCACGTAGCGGCGCCCTGCGACCACCGCGACCGCCGGCGCGAGCTCCACCTCCAGCTCACTCTGCAGCCCGTTCGGCGCCGCGCGCACGCTGCCCAGCGCGTTCGGCGAGCGGCCGGCGGCGCGGTCGGCGGCGGCGGCCTGCAGCAGCATCTCGGGCGTGCGGTGCGCGGCGGCCGCGCTCACCGCCAGCGTCAGGTCGCGCGGTAGCGGCAGCAGCGGCTCGAGCGTCTGGTTGCCGGCCACGGGCCGCGCGCTGAGCAGCCGCACCGCGGCGCCAGCCTCCTCGCGGTGTAGCGTCAGCTGCACGCGCGCCGCGGTCTCGCCGACGCGAACCGCCGCCGGCGCGGCGCGGAAGCCGTGGCCGGCCAGAATGCCCACCTCGTACTCCTCGCCCACGTAGAGCGCGCCCTGGTGCGTAAACCAGAGCTCGCACGGCACGAGCGGCGCCGAGAGCGCGGTGCGGCCCTCGGCGACGACCGCCTTGAGCCCGCGGTGCCAGACCTGGAAGGGCACGCCCTCGAGGATGGGCGCCTCGTCGGCCGCGTGGAGCGAGAGCGAGATGTCGCCGACGGCGCGCTCGATGGCGAGCTCGACGTGGACGGGCACCGGCCGCACCGAGAAGTCGACCGAGCCGCCGCGCAGCAGCGCGGACGAGAGCACGCGCAGGGTGTAGGCCTCGCCGATGTAGAGCATCGCCTCCTCGGCCGGCAGCTCGACGTCGTTGCGCTCCCCGGCCGCGCCCGTGTAGACGAGGGCGCCGCTCTCGGAGTGGATGACCTCGAAAAAGACGTTGGGAGGAAGCTGGAGCGGCGCCGCCCAGTGCGCCGAGGCAAACTCGTGCGAGACGAACGAGACGCGCACCCGGCCGGGAGCCCGGCGCACCTGCAGCGTCACCTCCTGCGCCGCCGCGCCGGTGCAGATGAACTCGCACTGCGACGGGAGCACGGCCGCCGACGGCAGCGTGCGCAGGATGTACGCCTCGCGCGCGTAGAGCGCGCCGTCGGGAAGCGCCTCGCGCGGCGCGGGCCCCGCGCTGTAGGTTTGCGACGCGCAGACGACGCGGCCCGTTGCCTTGTGCTCGACCTCGAAGGCGACGCCCGCCGGCAGCGAGAGGCGGTCGGTCCACATGTCCGCTGAGTCGCCCGCGACCTGGGGCGGCGCGGCCGAACGGAAGACGACGCTGACGTTTGTCCTGGCGCGGGCGAGCTGGAGGTCGACACGCACCGGGTGCTCACGGACCGTGAACTCGGTCGAGGTGGAGGTGAGCCCGGGCGCGGCGATCGAGGAGAGGACGTACGTCTGGTTGACGAGCAGCGCGTCCTCGCCGAAGAGCTCCGTCCGGTCGCCCGCGAGCGCGACGGGCGGGACGACCGCCGCGCCGCTCTCCTTGTGCGTGAGTTGCAGCCGCACGCCCTGTGGGATCGGCATGTCGTCGGCCGCAGAGAGGTGCACCATCACGCGCCCCGCCGCGCGCTGCACCACCACCGGCACCTTCTGGAAGGCGCCCGCCGGCAGCGCCGCCACGGTGAACTCCACCGCCGTCGGTCGCACCTCGCCCGCGGCGGGCACCTCAATAATGTACACCTCGCCCACGAAGAGCGCGTCCCTGTCCTTTCGCAGCTTGCCATCGCTGCCCGCCGCTGCGTCCGCCACGCCGCCGTGGCCACCCGTGTCCTCGGCCGCCGAACCCGTGGCGACGGCGGTCTCGAGACCGCGGTGCCAGAGGTTGAATGCGACCGCCTTGGGCAGCGGCAGCTCCGCAGACCAGTGCGAGGTGCCCGCCTTGGAGTTGCGGCACACAACCTCCACCTGGCCGCAGGCGCGCGCGACGGTCACCTTGATCGTGCTCCGGCGCGACGCAACCTCGAACGGCGGCTGCTCGCGCGGTGCGAGCCGCTCGTCGTCGTCCATCTTGACCACGTACTTCTCGCCCACCAGGATGCCCGAGCGCGAGGCGACGCTCGCGCCGGCCGCGGGCGTCGGCGGCCGCGTCGCGTACCTGGGTTCGCGCCCGTCGCGGTGCGCGAGGAGCTCTTCCACAAGGTCGGAAAACTCAAACAGGTCGAGCGAGCGGCCTCCGTCCGCGTCGTGACGCTTGATGGCCTCGAGCGCCTGCTCGGCGTCCACCACCAGCCCGCCGTAGGCGCGGAGGGCCTTCTTGACCTCTGGCACGGAGAGCGAGCCGGAGCCGTCGGCGTCGACCGCCTGGAAGGCCGTGCGAATCTGCTCGGGCACGCGCGCGGCGGCGGCGAGCTCCTCTGCCTTGTTGCGCGGCGGCCGCGCGCCAGAGTCGAGCACGCACTGGCCGGAAGCGTCAGTGGAGCCGCTCGCGACTAAACAGCCGAGCGTGTGGTGCAGCAGACGGAAGGAGACGTTGGACGGCACGCGCAGCGACGCGGCCCAGTGCGGCGTTGCGCCCACGGCGGGCTGGGCGGTGGCGTGCGAGGACACGACGCCGATGATGAGGGCGGCGCATTGGCGCGTGAGCGCGAGCTCTACGCGCGCCAGGATGCCCTCCTCGAGCACGAACTCGGCGGTGGCCGCCTGGTAGTGCTCGCTCTCGGGCACGTGGAGTGCGTACTGCTCGCCGACGAAGAGGCCCGTGGCGGCGCCGCCGAGCGAGCCCGAGAAGGGCGCGGCGGCGGTGTCGGCGTGCAACACCTGCGGAGGAGGGGGAACAAGGACACCGCAGGGTGAAGGGTGAGAGAGCTAAGGGTTCGCCCTTAACCCTTAACCCGAAGGGCGCGGCGGCGGTGTCGAGGGGAAGCAGTGTAGAGGACAAAAGACCACTATGCCAGTTGTCCTCTAAGCCGATTGCCGCAGAGTTAACCACTTGCGGCTTACCGGGAGTCGAACCCCAGATAGTCGCTGTTTTGTAGAGGACAAAGACCACTATGCCAGTTGTCTTCTAAACGCTTAGAGGACAACTGGCAAAGTGGTCTTTTGCCCTCTACAAGCAGGACACCGCGGGATAAAGGGGTGAGAGGGCTACCGGATGGGTGCGTGGCGCCTCTAGCGGAACAAGGACACCGCGGGGTGAGGGGTGAGAGGGCTAGAAAGGTCGGGGCCTAGCCTGAAAGCTGGGACGGTATGTGTTTGCGGCATGAACGGCATGAGAAGGGGCATGGACACTACCTAACACCCACCGTCTCCGGCTTCCAGGGCAGGGGCCGACCTTCCTAACAATGTCCAAGCCGTTTCGCGGGCCGTTAGTTACGCAAACATGTATCGTCCCAGGTTCCAGGTTAGGGCCCGGTCTTCCTACCGGAGGGGTGCGCGGCGCCTCTAGCGTTTTTTTTAGGGGCGGCAGTGATAAGTGTGCCCTGTGGTGTCAGCGGTGCGGCCACGGAGAACGGCGCGCGCCGCAGCTTCACGGGGCTGGATCACCCCGGACGGCGCGCCCATGTCTCCACGGGTCGCGCCGGGTTAACCTGACACACACACACACACACACACACACACACACACAAACACACACA
>Ga0209491_10001921_pt1 | contig 38805 bp, 39 predicted proteins | sample BON02_FD_187213 | JGI IMG/M metagenome (GOLD analysis project Ga0209491, IMG submission 187213) | Freshwater microbial communities from Lake Bonney liftoff mats and glacier meltwater in Antarctica - BON-02 (SPAdes) (version 2) | ecosystem: Environmental > Aquatic > Freshwater > Ice > Glacier... | reverse complement strand
GTCAAAGAAATTGGCAAAAATCTAAGAGCCGATTCGACGCTCGACGCCAGCGGCTGCATCGTCTCGCCAGGGTTTGTTGATCTGCATACGCACATGCGCGAACCAGGCCGCGAAGACTGCGAGACGATCGCAACAGCAAGCAGGGCCGGTGCGCGCGGCGGGTACACCGCGCTCGTGGCGATGCCCAATACTGACCCCGCCCAAGACAATGTCGCGGTCGTCGAGTTTGTGCGCGAGCAGGGACGGCGCGCGGGCCTGGTTGATGTCTTGCCTAGCGGGTGTATCACCGTTGGCAGGCAAGGTTCGACGCTGGCGCCGATGGCCGAGCTCGCCAAGGTCGGCGTTCAAATTTTCACCGACGACGGTAACGGCGTGCAAGACCCGGTGCTGATGCGCCGGGCGATGGAGTACGCCAAGGGCCTTGGCATCACGCTCGCGCAACACTGTGAAGTTACTTCGCTAACTCTTGGCGCGGCGATGAACGAGTGTTGCTGCTCGAGCGATATGGGTGTGCCGGGTTGGCCTGCTCTCGCTGAAGAGCTGATGGTCGCCCGCGACATCGACCTAGTGCGGTTAACCGGAGCGCGCATGCATTTCCTGCATCTCTCGACCGCCCGCTCGGTAGATCTAGTGCGCGCCGCCAAGACCGAGGGCTTGCCAATTACGGCAGAGGTCACGCCGCACCACCTGTCGTTAACTCAAGAGTTGTTGTGTGGTTTTGACCCGCTATATAAGGTCAACCCACCGCTGCGCTCAATGGGCGACGTTCGGGCGCTCAAAGCGGGCGTCGCCGACGGCACGATCGACGCCATTGCTACGGATCACGCGCCGCATGCTCGCCGCGACAAAGAGTTGCCGCTCGATCAGGCACCTCCTGGCATGCTTGGCCTCGAGACCGCGCTCGGCGTGGTACTCGGTAGTTTGGATCTGTCGATGACGCAGATTGTGGCGCTGATGTCGCAGAGGCCTGCGCAGATCGCCAAAGCCGTCGAGCACGGCAATGATGTCGCTGCCGGAGCGCGCGCCAATCTATGTGTCTTCGACCCGCAGATCGTCTGGCAGGTAAACCCCAAGCAACTAGCCAGCAAGAGCACCAATACTCCCTTTGTTGGGCGCCAACTTCGTGGCAGAGTAAGGCACACAATTTTTAACGGCAACGCGGTAGTTATAGACGGAGAAGCCCAGAAATGAGACTTAGATGATAATTCGCGAATCACGCTTGGTGTTGCGCGACGGAGCCGTTTTTGAGGGTGAGGCGATTGGGGCCGACGCCGTTAACGGCATCGCCAGCGGTGAGGTCGTTTTTAACACTGCGTTCACGGGCTACCAAGAAGTTATTTCTGACCCCTCGTATGCCGGTCAGATAATCACATTCACTACGCCGCACATCGGCAACTACGGCACGGTCGCCCTAGATGACGAGGCAAAGAAAGTGTTCGCGCGTGGCGTCATCGTGCGCGAGATGGCGCGGCGACGCAGCAATTGGCGCAGCGACAACGACCTCGACTCGTACCTACGCAACTTGAATGTCAGCGGCATCGCCGGCATCGACACCCGTCGGCTGACTCGCCTGTTGCGCGACGAGGGCGCGATGACTGGCGCGTTCGGCACGGGGTCCCTGGAGCAGCTGCTCAAGGCTGCGCAGTCCGAGCCCGGCACCGGCGGCATCAACTTGGTCGCCCAAGTTACGACACCTAAGCCGTACATCGTCGGCTCCGGCAAGTTCAAGGTCGTGGCCTTCGACTTTGGCATTAAGCAAACGATTCTGAGTTGCTTGTCAGAGCTCGCCACGGTGCAGGTCGTGCCAGCGAGCACGACCGCACGCGAGGTGCTCGCGCTGGCGCCCGACGGCGTGTTCTTGTCTAATGGCCCGGGCGACCCAGAGGCTGTCGCTGGTGTGCCCGCAGAAATTTTGCAACTCGTCGATGCTGGAACTCCGCTGTTTGGTATTTGCCTCGGGCATCAGTTACTGACCCTGGCTCTGGGCGGTAGCACTTACAAGTTGCCCTTCGGTCATCACGGCGCAAATCATCCCGTTCGCAATTTGCGCAGCGGCGCCATAGAGATCACGAGCCAAAATCACAACTTCTGCGTGGATCCCACCTCGCTCAATGATCGGGTCGATGTTACTCACGTCAACCTGAACGACGACACCAACGAAGGCATGCGCGTGCGCGACGCCAGGGCATTCAGCGTGCAGTATCACCCCGAGGCCGGGCCAGGCCCGCACGACAGTCGCTATTTATTTGCTGAATTTTCTAACCTAATGGAGTCCGCATAATGCCAAGGCGCAACGATCTAAAGACAATTCTGGTCATCGGTTCGGGACCGATCGTGATCGGTCAAGCCTGCGAGTTCGACTATTCGGGTACGCAGGCATGTCGCGTCCTGCGCGAAGAGGGCTATCGCGTGATTCTCGCCAACTCGAACCCGGCGACGATCATGACCGACCCCGACTTCGCAGACCGCACCTACATCGAACCGTTAAATGTCGATGTGCTCGAGGCGATAATCGCTCGCGAAAAACCGGATGCCGTCTTGTCGACCATGGGAGGACAGACGGCGCTCAACCTAGCGATGGAGTTGTTCGCGCGTGGCGTCGTGGGCGTGCCCGGCACGCCGGAACTAATCGGTGCCAATGCCGAGGCGATCGCCACGGCCGAAGACCGCGACAAGTTCAAACAGGCGATGATCGAAATTGGGCTGTCGGTTCCGCGTAGCGGAGTTGCACACAACATGGAGGAGGCGCATCAAGTGATCGCCGACATCGGCCTACCCGTAATCATTCGCCCCGCGTACATCTTGGGCGGCCGCGGCACCGGCATCGCCAGCACGCCCGAAGAGTTTTTAAGGGTGGTCGCCCACGGTCTGTCGTCGAGCCCGATTAACGAAGTGCTAATCGAGACCAGCATCGTCGGCTGGAAGGAATACGAATTAGAGGTAATGCGCGATCGTAACGACAACTGTGTGATCATCTGCTCGATCGAAAATGTTGACGCGATGGGCGTGCACACTGGCGATTCGATAACGGTTGCGCCAGCGATGACGCTTTCGGATGTCGAGTATCAGCGTATGCGCGACGCCGCCTTCGCTTGCATCCGTCGAGTCGGCGTCGAAACCGGCGGATCCAATGTTCAGTTCGCGGTCAACCCGATCAACGGCGACCAGGTGGTGATCGAGATGAATCCGCGCGTCTCGCGCTCGTCGGCGCTGGCATCGAAGGCGACTGGTTTCCCCATCGCCAAGATCGCCGCCAAGTTGGCCGTTGGCTACACGCTCGACGAGATCCCCAACGACATCACTAAAAAGACGCCCGCCAGTTTCGAACCGACGATCGACTACGTGGTCACGAAGGTCCCGCGGTGGGCGTTCGAAAAGTTTCCTGGCACTAGCGGCGTCTTGGGCCCGCAGATGCAAAGTGTCGGCGAGGCGATGGCGATCGGGCGAACCTTCGCCGAGAGTTTGCAAAAGGCTCTGCGGTCGCTTGAAAACGGGCGCCTCGGTCTCAACTGCGACGCGGCCGAGATGAACATGCGCGATTTTACCGACGCCGAAATGATCGCCGTCATCGCCATCCCAACGCCAGATCGATTGTTTCAGGTTGGTGAGTGTCTTCGGCGTGGCATTGCACTCGAAATTGTGCACCGCGCCTCGCACATCGACCCGTGGTTCATCGATCAGATGCAGATGATCGTCGACGAACGTCACGCGCTCTCGACTCTGAGCTGCGCGGAGATGACGAAGGCATCGTGGAGGCGCGCCAAGCGACTCGGTTTCGCCGATGCCCAACTCGCGTATCTGTGGGACATCGATGCGAACGACGTGCGCGCGGCGCGCATCGCAGCTGGCGTGGTGCCGACCTACAAGACGGTCGATACCTGCTCGGCCGAATTCGAGGCCAATACGCCGTATCACTACTCGACATACGAAGACGAGTCAGAGGTGCGCTCGTCAAACAAGCCGCGAGTGATCATCCTTGGCAGCGGTCCCAACCGCATCGGGCAGGGCATCGAGTTCGATTACTGCTGCGTGCACGCGAGTTTTGCGTTGCGCGATGCCGGCTACGAAACGGTGATGATTAACTGCAACCCCGAGACGGTTTCAACTGACTACGACACATCCGATCGTTTGTATTTCGAGCCGCTAACGGCCGAAGACGTGATGAACGTGATTGAGGCCGAGACGATCGCGGGTGGTGCAGCGCCGCGCGTGATTGTCTCGCTGGGCGGACAGACCCCACTCAAGCTGTCTGGCATGTTGCCAAGTGCGCTGATTGCTGGCACGTCTGCTGCATCGATCGATACCGCCGAGGATCGCCAAAAGTGGAGCGCGCTGTGCGAAGCACTTGGGCTAGCCCAGCCGCCTGGCGGCACGGCGGTGACGACAGACGAAGCATTAGCAGTTGCGCAACGCGTTGGCTATCCGGTGTTGGTGCGACCGAGTTACGTGTTGGGCGGCCGAGCGATGCAGATCGTGCACGATGACGCACATTTAGTTAGGGCGATGAGCGAACTCGCGCTCGCTGGCACCCTGGGCCGTGAGGGCGGGTTATCTGCGCAGCGACCCGTTCTGGTCGATCGGTTCTTAGAAGACGCAACAGAGATCGACGTCGACGCAATTCGCGACGCCGCGGGCGAGGTACTCATCGGGGGAATAATGGAGCACGTCGAAGAGGCCGGCGTGCATTCGGGTGATTCAGCCTGCGCAATACCGCCGCAGTTGCTTGAGCCGTGGGTGATCGAGGCTCTCGAGTCGTACACGCGAGCGATCGCTAACGCGCTAGATGTGCGCGGTCTATTGAATGTGCAATTCGCCCTCGCCGGCAACAAACTATTCGTGATCGAGGCCAACCCGCGTGCCAGTCGCACCGTGCCGTTCGTGGCCAAGGCCACGGGTGTTCCGCTTGCCAAGATCGCCAGCCGCGTGATGTTGGGAGCGACTTTGCAAGGCTTGCGTCGCGAGGGTTTGCTCGCTGAACCAATCAACTTTGGCCATGTCGCTGTCAAAGAGGCCGTGCTGCCATTCAGCAGGTTCCCCGAAGTCGATACGGCGCTTGGGCCTGAGATGCGCAGCACGGGCGAGGTGATGGGTATCGACAGCACGTTTGGCCGCGCGTTTGTCAAGGCCCAGACGGCCGCCGGAACGAACTTGCCGACATCTGGCATGGTTTTCATCACGCTCAACGATCGCGACAAGGCCAGCGGGCTCGTCATCGCCAAGAGATTGCGCCAACTCGGTTTGGGCATCGCCGCTACCACGGGCACCGCTGCGTATTTGCAAAAGTTTGGCTATGAGGTAGACCGCATCGTCGGCAAAGTTTCAGAAAGTGCGGTCACTGACGGAGTCGAACTACTCAAGCGCGGCGAGATCAGTTTCGTTATTAACACGCCAAGCGGCGGGCGCACCCGCACCGACGGCGAGGCGATCCGCAAGGCCGCCAACATCTACAACGTCCCTTCGGTGACGACGATCAAGGCCGCGCTCGCCGCAGTGCAAGGCCTGGCCGAGGCCCAAGAGCATCCGCTAGAGGTTCGCTCGTTGCAGGAGTACCACGGCCGATGACTTCGGCGCCCAAGTTTGTGCACGTCGGTTCGGTGCAACTTGGTCATCCAATTCTCACGGCGTCGGGCACGGCAGGTCACGGCGCCGAGCTAAACGAGTACATGCCGCTGCGCGATCTCGGTGGCGTTGTCGTGAAATCTCTGGCCGCTTTCGAGTGGCCGGGCAACGCCGCGCCGCGCTTGCACCCGACACCCCTCGGCATGCTCAACTCGGTTGGTCTGCAGGGTCAGGGCGTCGCGCACTGGATCGAACACGATCTGCCGCAGCTTGTCGCAGTGAACGCAACGATTGTCGCCAGCATCTGGGGGCGCAGTGTTGAGGACTACGCCAATGCCGCGCGCCTACTCGCACCCGTGGCGTCAAAGTTGCGCGCGGTTGAAGTCAACTTGTCGTGCCCAAATATTTCGACCGGTGCTTCGGCGCATAAAATGTTTGCCCACGACGCGCAACTAACGGCCGACGTGATTCACGCCAGCGCCGTTTGCGGCGCGCCGATGTGGGCCAAGTTGAGTGCCAATACCGATCGCCTTGTCGAAATCGCGGCCAGTGCGCAGCAGGCTGGTGCCGATGCGGTGACTCTTGTAAACACGATGTTAGGGATGGCGCTCGACATCGATACCGGTCTGTCTGTGCTCGGTAGCGGTGGTGGCGGGGGACTTTCGGGTCGCGGTATTCACCCGATCGCTGTGCGCGCTGTATTCGAAGTAGCCGCGGCGCTCCCGCAACTTTCGATCGTCGGTGTCGGTGGCGTCACGAGCGGCCACGAAGCAGCCGAGCTGATCTTGGCTGGAGCAAGCGCGGTGCAGGTAGGCACGGCAACGTTTGCCGAACCTCGCGCGGCGCTACGAATTCAAAACGAACTCGAGGCGTGGGCAATCCGTCAAGGTATCGCCGATTGGTCTCAGGCAATCGGCGCGGCTCATCGCGGTGGGCTCAACTATGAAGCGAGACGGTAGAGTTAATTAATGTCGCCGTCATCAACCATCACCGCAGAGCAGCGCAGCGCGGCCCTCAGCAAGGCTCGCCGTGTTCGTGACGAGATGGCTCAGGTGCGAGTAAGAATCTCGACCGGCGATCTCGGGCTCGCAGAGGCGCTGAGCGAGGACGACGCGACGAGCGCCGTGAACAGTCTTTATGTCGTCAAACTTTTAGAGTCGCTGCCCGGCGTCGGCAAGGTTCACGCGCGTAGGGTGATGAGCGAAATCAGTATCCCCCCAAAACGACGCGTGTTGGGTCTTGACGCGCGGCAGCGCGAGGCGCTTATCAGAGAGTTGGTTCAATGATGGCGGCGAAGCAATTAGTTGTCGTCGTGTCGGGCCCGGGTGGTGTCGGCAAGAGCACCATCGTCGACGCGCTGGTTTTGCGTGACTCAAGTTTGTGGCTGAGTCGTTCGTGGACAACCCGCGCCCGTCGACCGGGCGAGGCGCAAGATGCTTACATATTTTCGACGCGCCAAGGATTTGAGACCCGCCTCGCTGCAGGTGGGTTTTTGGAAAGCACCGAATTTTTAGGCAATCTCTACGGCACGCCAACGCCGAATGCTCCCGAGGGTCACGACATTGTTCTCGAAATTGAGGTCGACGGTGCGAGCCAGGTCAAGCGATTGAATCCGGATGCGCTGCTGCTGTTTGTTCTACCGCCGTCGCGCGACGAGCAAAGAGCAAGGCTTCTTGGCCGCGGCGACCAAGATCAAAAGGTCGACCAGCGACTGAAAAAGGCCGAGGACGAGGAGCCCATCGGCAGGGCATTGGCCGACTACGTATTAGTCAACGACGACCTGGCCGAAACTGTCGATGAGATGTTGGGGCTTATTAATAGAGAGCGGGCAAAACGGGTCGGGTGAAAAACGGCAGACCCGTGACGCAAACCCGAAAAAACCGCTAGAATAAATCGTTCGCTCTAAGCATCCTCTAGGCATTTAAGGAGCCCCACGTGGCCACTGAAGACACAATGATGAATCCGCCAATCGAAGCCTTGATGGACCGCGCCCAGTCCAAGTTTGCGTTGGTCACCCTTTCTGCGCGCCGCGCCCGCGAGATCAACTCGTACTTCAACCAACTTGGCGAGGGTCTCGGCAGCATGGTGCCGCCGCAGGTTAGTTCGACGTCGCGCAAGCCGCTGTCGATCAGCTTCGAAGAGATCGCCGCCGACAAGATTAAGAGCGTGGCGATGGCAGTTTATGAGGATGTCGAAGCCGATCTCGATGCGGATCTCGATGCTGACGTGCTTGACGAGGCCGCTGCCGAGGTGGCAGCAGTATTCGGTGACAGCGCCGTCGCCCAGGACGTGCTTGACGAAGTCGTTGCCGAGGTTGCGGCTGAAGTCGTTGCCGAAGCGCCAGCCGAGACAGCACCTAAGACAGCCGCCGAGTAGTCGCCAGCCAAAGAACTGGCGATCACCCAGCCGCCTGCGGGCTTTTGGGTAGTGTGGTGCGGATTGGCAAGCGCCGTATCCCTATAAGCAAACAGGAGAATTCGTGAGAAATTACACCTTCACGTCAGAGAGTGTTACCGAGGGCCACCCCGACAAGATGGCCGATCAGGTTTCCGACGCAGTACTTGACGCAATTCTCACCGAGGATCCGCAGGGCCGCGTTGCGTGCGAGACGCTTTTGACGACGGGTCTGTGTGTCGTCGCTGGCGAGATCACGACTTCTGCGTACGTCGATATTCCGAAGATCGCTCGCGAAGTCATCAAAGAAATTGGTTACGACAACGCGCTCTATGGTTTTGACGGCAACACCTGCGGCGTGATTGTTTCGATCGACGAGCAGAGCTCGAACATCGCCCAGGGCGTCGACAAGAGCGAAGAGACGCGCAGCGGTAAGAGCGGCGAAGACAAGATCAACAGCCAGGGCGCGGGCGACCAGGGCATGATGTTCGGCTACGCCTGCGATGAGACCGCCGAGTTGATGCCGCTGCCAATTTGGCTCGCGCACCGCATGGCGGAGAAGTTGGCGGATGTCCGTAAGTCAGGCGCGATCCCGTACCTACGCCCAGACGGCAAGACGCAAGTGACCTTCGATTACGAAGACGGCAAGCCGGTGCGCCTCAAGACCGTGTTGATCTCGACCCAGCATGCCGATGGCACGCCGCGCGACACGGTGATTCGACCAGACCTTATCGAGCAAGTGATCAGACCCGTAATTCCGGCGCAATTTGCCAACGATAAATTCGAAGTGCACATCAACCCGACTGGCGAGTTCGTCAAGGGCGGACCGCACGCAGACACTGGTTTGACGGGTCGCAAGATCATCGTCGACACTTACGGCGGCATGGGTCGTCACGGTGGCGGCGCGTTCAGCGGTAAAGATCCTTCAAAGGTCGATCGCTCGGCCGCCTACGCCGCACGCTGGGTTGCCAAACATGTCGTCGCCTGTGGTGCAGCGACGCGTTGCGAAGTTCAGGTGGCCTACGCCATTGGCATGGCCCACCCGATCAGCATCTATGTCGAGACATTCGGCACCAATGAGGTCGATGAACTCGCAATCGAGCAGGCCGTGCGCGACGTATTTGATCTGCGCCCAGCCGCAATTCTGCGCGACCTCGATCTGAAGCGCCCGATCTATCGTCGCACCGCGGCTTACGGCCACTTCGGCCGCGAGCACGTTGATTTCACATGGGAGTCGCTGTCGCGGCTCAAAGAGTTCAAGGCTGCCGTCAAGCTCTGATCGTTAGCGTCGTTCCAGACGTCACCGGAATCGATAAAACATTCGATTACTTGGTGCCAGAAAATCTGGCGAAAGATATTGTGATAGGGACCAGGGTGCGCGTGCCGTTACATCGCCGCAAGGTGCACGGATGGGTCGTTGAGTTGTTTGCTAACGGCAGCGTCGTAGATGCGACCGACTCAGTCGGCGGACGATCCCAGGTTGAGCCTCGATCATCGGTCGACCCTGCGCGCCTCTTGCCGATCATTGCGATAAGCGGTATCGGCCCGAGCCCAGAAATAATTTCGCTAGGCGAGTGGGCCACCTATCGTTGGGCTGGTCGTCGACGCGCGTTTTGTGTTGCCAGCTCGCCTGCAACGACGACGGCGCGTTTGCCGGCAGTCCGATACGGCAAGATCAAGGCCGCCAGATCATCAGACACGGACGATGTCGAATGGGCAATCGCGCAGCGAAAACTTGTTGTGCTCAGGCGCGGGCCGCAAGCCGACCTCCCGTCAATCGTCGCCCAGATTGCCTCGAGCGGTCCGACGCTTGTGGTCGTACCAACTCTGTATAGGGCGCGAATGATTGCCGCGGTGCTGCGGCGATCGGGCTTCAGCGTGGCATTGATGGGCGAAGACTGGGCCGCCGCCGCGGGTGGCGTCGATGTGATCATCGGCCCGCGCGGTGCGGTGTGGGCGAGCGCCCCGCGACTCGCCAGCATCGTCGTTATCGACGAACATGACGATGGGCTTCAAGACGAGCGTTCGCCGACCTGGCACGCCCGCGATGTTGCCATTGAGCGCGCCAAACGGCTTGGCGTTTCGTGCATCGCGATTACACCAACTCCGAGTGTCGCCGTGCTCGAGGCTTGTGACGGCCGATTGCGCGAACCAGATCGGCAAGCAATTGTTGCGGCTTGGCCCGAGATCAGAGTCATCGATCGGTCCCAGGATGAATCTTGGGCGTCGTCGCTGTTGTCATCAGAGTTGATCGCCGAGTTACGCGACCACACCCGACGCATCGTTTGCGTTATCAATACGAAGGGTCGCGCCAGGCTACTGGCCTGTGCCGGTTGCCGCGCGATTGCGCGCTGCGAAAAGTGCGATGCGGCAGTCGCGCTAACCGATGGCGGCGTGCTGCAGTGTCCGAAGTGCGACACCCAGAGGCCGCAGGTTTGCTCGCAGTGCAAGGCCGGCAAGTTTGCGTTGCTTAAGCCTGGCGTGAATCGACTGCGCGAAGAACTGGCGGCGGCGGCAGGCAGGCCAGTCGCCGATGTCGCCGAGGTTTCGGGCGCCCAAAAGCAGGGCGACAGCTCAGATGCCGCGAGCATGTTGATAGTTGGCACCGAGGCCGTGTTGCATCGCATTCATCAGGCCGACACGGTGGTGCTGCTCGACGTCGATGCCGAGTTGTTCGCCCCTCGCTATCGCGCCACCGAGATCACTCTTGGATTAGTCGTGATGGCCAGCCGTGTGGCTGCAGGCCGCAAAGACGGCGGGCGAGTGTTGCTGCAAACCCACAGCGCCAATCACCGTATGTTTTCGGCGCTGACTTCGTTGAATTTTGACTTGTTGATGAGCGAAGAGGCGGGCCGTCGCAAACTACTTCGCTTGCCACCTTTCGGCGCACTCGCGCACATCAGCGGCGCTGGTACGACGCAGTTCGCTGGCTCACTTTCCGAAACCCTGCTCGTCGCTGCTGCAACGCTCGCGCCTGATGATGTCGTTGTGCGAGCTGCGTCGGTTAACGACCTGGTTTCAACTTTGAAAAATACCGCAAAGCCGAAGGGTTCGCGCCTTAAGATCCAGATCGACCCGCCACGGATATAACTCGGTAACCGCGCTTACTCGCCTCGCGCGCCACGTCGAAGCCCTGGGATGTGAGCCAATCGGCAAGAGAGTCTGATCCTAAATTGCGTTGCACCACGAGCCAGGCCTTGCCGTCATCGCTCAGCATCGCCAGCCATCTCAACAACAAATCATGCAAGGCTTTTTTGCCGATCCGAATAGGCGGGTTTGACCAGATCAAATCGAACTTTGTGCTATTGGGCACGCCCTCCGGTGTGCAGACACTGATGTTGCGTAACTTGTTGCTGGCAGCATTGACGCGGGTCAGGTCTAGCGCGCGCTCGTTAATGTCGACCGCCCAAATCGTCGCCTGCGGCGAGAGCACTGCAAGTGTCATTGCCAGCGCGCCCGAACCGCAACCCAGATCTAGGAAGTTGCCATTATCTGGCGGTCGAATTGCTTGCTCGATCAGAACCGTTGTGCCCGCGTCGATTCCCTGCCGCGAAAAAATGCCGTGATCGCTCACAAGATGCAACTGAGTTCCAGCGACCTGCCAGGTCGCGCTGTGTTGCTTGTCGCCAATTTCGGCGCGGGGTCGCGAAGACTTGCTCTGAGGTTGTTGTGTGAAGTACTGCTCGTCACTCATGTCGCTCGCTAGCCTTACACGGTATGGCGCAGTCAAACGGTACCGAAATTCGAACCTTCGGTGACCCCGTGCTGAAGTCGGCGGCCGCAGAGGTGACGAACATCGACGGCAAGCTTGTAACTCTGACGGAAATGATGTTCAAGGTCATGTACGAGGCCCCCGGTCTTGGATTGGCGGGGCCGCAGATCGGCGTCCAGAAACAAATTTTTGTTTACGATGTCGACGACGAAGGCCCACACGTCTTGCTCAACCCGGTAATTGTCGAGTCGAGCGGCGAGTGGGTATACGACGAGGGATGTCTTTCAATTCCGGGTTTGTACGTCGAGATATTGCGGCCAAAAAATGTGCTGGTGCGCGGATTATCGCTGGACGGCAACACGGTGGAGATCGAGGCTGACGAGTTGCTGGCGCGGCTATTTCAGCACGAGATAGATCACCTCAACGGAGTTTTGATGTTCGATCGAATGCTCCCAGACCAGCGCAAAAATGCGCTGGCCGAATATCGACTTCTCGAACAAAAGCCGCAGAGTTCCGAACCGATTCATCTTCGCCTGACGTGAGTTCCCTGGCGCCGCTTCCCGTCGGGGCGGCATCGGGCGTCATCTATTTTGGTACGCCAGATGTGGCGGTGGCTCCGTTGCGGGCGCTCGTAAACGCGGGGGTAAACGTAGAACTGGTGGTGACGCGACCCGACACGCGGCGCGGGCGCGGCGCCGAGGTCAGCCATAGTCCAGTCAAGCGCGCAGCTGCCGAGATGGGTCTGCCGATAGCGCATGACCTGATAGATGTATCGGTTTCTGACACGCGCGGTTTGCTAGGGGTGGTAGTTGCGTACGGGAGGTTGATACCCGTGTCGCTGTTGACGCACATTCCGATGATCAACTTGCACTTCTCGCTGTTGCCGCGGTGGAGGGGCGCAGCACCCGTGGAGAGGGCGATCCTGGCTGGCGACCGCACTACCGGCGCGTGCATTATGCGCGTCGTGGAAGGCCTCGACACCGGCGAGGTTTACCGAAAGTGCGAAATCGATATTGGCGACACAGACACGGCCGTTGAGTTGCGCAACCGACTACTAGATATAGCAATACCGCTGCTGTTGGATGTCGTAACCAATGGCGCGGGAGCGGGCGTACCTCAGACGGGTCAGGCCACCTACGCGACCAAGATCACGAGCATCGACATGGAGTTCGATTGGTCAGCGGCCGCCGAGAAACTTGTGCGCGTGACCCGAATCGGCGCCGGCCACACAATGTTTCGCGGCAAGCGACTAAACATTCGAAACGCCCGAGTAATTGATGCGCCAGTGTCGCTCGTGCCGGGTGAGTTTCTAGGACTCTGTCCGGAGGGCGTCATTGTGTCCACGGGCCATGGCTCACTATGTTTGCTGACTGTGCAGCCCGAGGGCAAACCCGCCATCGAAGCCGCTGCATGGGCCCGCGGTGCTCGGCTAGAGCAAAACGAATTGTTCGGTTAGGTTATTAGTTCGGAGATGATGAACGGAGTCGTTGAATCCTTTGATGCCCATCGGGGTCTCGGCTACATCAACGCTCGCGGTGAAAGGTACGTATTTCATTGTGTCGAAATTAGTGACGGCAGCCGCAACATCGCGGTCAACACCCCCGTGAGTTTTGTACAAGTTACGCGATTCGATATTCGCGAGGCATCGCAGATCAAATCGCGCTAGTTGCCGCCCGCCTCGCTGCCCTTAACCTGTACGAACGCCATGCGAATGTTGCTCAGAGCATCGCGCATGGTCGGGTACTCCTCGCCGAGTCGCTCGCCGAGGCCCTCGACCAGGCAGGCCACGGCGTCGATGGCCAGTACGGCCTCGTCCAGGCGGGGAGGGTTGGCCGAGAGGTGTATGGCTGCTAACTCGTAGAGCCCCATGACGTGGTTGACGACGACGACGTTGGCGGGGGCATCGGCGATGCGGCGTCGGGTCTCGTGGAGCTCGGCCTCGGCGTCAGCTAGCGCGCCGGGGCTTAAGTTATCGGTATCGAAATCTTCACTGTCCGTGGGTGATGTGTGATCGTCATTCATCTGCGATACGATAACCCCTCAAGTGGAGATCAGTTCTCCCACCTAATCACGAGTAGTACATCCAGAAGTCCCGAAAGAGACCTTTGTGTTGAGTCGGTGCATTTGGGTCGAGTGCGTGTGCGGCCTTGTCGCCATGCGGTTCGACTCGCGCGCACCCTCACCGCAGCGATCTTCGTAGGTTCTCCAAATCCACAGGAGGCAACGCCGCTTGCACAAGAGAGAAAAGCCATAGCACCGCCAGTAAACGAACCGCGGTACAACGAAAGAATTCGCTCCCGCGAAGTTCGCCTCGTTGATGCCGACGGATCTCAGGTGGGGATCGTTCCGATCGCAGATGCACTCGAAAGAGCCCGCATCGCCGAACTCGATTTAGTCGAAGTTGCTTCCCAGGCAGAACCGCCCGTATGTCGAATCATGGACTACGGAAAGTTTCGTTACGAAGAAGCGCAACGTCTGAAGGAGTCGCGCAAGAAGACCGTACAGATCACCATGAAGGAAGTGAAGTTCAAGCCAAAGATCGGCAAGGGTGACTTCGATACCAAAGTGCGCCACATCCGCGAGTTTCTCGCTGAGGGTCACAAGATCAAAGTCACGCTGCAGTTTCGCGGTCGCGAAGTCGCTCACCCCGAACTGGGAGCAAAGATACTTGACGGTGTTATCGAACAAGTGGGCGATATGGCCCGAGTCGATACTTATGCCCGACTAGAGGGTCGCAGCATGACGATGGTTCTTTCGCCCGAAAAGAAAACGGCCAAGAAAACAGATCCCAAACCGCCAGCAGCGACGCCAGCACCGCTACCAGCGGCTGTTGTCGAAGCCGCTGAGGCAACAGGCACTGACAACTGATCTATTAGCGCAACAAGCAAAATTTAACTGGAGGCAAGAAATGCCAAAGATGAAGACTTCGAAGACAACCGCGAAGCGGTTCAAGAAAACCGGCACGGGCAAGTTGCGCCGTCAGCAGTCGATGCGCCAGCACCTTTTCGAGCACAAGGCGTCGACCCGCACCCGTCGTCTCGACGGTTCGGTAGACGTGCACTCTGGCGACGTCAAGCGCATCAAGCGTCTCCTCGGCGAGCGCTAGAGATCATTCGCCCACTCGTTAGCAGTTAATTTTCTAAAAGTTTCCCGAAAGGATTAAATCATGGCAAGAGTAAAACGCGCAGTTCACGCCCGCAAGAAGCACAAGGCAATTCTTGAAAAGGCTAAGGGTTACTACGGCGACCGCAGCCGCACATTCCGTTCGGCCAACGAGCAGGTAATGCACTCCGGTCAATACGCATTCCGCGACCGTCGCGCCAAGAAGGGCGAGTTTCGCAGTTTGTGGATCCAGCGCATCAATGCCGCTTGCCGTCAGAACGACTTGTCGTACAGCCGTTTTATCGCGGGTTTGAGCAAGGCCGGTGTTTCTGTTGATCGCAAGATCCTCGCCGACATCGCCGTGCACGACGCCCAGGCCTTTACAAACTTGGTGGAGACCGCCAAGGGAGCGCTTGTCTGAGCGACACGCATCTCGCGTTTTCACATCCACGTGTTCAGCGGTTGCGTCGCCTTAGTTCGCGTCGCGCCGCCCGAGTAGAAGACAACGCCTTCATCATCGAGGGCGCAACGTTGATCGCCGAGGCGATCTCTGCTGGTTGGCGCATCGAGTCGCAATTCTTGGCCCCCGGCGGCGCGAGGGTGTTCGGCACCGAGTCTGACATCTATCAACTCGCCGACGGCGTTATGGAGCGTGCTGCCACAACGGCGACGCCGCAACCCGTAATCGCGATCGCCGAACGGCGCGTGAGCACGTTGACCGAATTGCCCGAATCTGGCTGGATAGTTGTCGCCGATCGCGTCAGCGATCCTGGCAACATGGGCACCATTTTACGCTCGGCCGAGGCTGCCGGTGCGTGCGCAGTCGTGTTGACAAATGAGACCGTCGAGGCGTTCAACCCCAAGGTCGTGCGCTCGTCGGCTGGCGCGCTATTTCACGTGCCGGTGGTAGAAGGCGTCGAGCTGGCCGACATCGCTAGCGCCGGTTTTCGCCTAGTCGGTACTTCGTCACATCATCAGCCCGGCGTGGTCGAATACACCAAGGCCGATCTAAGCGGTCGGGTCGCTGTCGTGGTCGGCAACGAAGCGCACGGTATGTCTTTGGATATCAATGTCGAGCAGTGGGTCAACATCCCGCACTTCGGTCGCGGCGAAAGCCTCAACGTGGCGATGGCGGCGACGCTGATCTGTTTCGAAGTCGCGCAGCAACAAGCCGCCAAATAGCGGGTTCGCAAACCGTCAGGCGAGTAGCGTTAGAAGGCGATATGGCCTCTTCAGATATTTCAGACGCCAGTCAGCTGAGCGCGCAGATTGAGTCTGCCTCCGGCGCCGCACTCGCGGCCATCAGCACAGCGTTAGACGCCGAGGCGTTGCGGGCTATTTCGGCCGAACTGGCTGGCAAAAAGAGCAGCATCGCCGTGCTCAAGTCACAACTTGGCAAGATCGACGACATCGAATCGCGCAAGACTGCGGGGCGATTAATCAATGCTGCCTCCGAAGCGATCGCCGTTGCCCTCGAAGAGCGGCTGGCTTCCTTGTCGGCGCGTGATCTGGCGCTGCAGGTTAGCTCTGAGCCACTCGACCTCACAGAGTTGGCAACACTAAATCGACGAGGCTACGAGCACATTGTTTCCCAGGCGCAGCAGCGCCTCGAAGATGTGTTTATTGGGCTCGGTTTTCAAATTGCCGAGGGCCCCGAAGTCGAGACCGACTTCTACAACTTCGAGGCGCTGAACATGCCTAAGTCGCACCCCGCGCGCAGCGAGTTCGACACGATATTTTTGAACTCGGGTGAGCCGAACTCCATCTTGTTGCGCACACACACTTCGCCCGTGCAAATTCGTGTGATGCAAACATGGGAGCCACCGATCTACGCGATCATGCCAGGTCGTGTGTTTCGCCGCGATACGCCCGACGCCACGCACATGCCGGTATTTCATCAGATCGAAGGTTTGGTGATCGATCGGGGCATTACATTTGCCCACCTCGCAGGCACGATCGAGGCTTTCACCAAGGCATTCTTCGGCGCTGAGTTCACGAGCAGGTTGCGCCCTTCGTTTTTCCCCTTCACCGAGCCGAGCGCCGAATTCGACATCCGCCAGAAAGATGGCAACTGGATTGAGTTGGGTGGGTGCGGGATGGTGCACCCGAATGTTCTTCGCGCTGGCGGCATTGACCCAGACGAATTTACCGGTTTCGCATTCGGTTTCGGGATTGACCGCATGGCCAAAGAACGCCACAACGTCCAAGACATCCGTGAGATGTACACCAACGACCTGCGTTTCGTTAGGCAGTTTTCGTGAAGATTTTGCATTCTTGGTTGTGCGAGTTTGTCAACGTCGGTGGCGACATTGATGCCACGGGCGAGACGCTTACAAAACTTGGACTAGCCGTAGAGGGAGTCGAGCAGGTCGGCAAATCGGTCGAGGGGGTCGTGGTGGCCAAGGTTTTGCGCACCGAGCGACACCCAGATGCGGCCAAGGTCATTCGTGTATATGTCGACGCGGGCGACGGCGCCCAGATGCATGTGTGGTGCGGCGCCTCGAATATGAATGCCGGCGATCTTGTACCTCTCGCAACATTGGGTACGACGATGCCAGACGGCAGGTTGATCGGTTCGCGCGGAATTCTCGGCATCGACAGCCAGGGAATGTTGTGTTCAAGCACTGAACTAGGCCTTGGCGCAGACGCATCGGGTATCTATATCTTGCCGCCAGGTTTACAACTTGGCGCTGACGTCTTTGCCGCGCTCAGAATCGAAAGCGATCATGTTTATGAACTAGACGTCACCCGCAACCGTCCAGATTGCAACGGTTATCTCGGCGTCGCGCGTGATATCGCGGCATTCTTGGGTAGGCCGCTGCGTATTCCACATGGCGATCAGAAATCTCGAGGTTTGGGCAAGAGCGTGCCGGTCAAGATCGTCGCCGAAGATCGCTGCGGTCGTTTTAACGTGACCGTGATGTCTGGCGTGGTGGTCGGCCCGTCGCCGCAATGGGTGGCAAGGCGTCTGGCTCGAGCAGGTATGCGCCCGATCAACAACGTCGTAGATGCCTCAAACCTCGTAACTCTCGAGTTGAACCAGCCAAATCATGCCTACGATTTCGAGTCGGTAAAAGACGGCTTCGTGATTCGTCTAGCCCGTGATGGTGAAACCATTAAGACGCTCGACGGCACGATTCGCCAAGTAATGACCGACACTTTGTTGATCTGCAACGCGGCCGATAGCCCGGTTGGAATCGCCGGCATTATGGGCGGTCACGATTCTGAGATCACGCCCGCGACGAATACGGTTGCACTCGAGACGGCGTGGTTCGAGCCGCTCGGGATCGCGCGTTCTGTGGTTCGATTGAATCTACGCACCGAGGCATCACTGCGCTTCGACCGCGGTGTTGATCCGTACGGTATCGAGCACTCGGTGAGTCGCTTCGCGGCGATTTTACGCGAGACATGCCCGCAACTCCTCGTCCATTCTGGCGACACCGACGCGCGCGCGGCGGCGTTGCCACCACAAACCCTTGACGTTGCCCTACGAATCGAGCAGGTCGAGCGCGTTCTGGGCCAATCTAAGTCGTCGAGCGAAATCGAGAAGTTGTTGGCTCCACTCGGTTTTGCTGTGACCGACAAGAGCAAGGCGACGATCACTGTCGCCGTGCCTTCGTATCGCCCCGACGTCACCAGCGAGATCGATCTCATCGAAGAGATCGCCCGCCACATTGGCTACGACAACCTTGGTAAGTCTGTACCGAAGTCGCCTGTGCATGGCACGCTCTCTAGACGCCAGCAACGGCGACGCCTGGTGCGCCAGTTATTGCTCGGTCTAGGCGGGTGCGAGGCGATGCCGAACCCGTTCTTGGCGCCCGGTGACCTGGCTAAATGCGGCTTAGACGAGAGCACCGCACTGCGGCTATCTAATCCGCTTGTTGCCGAAGAGAGTTTGCTGCGCACTTCGTTGCGCCACGGCATGCTCAAGACTTTGGCGTACAACCAGAGTCACCGAGTCAGCGACATTGTGATATTTGAACTCGGGCACGTCTACCCGCAAGGCGCAGAGCAATTGCCCGACGAGTACGAGGCCTTGTGCGTGATGGTGGCCGAGAGCGACGCTGCGAAGGCGATGGATATCTGGTCTCAATTAAGCGTGGGCCTGAGAATCGGCGCGCAGTTGCGGCAAGACACGCCACCGCCGGGTTTTCATGCCACCCGCAGCGCCGAGTTGAAGCGCGGTAAAACTCTTGTAGGCAGTGTTGGTGAGATCGACCCGACTGTGCTGGCGCGCTACGGCATCAGCGGGCGAGTGGCCTGCGTCGAACTGAACTTGAGCGTCGTTCTTGACGACGAGCCAAAGACGCAATCGGCGCAGGTTGTAAGCCTGTTTCCTTCCTCCGATTTTGATCTTGCCTTTACTGCCCCGACCAGCGTCGCGGCCGGGGCGCTGAGCAAGGCGCTACGCCAGGCCGGCGGCTCGCTGGTCGTTGAGATGACGATGTTCGATGTTTATCGTGGTCCCGGGGTCGCGGTCGATGCGCGCAGTCTTGCCTACCGTTTTCGCCTGCAGGCACTAGACCGCACCCTTACCGACGCCGAGGTCGCAGATGTGCGCTCTAAGTGCATCGCTGCCGCCATCAAGCTCGGCGCCAATCTGCGCTAGCAAGGCCATAACGGGCGCGGCTGATCTTGTCGCAGGTGCTTGCATAACTATGCGATAGGGCGTATAGTAATACGGATATGTACAAAGTCGCGATAATCGGGGCCTCTGGGTTCACTGGGGCAGAGTTGTTGCGACTGTGTGCCCAACACCCACAGTTTGATGTTGTCTACGCAACTGGCGACACGCAGGCAGGCACGTTGGCCAGCAACTTGTACCCGTCGCTCGCCGCCGCATATCCCAACCTGGTATTCGAAGAATTTGACGTCGAACGCGCCGCCAAATGCGATGTCGTGTTTCTCGGGTTGCCGCACGAAGCCTCGCTAGCGATTGCCCCGCAACTGCACAAGCGGGTACGTCTCGTCGTCGATCTCTCGGCTGCTTTCAGATTGACCGATGCCTCGCTGTATCCGCAGTGGTATGGCTTTGAGCACACCCAGCGTGAGTTACTAAAGCAAGCCGTATACGGGCTGCCAGAGTTGTATCGCAAGCAGTTGGTCGGGGCGACGATGATCGCTACGCCAGGCTGCTTTGTAACCGCCGCAAGCCTCGCGCTGACCCCCCTCGTCGCCGACGGCACGATCAACCCGCGGGGCGTCATTGTCGACGCGGCATCGGGCGTGTCGGGTGCTGGCAGGGCGCTGAAGCACAACGTGATGTTCTCAACTGTAGATGAAGACTTCAGCGCGTACGGTTTGCTCGACCATCGTCACACACCCGAGATCGAACAGGTCACTGGCGCGCAGGTTCTGTTCACGCCACATCTCGCGCCAATGAATCGCGGCATCTTGGCTACGTGTTACGCGCGGCCGAGTGCTCTAAAGACGCCGAGCACATCATCGTTACTGGCGAGCCTGGCGCGTGCCTACGCCAAGGAACCCTTTGTTGTTGTGCGCCCGGCCTCGCCAAGCACTAAGGCGACGATGGGCAGTAACGCGGTGCACATCACGGCGCGATTCGACGAGCGCACCGGTTACGTGATGGTCATCTGCGCGCTCGACAATCTCACCAAGGGTGCATCTGGCGGGGCGATCCAGGCCGCCAATGTGGCTCTCGGTATCGACGAAACATTGGGGCTTACAAACGTCGGTGTATTCCCGTGAAGTCGAGCGCATCTCTCGACACGAACCCATCTCAAGGGGCGACAGCCGCGCGCGAAGCCGCAGCCTCCCTGCTGATCGAGGCGTTGCCGTACATCCAAAAGTTTTCGGGCAAGATCGTGGTGGTGAAGTACGGCGGCAACGCGCTGGCGGGCGCGAACGTTGCCAACGCTGCGAGCACATTTGCGAAAGACATCGCACTGATGCACGCGGTCGGTATTAAGCCAGTCGTCGTGCACGGCGGCGGGCCGCAGATCAGCGCGATGATGGAGCGCCTCGGGAAGAAGCCCGAGTTTCGTAACGGTTTGCGCGTGACCGACGCGGAGACCGTCGAGATCGCCAGTATGGTGCTGCTCGGCACAGTCAACCCGCAACTTGTTTCGGCGATTAATGTGCACGGCGCCCCGGCAGTCGGGGTTTCCGGGCAGGACGCAGGCTTGTTGCGCGTCACCCAACGCGACGCCAGCCTCGGCTTCGTCGGCGACATCGAATCGGTCGACCCAACAGTTCTTAAAAACGTTTTAGACGATGGGGCAGTGCCAGTGATCGCGACGATCGGCTCTGACGCCAGTGGTCAGGCTTACAACGTCAACGCCGACACCGCGGCCGGCGCAATTGCCGAGGCGCTCGGCGCCGAGAAGTTGATTTACTTGACCGACATTGAGGGCTTGCGCTCGGTGCCGAGTGATGCGAGCACACTCGTACGCCAGTCAACACCGCAACAACTTCGCGCGATGATTGCTAACGGCAGCATCGACGGCGGCATGATCCCCAAGATGGAGAGTTGCATCCACGCCCTCGAACACGGTGTGAAGCGCAGCCACATTCTCGACGGCCGCATCGCCCACGTTTTACTGATCGAACTGTTCACCGACGCTGGTGTCGGCACGATGATCGAGATCCCCACTACGAACTTGGCCGCCAAATGACTAGCCACGCTTTTGCTAACACGCCCATCGCTCAGGCGCTGCTCAACGGTCGCGAGACGTGCCCGTTTATCCCAGTGTTTGGTGCGCCGCAGGTGATGTTCGTGCGCGGGCAGGGCACCGAGCTTTTCGATGTTGCCGGTAAGCGTTACCTAGATTTTCTCTGCGGCATAGCCGTAACATCGCTCGGTCACAGCCACCCCGTCGTGAGCAAGGCGATTTCCGATCAAGCCAGCACGTTGATGCATGTCAGCAATTTTTTTACGAATCCCGTGGCTACCGAGACAGCGCTGATGGTGGATGAACTGCTCGGCGGTGGCGGACAAGTATTTTTTTGCAACAGCGGGGCAGAGGCGGTTGAGGCATCGTTCAAGTTGGCGCGGAAGTTTGGCGGACGGGGTCGTCACGCCGTCGTGAGTGCGCTCGCGAGTTTTCACGGCCGCACGCTCGCCGCGCTCGCCGCCACCGGTCAACCCGCCAAGCACGAACCGTTCCAGCCGATGCCCGAGGGTTTTCGTCATGTCGTGTTCGGCGATCTTGCCGCGCTCGATCAGGCGGTCGATGGCAGCGTCGCGGCAGTATTGCTCGAACCGATTCAAGGCGAGGGCGGCGTGATTCCGGCGTCGGCCGAATATTTGCAGGCGGTGCGCCAGTTGTGCACCGAACGCGGCGTGTTGTTGATCATGGATGAGGTGCAGACTGGCTTCGCGCGCACTGGTAAGTGGTTCGGATTCGAGCATGCTGGCATCAAGCCAGATGCAGTGACTCTCGCCAAGGCGATGGGTAACGGCATGCCGATCGGCGCACTGTGGGCGAAGAAGGAGTTCGCCGCAGTATTGCAACCTGGAGACCACGGCAGCACTTTCAGCGGCACCGCAATCGCGACGGCCGCGGCGCGCGCGACGATCACAGTGCTGAAACAGATCGACGCTCCAGAACTGGCACGTAAGCAGGGCGAGTACCTGCGCAACTCGTTGGCGGCGATCCCCAACATCATCGACGTGCGCGGGCACGGGTTGCTACTTGGCGCAGAGTTGCGGCCAGGCATCGACGCCAAGATGATTTACAACGACTTGCTGGATCGCGGTCTGGTGACGAATGCTGTCACGGCGACTGCTCTGAGGTTGGCCCCGCCGATCACGGTCAGCACAAGCGAGATCGACGAAGCGGTGACCATCATGGCCGATGTTTTGAAATGAGTATCAGATGAACAACGTCGCTAAAACACGAAGCTTTCTTGATCTCACCGATTTGTCTGCTGCAGAACTTGGCCACGTACTCGATTTGGCGGAGCGCAAGATTTCGAGCCTCGGTGCGCCCCTGGCAGGCAAGGGCGTTGCGTTAATTTTTGAAAAACCGTCGAACCGCACACGCCACAGTATCGAGATGGCGGTAGTGCAATTGGGCGGACACCCCGTGTACACGCGCGGCGAAGAGGTCGGCCTTGACGTTCGCGAGACCGTTGAGGATGTCACCCAGGTCATGAGTGGCTACCACGCGGTGTTGGCGGCTCGCGTGTTTAGTCATGCGACCGTGCAGAGAATGGCAGCCGTGTCGACCGTGCCCGTCGTCAACATGCTCAGCGATTTCGCGCACCCGCTGCAGGGTCTCGCCGACGTCTTAACGATGCGCCAGCAGATCGGCGCGCTCGCCGGCAAAACGGTTACCTATATCGGTGACTTCAACAACGTTGCCCGCTCGTTGGCGCAGGCCAGCGCCATGCTCGGCATGCATGTACGACTCGGCTGCCCAGAAGGGTACGACGCAACCACTGCAGACCTCGAACAGGTCGGCGCAATGGGCGCGGCCTCGGTCGAGCAGTATCGCGACATCAACGTGGCGGCGAAGGGTGCCCACGCGGTGCACACCGATGTCTGGACTTCGATGGGCCAAGAGTCCGAAACCCAAAAACGCGAGACCGCATTCGCGGGGTTTCAGATCACGCCGAGCGTGATGGCCAACGCCGACGACAGCGCGATCTTCATGCATTGCTTGCCGGCACATCGTGGGCACGAGGTCGCGGCCGAGGTCATCGACTCTCGGGCAAGTCGCGTCTTTGAGCAGGCGCACAACAGAATGCACAGCGCGAGGGGCCTGCTCGCATTTCTGATGGAGGAACAACGATGAGCACCAAAGTCCAGCGTCAACAGGCGATCTCGCGGATCATTTCCGAACACGAGGTTTCGCATCAGCCGCAACTCGTTGCGCTGCTGAAAAAGTTGGGCATTGTTGCCACGCAGGCTACGGTGTCGCGCGATCTCGAAGAGCTCGGCACGGTCAAGGTGCGCAATGGCGACGGCGAGACAATTTACGCGATACCAGAATTCGAGCCAGATCGTCTCGCCCCGCCAGAACAGTTGCGTCGCGTGCTCGCCGAGTGGGTGGCGGATGTGCAGGTCAGCGAGCCGATGGTCGTCGTGCGCACGCCGCCTGGTTGTGCGCACGTCGTTGCCTCAGCGCTTGATCGCTCGCGGCTCGCCGGGCTCGTCGGCACCGTGGCGGGCGACGACACGATGTTCTGCTTGGCCAGCGGCGAGTACGGCGCCAAGCGACTAGCGAAAGATATTTCAGAATTGGCAGGACTCAAACGCCACGCGGTAAAAGGCGCGGTTACTAAACGAGCATCAACGAAAGTAACGAAGAGGCGCACTAAATGAGCAACGCATCGACAAGCGGTCAGCCTTTGTGGCACGGCCGTTTTGCCAACGGCCCAGCGCAACAGTTGTTGGCCTTCACCGAGAGCCTGTCGTTCGATAGACGACTGTGGCGCGACGACATCGCGGGTTCAGTCGCGCATGTGCAGGGTTTGGCGCACGCCTCGATTTTACCGCAGCACGAGGCGCAGCAGATCATCGCTGCGCTACACCAGGCAGCGAGCGAGTTCGAAAGTGGCATTTTCGTATTCATGGCCGGCGAAGAAGATATTCATACCTCGATCGAACGCCGTGTTACAGAGATAGCGGGCGCAGTTGGCGGCAAGGTGCACACAGGTCGCAGCCGCAACGACCAAAGCGTGACCGCGCTGCGGTTGTGGTGCAAACGCGAATTGAACGTTCTTGCTAACTCGGTGCTCGATCTATGCGGCGTTCTCGAAGCGCGCGCCCAAGAGGCTGGATGGGGCAGCGACGGCGTTTACCTGCCGGGCTACACCCACTTGCAACGCGCGCAACCGGTGTTGCTCGCGCATCACCTGCTGGCTCACGCTTGGGCGTTCACGCGCGACATCGAGCGATTGCTTCAGACCATTTCGAGGCTCGACGTTTCGCCGCTGGGTGCTGGCGCGCTGGCCGGTTCGTCGTTGCCGCTTGATCCCGCATTCACCGCCAAGCAACTCGGTTTCGCCGAGCCGTTCGCCAACTCTCTCGATGCGGTTGCAGACCGTGATTTCGTCGCCGAGGCGCTGTTCGATATTGCGCTGCTGGGCACGCATCTCTCGCGCATCGGTGAGGAGTGGGTGTTGTGGACTTCGCAAGAGTTTGGTTTCGCCACGCTCGACGACGGCTACGCAACAGGATCAAGCATGTTGCCGCAGAAAAAGAACGCCGATATCGCCGAATTGGCCCGCGGCAAGACTGGTCGCCTGATCGGCAATTTGACCGGCTTGTTGACGACGCTTAAGGGCTTGCCGCTTTCGTACAACCGCGATCTGCAAGAAGATAAAGAGCCGCTGTTCGATTCGTACGATCAGGTGTCGCTAGCTATCGGCGCGTTGTCTGGGATGATCGCGACGACGACATTCAATACTGATCGAATGCGCCTTGCCGCCGACTCTGAACTTTTGGCTGCTACCGACTTAGCCGAGTGGCTCGTGCAGCGGGGCATGCCGTTTCGCAGCGCGCACGCCAAGGTAGGTGGTCTCGTGCAAGCGGCGATCTCTGGCACGAAATCTCTACGCGATTTCGTCGCTGCTGATCCTGAACTTGGGCCCAACGCGGCGACACTCATTGCTTCTGGTGTCGGCGTCACGCGCAGGTCATCGCCCGGCGGGGCAGGCCCCGCCGCCGCGCAACAACAACTTTTGCGTTACGCAAAGGTCGTCGCAAACTTGCGCGAGTTGCTTGCTCAGTCATAAGCACACGGTGCGGATCGTCGCTCGTCCGACTGCACACTAAAACTTAATGTTGGCAAGGTCTACCTCGTTGATGTAAAATTTTTCCATGTCATGCACGCATCTTTTCGAAGTAGCCTGTTGATGTCTGCGATCCCACCATTTTCATGTGACGATGTCGCCAAGAGATCAGATTTAGATCGACTCGCAACACATCTAGAGTTCGCCGAGTTTCGGGGCGAGATGCGTTCTGAGTTCGCTGAGTTCCGTGGTCTGATGCAGTCTGAGTTCGCTGAGTTTCGCGGGATGATGCAGTCTGAGTTCGCTGAGTTTCGCGGGATGATGCAGTCTGAGTTCGCTGAGTTTCGCGGGATGATGCAGTCCGAGTTCGCTGAGTTTCGCGGGATGATTCAGTCCGAGTTCCCCGATTTCCGCAGCCAGATGCATGCTCTGATTTCTAAGGGCCAGATGAGCCTGTTATTTCGGATCGCCGCCATGAATCTCTCCACTGCGGGGATCATTATTGTCGCGCTTAAATTTTTGGGCTAGCCGCAACTGCGCCGGCTTAACGCGTTGACTTAATGCGCCTATCTAATTGACTCAAGACTTGGGGGGTCAGATAGGTAATGACATCTGTTCTGGCTGCCACGGGCGACATCGTCAGCGAATTCGCCTCGCGCGGCTTAATTCCACGACAGCATTGATCGCGCGGCGCACGAACAATGTACGGGCTTCGAGCATGAAATGGGTGAGTTGCGGACACGACTTTCGCAGTCATACTAGTAACTGTATTAAAGAGAGGCGTCGGGATCGAACAGCGTCGGTGGTGTTGCCAATCCTCGGAGAACTACCCAGATTCCAGTTATGACCGCGCCGATGGCGACGACGACGAGAATCGGTAGAAGCGCTCCCAAGTCGCGGTGACTCACGTCGAAGGCGCTGTTGTATGCCAGGGCGAGGGACACACCGAGACCGAGGGCGACCATGATGCCGACGACGAATGGAATGAGATACATCAAAGTTAAGTCGCGTGCCAGCATCCATGGCGTGCTGCCAAGACACCGGACCATACGGAATTCGTCACCTCGTTGGCGATGTAGCCCAACGACTGCGAACGCGATGGCGGCAGCGGCCACGAGTGCTGCCGCCGACGACATGAGCACGAGGTACGGCTCGACAACCACAGTGTCGAAATCGGTTGGTGATCCGAGCGCCGCTGCGGTCATGACCGACGGCACCACGTTTCCATCTCGCGTCATGCTTCCATCTCGTGTTATGTCGTAGAGCACCCGCATTGCCGACGGGGAGCCGCCGGTGAATACGAACAGCACCGCGTGCGGCATCTTCGGACGGCGGTCCAAGGTAAGAACGAACTCATCGGCTACCAACCATGAAGCTTTCACCGCGCCGGCGATCGTATAGGTGCCGTTGATCTCTCCGTTGTTGTTGGGGTGCGTGTCGACGACGGTCGATGCCGTGCCGTTCACGACGAGTTGTGCAGGGCCATATAACTCGTTGGGCTTACACGGCCCATCGATCTCCGCTACTTGAACGAGGTCAGCACATGTAACAATGTAAAGCGACGTCTCGTCACCATCCATATCCACACTAGATCGGCCGGCAACACTGACAGCGTTGACATCTATCGTCGAGCGAACGCGTTCGACGACCGCCGACGGGTTGGACACGCCCGGCAACTCGATGAAAACATCGAAGCGGCTGGTCACGGTTTGTGCACGATTGATGCTCGCCACCAGCGTGAATGTCACCAGCAGGACAGCCACCGCCGCAGCCGCGGCTCCCGCCAGCGTGTCCGCCGCCGCGTGCAACATCCGTGAACCAGAGATCGGATTGGATGTTCTGGCGAGCATCACTCGGCCGATCATTGACACCGCCAGCCGTGCCATGCCTATCAGACCTACAACTGTCAGCACGACAGAGAGCGCGATAACCAAACTCACTCGCTCCGCCGATGGCTCCGGCAACCATCGCGGCATCGTCAACAAGACCACCGGCCCGAGCACAGCGCCAACCGCGATCCATCGTCGTGTCCGGGTGCGTCTGATTCGAAGCTCTGACAATGCGTTCCGCGAAGTTCGCCGCGCAGTCCGAGCTGCGGCGAGAACAAACATCGCAGTCACACACGCCACAATGACGAGCGAACCTGTAACCGACACCACCAGATCAGAAGCCCAGTAGCTGTTGCCGCCGAACTGAAATCGATCCAACAGCGTGAACGCCACACGATGCCCAACCACACCAGCCGCAGAACCGACCACGGCCGAAATTGCGATTTCGGCGAGGATCAATCGCGTCGTGCGTGCCGGTGTGAGGCCAAGCACCCGCAACAGCGCGTATCGAGCCCGACGCGTCGAGACATGTAGCCGTACGGCGGCAAGCGCCAGTGCCATCGCCGGCAGGATCAACACCATCAAACCGACGATCACCACACTCGGATCGGTGGTCTCGGATCGTCCTGATTGGCCGACCACACTGAACCGGCTGGCGTCGTCCCCTGTCGGTCGCTCGACGAATTTGATGATCACCAACTCATCGGGGAAACTCAACGCCGCCTCCGGTATGAGCAACGGCTCGTCCACAGCGACAAGCGCTTCGAGTTCGCCCGACCAGTCGTCATTCATCTGGTCACGCATTGCTGTCGAGACCAGCACCGAACCAACTGGCAGGTAGCGGTTTAGGCCGCGCACCGTTGGCTGCTCGCTTGTAGAACCAGATAACTCCGTTACCACGACTGGTCCGTACGCGGTTTTTTCAGTTCGCGTCGCCCGCACTGCCCGGTCTTGTGCCAAACTGCGACTGGGTTCGGCTCCTCGTGATCCGTCGCGCACGATGGCCCGATCGTCCCTGGCGTCCATCCCGCCGCGAAACCCGAATGCAAGCGCCAGGGCAAAGGCAACAATGCTGGCGCTGACAGCGAGCGACATCCACCAGCGTTCCTGACGCAGAACACGCCAAGAAAACACCCACCGCCAGAGGCTCAAGGAAGCGCGCCGGTACCCGAGGCGATCAAATTACCGTCGGTGAGCCGCAATACCTGGTCGGCTCGGGCGGCAACTGCCAGATCATGAGTGACTATGACCACCCCAACCTCTGCCCACCGGGCTATCTCGGCGAGCAAATCGATGACGACGGCAGAGTTAGCGTCGTCGAGCGTACCTGTTGGCTCGTCGGCGAAAATTATTCGCGGCGACGTCACGAGAGCGCGAGCCAGCGATGCCCGTTGGAGTTCACCACCCGACAGCGTTCCGGGGGAATGGGTGGAGATCGACGCAAGGCCGAGGCGCTCCAGCATCTCATTGGCCACTCGCCGAGCCTGACGCATTTTCTGTCCACCGAGCACGAGCGGGATCGCCACATTTTCCTCAATTGTGAGATCCCTCAAGAAGGCAGGGAATTGAAACATGAAACCACACCTGTCATGACGGAGTCGGGTGAGTGCCGGTTCGCCGAGGTCCCAGACAGAATCGACGCCCCAATTGACGGTACCGCTATCTGGCTTTCGTAGCCCAGCGAGGGCGTACAGCAACGTTGACTTTCCGCTGCCCGACGCACCGACGATGGCTACCGTTTCGCCGGTGCTCACTTGAATCGAAACATCGTCAAGAACGAGTCGCTGACCGAATGCATGACGCAAGCCCTGTGCCTTGAGCAGGAATGAAGGTGGCAACGAACTCTCTGGATTGCTAGCCGTCTTGCGCATTTCGAAGCGTCTCATGATCCCACGGCGGAAAGTAGTTATCTTCTAAACCTAACTCGAAAACACAGTCGAAGTGCGCCGCACTCACTTTGGGAGACGAACCCCGGCGCGCTTCCTCCACGTAGTCTGCAGGCGGGTTAAGCATAAACTCAACACCGAAATCCTCTGGAAGTGGTTCGAACTTAAAGCCCGTGCGCGCCGTTATGCAATCACGAACCTGCTGCGCCTGTTCCCGCGATGGAAAGTTTTTTACAAGATATTGAAAAGCGGGATCATCAGCACGAGCGGCATCGTCGGCTTGATCGGTCACCGACCGACTGCCGTCGGTCGGATTATTATTAGCGCAAGCCCCGACGAACAACGCAACACATAACACGAAGCCCGCCCGAAGTGTCACCGCCGCGCGAACGGCGGCGACACTACCAGTTGCACCGTTACTCAGTAATCGCACCAGTCAGGATCCGAGTTCTCATGGTCTGCCCAGTGATCCCACAGACCCCACGCGTTGTACCCGTAGCCGTGTGAACTATACGCGTCGGTGCGCTCCCACCACAGGGCTCCGTGCGTGTGACTGTAGTGCTGGTCGCATCGCGAGTCAGCAAGCGCTGTGCCCTGACCGGCTACACCCAACATCACTACAGCCAGAGCAGTGGCGACAATTAGCCTGATTGCTTTTCTCATAGCCCTACCTCCTTGAACCCTTCGTGAAGGCACCGCATTAGTGCCTCAATACGGGATGGTACGCCGTCTCTGGCAGAAGTCAAGCGTTTTGTGTGACGTGCTGGCAGCACGTGTCGATGAAATCGGATGGGTAGCGACGGCACTACCTACTGGGCTACACCCACTTGCAACGTGCCCAACCAGTGTTGCTCGCTCATCATCTGATGGCCCACGTCTGGGCGTTCACTCGTGACATCGAAAGGCTGACCCAAACTATTTCCAGGCTTGATGTCTCGCAACTCGGCGCAGGGGCCCTGGTTGGTTCGTCGCTGCCGCTTGATCCTGCAGACACCGCCAAGCAACTCGGTTTTGCCGAGCAGTTCGCCAACTCGTTCGACGCCGTGGCGGATCGCGATTTTGTGGCCGAATCGCTGTTCGACCTCGCACCAATCGGTACGCACCTGTCGCGCATCGGCGAGGAGTGGGTGTTATGGACTTGTAAGAGTTTGGTTCCGCAACGCTCGGCGACGGTTACGCAACAGGATCAAGCATGTTGCCGCAGAAAAAGAACGCCGACATCACCGACTTGACACGCGGCAAGGCCGAGCGATTGATTGGTGATCTCACTGGTCTACTGACCACCCTCAAGGGGTTGCCGCTTTCGTACAACCGTGATCTGCAAGAAGATAAGGAGCTGCTGTTCGATTCGTACGATCATCTGTCGCTGGCTATCGGTGCGTTGTCCGGGATGATCGCGACGACGAGATTCAATACAGATCAAATGCGTCTTGTAGCCGACTCTGAACTCCTGGCTCCTACCGACGTCGCCGAATGGCTCGTGCAAAGGGGTATGCCGTTTCGCGGCTCGTACGCCAAGGTAGGCGGCCTTGTGCAAGTGGCAATTTCTGGCACGAAATCTTTGCGCGATCTCGTCGCTGCAGATCCTGAACTTGGTCACGACGCGGCAACACTTATCGCTTCTGGTGTCGGCGTCACGCGTCGGTCTTCGCCAGGCGCCGCAGACCCCGCCGCCGCGCAGCAACAACTCGCGCGTTACGCAAAGGTCGTCGCAAACTTGCGCGAGTTGCTTGCTCAGTCATAAGCACACGGTGCGGATCGTCGCTCGTCCGACTGCACACTAAAACTCAATGTTGGCAGTGTCTATCGCGTTGAGGTAAAATTTTGCTATGTCGTGCACACATCGTTTCGAAACAGCCAAACAATTCGAAAGGAATTCAGATGTCTATCGACGAGCAGGTACGAAGTGATTTATTTATCGGGTTGCAAGCGACCCTCGGCAGCGAACCAGCGAGACTGATGATGTCTGCGATCCCACCATTTTCATGGGACGATGTCGCCAAGAGATCAGACCTAGATCGATTCGCGACCCGTGTCGAGTTCGCAGAGTTTCGTGGCGAGATGCTCTCTGAGTTCGCCGAGTTTCGTGGTCAGATCCGCTCCGAGTTCGCCGATTTCCGCAGCCAGATACATGCTCTGATTTCTAAGGGCCAGATGAGCCTGTTCTTTCAGATCGCTGCCTTGAATCTCTCCACTGCGGGGATCATTATTGCCGCGCTTAAATTTCTGGGCTAACCGCAACTGCGCCTGTCTAACGCGTTGACGTAGCGCGCTTATCTAATTGACTCCCGACTTGGGGGTCGGGTAGGTAATAACATCTGTTCATGGCTGCTACGGGCGACATCGTCAGCGAATTTGCCTCGCGCGGCCGTTGCTAACTCGCAGGCTATAATTATCACACTCCTCTCTCGCTTATTAACGGAGGCCAAAATGAACTGGAAGAACTACATCGGCTCCGATCCCGAGGTGCTGGCCGGCAAACCCGTCGTCAAAGGCACCCGGCTCTCTGTGGAATTGATCCTCGATCGGCTTGCCGATGGCTGGTCGGACCAGGACCTGTATCGTTCCTACCCGAACCTGATGCCCGAGGCGCTACACGCGGTCTTTGCCTTCGCTTCCGAGGTGATGCGCGATGAGGACTACGTCGCGCGGGGTAAAGCGGTGGTATGAAGCCACACCTGCTGGCGAATGAGAACTTCCCAATGCCATCGGTGGCTGTCTTGCGCGAGGCAGAATATGACGTACTGGCTATCACAGAGACCCACCGGAGTATGTCAGACCTTGATGTTTTGTCCGTCGCCGTCTCGGAAAATAGATGGATCGTCACCTTCGACCGGGATTATGGCGAGTTGATCTTTGCCAAGAATCTGCCTTCGCCGCCCGCGCTTCTTTATATTCGCCTCCGTTCGTATCGGCCGGAAGAGCCCGGCCAGATGCTAATAGACCTACTCCGAGAGGCTTCGAGTCTCGGTGGGCAATTCGTCGTCATCCAAGAAGACAGCTTGCGAAAGCGGCCGCTGCCAACACACTAGGTCGTGCTGCATGGCAGAGTTACTACCGTGTTCCCCACGCACTTCGAGCGTGAACCGGGCGAGTTGCGCGTACGACTTTCGCAGTTGTAATGCTCCCAATTTATTTGCGCAATGTCGCATAACATCTGTTCATGGCTGCCACAGGCGACATCGTCAGCGAATTCGCCTCCCGCGGCTTAATCCACGACAGCACCGACCGCGCTGCGCTTACACAGCGCTCGACGGCGTCGCCGATTGGCGCCTATATCGGTTTTGATCCAACTGCAGATTCACTACATGTTGGAAATTTGCTCCAGCAGATCTCACTTCGCCGCCTGCAACTGCTCGGTCATCGACCGTTTGTTCTGGCCGGTGGAGCAACGGGGATGGTCGGTGACCCATCGGGACGCAGCGAAGAGCGCAACCTTCTGGATGCCGACACGTTGCAGCACAATGTGCAGTCGATCAAGATACAACTCGAACGCATTCTCGACTTCAATAAAGGAAGTTCACAAGCCGTACTCGTCGACAATGCCGAATGGACACGCAAGTTGTCGGTACTTGACTTTCTCCGAGATGTAGGTAAACACATAACCGTCAATCAGATGCTGGCCAAGGAATCAATTAAAAGTCGGCTGAGCGATGGCAACGGTTTGTCGTTTACCGAGTTTAGTTACATGTTGTTGCAGGCCAATGATTTTCGCCATCTCTATGAACACCATGGATGTGAAATGCAAATGGGCGGGTCGGATCAGTGGGGCAATATCACGGCCGGCATTGATCTCATCCGCAAGAAGTTGGACCGCGGCGCCTACGGGCTCACGTTGCCACTGGTGACCAAGAGCGATGGGTCAAAGATCGGCAAGACCGCCGATGGGGCAGTGTGGCTTGATGCCAAGCGCACGTCTCCGTATCAATTTCGTCAGTTCTGGATGCAACTCGGTGATGACGAGATCCAGCGGTTGATGCCGCAGTTCTCACTGCGATCACTCGATGAACTCTCCGAGATACTCGCTGAACAGCGATTGCGTCCCGAATCAAGAGTTGCTCAACGCACTTTGGCACGCGAACTCACTGCAATGCTCCACGGCCAAGACGCGGCCGACGCGACCGAACAAGCGGCCGATGTTTTGTTCGGCGCGAATCCGATTTCGGCAAGTGTTTCTGCGCTCAATCACGTAGCTTCCGAAGTCGAAACATCAAAAATGGGAAGCGCGGCGCTGGCCGATGTTGTCAGCGTGCTCGTGACGACAGGTTTGGCGTCGTCGAATACCGAGGCGCGCCGATTGCTCACGCAGCGCAGCATTCGAGCCAACGGCGAACAGCTCGGCGAAGACTCAAAACTCACCACGATTCCATTGCTGCACGGCCGCTGGCTCTTGCTGCGTAAGGGAAAGACGGGTTATCACCTTTTAGACTTCGCGCCGTAAATCTCTGTCAGGCACGCCAAATGTTGGCGGCGTATCCCGCAAACCCAATAAATATTTGGGAAATATGAGATTTTTGTGAACACGAGGTTGGTGAGGAGGGTGGTTTCCCGCTATTGTTGCTCCGCACCTCTTGAGCAGGTTCGCGGGTCCTAAAAGCCCCGAGTTCTTGCTCAGTAGGCCTTTCACGCGGTGGCATCACCGAGCAATGGTGATCCGTAACAACGGGTTGCCGTGCGTCGATTGCCACAAGTGATCGCTCCTTGAAAACGGAAGAGAAGACTGAACGCCAGTGCGGGCAGTTACGCGGCTCCTTGTGAGCCGTTATTAACTGTCCGTCAATTCCGGTCGGACAAGTCAAATTGTTCGACCAAACAAATCGTTGATGCAAATCAACAAAATTATACAAATCGACCAGAAGAGCTTCTGGTCGGTCAGGACACGACGATGCGGTGGAGCGCAAGCTCTTATTATTTGTCGTGGACTCTTTAACAGAATGTCACCCGTTCACAGCGCTTTGTTGCGTAAGCAACATCTGTGAGTGATCGGGTAGTTCTTGACGGAGAGTTTGATCCTGGCTCAGGACGAACGCTGGCGGCGTGCTTAACACATGCAAGTCGAACGATGAAGTGGAGCTTGCTCTACGGATTAGTGGCGAACGGGTGAGGAACACGTGAGAAACCTGCCCCAGACTCTGGGATAACAGTTAGAAATGACTGCTAATACCGGATGACGTCGGAGAACCGCATGGTTCACTGACGAAAGATATTTTGGTTTGGGAGGGTCTCGCGACCTATCAGCTAGTTGGCGGGGTAATGGCCCACCAAGGCATCGACGGGTAGCTGGTCTGAGAGGATGATCAGCCACACTGGGACTGAGACACGGCCCAGACTCCTACGGGAGGCAGCAGTGGGGAATCTTGCGCAATGGGCGAAAGCCTGACGCAGCAACGCCGCGTGCGGGATGAAGGCCTTCGGGCTGTAAACCGCTTTCAGCAGGAACGAAAATGACGGTACCTGCAGAAGAAGGAGCGGCCAACTACGTGCCAGCAGCCGCGGTGACACGTAGGCTCCAAGCGTTGTCCGGATTTATTGGGCGTAAAGAGTTCGTAGGCGGTCTAGTAAGTCGGGTGTGAAAACTCTGGGCTTAACCCAGAGACGCCATCCGATACTGTTATGACTTGAGTTCAGGAGGGGAGCGGGGAATTCCTAGTGTAGCGGTGAAATGCGCAGATATTAGGAGGAACACCGGTGGCGAAGGCGCCGCTCTGGACTGAAACTGACGCTGAGGAACGAAAGCATGGGTAGCAAACAGGATTAGATACCCTGGTAGTCCATGCCGTAAACGGTGGGCACTAGGTGTGGGTTTCAACTAACGAAATCCGTGCCGTCGCTAACGCATTAAGTGCCCCGCCTGGGGAGTACGGTCGCAAGACTAAAACTCAAAGGAATTGACGGGGGCCCGCACAAGCAGCGGAGCGTGTTGCTTAATTCGATGCTACGCGAAGAACCTTACCTGGGTTTGACATGTTTGGAAAAACCACAGAGATGTGGTGTCCGCAAGGGCCAAACACAGGTGGTGCATGGCTGTCGTCAGCTCGTGTCGTGAGATGTTGGGTTAAGTCCCGCAACGAGCGCAACCCTTGTTCTATGTTGCCAGCAAGTAATGTTGGGGACTCATAGAAGACCGCCGGGGTCAACTCGGAGGAAGGTGGGGATGACGTCAAGTCCTCATGCCCCTTATGTCCAGGGCTGCAAACACGCTACAATGGCCGATACAAAGGGTCGCTTACACGCGAGTGTTGGCTAATCCCGTAAAGTCGGTCTCAGTTCGAATTGAAGTCTGCAACTCGACTTCATGAAGCTGGAGTTGCTAGTAATCCCGGATCAGCACGCCGGGGTGAATACGTTCCCGGGCCTTGTACACACCGCCCGTCACACCACGAAAGTCGGCAACACCCGAAGCCGGTGGCCTAACCGTAAGGAAGGAGCCGTCTAAGGTGGGGTCGGTGATTGGGGTGAAGTCGTAACAAGGTAGCCGTACCGGAAGGTGCGGCTGGATCACCTCCTTTCTAAGGAGATTTCGCGAGTGACCCAAGAACTAACGTTCTTGACTCTCGCTTAGTCACTAGTTAGTGCACTGTCGTGTCAGTCGTAGAAATTGCAGTGGTAGAGGTTTACCTCCTGCTGCAAGCCAAGCGACCGACGTAGTCTTCTCTTTCGTTTTGAGGGAGCAATCCCTCAGTCACGTAAGCATTGCCAAAACTCTTTAGGGTTTTGGTTTCGCCTCTGCGAGTAACGGTGTCGATTGATTCTGCCTCTGGCAGTTTCTCCACGAGTTGCGTTAGACCTTTGAGAATTTCAGAGCAAGCACGAGCATCTTATTTCTTAAAATAATTAATTAAATTCCAAGCTACAAAGAGCCAACGGTGGATGCCTTGGCGCCAATAACCGATGAAGGACGTGGGTGACTGCGAAAAGCTACGACGAGCCGTCTACCAGGCTTTGACTCGTAGATATCCGAATGAGGAAACTCGGCACCCGTCATGGGGTGTCACTGTGAAGTGAATACATAGCTTCATTGGAGGGAACCAGGGGAATTGAAACATCTCAGTACCCTGAGGAAAGAAAAGCAAACGCGACTCCCTTAGTAGCGGCGAGCGAAAAGGGAAGAGACTAAACCGTGTTAGTGCAATAGCCTGATGGCGTTGCTGACGCGGTGTTGTGGGACGTTGAGATACTGCATCAGAAGTATCACAGAGTTACAAAGTTGCTGTGTAGAAGAGCGGTTCTGGAAAGGCCGGCCATAGTGGGTAATAGCCCCGTATTCGAAACACAAGCAACCTCTGCAATCAATCCCAAGTAATGCCGGGACCGAGCAAACCGGCATGAATCCGCGGGGACCACCCCGTAAGTCTAAGTATTTATTGGCGACCGATAGTGAACCAGTACCGTGAGGGAAAGGTGAAAAGAACCCCGGGAGGGGAGTGAAATAGTACCTGAAACCGTTGGTTTACAAACAGTCAAAGCGTCGTTATACGCACTTGTGCGTATAGCCGCGATGGCGTGCCTTTTGAAGAATGAGCCTACGAGTTACGGTTAGTGGCGAGGTTAACCCGCGAGGGGTAGCCGGAGCGAAAGCGAGTCTGAATAGGGCATTCAGTCGCTAGCTGTAGACCCGAAGCCGAGTGATCTTGCCATGGGCAGGTTGAAGCGGGGGTAAGACCCCGTGGAGGACCGAACACACGTCAGTTGAAAATGGCGGTGATGACCTGTGGTAAGGGGTGAAAGACCAATCAAACTCGGCGATAGCTGGTTCTCCTCGAAATGCATTTAGGTGCAGCGTCATGCGTTCAGTACCGGAGGTAGAGCACTGGATGGGTAAGGGGTCCTACAAGATTACCGACCCCAGCCAAACTCCGAATTACGGTACTCCAGAGCATGGCAGTGAGACCACGGGGGATGAGCTTCGTTGGTCGAAAGGGAAACAGCCCAGATCATCAGCTAAGGCCCCAAATTCAGGACTAAGTGGAAAACGATGTGGATCCGCATAGACAGCCAGGAGGTTGGCTTAGAAGCAGCCACCCTTGAAAGAGTGCGTAACAGCTCACTGGTCGAGTGGATCTGCGCGGACAATTTAACGGGGCTCAAGTCCTGAGCCGAAGCTATGGATTTCAACATTTATGTTGGAGTGGTAGAGGAGCGTTGATGATGCAGCGAAGCGGCGGGATAACCCGACGTGGAGCGTCATCAAGTGAGAATGTAGGCATGAGTAGCGAGAGAGGGGTGAGAAACCCCTCCGCCGTAAGCCCAAGGGTTCCTGGGGAAGGCTAATCCTCCCAGGGTAAGTCGGGAGCTAAGACGAGGCCGAGAGGCGTAGTCGATGCACAACTGGTTGATATTCCAGTACCGCTGTATACGCGCCAAGCCCAAATTCGACGACGTGGGGGCTGCCTTCGGGCGATCCCATTTAGTAGGACGCGGGTAACTGAAGGGGGACACAGGAGGATAGGTGTACCGGGGCGATGGTAGTCCCCGGGTAAATGTGTAGGAGGACTTCGATGAGAGTTGAGGTCACATACTCCGAGACATGATGCCGATCGGATTTCCGAGAAGTCACTAATTCCACGCTGTCAAGAAAAGCCCAGCAGTGAGTAGATACAGCGCCCGTACCCCAAACCGACTCAGGTGGGCGAGTAGAGAATACTAAGGCGATCGGGAGAACTATGGTTAAGGAACTCGGCAAAATGCCTCCGTAACTTCGGAAGAAGGAGGACCCACGTAAGGTGATGAGACTTCGCGTCTCAAAGCCCTAATGGGTGGCACAGAGCAGGGGGTAGCGACTGTTTAACAAAAACACAGCAGCGTGCGAAGCCGCAAGGCGCGGTATACGCTGTGACGCCTGCCCAATGCTGGAAGGTCACGAGGAACGGTTAGCCGTAAGGCAAAGCTGTGAATCTAAGCCCCAGTGAATGGCGGCCGTAACTATAACGGTCCTAAGGTAGCGAAATTCCTTGTCGGGTAAGTTCCGACCTGCACGAATGGCGTAACGACTTCCCCGCTGTCTCAACCATAGACCCGGCGAAATTGAAGTACGAGTAAAGATGCTCGTTTGCTGCGGAAGGACGGAAAGACCCCGTGGACCTTTACTATAACTTGGTGTTGAGTTTTGACCTAGGCTGTGTAGAATAGGTGGGAGACTTTGAAGCCGGTGCGCTAGCACTGGTGGAGTCATTAGTGAAATACCACCCTGCGTAGTTTGGAGCTCTAACTTTGGTCCGTAATCCGGATCAGGGACAGCGCCAGGCGGGTAGTTTGACTGGGGCGGTCGCCTCCTAAATTGTAACGGAGGCGCTCAAAGGTTCCCTCAGACTGGTTGGTAATCAGTCGTCGAGTGTAATGACACAAGGGAGCTTGACTGCGAGACTGACAGGTCAAGCAGGTGCGAAAGCAGGACATAGTGACCCGGCCATTGCTTGTGGAAGCGTGGTCGCTCAACGGATAAAAGGTACCCCGGGGATAACAGGCTAATCTTTCCCAAGAGTCCATATCGACGGAAAGGTTTGGCACCTCGATGTCGGCTCATCGCATCCTGGGGCTGAAGCAGGTCCCAAGGGTTGGGCTGTTCGCCCATTAAAGCGGTACGCGAGCTGGGTTCAGAACGTCGTGAGACAGTTCGGTCCCT
>Ga0209491_10001918_pt1 | contig 38823 bp, 37 predicted proteins | sample BON02_FD_187213 | JGI IMG/M metagenome (GOLD analysis project Ga0209491, IMG submission 187213) | Freshwater microbial communities from Lake Bonney liftoff mats and glacier meltwater in Antarctica - BON-02 (SPAdes) (version 2) | ecosystem: Environmental > Aquatic > Freshwater > Ice > Glacier... | reverse complement strand
AACCGCTGCGCTCGGACTTCGAAGAGGAGGACATCGTCGAACCCCTGGGGCTGCCAGATGATTTGCCTCGTCCGGTAATACAGGTGAAATCCGCCGGAGCAGGAAAGTAGGCCGCGACGTGATTGTTCTGTGCGTGCCGGGGAGTCTACGTTCCCGCGTCCACGGGTGATCAGCAAAGGAGTATCCATTCTTCAGCGCTTTCCACGTCGGCCAGAAGAACTTAAATCATGCGCTATGTCGTTGGAATTACAGGCGGAGTTGCGTGCGGTAAGAGCGCCGTTGCTGCGATGATGTCCAAGAGCCTCGGCGTGGAAGTGCTCGACACCGACACGTTGGCAAGGCGGCTAATGAGCGATGATCCGGAAATCCGGCATGCGATCCAGGTAGAGCTCTCACCCCGCGCTTTTTTTCCCGATGGCCGCCTGAATACCGAGTGGATTCGGAACACTGTTTTCACGAATGCAGAGTCGAAGAAACGCCTTGAAGCGGTTGTGCATCCTGCCGTGCGTCAGGAGTGGATGCGCCTCGTAGCGATCGCCCGCAGCAGCGGGGCGGGTCTTCTTGTCGAGCTTCCCTTATTGTATGAAGTACACGCGGAGACGGAGTTTGATTTGGTGGTAGTTGTCGCGGCATCGAACAGCACGCAAATATCCCGCTTAGAAACCAGCCGGAACTTATCACCAACGATTGCGAGAAATATCCTCGCCTCGCAGATGGACATCAGCGATAAAGTCAGGCTTGCGGATCGTGTGATCTGGAATGATTCCGGTCTTGGTCTTCTCAAACATCAGGCGGAACTGCTATCCGCATCCTTTTTAAACACCCCTTCCTTCGATGGATCGTATTGATTTTCTTTGCCGACCTTTTCTGCGCGAGCTATGACGCACCAAACTACACCAGATCCGGTGCCGGATTCCACCGGGGTCTCGGTCCCGGCAATTTCCTTAAACGAACTTCAGACGTTCGGACGAGTCCGGCTCCTCGAGCGTGCTCGGGAGTTGGGTATTCGGCTGCGCCCGGAAGGCAGCCTGCATCACCTGGTTTTGGACCAGGCGAAATTCCACCTGGGAAACAAGGAAGCATTGATTGCCGAGGGTGTGCTGGAGATGGATGGGCAACGCGGGATGTTGAGGTGGCCAGCTTTCGATTTCAAACCTGGCCCGGAGGATGCAACGGTGCCGGCTCCGCTCATCCGACAGTACCAGCTCCAAGCAGGGCTAAAGCTACGCGGGCACCTGCGGCTCCCGCAGCACAAAGAACATGGTTTGGTATTGGACCGAATCGATACCATCGAAGGGATCCCGGTAGCGGACTGGCAGGTCCCCGTCGATTTTGAAAAACTCACCCCCTTGTTTCCCAATCGGAGGATTCTTCTTGAGACCAATAGCTCCGAGATGATTAGCGCTAGGGCAGTGGATTTAATTGCACCCCTGGGGATGGGACAGCGAGGGTTGATCGTCGCACCACCACGTGCTGGCAAAACCGTGCTCCTAAAGGAACTCGCGCAGGCAATTCGAAAAAACCAACCTGATGTGCATTTGATCTTATTGCTCGTGGATGAACGACCGGAAGAAGTCACAGATTTCCGGCGCAGTATCGACTGCGATATTTTCAGCAGCACCTTTGACGAACCACCGAGCCGGCACGTGCAAGTCGCAGAGCTTGTGTCTGAGCGGGCCAAGCGCCTTGTGGAACTCAAGCAGGATGTGGTTATTCTGGTGGATAGCATCACCCGGATGTCGCGAGGATACAACAATCTGCAACCGACCAAAGGTTCGCGGACGATGAGCGGCGGTGTGGACGCCAAGGCATTGGCCAAGCCCAAACGATTCTTCGGTGCGGCGCGTAATGTCGAGGAGGGCGGCAGCCTCACGATTTTGGCAACGGCCTTGATCGAAACCCACAGTCGAATGGATGACCTGATTTTTGAGGAATATAAAGGCACCGGGAACATGGAAATTCATCTGGACCGCAGCATCGCGGAAACCCGTGTTTTTCCGGCAATTCACATCCTTAAGTCTGCCACTCGCCGGGAGGAAATGCTCTATCATCCCGATGAGTACGCCCGCGTGGTTGCCCTGCGCCGCCAGCTTTCGGAGATCCCTGCCGGCGAAGCAATGGAAACGCTCCAGCAAAACCTCATCCACACATCAAGCAATGCGGAGCTATTGCTCGCCGGACTCAAGGGGATTTGATTTCCGTTTTTTGAACCAACCAACAACCTATCATTCATGAAACAGCTTTCATTGCGTGAAATTGCGAGTCTTGTCTCCGGACGGGTGGCTCCCGAGCACGAGGGGGTGGAAATTCATGGGCCTGCGGCATTGCAAGAAGCAGGGCAGGGGGATCTCGCCTTTTTCGGAAGTGCCAAATACCTCCCGGCGCTGAGAGCGACGGAGGCAACCGCTGTCCTTGTTCCCCACGGGTTCAGCGAGAAAATCCAAGCTGTATGTATATGGGTTGATGACCCGGCCGCCTCGTTTGCAAAATTGTTGGAGCGGTTTGCGCCCAAGCCCGTGGAACACCCACCGGGCGTGCATCCTGCCGCCGTGGTGCATCAAACTGCGCATCTCGACCCCAGTGTATCGGTCGGCCCAGGTGCGGTCATTGAGGCGGGCGCACGGGTGGGGGCTCGCACGGTGATCGCTGCGCTTGTCTATGTGGGTCAGGATGTAGAAATCGGCGACGATTGTTTATTGCTGCCCCGCAGCGTGGTGATGGAGCGCTGTGTGCTTGGAAAGCGAGTCATCCTTCAACCCGGCGCCGTGATTGGATCTGAGGGATTTGGCTATGAGTTCAAAGAGGGAAAACACGTCAAAATCCCGCAGACAGGGATTGTTCAACTGGATGACGACGTGGAAATCGGTGCGAATACAACCATTGATCGCGCAAGATTCGGCCGGACTTGGGTGCAGGAGGGGACGAAAATAGATAACTTGGTTCAAGTGGCACACAATGTCCGTATCGGCCAGGGTGGTATTCTTTGCTCCCAGGTTGGAGTCTCAGGAAGCACGAGGGTCGGAAATTTTGTCACATTGGCTGGTCAGGCGGGAATTGTCGGCCACCTTGATATCGGCGACCGGGTGGTTGTGGCCGCTCAGAGTGGAGTCAATCGATCCGTCCCCGCAGGAGAAATCGTCGGCGGAGGGCCCGCGCGTCCGATCAAGGAATACCGTGAAAATTGTGCGCAGATCAGCCGTCTGCCTAAACTTTATGACCGGGTCAGGCGCTTGGAAGCCATCCGCAAGTCGGAAGCGCCCGCTGCGGATAGCTGAAATTCGCTGAGTTCGCAGATAATTCCTATCGGTGAATTAATTCAAGCCGCAGGCGATTGAGCACGGCCTGGGTGGCAACTTGCTTGAATGTCTCGCGGTCTGTTGGGAAGCATTCCCGCCAGACCACTGTGGCTTTGCCTCTTATTGCCAGCGCGAGGAATACGGTGCCAACCGGTTTTTCGTCTGATCCCCCTCCGGGGCCGGCAATTCCCGTGGTTGCAAGTCCGTAGTCTGCTCCTGCCAGACTTCGAGCATTTTCCGCCATCGCGCCTGCGACTTCCGCGCTTACCGCGCCGACTGCGTCAAGGGTGAGGGGATCGATTCCCAGTAGTGCAATCTTAGCGGCGTTTGCATAAGTGACCCATCCTTGCGGAAAAACTTCCGATGATCCGGGCACATTGGTGAGTCGGTGGGCGAGTAATCCACCGGTACAGGATTCCGCAGTGACGACACTTTCTTTCCGATCCCGCAGCAACCCGACCACCATGTCCTCCAATTTGCCCGTACCGGTGCAGACGAGCGCATCGCCGAGCGCCTCCCGCACTTCAGCATCCAGACTTTCTAGGAGCTCCGCTTTTCCGATCAGGCGAAAATCCACTTCATTCGGACGAGCACAGTATCCAACTTCCAGATTCGGAATGGTGCTGAGCCGTAGGCCGATCCGCTCTTCGACCAGCGATTCACCAAGTCCGACGCAACAATAACTCCTGCATTGAATATCGGGCGATTGCCCGGTGATCGCTCTGAGAATTGGCATCACGTGTGCGTCAAACATCGGCCTCAGCTCACGGGGTGGACCTGGTAGCAAAAAGATATGAGGCGTGCTCAAGCATGGCGTATCGTATCGTGGAAAATACAAGCCTGGAGCAGTGCCAAATGGGTTTGGCAGTATCTGCGCACCCTTGGGCACCATCGCCTGCCGCCCCATGCGGCGTTGAAACTCAAAACCCCGGCGTGCGCAGCGGTCTTTGATCGATTGCAAAACTTCCTCGTTCTCGACGAGTGGCATCGCTAGGAGCTCGGCGGTGACTTCGCGCGTGATGTCATCTGTCGTTGGGCCAAGACCACCAGTCACCAAGAGGATATCGCAGCGGTCTATTGCTTCAATGATTGCATCGCGGATCGCCGCGCCATCCGGAACCGTGACTTGCCGATTGATTCGTAATCCGAGAGGAAATAGCTCCTGACCAAAGATTTTTGTGTGCGTATTTACGACGTTGCCGAGCAGAAGCTCCGTCCCGGTATTGATGATTTCAACCTTCACAGCAGATATTACGAACGAAGACTTTCCAGCGAAGTGGTATGGCTTCCTTTTCAGGAGCAGCAATCTGCTGTGAGCGATTGGATCCAGCGATTGACCCGGGCGTGTTTTGCCTTTTCCTGCCGAAGATCATAAACGTACAGGAGATTGGCAAGCGTACGGATGAGGATCTGTCTGGGACCTGCATCTGCCAGGTGGCAGGTCTGCAAGGCAAGACTTTGCTTCTCAAGGATCGCTTCACAATCCGAACGGGACAAGATTCTGCCCCGGTGAAACGGATCAAAAAATAATTCACCGTGCCGTGCAATAAAGTGGCCGGGTAGATTCACCCCCGTCACGCACATCCCCGCGCGGGCTGCCACCATCATGTAAAGCAAAGTCAACGTGATTGGGATTCCCATCCGCGTTTCGATGACATACGGAAGCAAGCAATTGCGCTCGTTGTAATAATCATCTGTGTTTCCTCGAAACGTGAGTTCGCCAGACATGAATTCAGAGAGTAGCAGCACGCGTTCCCGGCTCGACACGGCACTCGAACTCTGGAGCAAAAATTGCCGTCCCCAGGAGTTCACCTTCACTTCGAGCGGCCCGAGGTCCAACCCAGGCATTAACGCCTGCGCCAGCATCCAGTTTGCTCGTTCCAAACACGAATGATCTCCGAAAAAATGACAGAGCAATCCAAACGAATCCTCTGCTTCCCGTTCCTCGATGATTGATAGCACCTCTCGTGCATGGGATGCTACGGATCGCTCGGAGCACTCGGAGAGATCTCGCAGATCGAAAATCGCATCATCGCCTGCCTGGATCAGTTGTTCTTTGACGAGACGTACGGTATCCGGGTCATTGTCCTGTAATAAGCGGACGATAGCATCGCGTTGATCAAAAATCATACTTGGATGGAAATGCGTTGGACCATAAAAAATCAAGTGGCTTGGACTTCTTCGATGACCTTCACTTGATCCTGCGTTTGGAGCTGGATTTGAGGGATACTCCCTTGATACGGCTTTACCTCAGCGGTGACATGCACTTTCTTGGTGAGGTAAACTTCGGGACCGTGAGCGAAGTTGCCGTAGTCTGCTTCAAACATGACGACCACAAATCCGCCGCGATCACTCGAAAAATTAAGAAACGTAATCCCGCCATTGCCGTTCTTGCCAACACGGGTCACTTTTCCTGTCACCGTTACCACTTGGGTTGCATGTTCGAGAATGCGATTGGTTTCAAGCGAGGAAATGACGGGGATTTCCAGCCCGTCCTGGCCGGATGCCCCGACCGCGATGACAGAAAAAATGAATGCGAGCACGAAGCCACGGAGAAAACGGAATGTGGATTTCATTTGTCGAGAAGATCGCGCGGTATACGCCGTGCCGCAAGTGCTAAACTCGATCTGACTGGAGCGAAGATTAAACTCCGAGCGCTGCGAATCCGGCATGAATAAGTACTCCTATGAATCCGCCGATGATTGTTCCATTCAGGCGGATGAATTGTAGGTCTCGGCCGACTGTCATTTCAAGTTTATCGGCGATTTCGTGGGCATCCCAGGTCGAGATCGTGGAGATGACATAGTCGCGGACATGGGGTCGGATGGACGACACAGCATCCAGGACTTTGGCTGAGACAAAGTCATTTATAGTAGAGCGCAGGGACAAGTCCGATTCCAACGCCGTAATAATCTGATCGGATATTTTACTGATCTGGTGATGGAAACTGGAATTGGAATCGCGCACGCTTGCTAGCAATCCGGATTGAATCGAGTCCCAAGCCTGACGCGAGAATGCGTCAAGCGTCTCGCTTTCAGAAAACTCCTGCTGCAATTGGGCGACGCGTGCTTGCATGTCCGGTGATGACTTCAAGTCCTCAACGAAGCCCGTCAGCTTGGCATCGAAAGCAATTCGGAGCGGGTGTTCGGGATCTTCGCCTGCTTCTTGGAGGAGTTCCTGAACTTTCTCAATCGTTCGCGATGCCACCAGAGACGCCAATTGATCGCGGAGTTGATCCAGTGCGGGGCCAAACCGTTGCAACCCGGGCAGACTTCGCAATGTCTCAACCGGAAGCGGAATCTCCTCCCGGATTTTGTTTTGAATGGTCGGACGGTTGGTGACGATGAGGTCACCCGCAGAACGGAGCAGCATCCCGTAAAGGTGTTGGCCCCGTCCCTCCGCAAAGAGCGGGCCCAGCGTGGCTGATGCCAACCCGGAAATATCTGCCTCGGCTACTAATCGTTTTGCCCGCGCCGCCAGCCATGCAGACGCGGTGTCGGAGACTGGTGAGGTGAGCCATGACGAGAGGATGTCTGCCAATCGATTTGTGACAGCCTCCCGATTCATGCTGAGCCATGATGCTGCAATGGATGCAAAGTCGAGCTTCCGCAGTCGATCAGCAATTCCGGCTGAACTCAGGAAATTCATGTCGATAAAGTCCGCAAGTGAGGTTGCCACCCGGTCCCGGTTCCTCGGGAGGATGGCGGTGTGCGGGATGGGTATTCCCATCGGGTGCCGGAACAACGCGACCACAGCAAACCAGTCTGCTAGTGCTCCAACCGTCGCTGCCTCGCAAAACGCGCGGAGATACCCCCATGCTGGATGCAGCGGTTCCAAAAACCGGAACCCGATCATCCCACAAAAGACGACAATCAACGCCGTCGTCGCAATGCGTCGCATGCGGATGAGTGCAAGTCGGTCGTTGGGTTCTCCTGCCATGGGTTATCTTATACTACGCACGGGGGTGCGCTGCATCGTAGGCCGCCTTCAAGCGCTCTGTTGAAACATGTGTGTAAACCTGCGTGGTGGAAAGATTTGCGTGTCCGAGCAAGATCTGTAAGCTACGGATGTCCGCGCCATTATCCAGCAGATGGGTGGCGAAGCTGTGGCGAAGCTTGTGCGGCGTCATGGTCATTGGTAACCCCGCAAAGCGCAGGTATTTTTTCATCTGCATTTCGATCGCGTGGGTCGAAAGTCTGAGCCGGGATTTATTGATAAAAAGCGGGCCTGTCGTCACTTTGGCTGCCTGCCGGTAGCGCGAAATCGCCTCCAACGCAGGCCCTCCCACCGGGCACACCCGTTCTTTTGATCCTTTTCCTATCACACGCAGGGTCTCGGAGTAGGGGTCAATGTCATGGACGTTCAGACTGGCGAGTTCGGAAATTCGGATGCCGGTTGAGTAAAAGAGTTCGAAAATTGCCGTATCCCGTAGAGGCATCCATGCGGGTGCCTGCTTTGATAGCGGTAGCCTGGCGGGTGCTTCCAGAAGATTGATCACTTGTTGGAGCGTAAGGAATTCCGGGAGCAGCTTCTCCGCCTTGGGCATCGTGACTTGCTGCAGTGGATTTACAGGGAGGTTTTTACGCTCCATCAGAAACCGATAAAAGCTGCGCAACGCGGAAAACGTCAGTCGGATGGTGGCTCTGGACTTCTCCCGCTTCAGCATTTCCAAAAGAAATGCGCGGAAATCATCGGCTGTGGCGGCACGCCACGTCACCTCCGCCCGGAACGTCTGAAACTGTCCGAGTGCGAGTTGGTAGTTCGCGATGGTCCGGCGGGATGCATTTCGTTCGCCCTCAAGATAAGTGAAATACGATTCAGCCAGCGCATCGCGCTTCGATTTTACAGCCATAGTATGCAGGGACGTTCCGCCCCGGAGGTCACCATTTTAGTCGAGTGTCTATTTCAGACGTTCCATCGGCTCGAGCAACGGCGGCTGCGGGGTGTCGGCCACGGCACCGACCTTGCCTGTGTCTCGATGGAACCGCAGTGTCGCTGTACGGGATTCTTTTCCATCCCGCGACGTGGCGACAATGGGAATTCCATAATCCTCGTTCGGAAATACGCAATGATAGCGAAACGACCCGTCTGGCTGGAGTGCCACGGGCTTGTCATTAATGGTCAACGTGGCCTTCGGATCCATGCCTCCGTGGAAAATGACCTCCGCATCGACGTGCATGAACAATTCGTGCTTGGACGACGATCCAGGACTTGAGGACTCACTGGCGCTGCTCCAGCCGGATGATTCGATCCCGCTGAGCCAGCTGGACGTCCCGGAAGGTGTCCAATTCGATGTGGCTGCCTGCGCCCAGCTCGATTGCACGGCTGATAGCCAGCTCGCGAGGGCCGGAAGGGATGCGCTCGACAGTTCGCTAATGCCGCCGCTGGATTCGCCTCCCCAACTTGATGAGGCGCCGGGAGCGATCCCGCTTGATGTGTCTGCTTGGGTCCAACTGGTGATCCACCCCACAGCCCAACTTGCCATCTCAACCGGGCTCCACGACGAATGCCCGGATCCGGCCTGTAATGCGTTCCCATGAGAGACGAACGGGCTTGCTCCAGCGTAGGAAGAAAGTGTTTCCAGAAGCGAGATCGTCTCGCTGGCCCCGCCGGACCTCAGTAACTCCTCCAATCGCGCTTGAACGCGCGAGTGCAGCTCTGATGAAAGCCTGGTTCCTGCAGTCAGGCTCGCTGCCAGGTCAGCGCCAAGCAGCGTTGAGAGCAGCTCCTTATATTTAGGCGTGAGCAGTGGCGGAATGACACCGTCAAATGCGGAAAAGTCACCGCTGCGTTGCATCCGCGATACGAGCTGCATTAGATTTTCGCCGGATTTGAGCACGGCATGCAAATTTTCTGCGAGCCGTTGAAAACTGAGGTGCAGTGGGACGGTTGCAAAATCAAAGCTGTCCTCGCTGGAAACTTCTTCGGCCGGAGTTGGGACGACTGCGGAGCGCGCAATTTCCTGCCAAGTTCCGCTCCGATGGTAGCCGATGGCAACGTGGTAGTCAGCGCCTGACCGTTGCACTGGAATGTACCAATTGCGCGTTTCAAATGGCACTTCGATTTCTTGTTCCACACTGCCATCTGCCGTGCAGCATCGCAAAAACGTCGGCCCGCCAGGATGTTTCGTAATATCAATGTCCCAGTAGGTAAAGAGCCAGTGCGGGTCCTGCGCGATTAGAAAAATCGTATCCAATCCGTAGGAACGAGGCAGTTTTTCTTCCTGCTGCCCGGCCTCGGCAAGAAAGAGTTCCGTGTCCGGAGGCGGTTCGGCGGACTGCTTGAGTTGGAATCCCGAGGATTCCCCGTTTGGGTGTTTGCGATTTTCAGGCATAGCTTTTCAGCGGTGGCTCAATGGTCAGTCAGGCGAATCCAGGTCAAGGATGCACCCCAATTCGCTACGGGCAATGCAATTATCGTGCCATTGACATAATTTTTGCGCTTGGTCACTTGAAATTTTAATTACCACCACTACGTTGTGGGCATGAGATTTTTGACTTCACTTCTCGCAGGAGGATTATTTGCTGTTACAGCGTTGTTTCCGAGTATCGCGGAAGCTCAAAGCCCGGAGGGCGTATTGGCGCGGAGCCTGAGTAAGGCATTCGGTGATGTTTACGAAAAAGTGTCGCCATCGGTGGTGGTGATTGAGGCCCAGCGGATGCCGGTGGCCGGCAGCGGTGGATCGCAGCAAATGCTCCAATATTTTTTCCAAACGCCACAAGGGCGCACCTTGCCACTCCCGGATGCTTTCGAGAACCCCAATCAGGGATCTGGGTTTGTGCTGACGGCCGACGGTTATATCCTGACCAATAACCATGTCCTCGAAGACGCTGACCCGGCGTCAATTTCGGTCACATTGCACGATGGGAGGACCATGTCGGCGGTCCTGGTGGGAGCGGACGCGCCGTCCGACATTGCAGTTTTAAAAATCGAGGCGGCTGACCTTGTTCCTGCCGAAATTGGGGATAGCGATAAAGCCCGAGTGGGTGAGTTTGCGTTTGCTTTGGGATCCCCTTACGACCTGCGCTACACATTCACTTTCGGCGTGATCGGTGCCAAAGGGCGCAACAATATCACACCGAACCCGGATTACGAGGAATACATCCAGACAGATGCGGCAATCAACCCCGGCAACAGTGGCGGACCCTTAGTCGATGTCGACGGTCGCGTCATCGGGGTCAATACACTGATCCGGGGGATGAACCGCGGGCTAGGCTTCGCAATTCCGATTAACATGGCCACCAACGTGGCGAGTCAAATGATTGCCGAGGGGAGGTTTATGCGGCCATGGTTGGGCATCGGGATCATCGGGGTAGAGGAACTGGACTCGCTGGCGATGGCATTTCCTCAGCTAACCTCGGCCGACATTGCGCAGATGTTCGGAAAACTGGAGCAGGGCGTGGTCGTGAGTAGCTTTGATCAGAGATCGCCCGAGACTACCCGTCGAAACCTCCGCGTAGGCGATGTGATCCTTCGTGTGGATGGGAACGATGTTGCGACGTCACGGGATCTCCAGAGGGTTATTGTAAACACCCGCGTTGGCCAGGATTTGTCGCTGGATGTCTGGCGCTCGGGCACCGTGCTAACCGTGCAAATTCCCACCACCGAGCGGTCGGATGGAATTATCCGTGCGGCCCTCACCAGCCCGAATCCAGCACCCGCGCCCAACCTGTCACCAACTCCTGCAATCACTCCGATCGCGGGTGTTGAGGTTTGCGAACTTACTGAGGAAGTCGCTCAGACATTGAGCTTGCGCCCAAATTCCGGTGTATTGGTCACTCGTGTGGAGCCGGGCAGCGCGGCTGACATGGCGCAGATTGCGGAAGGTGACGTGATCACTTCCGTGGGGTCGCGCCCCATCCGGAAGGTGGAGGATTTTGTCCAGAGCCTGCGGAAAGTTGGTGATAGCGGCGTCATGCTGCATATCAACCGGGGAGATCGTCGCACGTTTGCGATTCTCAAGCCGTAGCCCGGGTAGGTATAACTTGGAGTTGTGATTTCTCAATTGGAAGGTGTAGGCAAACCTGTTCCCACGGCTATTCTGTGCCAGCTGAAACGCTCGGATGGTATGGTAATCCGCGCCCTCGCCCTAGCGCTGGGGATGAGCTACATGGGAGTCAAAAAACCTTGCTTGGATTTGGTGAAGCAGGGCTATTTGAAAGCGGTGCGCAAGCCGGGACCGGTGGGTCGGCCAGAGTTGGTTTATCGACTGACCGAAAAGGGTCACGATATTTTTCCAACGCAATCGAACGATTTGACGTTGGCTGTTCTCTCGGCAGCGCGGGAACTCTTTGGCCCTTCGGCACCCGGGAAACTGCTTTATGTTTACTTTCGGGACAAGGAGAAGCACTACGCTGCCCGGATCCGGGGTTCTGAACCCATTGCGCGCGCCCGTTGGTACAGCCGCGAACGCGACAAGGAAGGGTTTCTTTGCACGATTGAAAATGCCGAAGCGGGCAATGGCTTTCGGATTTGTGAACGCCATAGCCCCGTGGCGGATATCATGGCAGCTTATCCGGAGACGAAGCGGATGGAGGCAGATATGATTGAGCGATTGCTCCAAGCGCCAACGCGTTCCGAACCTGCGAACCTCGGCGCATCGCGCTTCCTCCGCACCTACCTGGTCACTCCTCGGGTTGTGCAACCTGCCGACGGTGCTTGCCAACGGGGAGAGAATTCTATTTCTTGCGCTGCAAATGAGCTCGGATCTTAAAATGCAATCGCCGAATCGCGAGGACGACGCGGCTCCTCCCGAATCGGCTGCTGTCAAACGACAGACGATCTGGAGGCGCATCGTCCAGCGCTACCAGTGGATGAGCCTGTGGAACAAGATCGGGCTTTGGGCGTTTGTCACCCTCGTTATTGCGACTGTGGCGGTATTTCAAATTGTGAAGCCCGCTTACCGTCATTTTAAGTCGAGGATGTATCTCGATATGGCGGACAAATTTGTCGAAAAGCAGGACTATAACGCGGCATCTCTTTCTTTCCGCAAAGCAATCCTCTCAGGAAATACCAATCCCGAAGTCTGGAAACGTGTCGCCGCATTTCTTGAGAAGGTAAACTCGCCTGAACTGGCGAAAATCTGGGAGACACTTGCGGGGTTGGAGCCGGACGTGGCAGAGCACAAGATCCGTCAGGCCGAAGCGATGCTGAAAAATGGTCGTTCGCATCAGGCGAAGCAAATCCTCGACGCGATACCAGAGGAGGATAGGAATAGTGTGGCTTACCACCGGGCGTCTGCGGAACTTGCATTTTCCAAGCGCTATTACGCTGCGGCTCAGGCGCACTATGATGCATGGCTTTTGCTGGAACCCGATAACATGCTGGTCAAGTTCCGCCGCATCATTACCACCATGTATTCGCCCGACCCCCTGATCGCTTATCCGGCAAAGGAGGAGATCGAGGCTATAGCGCGGTTTGGCGGTGGGGCTTCTCAGCAAGCCTATCGAGAGCTCATCGCCCGCTCCACGCAGGAAGGGGATGTTTATGACGCTTCGCGTCTGGCGGGGAGGTTGGTTGATTTACCAAATCCCGCATTCGAGGACATGGCGTCGTATTTAAACCTTGAGATTAACTCCAAAAGTTTTGCTCTCCAAATCGCGCTCGATCGATTTTTAGATTTTGCAGAGGCGGATCCAAAGCAGGTGCCCAGAGTGGTGAATTTTCTGCTGGAACGTGGGCAGATTGATGCGCTCGAAAAATGGTTGAACGAACTCCCGACTGAAGTACTGGAACATCCTGATGTCCAGACGACGCGGTTTCAAATCGCGCTAGCCACGCAAGATTGGCCTTCTGCGTTTGAGCTCCTTAAAAATAACCGATTGCCCATCCAAATTCCGCCGAGGGTGATCGAGTTGACCGAGCAAGCATTTGCAGAGCGTGCGGCTGATGACAAAAATGCTGATCAAACGTGGCAGAAGATGCTGTATGTCGCGCAAGGGAGCCCGGGTGCCCTGCAGGTGCTGAGCCTCATGGCGGAGGCACGCAACTGGCCGTTTGCTCTCGGGCGCACTTTAGCAGCGCTTTCAAACATAGCCACCGGTAACGTCGACGTATGGCGGCGGTTGGCAAAACACGAGGTGCTGATCGGTAATTTGGCCGGATACCACTCCGCGCTGACGGGCATGATGCGCATCAATCCGTATGATATCGGCGTGAGCAGCGATTGGGTGCTGAGCGGCGTGCTTCTACGTCAAGAAGATCCAGAAAGCGTGCTTGCGACGTCGGAGCGGGCCTACAGCTCCACTTATCCCGCGAACCCCAGTGCCGCGACATCATATGCGATGGCGCTCCTCGGTGTGAACCAACCAGCCAAAGCAAAGGAGGTGATCGAGGAAATGACGACCTCTGACCGAATGGCTCCGGAGCGGGCCTTGTATGTAGGGGCGATTTTTGCAGCGAATGGGGATAACGAGCAAGCACTGGTATACTTGAATCGTTTTTCCGAGCCGAACAATATCCGATTCACCGAAGAGCTAGGATTCCGACGCATCTGGCAAGGTATCGCGCGCGGCGAGGAATCTGCGTCCGACCAATTAGCCAAAATTTTCAGTGACCGGGTGGGATGGCAGGATGAATCGCAGCGGATCGCGCTGGAGGTTCAACGGGACATTCAGCTTCGATACGACCCGGTCGCGTCCCAGCGCATCCTTGAGGATTTGCGCACGCAGACTGAAGAGCGCCGACGCAGTCCCGAGGAACTCCAGCAACTTATGCACGATATCAAGCAATATACTCCATCAGCTGCAGAGCAATGAGCTTGCATCTTTTCACGTCAATTCCTAGTGCTTAGGGCTATCACTCAATGAATAGTGCTCCTCCCTCTGAAATTCAGGCTGAACGCACTGCCGTGAGCACTTTTTCCATTTGGATCGTATTTGCATTTGTCGGACTGATCTGGTGGCCGGCGCTGTCGCGATTCAGCATCGAGTGGAACGTGAACCCTCAATATTTTTACGGATGGTCGGTGCCATTTTTGACTGCCTACTTGCTTTTTGAACGATATGCGTCGCGTCCTGCGGTGAATCCATCGGCTTGGCGCTGGCCAGCATTGGTATTGATGCTCTTGTTGGCACTGCCCCAGTTCCCGCTGCGTATTATTGCCGAGCCAAATACGGACTGGCGCATGATCTCGTGGCTCATGGCGGGAATGGCGATGGGACTTACCTTCTGCGTGTTCTACCTCTACGGCGGATGGAAGTGGTTGTTCCACTTTGCGTTTCCTGTGTTATTCCTCGCGACAGCTATTCCGTGGCCTAATCCGATAGAATCGGCGCTGGTTCAGGGGATGATGCGGGTTAACGCACAGTTTGCGGCGGAATTCGTTAGCCTGTGTGGCATTCCGGCGATAGCGATGGGAAATGTCATTCAACTTCCCAATGGTGTTTTGGGTGTGGATGAAGCTTGCAGCGGAATCCGGTCGCTTCAATCCACGCTCATGGCGTCCTTATTCCTAGGCGAACTTTACCGGCTCAAAGTGCTCGCACGGCTTCTACTCGTGGCTGTGGGCGTGGGGATCGCATTTTTTCTTAACCTCGTGCGCACAAGTTTCCTTACGTGGCAGGGGGCATTTAATGGAATTGAGGCCACGGACGATTGGCATGATGCCGCCGGGTTCACAATTTTAGGTGGTGTTTTGGTTTGTCTTTTTATTATTTCGATGATCCTGGAACGCGGAGAACGAAAAGCTGCTGCTCGTAAGAAAGCCGAGATCGCTTGATCCTGAAGCAGTTTGTAACACCTGCCCGCGACCGCTACGCTGCAGCGGGGCTTCGGTGCGTTTGCCGCTAGAATGAAAGTTTGTGATCTGACCCAGTTTTACTCGCCGGTGAGCGGAGGGGTGCGTCGCTACCTGGAGCAGAAGGCTGCCTACATTCGCCGTGCGGGGCGCGGAGACAGGCATGTCCTTATTGTTCCCGGCGAAAAAGACACGGTTCAAGGAGATGACGTAGCCCGGATTTACACCATCCAATCACCCCAGATCTCGCGGACTTCACGCTATCGTGCGCTCCTGAATCTCAATCGGATCGAGGATATTTTGGAGCTGGAAAAGCCGTCGATTATTGAGTCAGGGGACCCCTATCAGGTTGCATGGAAGGCCGCGGCGTCGGGTCGGTTGCTCGGTATCCCGACCGTGGGGTTTTATCATTCGCATTTTCCCGAGGCATACATCCGTTCTGTGGCAAAGTATTTCGGCAAGCTCTCCGTTCAGATGGCTGAGGAGGTTTCGGCACGGTACGTCTCGGCGTTGTATAACCGCTTTGAACGCACCTTGGTGCCGAGTCCTGTGCTAGCCGATGTGTTGCGGGGGTGGCATGTCGAGAACGTGGAAGTCACCGATCTCGGGGTGGATACGGACATTTTCCGTCCAGACGGGGATTCCGCGCTTGCGATCAGGAGCGAACTCGGAATTCCGGCCGCTGCGGTTTTGCTGCTCTATGTGGGACGGTTGGCATCGGAGAAAAATGTGCGCACGCTATTTGACGCATTTGAGATCGTTCACCGCCGGGCCCCGGGACGTTTCCACTTGCTTGCTGTGGGCGATGGAACCCGTCGATCCGACTTGGAACGTGTCCAACAATCCACCGGAGCCGTGACATGGCAACACTACTGCGCGGACGCCGCGCAACTGGCGCGGATGTACCGCGCGGCGGATTTGTTTGTGCATCCCGGCGTTCTTGAGACGTTTGGGTTGGTGACATTGGAAGCGCAGGCTTGCGGAACGCCGGTCGTTGGAATCCGGGGCAGCTATATGGATCGCATCATTTTTACGAATCAGATGATGTGGGCAAATCAGAACACCCCTGCCGCCTTGGCCGAAGCGATTTTCTCCTTGGCTCAATCGAATTTGAAATCCGAGGGGATGCATGCGAGCCAAACGGTGCGACAGAATTACAGTTGGGACGCAGTGTTTGATCGATTGTTTGGTATTTACCGCACGGTGATCACAGAATACAACCCGTGATTGTGATACGATGCGGCGATTTGGAAATCCGTGCATACCAACCCTGTGATAGGGACGCGGTGCGGGAATTATGTTGTAATACTGGCTTTCTCGGACAACCGATTGATCCCGTGTTTGAGGATCGCGAAATCTTTGCGGACTACCTCACGGAATACTATACCGATGTTGAGCCGGAGTCATCGTTCGTCGTAATTCATGATGGTATCGTAAAAGGCTACCTCCTGGGGTCTATGTCTCCGCTGAAGCAACAAGTGCATGGGCTTTTCATGAACATCCGGTTGTTTGTGAAGGGCATGTGCCGCTACCGGACATACCGGAAAGAATCCCGCGATTTTATCGGATGGATCTTTCGGAACTCGTGGCGCGAAGTCCCGGCTGCCCCGCGCAAAACCGCACACTTTCATTTTAACCTGCTCCCCGAAGTGCAAGGAGTCGCGGGCACGCGCGCACTTCTCGGTGCCTATTTCGACTACCTTCGCGCGGCCGGCGAAACGGCGGTCTATGGTCAGGTGGTAACGTTTGAAGATCGCCGCGGAGCGCGGCTATTTGAGCGCTACGGGTTTCAGGTATTAGAGCGGCGAGAGGTGACAAAATACCGTCGCATACGGCCGGACCAACCGGTCTTTCTTACGACTATCCTGAAGCAACTGGATGGCGGCGAGAAAGTCGGATTTCGATCCGTGATCAAAGCGCCCGCGGATTCCTGACCGAGGGGAGTGAATTTAAAAAACGGCTGCTACGGCAAACCAGGCGATCATTATCAGGCCAATAGCAAGCTTTCCGACGATGCCCGCGGTGGTCCCGACGAAGGTGCCCCAAGTCGACTTGCCCGCCGGGAGGATGCCCTGCCCGCCGAGTAATTCCCCCACGAGGGCGCCGATGAGTGGTCCGACAAAGATTCCCACGATTCCGAAAAACAAGCCGACGATCGCACCGAGTATCCCGCCAATTGCACCCCAACGCGTCGCGCCAAACCATTTTGCTCCCAGCGATCCACTTACGATGTCCAGCAATTGCGCCAGTATCATCAGTCCCGCGAGTACTGCGAGGGTAGGCCAGCCGATCGATCCGAGGGTGAAGTGATTTATAACCGCGCCGCCAAGAATCAATACCGGTCCCGGGATCAGCGGCAATACCGTCCCAATCAGCCCAATAATCATCAGCACTCCCGTAACCATCCACCAAACGATTTCCATATCGATTCGCAACATGCGGGAGTTACATTCCCCGCGCAATGACGTATGAAGAAATTATTAAATACGCCGAAGTGCGTGCCGACAGACGAATACCTTACATGAAGAAATTCGCCCTCCTCGCTGTAACTTGTCTTTTCGTAATAGGATGGGTCGGCTGTAGCACTATGCAAAAAAAACAAGCGCTCACCCCGGTGCCTTACGTGGATCTTCCACGTTTTATGGGGGACTGGTATGTCATCGCAAATATCCCGTATTTTGCAGAACGCGATTGTGTGGGTTCAGTCGAAAGCTATCGACTCCTGCCTGATGGTAACGTGGACACGGTGTTCACGGCGCGGAAACCGGATTTCGATGGGAAAGAAATGCGGGTGCGCACGCTCGGGATCGTAAAAAACAAAACCACCAATGCCGAGTGGCAGGTGCAGCCGATCTGGCCGATTCGCATTGCCTATGTGATTATTGATCTCGATCCGGACTATGGCTATGCGGTTATTGGCCATCCATCCCGAAATTACGCCTGGATTTTGTCCCGGACACCGGAGCTTACAGAGGCGACCATGGCGGAGATTTTGGATCGGATGAAAGTTCAGGGGTATGATCCATCCGCGCTGGCTCTGGTGCCTCAGCGGTCGGGTGCGCCCGCGTTTTCTGTTCCTGGGAAATGATTCCGCAGCGCGGATCGATGGTTGCTGCGGTACTTTCGATGCTTGCCGCTTGTGGCGTCGTTCCCAAGCCTCCAGCTGACATACAGCTTAATCGATCGGCGGTTGACTGGAACGGGCGCCGAGTTCGCATCGAGAGTTATTTGTCGCATGATACTTCGCCAATCGTATCGACGGTGTTTTTGCTGCATGGCATTGGAGGCATTCCCGGCGATGGTGCGATGTTGCGCGAGGTGGCATCTGCGCTTGCGCGATCGGGGCATGAGGCCGTGGTGGTTCGCTATTTTGATGCGACGGGGCATTGGGTAGTCAGTCGTGGGGTAGCGATGCGGCAGGAGCCTAAGTGGCGTCAGGTGCTGCGAGCGGTTGTTGATGCGCACCGGGCCACAAACCCGGATCAGAAGATCGGGATTCTCGGGTTTTCGCTCGGGGGATTTCTGTCTGTCGCTTTGGCTGCCGAGGATTTGAACGTTGATGCTCTGGCGGTGATGAGCGGTGGCGTATTGCCGGAGCACGAAGACCGGGATTTTTCTAAATTACCTCCCGTTCTGATTCTTCACGGCGGGCGCGATTTTTTGGTTGAGCCGGAGCGCAGCGCTGTGCTGGAGCGGTTGGCTACGCAGAGTGGTGTGGATGTCGAGCGGGTGATCTTTGAAAACGAAGGGCATGTCTTCAGACGCGCGGCAAAACCTCGCGCTTTAGCAGATATCGTGCGATTTTTTAACAGCCATCTTCAGACTGGTCAAAGCGCGACGGAAAACGTAATTTCCTCTCAAGCCGATTGAGGGGGCATAGCTCAACGGTTAGAGCAGCCGGCTCATAACTGGTTGGTTGCCGGTTCGAATCCGGCTGCCCCCACGCCCCCGGATGTATCGCGAGAGGATTTATCATCGTTAAATTTTCGATAACTGCAATGACCCATGATTAACTTTCTCCGCTGGGCCGGGCGGGTCCTCTTTGTAATCGGCATGCTCGCATTGGTCACCGTCGGGTTGGTTCTCACATGGTTTGCTGACCAGCGATCAAAAAAATTGTCCGAGCTGGATGCGCAGTCGCGCATCATTTTGACCTCCGCGGGTGATCAGGAGGTTGCCACGTCCGGTCCCGCAGATGGTCAGCCCGTTTTGGTGCTCCACGGAACACCCGGTGGATTTGATCAGGGCTTGGTGCTGGGCGCTGCGCTTTCCGAAGCGGGGAGTTGGGTTATTGCTCCGTCGCGTCCAGGATATTTGCGCACGCCATTAGCCACGGGATTCTTTTTCGCTGATCAAGCGGATGCGATGGCTGCCCTGTTGGATGCGCTGGAGGTGCCTGATGCGGTGGTGCTCGGGGTTGGCGCAGGGGCGGTGGTCGCAGCGGAATTGGCGATTCGCCACCCGGGTCGCGTCCGTGGGTTGGTATTGATTTCCCCTCCCACGGCTCCGGTTGTTTCGGAAGGTATAGCCAGTTTCGAGAATACACCAATTTTGGGAGCGCAGATTTTGAGTCAGGTGGGCGGAGACTTTGGGGCATTGCTTGCAGTTACCAGGCTTGAGAAGGATCCAGGTCGTGTCGTCCGGCAGATCTTAGCGATGGATACCGATTGGGACGATGAGCTGCTGCCCGTAAACACCGTATTGGAAAGCCCGGTCCAGTTATCGCTCCTCCGGGCGCTCGCTGGAAGTATCTATCCGCTGAGCCCGCGGGAAGCCGGAGCCCGCAATGATCTTGTCCATCTTAAGTTCCCTCAACCTCTGGCATTCATGCAAATCTCGTGTCCTGTGTTGGTTCTCTCAGGCGCTGCTGATACCGCGCGTGAGGTGGTCGATGCGTCCGCGATCGTTGCTGCCGCACCAGATGCGCGCGCGGTGTCGGTCGATCGAGCCGGATCGCTGGTGTGGTTTGGTGCCGAGGGGGATTTTGTGAACGACACGATTGAGGACTTCACTAAAAACCTGCCGCCGCCGCTGCCAGCGCCCTAGTTGATCATGGAATCTGGAACAGACTTTTTCATCCGACAGGACCGCGCGCACCGCGCGACCAAGTGGCTGATCGTTTACTTTGCACTTGCAGTTGTCGGCATTATTGCCGTCTTGCAGTTGATCCTTGCAATCGCCCTCGGTGAAAGTTGGACGAACCTCCAGCTCCTGGGGATGGTCTCTGGAGGGGTCATCGTAGTTGTGCTGGCAGGTGCGATATTTCGTATTGCTGAGCTCTCGCGAGGGGGGGCTGTTGTGGCTGAGATGCTCGGCGGGCGGGTGCTGGATCCTCACACGCAGGACCTCAAGGAAATTCAACTGCGCAACATCGTGGAGGAAATGGCCATCGCCTCCGGTGTGCCCGTCCCGGAGGTATACGTCCTCGCGGACGAACCTGGAATCAACGCCTTCGCTGCCGGACATAATCCAGGGGATGCTGCGGTCGCAGTCACCGCAGGTGCATTGGAAAAATTCAACCGGGAAGAATTGCAGGGCGTTATTGCCCACGAATTCAGTCATATCCTCAATGGCGACATGCGTCTGAATATCCATCTCATGGGGGTGCTCAATGGGATACTTTTATTGGCCATTCTTGGCCGGATACTTTTTGCGATTGGCGGTCGTGCACGGGTTAATACCGGGCGGGATAGCGGATCTGCGGGCGTTACGCTCGGGCTGTTCGGCCTTGGCGTCGCATTGTTCATCATTGGATGGATCGGGGTGTTTTTTGCAAAATTGATCAAGGCTGCGGTTAGTCGTCAGCGGGAGTTTCTTGCCGATGCCTCGGCGGTCCAGTTCACACGCAATCCGGATGGCATCAGCCGCGCGCTTTACAAGATCGGCGCTGCTACGGGGCGGCTTGAGAGCCCCCGCGCGGACGAGGCAAGCCACTTATTTTTTGGAAATGGACTGTCCAACCCTGCGATGTCGTGGTTCGCGACGCACCCGCCGATTGAGTCGCGGATTCGGGCAATCAATCCCCAGTTTGAACCGGCAAGCGTTACCAAGCTGGACATTCCGCAGCCCGATGCGCCTTCAAAGAAGACAGCGTGGGCACCAGCGGGTGGCCTTCCGGATGTGCGCCAACTAGGCGTGGCGACGGCGATCCTTGCAGCGCTGCCGGAAGTCATCCGCGCTGGAGCAAATGATACGGCATCTGCTGAAGCGATCGTTTACTCTCTGGTGCTTAGTCACGCTGATGATCTCCTTGGCAAGCAACTGGCACTCATTGAAATCACGAATGCCGAGCGTGCGTTGCTGGACCAAGAACTTGCGCGCCGGGATGAAATTCCGGAGAACGCGGTGCTGGCGGTAATCGATCTTTGCATTCCATCGCTTCGTCGGCTTTCTCAGGAGCAATACAAGTCATTCCGCTCAAACCTTCGTAAGATTATCGAAAGCGATGGCGAGGTGAGCTTGCTTGAATTCGTGCTACACAAAGCAATCGTCCGACACTTGGATCACTATTTTGAAAAGTCCAGCGGTGGGTCGGTGAAGTTCCGGTCTGTCGTGCCACTGCTGCCTGACTGTAGGCATTTATTTTCCGCGCTGGCCTGGCTTGGAAGCGAGAATCCGGAGACTCGGGATGCTGCGTACTCCGCGGGAATCTCAGCGCTCATGGTCAAGCCGGAGGCATTTCCGATGGAACGACAGGATGACTGTAACCTAGTCGTTCTCGATACATCATTGGATCGGATCGAGCAGGCGGACCCGGTGACCAAGAATAAAATTCTAACTGCTTGTGGACGGGTGATTCTCGCTGATGATTTGGTCCGCCCACGGGAGGAAGCGCTTTTACGGGCAATTGCCGACACGATCGGCGCACCTGTCCCGCCCTTTGTTCCGCCCGCGGCTACCACCTGACAAAACCTTGTATTGGATCACACAGGCCTGCCGGGATGCGCTCGATGCGGAGCAAACAAATGCGTATCGCGTGGGCACTTGCGAGAGCGGATGGATCGAGCGCTTTGGCGATGACTTTCTGATTAGTGCTGTTTCTGACATGGCGGGAGAGCGAATGAGGCAGGAATTCGATGGATTTTGTAGGCGTCATGCCGTGCGGGCCAGACGCTTGTTTCTTCGCCGATTAGTGAAACAGCCCGGCGAGGCTGACGTTCCGATCCTATTGTCGGGCCAGAGCGACCTTCCAAGGACCGTGCCCATCACCGAGCGCGGCCTCCGGGCTATGGTGGATTTTGAGGCGGGTTATTCGGTGGGGTGGTTCTGCGATCAACGGAATAACCGAGCGTGGATGGAATCCCATGCCCGCCCGAAAACTGTATTGAATTGTTTTGCCTACACGGGCGCCTTTTCTTTAGCCGCCGCGAGGGTGGGTGCGATTACCACAAGCATCGACATCGCAAAGAAATCGTTGCAGCGTGCGCGTACGAATTTTGAAATAAATGGCTGGGATGCGACGGTACATCGATTCCTCGTGGATGATGTATTTGCGGTGCTGCCACGCCTTGCTCGTCGGAGAGAGCTTTACGATGTCATCATTCTCGATCCGCCGACATTTTCCCGTGGAGCGGGAGGGCGTGTATTCCGTGTCGAAAAAAACCTCGGCGACTTGCTTGCGCTGGTGATGCCGTTATTGAATTCAAGGGGATGGATTTTACTGTCGACCAATGCGCGCTCTCTTGATGTCGATGCATTGCGCGTCATTGCGCAGACAGAAAGTCCCGCTGCGGATTTGAAACCGCTGAATCCGCCGGAAGAATATCCCTATGGCTCGGCAAGCTCGACGCTTTGGTTCCAGCCGAATACTTTCTAGAGGAAGTCATGCCGAACGAATCCACTGCAGCCTCCGCCGAGATCATCGAGTCCGGTGACTCCACGGTTGTGAAGATCAAGGGACGGTTGGACGCCAACTCAACCGCAAAAGTTTGGCAACAACTGGACTCGAAGCAACTGCCTGAGGGATTTACTGTCGATGGGAGCGGGATTACTTATTGTGATTCAGCGGGGGTTGCCCTTCTCACTCATCTCCGGAAATCCCGCAACGCAGATCTGCAAGACCTCCCGGAAGCTACGGCCAAGTATCTCGAGCAGGTCGATGCCAAGGAGATTCCCGATTTTCATCCGGAAGCAAAGCAAGAAGCTTCCTTTCCGGTGGCCGTCGGGCGGGTTACTTACGATTTTGTTTCCGATCTGCGCGAAATGACTATTTTTACCGGGCAGGCGTCCGTTGCGTTGATTGGCTCCATCATGCGGCCGAATACGGTGCGATGGGGCGAGTTCTGGGTTACGTTTGAGAAGGCTGGAGTGAACGCGCTGCTCATTGTGGGAATGATTGGATTTCTCACGGGGATGATTATGGCGTTCCAGTCAACCGTTCCGCTCCGGCAATTTGGAGTGGACATTTTTGTGGTGAATCTCGTGGCGCTTTCGATGCTTAGGGAACTCGGCGTGATCATGACGGCAATTGTTTTTGCCGGACGTTCGGGCTCCGCATTTGCCGCTGAGATTGGAACGATGAAGGTCAATGAGGAAGTGAATGCGCTGACGACGATGGGTCTCGACCCTGTTCGGTTTTTGGTCGCTCCTAAGATCCTTGCAGGCGTGGGAGTCATGCCCCTCTTAACGATGTATGCGAACATTGCGGGTGTTGCGGGCGGGCTCTTCGTCGTTCTCTTGTTCGGTCATCCCTGGGCTTCGGTTTGGAATCAGCTCATCGGTGCAGTCACGTACCAGGATGTGCTTGCGGGTCTGATCAAGGCTGTCGTCTTTGGATTTCTCATCTCTGGAATGGGCTGTCTGCGCGGATTGCAAACCAAGTCCGGAGCGACGGCCGTCGGTGACTCGACGACGAGTGCTGTCGTGAGCAGCATCTTCCTTATCGTCGTGGTCGATGCATTGTTCGCGGTGATTTTTTACGCGACGGGGTTTTGATGCATATGGAGCCAATCATTAAAGTTGAAAATCTGACTGCTGGATATGGGGAAACCGTGATTCTCAAGGACATAAATTTTCAAGTCGCGGCGGGAGAGATCTTCGTCATCCTCGGCGGTTCGGGTTGCGGGAAGAGCACTTTACTTAAGCACCTCATCGGCTTGCTGCCGCCGCTGGAGGGCCGCGTATTGATTGAGGGCCGCGATCTCACATCTGCGGATGGACAAGAGCGACTCGAGATATTGCGCCGGATCGGAGTCTCGTACCAGGGCGGCGCGCTTTTTGGTTCCTATACCTTGGCCCAAAATGTCCGACTGCCTCTGGAGGAAATCACTGACCTCCCCGAATCCGCTCTGGAGATGATCGCATGGATGAAACTCATGATGGTCGGCCTCGGCGACTTCGGAGATTCCTTGCCGAGCGCGGTGAGCGGCGGAATGCAAAAACGGGCTGCCCTCGCGCGCGCGATGGCTTTGGATCCGGCCGTGGTTTTTCTGGATGAGCCATCTGCAGGATTGGATCCCGTGACTTCGGCAGAACTTGATGCGCTGATTTTGCGCCTTCGGGAACTGCTGAATATGACATTTGTTATCGTCACGCACGAACTCGCCAGTATTTATGCGGTTGCAGACCGCGTCATCATGCTCGACAAATCCACCCAAGGTATTATTGCGGATGGTAAGCCGCAGGAATTGCGGGATCACTCGGAAGATCCCCAAGTCCGACGCTTCTTCCTGCGGCAAGCCGAACCTGAATCTCAATGAAAAGTGACGCACATTTTTTCCGTATCGGATTGTTTGTAATTCTGGGCGCGCTGCTCCTTGCGGCGGCTCTGATAGTGTTTGGAGCCGGGCAGATGTTCAGACCGCGCATCCAAATGGTTACCTACGCGGATGGTACTGTGCAGGGGATTGAAGTCGGTTCGCCGGTGAAATTTCGCGGCGTGACTGTGGGTAAGGTGCAGGCGATCGAGTTCCTGTTCACTGAATTTCCAACACTCCTAGGCGAAGGACAAGAAAACCTCGTCGTCATAGCGATGGAAATCGACAAAGAGGTTTTCCCCGGGATGTTCGATGAACCGGACCTGCGTGAAGTCTTGCAGCGTAGCATAGATCGTGGGTTGCGGGCGAGGATTGAGCCTCAGGGGATCACCGGGCTCAACTACATCGAGGTGAATTACACCGATCCCAAGCGCTTTCCGCCATTTGTACCCACTTGGAAAATGACCCAATATTACATCCCATCGGCTCCGGGGGAACTCACGAGTCTGCTGGATTCCGTCAATAATATCATGCGTGAAATTGAAGAGCTTAATATCAAAGGAATCAGCGATGGGACTGTGGCCTTGTTGCAAAACCTGAATGATACCGTGACGGAGGCGCAGATCGACAAACTCAGTGCCGATGCGCAAAAATTATTCCGCGAGCTATCATCTGTAGTGGAAAAATCAGATATCCCGAGGTTGAGCAAGGACGCGCAGAAGCTCCTCACCGATCTGTCGTCCGCCGTCGATTCGGCAAATATCCCGAAACTCAGCAGCGACTCGCAAAATCTCGTCAAAGAGGTAGGTCGATCCAACGAAGAACTGCGTCAAATTCTCCGAAACATGGAACCCGCACTGCGTTTTAATGGCAATGACATCGCCGCGTCGCTATCGAACTTGAAGGTCATCACCGACAACTTCCGGGTCGTCAGCGGGGAACTCGCAAGGGATCCATCCAGCCTATTTTTCAGCCGGCCTCCCAAGCCGGCCAGCGTATTTGAGAACAAGCCTCCCCGCCGCCAATGATTTCCATTCTCAAACGTTCAAACAAATCGATCCTTGGACTCGTGCTCGCATGGGCCATCGTGATAGCGCTGGGCGGATGTAGCTTCATGGGTGCTCGTGCGCCAAGCCGGACTTTTCTGCTGGATCCGGGTAAACCGTCGGCCGTGCGGACGATTGCCGGTCGGGCGTCGATTAGTTTCGTCGACATTCCTGGCCAGTCGGGCTTAGGCAACTTCCTATATCGCCTCACTGATTCCGATTGGGAAACGGACCCCTACAACCGGTTCTTGAGTTCGCCACAGGAAATGATGACGGGCGTCGTAAGAACGTGGCTTACCGATTCCAGACAGTTCACGGGGGTGCTCCTAATCGGCGAAGGGGGTGCTGCCGATCTTCGTGTCGATGTAGAAGTTTCGGAACTCTATATCGATTTCCGGAATCCTGCCGCTCCTGAAGCAGTGATATCCATGGAGGTGGCTCTGCACCGGATCGCAAACTCTGGTGTCGGAGCCCGGCTAATGAATCAGACGTTCTCGGCGCGAGTCCCGGTTGCGGATCGAACCCCGGAGGCATTTGTGCAGGCCTGGGAGTATGCACTCCGGCAAAATCTGGTATCACTTTCCTCTTCGCTCAGGTCCGTGGGTCGGTAGCATCTGCTCCGGCTTCCCGTAGGGACTATTTGTTACCCTGCGCGATAACTGTCTTGCGCCGATGGTGCCAACCCTGAGCTTTCGACACAACTTTTTTGGTATAATAGTGAAGGACGATTAACGCAAAGGGAGGAGGAAATAATAGGGCGGTTTGAGAACTCGCTGCCCGACTCGTTTGTGAGAGGACAACGAGCGCGCCGGGCATGAGCGGGATGTTGCGCTGGTTGCCGCCGAGGTGACTTCCGGCGAGGCGACCCCTTTTTTCTTTCTACCATGAAGAGCATGAAGCATGAAGGACATGAAGGGGAAGATGGCTGAGGAAGATTTTTTCTGAATCTTCATGCGCTTCATGTCCTTCATGGTTTTAATTCTTTTCTCCTCGGTGCAGGGTGTCCGCGTGCGCGCGGATAGCCGAAGAATACGCGCCCCGTCACGGCCAGTAGGCGGCAACTAACGAAAACTCGTGGCGAGGCATATTCTCTGCCAATGCAAACCGGCGACTATTTCGGCGCAGATGAGATGCGGTTGAATCATTATAAAATGCAGGATAAGGGTTGATCTGTAGAAAGTTCAGGGTGCCAACCACAGGAATATCGAGCGATGATGACATCAGCCCCGGCAGGGGCGACGGATCTAAACACATATCGAATATCAAACTCCACTCCGTGTTGCTGGAGGAGTTCCAGATATTCCTCGCGAAACGTGCGCGTACGACGGTGCTCCTCCTGGTTCGCCAACGTAACGCCAGAGAGTAACCCTCTGCGACTGACTCACAATGAATGCTCTGTAACCTTCCACCAAGGTGCACACAATACCACCCATGAAAGCATGCAAATCGCCATGCCACGCAGAAGCAATGACCGGCGCATGATCCTTGGTTCCAAAAACCCGATGGTAATGCAGTCAGAGATGGGTCGATGGCAGGGTTGGGATTTTCCTCCGCCCCTGCCGGGGCGGATCACTGGCCGTATCGAATTCCGGTGGTTTGCATCACCGGCAAATTTCCTAATGGACCCTCCGGGTCTTAACTCAACATGCTCACCTACCGAAAACAGCGAAGAACCCTCTATTTGGCGCAATGCCGTTGGCGCAGAAGCCCTAGCATTTGCTTGTCATCGCATCTAAGACGAAACAAGCTGCGGGAGTGGGTAATCCAAGGAATCAGAACAAACAAAAGCGCCAACCGCAGCCCGCCTCCGGTCCGCGTTCGGGCGGCAGCAATCGTAAGCAGCAACCACCGCCCCGTTCCCCCTCGCCCACCACTGCACCACGGGCCGAAAACCCAAAACACCCGTCACTCAAAGCGCAAATCCTGATTGCAATCGCCGACCAGCCGCTGGACCAGGTCGAGATTTCCAAGAGGGTGGGTTTACCACCTGCCGCGCGGAAAAAACTCCGTGACACCCTCGACCAGATGGAAACAGCCGGGGACATAGCCCGGATTCGCAAAGACCGGTATGTCATTCCCAAAGAGGCGGATCTTTTTACGGGGGCGATTCAGTTCCACGCCAGCGGTGCAGCGCATGTTCTGGCAGAGCAACCGGGCGAGACCGACCTTTACATCAGCGCGGAAAACACATGGACCGCGATGCACGGGGATCGGGTGGTCGCGCGGCTATCCACGGACAATCGACCGGCTCAAGGAGGGGGGCCCCGAGGCGGATCGGCACGCCGGGAAGGGCGGGTCATACGGATTCTCAAGCGCGAAAACGAGACCGTGGTCGGAACGCTCCAGAAATCAAAAAACTTTTTTTATGTTGTCGCCGATGACCCCCGGTTTGTTCACAACCTCTACGTTCCGGAGCCTCCCATCGCCATGGGCGCGAAGGTCGGAGACAAGGTGGTGGCGAAAATGGAAGATTGGCCCAGCCGACACGTCAATCCAGAAGGCAAAGTCATCGAAGTCCTCGGCCGCACCGGCGATCCCGGAGTCGATATTTTGTCGATCATTCGCAAATACCGCCTGCCGGAAAAATTCCCCGATGAAGTATTGCGGGATGCAGAGACCGTTAGCCCGGTGGTTCATCCAGAGGACCTGAAAAAGCGCGAGGACCTTCGCGAGCGCTTTATTTTAACCATCGACCCGGATGACGCCAAAGATTTTGATGATGCCATCGAGGTGCAGCGAACGGGTAGCGGTTGGACGGTCGCGATCCACATCGCTGATGTTTCGCACTACGTCCGACCGAAGACCGCGCTGGATCGCGAAGCGGTGGCACGAGGGAATAGCGTGTATCTGGCCGATCGGGTGATCCCGATGTTGCCGGAAGCCCTCAGCAACGGTATTTGTAGCCTCAAACCCGGCGTTGAGCGCTTGGTATTCTCAGTTTTTGCCGAGGTTGGAAAGACCGGTAAGATCGGGAACGTCCGGTTCGGGAAGTCGGTGATCCGGAGCGCAGCCCGACTGACCTACAAAGAAGCATTTGCCCTGCTCCAGAAGCCGCCGACCGATGAAGTCAGCCGCCGCGTGCACACCGCATGGGAAGCGTCCTCCGTGTTGCGCAAGAAGCGGTTTGCCAACGGCTCACTCGATCTGGATTTTCCCGAAGTCAAGGTGTGGCTTGACGAGGCGGGACACCCGATCCGACTGGAGCGGGTCGAGAATGACATCTCCCACCAGCTTATTGAGGAGCTGATGTTGCTGGCCAATGAATGTGTTGCCCGCGAACTCAAACTGGCGCAACAACCGACCGTTTACCGAATTCACGACAAGCCAGACCCGGAGAAGCTGGCTGAATACCGTGAGGTCGCGATGAGTTTCGGACTGAAAGTCGGGGACCTGACCCGCCGCGAAGACCTCAACCAGTTGCTTACCTCAGTCAAAGGCCGACCATTTGAAGGCGCGGTCAAAATTGGTTTGCTTAAAAGCCTCAAACGCGCCAGCTATGCGACCGCCCCGGTCGGACATTTTGGACTTAACAAAGTGGATTACGCGCATTTCACGAGCCCCATCCGGCGGTATGCCGATCTCATTGTCCATCGATCCCTGGAAAAATACCTCGGTCTGACACAAGCTGGTCCGAGCACTGCAGGACTCACCGCGACGGCAGAGCACATCTCTACCACCGAGCGCGTGGCGGCCGATGCCGAACGCGAATCCACGAAACTCAAGAAGCTCGAATTCTTTCAGCGTCAGGTGGAAATGCGCGACAGCAAAGCCTTCGAAGCACAGATCCTGGAGGTCCGGAACTACGGACTGCTCGTCGAACTACCCGAGTTTTTGCTCTCGGGCTTAGTCCACGTTTCCACCTTGGACGATGACTTTTATTGGCACGATGCCGCGCGGTCGCGGTTCATCGGGAGGAAAACAAAACGGGTATTCGAGGCCGGGCAGAAAATTGAAGTCATCGTCGCCCGTGTCGATATGTTCAAGCAGCAGGTCGACTTCAAGGCAGTTTGATCTTGTGTCATAAGAAATTTACGCGAAGTTCCTAACTCACCTTTGTCGTATATATAGCCCAGCCAGCGATGGATAATATCATCATCTCTCGTGACTTGCAGATTGAGCGCAAGCACTTCTTTATCGAATTCCGTGAAAATGAACGTGGCCAGTTTGTCCGCATCACGGAGGAAGCTCATGGTCGCCGCAACTCGATCATCATCCCGAGCACCGGGCTGACCGAATTTGCAGAAAAATTTGAGGATGTCATGGTTGCCGTGCGCGATGCGCAATCGGCGTAATCCAGGGGCGACCATTTTTGATTTCCGCTTCGGCAGGTCAGATCCGTCAACTCCCGCTCGATTTTTCCTCGCGACCTCTGCATAATCCTCGGTTCTGAAATGGAAGAAGCGTGGGTGAATGGGATGAACGACGGGATGCTCTGGATCCAGGAGGCTGGCTGGATGGGCTGGCTTTGGTTCATCGTGCTTTACACGCTGACGTGCGTTTTTTTCCTGCCCGGGTCTATTCTTACCGTTGGAGCCGGAGCTGCCTATGGATTTTGGGGCGGGACGTTGCTGGTATCTATCAGCTCTGTTGCCGGCGCCGCAGTGAACTTCCTCACAAGCCGATACCTTATACGCGGCTGGCTCACGCGGAAATTTGCACAGAACCGGAAATTTCACGCTCTTGATCACGCTGTCGCAAAAGATGGATGGAGCATCATCTTGCTGAGTCGGATCTCCCCGGTCTTGCCGCACAGCGTTGTGAGTTACGCGTGCGGGCTGACTAAGATTTCTTTCTTAAAATTCTCGCTGGCATCCTGGCTCGGTTTCATACCCATCAGCGCGGCGTACGCCTATGCCGGTTCGCTCGTCGGAAAGGTGGCCCGCGCAAAGGCTGGCATCCCTCACGGTACGGAATCATGGATATTTTATGGCCTCGGGCTGGTGATTACCATCATTGTCACAATACTATCTACCCAACTCGCCTCACGCGCGATGAAACAAAGGCTGCATCCGGATGGTCCGGCCGGGTCCGGCGTGCCAACGTCCGAAACTTAATCGAAAACATTTTCCATCATGTCAGAAGCCTCATCACCCGACGCCATTATCAGCGCGTCCGGACTCAACGTAAAATACGGCACCCAGACGATTCTCAATGATGCGTCGTTCACGATCCGCCAAGGCGAGCGCGTCGGATTGGTTGGACGCAATGGTACCGGAAAATCGACCTTTTTAAATATTGCGGCAGGTATTTCGGAGGCGGACAGCGGGACGCTTGCCCGCCGCAGGGACCTCGTCACGGGATTCATGCCGCAGCAGTTTGAACTCAACGATAGCCGCACGGTGCATGAGAACATCCTGGACGGCGCTTCACGGATTACCAATCTTCTGGAGCAATACGAAAACACACCACCCGAGAGTGAGCTCTCGGCTCAACTCCTCGACCAGATCAACGTGCTCGACGGCTGGGACATTGAGCGGCAAATCGAAAGCCTCGCCTCGCACCTCCACGCGCCCGACCTGGAACGCAACGTCACCGGGCTTTCCGGCGGTGAGAAGCGCCGCGTCGCCCTCTGCCGCGCGCTCATTTCCCGGCCGGACTTTCTGATTTTGGACGAGCCCACGAATCACCTCGACGCCGAATCCATTGAGTGGCTGGAGATGTATCTGTCGCGCATGAATGGAACTGCGCTGTTCGTGACGCATGATCGATATTTTCTCGACCGCGTGGTGACCCGCATCGCGGAACTCTCGAATGGCACGTTTTATTTCTACAACGGAAACTACACGGACTATCTGCTGGAGCGCGCCGAACGCCAATCTGTTGAGGAGATGCAGGAGAAAAAGCGCAAGCAATTCCTTCTTCGCGAGCTTGCCTGGGTGCGCAAAGCCCCACGCGCCCGTCGTACCAAATCCGTGGACCGCGTGGAGCGGTATTTCGAAGAAGCAGCGAAGGGACCCCCCGAGCCAGAAATCGACGTCGATCTTATTATTCCCGCGCCGCCGAAATTGTCGAACCGGGTGCTCGACCTTCGCAGCATTCGCATTGAGATCCCGGGCCGCGTCTTGGTTAAGGACCTTGATGTAACCCTCGAAGCCGGCACCCGCCTGGGTATTGTCGGCCGCAACGGCGCTGGAAAATCCTCTCTCTTGCGCGTGATGCTTGGCGAAGTCGCCCCCGCCGCAGGCGAAGTCATCCCCGGTTCGCGCACCGAGATCAACTACGTCGATCAAAACCGCCTGCTGCTCGACGACACAAAAACTATCGCCGAGGAGGTCGGTGGCGGCAGCGACGCAGTCCAACTCGGTGACGCGTCGATCACGCTGCGCTCGTATCTCAAGCGCTACCTTTTCACGGATGAGCGCATCAACGCGCGGATTTCCACGCTTAGCGGGGGTGAGCGTTCCCGCGTGCTGCTAGCAAAAATTCTCAAGCGCGGAGGTAACCTCCTTATCCTCGACGAACCAACCAATGACCTCGATCTCGGCACGTTGCGACTACTGGAGGAAGCACTCACGGGCTTCAAAGGAAGCCTGGTCATTGTCAGCCACGACCGGTATTTCCTCAACCGCATCTGCAATTCCATCCTCGCATTCGAGCCGGGCGGCACGCTCAGGCAATACGTCGGAAATTACGATGATTACCTGCTCCGCCGCATAGCTCCCGCCCCGGAGGAAAATGAATCAGCCGCTACACCAGCCATCGCACCCGCACCGACGCCCCTGCCAACCACTCGCAAACGCAAGCTCTCGTACAAAGAATCCCGGGAGCTTGAGACAATCGAAGCAGAGATTGCAAAAGCAGAAGCAGATGTTGCCAAAATCGAAACCGACCTCGCCGACCCCGGATTTTTTTCTAGTCAGCAGGCAAAATGGCACGAATCCGAATCCCGCATCACCAGCGCCCGCGCCCAAGTCACCAGGCTCTACGCTCGATGGGAGGAGCTTTCCGCCATTGCGGCCGGGTAGTCCCGTGCCGCAGCGGATGCCTTGCAACCGCGAGGCAGGCAACTGCGGCCCCGGGGATTGCGTGTTTTGCCGATTTTCCCGCTTTCCAGTTGCGAGCGAAGCAGCCATAAAGAATTCACCTTTCCGTGGCCAACAAAAATCGTTCCTCCAAATCGCCCAAAAAACGTGCTGCGACCAAAGTGGTTTCAGGCCAGACCGACCCGCTCCCGGCATCCCCCCTGCCGAAAGATTCTCCCTGCAAAAAACGCCTCGATAAATCAACCCGACCGGTCGCCGCTTCCGCACACAAATCCTCCCGCCCCGCACTCTTTTCCTGGCTGGGTTTCATTCTGGTCTTGCTGGCGTGCTGCGCATGGGTTCTTACCCACGCATATTTTGTGGACACCGTCACCGTGCGGCTTTGCGAGAACATGGACGCAGGCATCCCGGCAGAAAAGCGGATGCCCGTGTTTCTCTCAGAGATAGCATTCGATGGCTACATGTGGAACCGTCATGCTGAGCACCTCGGCGAGGGCGGTCACTGGCGCCTCGGCCATACCGACGTCGATAACTCCCCCGATGGTCGCGAGGTGCATTGGAACTCGGGCTTCGCGCTATACCTCCGCGGACTCGGAGAAATTTACCGTGCGATCACTGGCGACACCCTTCGCAACAGCATCTTCCGTATGTCGATCTGGGCGAACACCATCCTGCTCCTCCTCGCAATCGGGATTTTCGCGACGCTCTCGGCCCGGCGTTTTGGTCCGCTCTGCGGCACCGTGATCGCCATCGGTATGGTCGCCGTGCCGACATTTTACGAAGGCTTCATGCCGGCTTACCCCGACCACCACGGACTCATTGCTTTCACGCTTCTAGGCATGCTCTTCGGCATCGCATGGGCCGGTGTTGGCTGGGTACAGGCCGCCTACGGAGACGACTTCGTCCCGCCCCGCTCCCTTAAGCAAGCCCGCCATGGCATGATCTTTTCGGCGATTTGCGGTGCTGCCGGGCTGTGGATCAGCGCCATCTCAGCGGCTGTCGTGCTCGGCGCTATTGGTGTCGCTGCTCTCCTCTCTCTTCTGCTCGCTCAAAAGCAGGCCGTCCGCTCGGGCTCGACTTTTCACTCAGGCCTTTGGAAACTTTGGGCGCTTTGGGGTGCCTCAGGCAGCGCATTCTTTTTCCTCATCGAATACTTTCCGTATGACATGAGCATGCGGCTCGAAGTCAACCATCCACTCTATGCCCTCGCGTGGCTGGGAGGAGGTTGGGCCATCTCCATCCTTTCAGATTGGCTTCAAGGCTTCAGATTAAAGCTTCAGCCGTTCCCTTGGCCCGCGCTGATTTTCCCACTGCTGCTTTGTTCCCTTCTCCCACTAGCCATTATATTCGGGGGAGATGCCGTTTACTCAGCCAAAGATCCTTTTATACTGAGGCTATATAAAAATATTGCCGAATTGCTTCCGCTGCTGATGCGGATCAAAGCGGGAGGTCTCACCTGGGAGATGGCTTTTGGTTGGTTTCCGCTTCTCCTTGTAGCAGTTGGTGCACTGTTTTTTGTCCGTCGCGTCGGCGGGGGAACAAAAGCCGCGATTTGTTTTTTGGCGATTCCGATTATTTTGATCACTGCGTTGCAGTTTTATCAAGTGCGCTGGGGAATGCTCGCCGGCCCCGTCTACATCGCGCTTGCCGGGATTGTCATTCCGCAAATCTGGCGTCTCGTTCCCGCCCGCTTGATCCCGCGCCTCGTGGTCGCAGGCGTCCTCGTATCGTTCGCTTGTCTCATGATTTTCCCGTCGTTTAAAAACTGTTTCTCAGTCCCCTGGGCGCAGTTCCAAAAAGGGAAATCCGACATCCCGATTTCTATGGGCCAAGGGCTAGCACTGCTTCACCGTCAGATGGCTCGTGCGATCCTTGACAGTGCCGGCGATAAGCCTGTCGTCTTGTTGAGCAGCCCGAACAGCTCGTGTGTTCTCTCGACTCTCGGAGGATTCCGCACCGTGGGCACGCTGTACTGGGAGAATATTCCAGGCCTGAAGAATGCAGCCGCAGCACTCAACGCGCAATCCGACACCGAGGCGCTCGACCTCTTGAAAAAACTGGGCGTCACGCATATCTCGTTGATGACATGGGAGAACTTTATTGGGCCATTCTTCGGAATCCTCTATCCAGAGCCTGTGCCGGGAAAATCCTACGAAGCATCGTTTGGCAAGCGTGCGCTTCTCGACAAGGTCATCCCGCCGTGGGCGCGCCCGCTCGCCTTCCCGCCCAATGATCTCACGAAGAATCTCCAGCAGACAGTAATCATGCTTCAGGTCGCCCCGGACCAGAGCCTCAACGAGGCAAAATTCCACCTCGCCCGCTATGTCCGGCTTGTCGAAGGCAACCCGATTTCCGCCGAGTTCACGCTGAATGAAATCCTGGACTCCTCGCCTGAGAGTTCGCTTGTCCGGGTGGAGTTGGCAGACCTTCTCTTCGCGCAAAAACGCTATCAAGATGCGATCACTCAGATTATTGCAGTGTTCCCGGATGCCACCCCCGCCCAACGCTCCGATCTCGCCCGGACCTTTATTCCGGCACTTTATAGTGCCAAGGAATGGAAACTCCGGGCCGATCTCATCAGGGCCTTGGTGAAGCCGGACGACGCAGACGCCGAAACTTTGGAAAACGCAGCCTGGATTCTCTCAACTGCTCCAGATGAGACCGCCCGCGATGCTGAACTTGCCCTCGCCTGTTGCGACCGGCTCGAGGCCCTGCCACACACCAAACAGCAGCTCCTTCTGGCACGATCCGCCGCACTGGCCGCCGCAGGCGAATTTCAGAAAGCCGCCGCCGCCGCCCGCGAGGCCGCCGCCAGCAATCCCGCCGACAAGAACCTGCAAGATCGTGCCAACGAAATGTCGATAGCTTTCGATGCCGGCAAAATTTGGACTGTGGGCAATTGACATCGCCACCATTAAAAGTTTCCCGATGAGTCAAGTCGGTGCCCGGTGGTGCGGGGATTGACACTCCAACCAAACCAGACCAGACTTAATTTATGAAGTTGATCAATGTTCGAGAGGCTAAGACCCATCTCTCGCGCCTGATTGATGCAGCTGCGGCCGGTGAGTGCATTCTTCTAGCAAAGCATGGTAAGCCGTTGGCAAAGCTATCCCCGTATTGTCCGGAACGCGAAACGCGCGTGTTGGGCGGCATGGAGGAGGTCATCCGCATTCCTCCGAATTTTGATGATGAGGATCCGCGGATTCAGTCACTTTTCGCGTGAACCACCTCCTGAACACGCCCATTTTTCTTTGGATGCTTGCGGCACCGGATCTTCTCAGCGCCAAGGCGCGGGCTGTGATTCAAAATCCAGACCGCTCCATTTATGTGAGTGCGGTCACAGCGGTAGAGATTGCGGTCAAAACTGGTATTGGAAAGCTGGAGGCGTCCGGCAACCTGTGCGAGGAAATCCAGAGCCGGGGACTCCGCGAACTGCCTTTGCGTTACTGCCACGGGGAGAGGCTGCAGGCGCTTTCTCCTTACCATGCAGACCCCTTTGACCGGATGCTCATCGCGCAGGCGGTTGAAGAAAATCTCACAATCATCACGCACGATAAAAAGTTCGAGCCGTATCCGGTCAGCATTCTCTGGACGTGAATTCCTGATTTTATGAGCTCGCCAACATCGATCGTTTTCCCGATGAGTAAAGTTGCGCCACACCCTTCCGAAGAATCCGAACATGTCGTTGAATTTCTTTCATCTGAAGATCCAGTGGGGTTTGCGGATCTCTTTGGCGCTCAAAAGCGCTGCCAATCTGCCGTCGAGCAGCTCAAATTCGCGCTCAAGGATGGAACGCCAACCCAGCGATCCAGTCTCGCTAGCAAATTTATTCCTTCATTAGAGGCCGCACGCGAATGGACTCTCCGCTCCGACTTGATCAAAGCTCTCGGTTCACCCGCAGATGCAGAGACTCTCGAAAACGCTATATGGATTCTTTCTACCTCCCCGGATGCCTCCGCGAGTGACGCTGCGCTCGCGCCGGCTTGTTGCGAGCGGCTGGCCGCTCCTCCCCACAAAAAGCCCAATCTGCTTCTCGCCCGAGCCGCCGCATTCGCCGCATCCAGTGCCTTCCAAAAATCCGCTGCCTCTAAGCGTGAGGCCGCACTTGATCCCTCCGACCAAAGCCTGCAAGAACGTGGCGCAGCGATGGCAGAAGCGTTTGAGGACGGTGAACTGCTCCTGCAAGGTTTATAGCATCGTGAGCTCTCCCATCGCCAATCGAAAGCCCACGTTTTTTCAAAAGGAACTGGTTGGGCTTCACCAGCGGACCGCGCACTCGAACCGGATCGCTCGGCTTTCAGAGTGTCTCGGTCTAACAATCTCGAGCTTGCTTGACGATTCGCAACACTGCGTTCGAGCCCTCGACGTCGGCTGTGGCGACATGACCATCGCAGAGAACATCGCAACCGCACGCCCTAATATCCAGTGGAGTTGCACCGACATCCACCCGTTGCCGCCTCAACTTGGTGATTCAGTGAAATGGAAAAAGTATCGTCCATTCGACGGTCGCAACCTGCCGTTCGCGACGGCTTCGTTTGATGTGGTGATGCTCTCCGACGTTCTCCACCATTGCATGCCACAAGCTGAGGATCTTCTGCGCGAGGCCAATCGCGTCGGCAAGTATGTCATCGTCAAAGACCACTACGAGTGCGGGTTTTTCTCCCGCCAAATTCTTCGAGTCATGGACTTCATCGGAAACTATGGATACGGAGTGGAAGTCCCATCCCACTACTTCACGCCCGAAACATTTGCAGCAATCTGCAAACGCGCAGGACTTCGCACCAAAATTCATCAGGCTGGCATTGATCTCTATGCCGATTTCCCCGTCCTTAAGTTTCTGCTGAACAAAAACTGGCAGTTTATCGCCGTCCTTGAAAAATGATGACCGCGCCACCTATTGAAGTGACGATCGTCATGCCGTGCCTCAACGAGGCAGAAACGTTGGCCGCCTGCATCAAGGCCGCGCAGGCGGGACTCGATGCGGCGGGAGTTCATGGCGAAATTCTCATAGCCGACAATGGAAGCACCGATGGCTCGCCGGACATCGCAATCGTCCACGGTGCCCGTGTCGTCAGCGTTTGCGAAAAAGGTTATGGTAACGCCCTGAGAGCGGGAATGAGTGCTGCCGCTGGCCGATTTGTCATCATGGGCGACGCGGATCTGAGCTACGATTTTTCCCGCATCGCGCCGTTCGTAGAAAAACTTCGCTCGGGAGCCGATCTCGTCATGGGATGCCGAATGCCAGTAGGCGGCGGGACGATTGCCCCCGGAGCAATGCCCTGGAAACATCGCTGGATCGGAAACCCCGTGCTCACCACCATCGGACGTGTGCTCTTCAAGTGCCCGAGTCACGATTTCCATTGTGGCCTCCGCGCTCTCACAAAAGAGGCCTTTGAAAAGATGGATCTGAGAACGAGCGGCATGGAATTTGCCTCCGAGATGGTCATCAAAGCCTCCCTCCGCGGCATGAAAATCGAAGAAGTGCCCATCACCCTGCACAAAGATGGACGCTCCCGTCCCCCACATTTGCGCAGTTGGCGCGACGGTTGGCGGCATCTCCGCTTTATGCTCCTTTTCTCCCCTCGCTGGCTGCTTCTTTATCCGGGCATTCTCGCCACACTCATCGGAGGCGTCTTTTTTCTCCGACTGCTCGCCGGTCCGATTCGGGTGGGAGATATCAACTTCGACCTCAACTCAATGGAGATCGCAGGACTCCTCCTGCTCTTCGGTTATCAAATGATCCTCTTCGCCTGCTTCGCCCGCATCTTTGCTCTCACGCGAGGGTTTCTACCCCCCAAGCATTCGCTCTCCCGTGCATTCGACTTTTTCACGCTCGAAAAAGGTCTGCTCGGCGGCGGAGTTGTCACAATTGTGGGCCTGGTCATTATCGGCTACGCCCTCCTCGGCTGGGCCGCCACTGGATTCGGCAACCTCGACCCGCTCGATACGACCCGCACCGTCATTGCCGGACGCACGCTCGCCTCCATCGGCCTTCAAACCATCCTCTTCAGCCTGATCTTCAGCTACCTCGGGGTCGATGACCGATCCTCGTCCCGATCCTGATTT
>Ga0209491_10001910_pt1 | contig 38915 bp, 36 predicted proteins | sample BON02_FD_187213 | JGI IMG/M metagenome (GOLD analysis project Ga0209491, IMG submission 187213) | Freshwater microbial communities from Lake Bonney liftoff mats and glacier meltwater in Antarctica - BON-02 (SPAdes) (version 2) | ecosystem: Environmental > Aquatic > Freshwater > Ice > Glacier... | reverse complement strand
GAGAAAATTTTTACGGCTTGCCTTAATTTTATTTTGCTTCAATACTTATAGTCAAACTCCTGGAAATGAAAATATTAAAACCGTCACGATTACTGGCAAAGTTTTAGAGGAATTCTCAAATATCCCCCTAGAATATGCCACTTTAGTCCTCCAAAGTATAGAAAATCCTTCCGTTTTAAATGGTGGAATTACCGACGCTAAAGGTAATTTTAGCGTTGATATTCCGGCGGGGAAATACAATGCAACCATAGAATACATCGGTTATAAAAACTACATGGTTAAGCAAAAGGAGTTTAAACAATCTGTTGATTTGGGTACCATTTACCTAAGCGAGGATGCGGCTCAGTTAGAGGGCGTAGAGGTGGTAGCAGAAAAAACCACTGTTGAGGTTCGCTTGGATAAAAAAATCTATAATGTCGGGAAAGACCTTACCAATAGCGGCGCCACAATAAGCGATGCTTTAGCTAATATACCATCAGTAACTGTCGATGTCGATGGAGCTATTGCGCTCCGAGGTAACGGCAATGTGCGGATTCTTATCAACGGCAGACCTTCTGCTTTGGCTGGTTTTGGTTCTACAGACGCCCTGCGTCAATTACCAGCAGACGCTATTGAAAAGGTAGAGGTAATTACGAGTCCATCTGCACGCTATGACGCAGAAGGTACTGCGGGAATTTTAAATATCGTCTTAAAAAAAGAGCAAACTCGTGGCTTCAACGGAACTATTAATACCACCGTGGGTTATCCTAATGCGTCTTCCTTTACTTCTAATCTCAATTGGAGAAAAGACAAGTTCAATATTTTTAATACTATTGGTTATTCGTATCGTGAACCGCCAGGAAATGGTTTTTTTGACAACACTTATACCAGTGGCGCTTTCAGCAGAATACTAGAGGATCGCGATATATCGCGAATAAATAGTGGTTTTAATCTAAATTTAGGGATCGAATACTTTTTGTCCGAAACCTCTTCTTTAACCGCCAGTGCATTCGGAAGAACAAACAATGGAGAAGATGTAACTGAGAACAATACCATCCGATTTCTAAATACTGATATAGATAGTAAAACCTTGCGTATGGAAGATGAACAGGAAGATGAAAAGAGTGCTCAGTTCTCGCTGAACTACAATAATTACTTTAATACAGAAGGGCATCAACTTACAGCAGATTTGCAATACTCCTATAGTAAAGGGGAAATGCCAATATCAATTTTTGAAAATAACACTTTTCCAAATACAGAGATTGTGGCTAGTGAAAATATACTGCAAATAGACTTACAAAACGAATTTTTGGTGCAGATAGATTATGTGTTGCCTATGGGCGACGCGCAATTTGAAGCAGGATACAGAGGAAATTGGGAAGAAACAGATACGGATTTCAGTTTAGAAGAACTAGATCTTGGATCAGGAATTTTCGTTCCAAATTTAGGACTCACCAACCGCTTTCTTTTTAATCAGAATGTTAATGCGCTCTACACGCAGTATGGAAATAAATTTGGTGAGTTTTCATTTTTATTGGGATTGAGATTAGAGAATACACAATTGAAGGGCCTTGTTAGCGGAGTAGATTTGGCCACTTTACAGGAGGCAATTGGGGAAGGTATTGATCTTGATTTTAACAAGAATTATTTAGGACTCTTCCCAACAATTAACTTTATTTATGAGCTAGCCGAAAACGAGAATATTACGCTTGGTTACAATCGCCGTATCAATCGACCACGGGGCTATTTTATAAATCCATTTCCTTCAAGATCTAGTAGAACCAACATATTCCAAGGAAATCCAGATTTGGATCCTGCATTTGCCAATGCTTTCGATTTAGGATACTTAAAACGATGGGATGAATTAACGCTAACCTCTTCCGTTTATTTTCAAAAGGAAACAAACTCCTTTGAAAGAATTCAAGAAGAAACAGGGCAAGTAACTACTGATGGTATTGTGATTATCCGCTCTATCCCTATAAATCTTTCCACAAACGAACGTATAGGTGCGGAATTAGGTTTGTTATACAATCCAGAAAAATGGTTACGTTTAAATGGTAGTTTTAATTTCTTTCAGTTCAATTCAGACGGCGTTTTTAATGGCACTAATTTCGGCGCAAAAAATACCAGTTGGTTTTCTAGGTTTAGTTCAAAAGTGACTTTGCCAGGAAAAATAGATTGGCAAACGAATGCGTCTTACAGAGGTCCCACAGAAAATGCACAGACCAGAAATAAAGGAATATTTTCTCTTGACCTCGCTTTTAGTAAAGATATTTTAAACGATAATGGAACGCTTGCTTTGAGTGCCAGTGATTTATTGAATTCCAGAAAAAGAATATCCCTTACACAAACTCCGTTCTTTACTTCTGAAAGCGAATTTCAATGGCGTGAACGCCAAATTACCCTTTCTTTTATTTATAGAATTAACCAAAATAAAAAAGCAGATAGAGGCGGTAGAGATCAGGAATTTGATGATGGAGGTTTCGGTTCTTAAGTATAAGGGTAATCAATCTGGCACTTAGAGGTAAGTGTTTGATAATTACTAAGTTTAAAATGGGAAAAATGTAACTAAAAAACATGGCCTAAATCTAAAAAAAACCTACTCATAAGATTATTTTTTCTCCACATCTACCCTAATTCTGCTAGATCACCAAACTATCTGCAGGACAGGTGTTTTTTAAATAAGTCATTTGGCTTTCGGCCCAATTCATGATTAAATTTCTTTGTTTATCTGTTAAATTTGCTTCGGGATGAAGGCCTAGATAGGTGTAATCATCTAAGGGCATTTCTTTTTTCTTTACCATATCTGTAGTTTCTTCTGATTTATGGTTTTGGGCGGTAAGGGATTTTTTGATAAATTCAGAAAAATTAATTTTTTTTTCATCTATTACATGATCGTTAAGCCACTAAGCAACTGCTTGTACATTGGCTTGCCAAGGATAGACTGTTTTATTAGAATGGTAGTCATTACAAGCTACTTTTAAAATATTGTTTACCTCTTTAGGAATTTTATACTTGGTAGCCATATTGTAGGTTAGATCATTTGAATAGTTTTGATTAGGAAGGATGAATTGGATCAGGATAAAAACAATACCTAAGCCAATTAAGACTTTTTTTAGCGTGATATTTTTTAAATATGATTAAAACTATAAGGCTTAGGGGACTACTTTGAGTCCTTAATTTTTTCTACCTTCTGCCAAGATGTATTACTTCCGTTTCGTAAAAGTTTGTAAGCGATGAGGCGTATTAAATGAAAGATTTATTTAATCTAACATTTTTTGTTTTTTCATTACTTTTAAAATAAAATATAAAATACCAGTTGTTATGGCGGCATAGAACCAACCGCTAAGTTCAAAGTAAGTAATGCCATTTTTTAAAGCATCTCCAGCCCATTTAAATAACCAGAATAAAGCAAAAATAGCTACAAGTCCGTTTTTTTCTTTTTTGATTATTTTTTTAAGATTAAATGAATATCTAGGTTTTTTGTAAAGCTTAAAATTAGGAATAAATGCAGGTGTTATTTTTGACCAATCTGTATATTCGTTTCCGAATTTACCAATTAAAAATTGCTCTTCTGCATACATAATTCGTTCGTAATATATAACGTATAGGAGGACGAAGGCTATAGTAAACCAAAAGTTTTCTGTGAGCATTGCAATTCCTAACCACATAAAAAAATTGCCAACATATAAAGGATGTCTTACAATGGAATATAGTCCTGTTGTATTAAGTTCATCTGCCACTTGACCTGCTTTTGTGTTTCTTCCAGAAGTATTAGGTGGCGTGTGTCCGACTATATGAATACGAATAAATAGCCCTATGAAACAGATGCCGAGGCAAAGAAATTCAAAATATTCATCATTAAATTTTTCAGAAATTTCAATTTCATTATATTTTCCCAAAAGGTAAACGGATAATCCTGTGAGAAGAAAAATAAGTGGTAAGTAACTTCTGTTTCTAAACAGGAAGTTTCCTTGTGTTTGCATTTCTGATTGCAGTGACATAGTTTTATGGGTTGATGTTTTAAAATTCTTAGTTTAATAAAATAATAATGAGCAACGGAAAGCCTATTTTAAGTGTTGAAAAAAAGTTTCAAGAAAATATTATTAATTATGTAACAAATGTAAATGCGAAATCTAAAGGAATGTTAAAGTTGTACGTCTTTTAAGAAGGTTTTGCTTTGTTTACAAGGTGCAATTAAAATCGATACTTCATCCCCAAACGTATCACTTGTGTTTCGTAAAAGTTTTCATAGGTTGCGGTAAAACCTTCTCCGACAACGCGTTGTCGAATTCCGAAAGTATTGAAAATATCAGTAGCTGCTAAAGTAAGCTCCCCTTTATTATTCCAAATAGTTTTTTTAAGTCCAAAATCCACTGAAGTACGGTTCAATTCTTCGCCTTGCGGAATGTTCTTTTTTGAAAAAAACACCCCTGTTATTTGTGCGGAAAGCCTCCATGGTAATTTAAACTCACTCGTGAGTTTGGTATCCCAAGCAGGGTCTGATGATTGTTCGATAAAAAATGGACGTACAAACGGAAAAAGTAATGTGCCTTGATACGCATCAATAGTGTTGATAAAGCCATTAAAGCTAGCCGATATTTTAAAAGTGTTGGTAATATCTTGACTAAACAATAGTTCTAAACCTGTATTGGTAGCACTCCCCGTATTTTGATAAATTCGGTTGACAATATCATAATCGGGATTAGAATTATCGACACTAAAAATCCGCATGTATTGGTCTTGAATCATTCGATGATACATCGCCGAAAATAAAGAGCCATCGCGCCATGAATATTTATGGGCAATTTCAAAGGCATCAGTAAATTGAGGTCTTAAATAGGGATTGCCAACTTTCAATAATTCTGGATCATCAAATTTTGGAAAAATGCGCAGTTCGGGTTCACCCGGTCGGTCTATTCTTCGATTGTAAAATGTCGATATTTTGTTGTTATCATTCAATTTATAAGTAAACCGAACGCTGGGAAAAAGCTCAAAATAATTGTATTTGTCATTATTTGGATAATAAACATTAGCGGGGTCTAAATCATAAAAAACATCGGTTTGTTCAGCTCTAAGTCCTGCTTCAATATCATATTTTTCTTTTTCTAGAAGATAATTGGCATAGCCGGCATATAGGTTTTCGCCCCAGTCAGAGAAAGTGCCTAGATCGGTATAGAGAATAGTTTGGTTGCCCGGTGTAATAGTAAAATCTATAGGCAGCCTTCTAATGCGCAATTTTGCCCCTAGTTCCACACGACCCGATTTTAAAGGACGTACATAATCTGTTGTAATACTAGTTGTATTTTCCAGGGCTCTAATATTCGTTTTATCTCTGCCAATCCTTACCGCCGAACTATCGTTTAAAAAATAGGTTTCGTCTTCTAAACCTTGGGTATATTGCGCATTGGCACTAAAAGTATGCCCTGCTTGCTCAAATTTATGACGGTAACTTGCCGCACCATTTAAATAACGTGTAACTTCTTCTTCTTGCCAATTATAAAATCTATTTCGAGTCTTGGTATTTAAATCGATAAACGCTACTTGAGCGGTGTCAATGTGTTTTTCACGGTCATAAAGTCCGGAAAAGGTAAAGCTATTGTTTTCGTCTAAATCGTAATCAACACCACCGTTGATAATGGTTCTAAATTGCCTTCTATTTTCTGGGACTTGCGAAATAATATTCCGACCGTCATCATAATTACGGGTGGTAAATTCGTTATTGGGTAGTGCTTCTTGAACAATAAATTCTGACTGTAGAAAGTAGTTTATCTTATCTTTTTTATAATTTAAGTTGATACTCGGAATTAATTTAGGATTTACAGAAAAAGAACCAAGGTCTGTTTGGGTATCGGGTTTGCGCTTTCCGAAAGCTCCTAAGCCAAAAGACCACCCAATATTACCATTCAAGCCAGTTTGCTTTTCTTTTTTATAAATGATGTTCACAATACCTGCAAAACCATTGGCATCATATTTCGCTGATGGGTTATTGATGATTTCTATTTTTTCGATGTTTGATGCTGGAATATTTCCCAATCCCTTTTGATTACCAAAACCAGTAAGGCTGCTTTGTTTACCATCAATTAAAACCACTACTTTATCGCTTCCACGAAGCACCACCTTGCCTTCTTGATCAAAAGCGACTCCTGGCATGGTTTTCATCGCATCTAAAACAGAACCTCCCGCCTGGGCAATATTGTCTGCCATACTAAACGATTTTTTGTTTAAATCGGAATTGGTTGTGGCTATTTTTGCAGTTACTTCAACTTCTTGTAAAGCTTCTGCTGATTGGATTAGTTCTATTTTACCTAAATCAAAAATAGTATTGAGTCCACCTGCTAAAAGTGTTTGCTGTGCACTTGAATATCCAATAAATGAAAAATAAATTTTATATTTCCCTAAAGGAATTTCTTGAAGTTGAAAGCGACCGTCTATATCGGTAATTGCGCCTGTAAGCAAAACATTGTCGACAAAAGAATGTACTACTACATTAGCAAAAGGCAAGGTTGCTTTGGTTTCAGTATCAAATAACTGACCGCTAATCGCAACTGTTTTTTGTGCAAATACAAAGCTAAAATTTAAAAATATAAGGAGGGCGATGATGCTTTTTTTCATTATAAATTAGTTCTTAAAATTTAATTGAAAGTGCCAGACCATAACTATTTTCACTATAAAAAGGAGCGATAATACCATCTGTATTATCATTTTTTCTAAATATTTTTTCTTTGAGAATAGGATGAAGCCAATAGGCGATTTTAGTACTTAAAATCCCAATACCAGCTCCTGCGGCAACATCAGAAAGCCAATGTCTATCATTGTACATTCTAAAAAATCCTGTGCCAGTTGCAACCGCATATCCTGAAATTCCATACCAGATAGATACTTCTTTATATTCTTGATACAAAAATTCTGCACCCATAAAAGCGGTTGCCGTATGCCCTGATGGGAATGAATTTCTAGAAGAACCATCTGGGCGTTCAACCCTAGTAATTTTTTTTAAACCATTTACTGAAGCCCCCATAATAATGTAGGCTGAACCTAAAATTATGGTACGGTCTTTAAAATTATTTTTACCTTTTATCCCTAGCGCATTCAAGGCATACACTGATACAAAAGGAGCATATTGCGATACATTATCAATCGTAAATTTATCGTCGATATTTTCGGTTAATTCTTCTCTAATTTCCGTATTAAAGAGCTTTAGACCATCACTTTCAATACCAATTAAGCCATAGCCAATTAATACTGTAGGTATTATAAGTGGTTTGTAATTAAATTTTGTTTTTTTATTTGGTAGAATGGAATCTATAATTTTATCTTGTCCGTTTACTCCTAAGATCAAAAAAAGTGATATGGAAACTAGAATTTGTACTTTCATTTAAATAGCGCTACTGATACCCATTTAATAAATAGGCAATTTGTTTTTTGAGCAAAACTAAAACTAGAATCTAAAGATGATTTAAAGACGATTTGTTTTTTGAAAAGTAACCTAAGCACTAAAATCGATTTTGAAGATGTGCTGATTTTTTTCAAAAGAATACATGATTTTAAAACCATGTAAATCACAAATCTTTTTTGTGATGGTAAGTCCTAATCCAGATGATTTAATTTTCGAGTTTTCTCTGTAGTAGCGTTCAAAAATTTTATCGGGATTTTGCAAAGAATTTGTGCCATAATTAGCGATAGAAATGCAATTATCCCTAGCCATAATTGCTATAGGTTTAAATTCTGCATTGTATTTAATAGCATTACTGATTAAATTACTACATAATATATTTGCTAAATGTGCATCTGCATTGATAATGATATTCTTGTCTTTGGTAAAAAGCACCTCAGTTGAGGTTAGTTCTTTATAATCATTGCTAATTTCTTCCAACAAATGGGTTATCGAAATTTTTTCAAATACTGTAAATTGACTATTTTCAATCTTAGATAGTAAGCTTAGTTTTTTGTTTAACTGTGTAAGTCTATGAATATCTTTTTGTATGGACGTAACGTTTTTAAACTGGCTATCCTTAAGCTCATCGCTATTGATAAAATTTTCGATTTTTGCTTGGATTATTGCTAATGGGGTTTGCATTTCGTGAGCTATATCTTCAGTAAAATGCTTTAAATTTTTGTAATCTGTTTGCACCTTTTTGGTTAGCGTTTTCATTTCTTTATTTAATTCTGAAAACTCTAGAATTTCCGTATCTAAAAGTTCAATTTCGTTATCAGAGAATACTGAAAATTGTTTCATCTGCTTTAAATTTTCAAAGAAAGGAAACCAAATTTGTTCGTTTTTTTTCGTATTAAAATAAAACAGAATAATAAAAGTTACCAGTAGAATTAATATATACGAAATAATAATAGCGAGTAAAATATTTTCGCTTTCTACAACTAAGGCACGGGTTGTAATTTTGTAGTTAATGGCATTAATAGTCGTAAATGTAGATAATTCTCTAAATTCCTCCATTTCATTTTCTGATGGATCAAATATTACAGTATCTTTTAAAAATTCGGCCTGTAGATTTTTAACTTTTTGAACTTCGACAATGGGTGGTAGAAATGTAAAGTCATTTTGATTTTTTATTGCAATTTCCACACGGGTTTTGGTAGATTTTAATTGTTCTTCAACTTCATTTTGCAAAAGTGTTTTTGTAAAAAAATATAAGCCAAGGCTGCTTAAAATCATTAAAGCGATGCTTATTTTTAAAAAACTTCTTGAGGTTTTTTTTAATAGCTTTATTTTAGGTTTTTTATTTTTCAAGTTTAGTCAATAAATTTATAGCCACTCCCATAAGCTGTTTTTATATATTTTGCGCCTTCGTTGGTCAGTTTTTTTCTAAGATTGTTAATGTGTACATAGATAAAATCAAAATTATCTGCCAAATCCATGTGATCGCCCCATAAATGTTCGGCAATGATTTCTTTGGATAACACACGGCCTTTGTTGGTCATAAAGAACAAAAGCAAATCGAACTCCTTTTTAGTTAAAATAATCGCTTTATTATTTATGCTTGCTGTTTTTGAATCGGTATCCAACTTAACTTCATTGAAGGCAATAATATGATTTCCGCCAAATATACCACGCCTTAAAATAGCTTTTATTCTGGAATTTAATTCCGCTAAGTGAAAAGGTTTAGTAAGGTAATCATCTGCACCTAAATCTAACCCCTGTAACTTATCCTCTAAAGAATTATTTGCCGAAATAATTAAAACCGGGAATTTCTTGCTTTCTTTTTTGATTGTTTTTAAAATATCAAGACCACTGCCGTTAATAAGATTAATATCAAGGACAATCATATCATAATCGTATAAACTTATTTTAGAATATGCTTCTTCAAAGTTTGATGCCACTTCACAGATATTGCCTTCTTTTTCAAGATAAATTACCATAGATTGTTGTAAATCTATTTCATCCTCTGCGATTAAAAACTTCATAAAATAATACTTTTTTTTCAAAGGTATCCTATAAATCTAAATGAAATCTAAAGAAAGGGTATAAAAAACTGAGTGCCACTAAATAAACAAAAAGCCTCGTAAAAAGACTTTTTGTTTATTCTTTTGTGATACAAAAATAGTCAGTAGATAGTTGTTTCACTTTTATCGGTGCGTTAGGTCTTTAAAAAAATCCGAAGGCGGCTAAAATTAACCATACAATCACCCCGATAAGAATAATAACTAAAACTAACCATAAGAGTCAGGAATCCATTAAGTACTTTAGTGCCCATTGCAACTTCTTCCAGAAAGTATAAAATAAAACCCAAACAATCATAAATAAAGGTCAATAAATCGACAAGTGGTGAGATAATGGAGTTCTTTACTTGCTTAGTCTTTTACTGAGTTCTTCTAATTCTACCCCTTTTGTCTCAGGCATCATAAATTTTACAAAGGCTAGTTGTAAAACCATCATAAAGGCAAAAAACATAAAAATAGGCCAAGGATTATCTTTAAAGATACCGCTTTCACTATCTAAAAAAATAGGCGTAATCAAAGTAATGATAGCAGCAAAAACCCAGTGCACACCAGTTCCCCATGATTGCCCACCGGCTCTTATTTTATTTGGAAATATTTCGGAAATAAAAACCCAGATTACAGCCCCCTGACCAATAGCGTGGGATGCAATAAATACCAAAACAAAGGTCAATAATAGGGTAGAAGACGCACCCGTGTAAAAGCACCAACCTACCATGCTTAAACTAATGATATAGCCAATAGAACCAATAAACATTAATTGTTTTCTACCCAGTTGATCAATTAGCCAAACCCCAACCAGCGTGAAAATTAAATTAATAATGCCGATAGATATGGAGGCAAAAAGGGAGTCTTCACCGCCTAAACCAGCGCGCTCTAAAATCTCAGGCGCATAATACAATACAAAATTAATTCCTGATAATTGATTGAAAAAGGATATTAGAAAGGCCAATAAAATAGGTTTGTTATACCTTCCATTAAATAGTTTTTCTTTGGAAAGGTTTTGCTGCATTGATGCTTTTATTTCTTTTAGTTTGGCAAAAGCTAAGGTTTTGCTAGAAATGATTTCTAATACTTTTAAGGCGCTGTCATCATCATTTTTAACAAAAGCCAACCATCTAGGGCTATTGGGTATTTGTAATACCATAATCGTATAAATTAGAGCAGGAATGGCTTCCACACCAAGCATCCAACGCCAGTCGTTAATGCCATCAAAACCCTTTAAAAAGTAGTTTGATATAAAGGCAACGAATATCCCAAAAACAATATTAAATTGATAAGAAGCTCCAAGTTTCCCTCTATTCTCTGCACTAGAAATCTCTGAAATATAAATAGGTGCCGCAACGGAAGATGCTCCTACGCCTAATCCGCCAATAAACCGGAAGAAGGAAAATAAGTATGGGTCATGGGCAAGAGCAGAGCCTAAAGCAGAAATAAAGTAGAGGACTCCAATCCAAAATAAGGTTTTTTTCCGACCTATTTTATCACAGGGAATGTTTCCTAAAAGAGAGCCCACCACCGTGCCCCATAATGCCATCGACATGATAAAAGTGCCATGAAACCATGGCGATGTATTCCATAATTGTTTAATGGGTAAATTGGCTCCAGATATGACCACTGTGTCAAAGCCAAATAAAAATCCAGCGAGGGCGGCGGTAAGGGCAATGCGAATAATTTTTGAATTCATTGGTTTGGTGGTTTTTTGTAAAACTAATTAAAAAATCAAATAAGGTGTTTAATGTAATTGACAATAACTTCTGTAGCACCTTTATGTGCCATAATATAATTACTGTTGACGTTTTTTGTACCGTTGTAATACGTTTCAGAATTTAGTAATTGGGTCATTTGCACCCTAAAATCATCAAGAGTAGTAATGGAAATCAGGCCCTTTTTGGCTACCAATTCTTCCGCTTCTTTAAAACCTTTATATTCAGGACCTATAAGAACGGGAATACCAAAAACCGCAGGTTCTAGGGTATTATGGAGTCCCGTTGCAAAACCTCCACCGACATAAGCAATATCGGCATAGCTATACACTTTGGTCAGCAATCCTATGGTGTCGATAATTAAAACATCAAACTGAGAAATATCCTTAGGGTCTATTTCAGAATATAAGACTACGTTTTTGTTTACCGAGGCTTTTAGTTTTTCAATAGCTTCCTTTTTTATGGTATGTGGCGCAAACACAAATTTTATATTTTCTGATGTGGTATTGATATAGCTTGTTAAAATAGCTTCATCTTCAGGCCAGGTGCTTCCCGCCACAAAACACAACTGATTTTGTTTAAATTTTTCCATAAAATCAAGCTGGTTATCCTGTTCTACTATTTTTAGAACGCGATCAAATCGGGTATCACCACTTATGCTTACATTATTTAAGTGGATGCTATTGAGTAGTTTTTTTGAGGCAACATCTTGAACAAAAATATGGTTAAAAGCAGTCAGACTTTTTCTCATAAAACCACCATAAGATTTAAAGTATAGTTGTTTTTTATTAAAAATTGCAGAAACAAGTAGTGTAGGGATATTTTTCTTATTTAAAACGGAAAGATAGTTTGGCCAAACTTCATATTTCACAAAAATTACCAATTTTGGATTTATTAAACTGATGAATTTTTTCGCATTTTTGAGCGTATCTAAAGGTAAGTAAGTAACCAAATCAGCGGCTCTACTGTTTTTTTTCACTTCATAACCAGAGGGAGAAAAAAAAGTAACTAAAATAGTGGCATTTTTATAATCGTTTTTTAAACGCTCTATGATGGGTAATCCTTGTTCAAATTCCCCTAAAGAGGCAGTGTGAATCCAAATAAGGTCTGACTTATGGAAAACATTTTCTTCTAAATACTGAAAGACATTTTTTCTACCCTCAACAAATAGTTTCAGTTTCGGACTAAAAAAAGCAGCTATCTTCAAAAAAAATCCAGCAAAATATACCAAGCAATTATAAATAAAATACACTTTATTTTTTCTTTTGGGCTAAATTACACTTCTTTTAGAATTACATTGGGTGCTTATGCTACTTTTTGTAATTTTACGTTTCTAAAATATTATAATGCGAAAAATTCAAATGGTTGACTTAAATGGTCAATACGACGCCATTAAAGAGCAAATAAATTCCTCTTTTGAAACTATTTTAAAAACTTCAGCTTTTATTAACGGCCCAGAAGTACATAGTTTTGAAAAAGAATTAGAGGATTATTTAGGCGTAAATCATGTAATCCCCTGTGCCAATGGTACCGATGCTTTACAAATTGCCATGATGGGACTCAATTTACAACCTGGTGACGAAGTAATTACAGCAGATTTTACTTTTGCGGCTACCGTTGAAGTTATTGCCTTATTACAACTTACTCCTGTTTTGGTTGATGTGAATCCTGACACCTTTAATATAGACATAAATGCCATTAAAAAAGCAATTACCCCTAAAACAAAGGCCATTGTTCCAGTACATTTATTTGGTCAATGTGCGGATATGGAAGCTATTTTAGCGTTGGCAGAAAAGCATAATTTATATGTGATAGAAGATAACGCCCAAGCAATTGGCGCCAATTATACTTTTTCTAACGGAAAAAAACAACAAGCAGGCACTATTGGTAATGTTGGGGCAACTTCGTTTTTTCCATCAAAAAATTTAGGAGCTTACGGCGATGGTGGAGCTATCTTTACCAATGAGCACGCTTTGGCTTACACGCTTAAAGGAGTAGTAAACCACGGAATGTATGAGCGGTACCACCACGATGTAGTAGGTGTAAATTCCCGTTTAGACAGTTTGCAAGCAGCAGTATTAAGAGCAAAATTGCCCTTATTAAATGATTACAACGCAAAAAGAAGAGATGCTGCGAGAAAATACAATAAAGCGTTCAAAGATATTCCACATATTAAAACCCCAGTTACGATTAATGGTTGCGCTGGTATATGTGATACTTGCGATTGCCATGTATTCCACCAATATACGCTCAAAATCACCAATGGTAAGCGAGATGATTTGGTGAAATTTTTAGGTGAGAAAGAAATTCCTTGTGGGGTTTATTACCCCATTCCGCTTCATAAACAAATAGCTTATAAAAATGATTGGTATGAGGATATAGATTTTCCTGTAACCAATCAATTAGTAAAAGAAGTTATTTCGTTGCCTATGCACACAGAGCTCGACGGCGAACAGATTGACTATATTACTGATGCCGTTATCGGTTTTATGAAAGAATAACCAAAAAAATAATATATTTTTAACTTTTGAAGTCATCGACTAAAACAACTATTTAAATGAAAATATTAGTTACTGGAGGTTTGGGGTTCATAGGTTCCCATACTGTTGTTGAATTACAAAATCAAGGTTTTGAAGTAGTAATTATTGATGATTTATCAAATTCATCAGATAAAGTATTAGAAGGGATTGTAGCCATTACAGGCAAAAAACCACTTTTTGAGAAAATAGATTTAAAAGAAAAATCTAAGGTTGAAGATTTTTTTAAAAAGCATACAGATGTTCAAGGTGTAATACATTTTGCAGCATCAAAAGCCGTAGGAGAAAGTGTAGAAAAGCCGCTGTTATACTACGAGAACAACATAAGTACGTTGGTGTATTTATTAAAAGAATTGTCTAAAAAAGATAAAGCAAACTTTATTTTTAGTTCTTCTTGCACCGTTTACGGTCAGGCAGATATTATGCCAATTACTGAAAATGCACCAGTGAAAGCAGCGGAATCTCCATACGGGAATACCAAACAAATAGGTGAAGAAATTATTTCTGAAACCTGTAAAGTTGTCCCAAATTTAAGTGCTATTGCTTTGCGTTACTTTAATCCCATGGGAGCACACCCAAGCACTGAAATAGGAGAATTGCCCATTGGAGTGCCACAAAATCTAGTGCCATTTATTACTCAGACAGGCGTTGGATTGCGAGAGCAGTTATCCGTTTTTGGTGATGATTATCCCACAACTGATGGCACCTGTGTTAGGGATTATATTCATGTGGTCGATTTAGCAAAGGCGCACGTAATCGCCTTAAAAAGATTGATTGATGGTGAAAATGAATCAAACTACGAAGTATTTAATCTTGGAACTGGAACTGGGAGCAGCGTTTTAGAGGTTATTAAGAGTTTCGAAAAAGTTTCTGGTAAAAAACTGAACTATAAAATAGTGGATAGAAGACCAGGTGATGTTATTTTCGCATATGCAAATACCGAAAAAGCAAATAAAGTACTGGGCTGGAAAGCAGAATCGACTTTAGATGAAGCGATGAAATCTGCTTGGGATTGGGAAGTTAAAATTAGGGCTTAATTATTATTACTTTATAAAGTAATTAAAGAGGGTAGAAATTATGTATATTTCTACCCTATTTGCATTTAAAACAATTTATGATGAAATATATACTAGCTACTTTTTACTTTTTTATTATCCTATTGGCAAATGCACAAGACACATATTTGCATTGTGGAAAAATTATCGATGTTACCACAGGAAAAATTCTTACTGAAAAAACGATTATAGTTTCAGGAACCACCATTAAAAGTATTCAAAATGGTTATGTTTCTGGAACTGAAAAAGATGCGATTATCGACCTTAAAAATAAAACTATTCTTCCAGGACTTATCGATTTACATGTGCATATTGAAAGTGAATCTAATCCTAAAACATATATAGATCGTTTTACGGATAATGAAGCGGATATTGCGTTTAAATCTACCGTATTTGCAAAAAGAACTTTAATGGCAGGCTTTACTACAGTCCGTGATTTAGGTGGAACAGGAGTTAATATCGCTTTAAGAAACGCGATAAATAAGGGGATTGTTGATGGCCCAAGAATATTTACAGCAGGGAAATCTATTGCGACTACAGGAGGGCACGCAGACCCAACCAATGGCCGTAGTCACGAGTTTACAGGTGATCCAGGACCTAAAGAAGGTGTCGTAAATTCACCAGAAGAAGGCAGAAAAGCAGTAAGGCAACGCTATAAAGATGGTGCTGACGTTATTAAAATTACCGCTACTGGTGGGGTTTTGAGCGTGGCTAAAAATGGTAAAAATCCACAATTCACGATTGATGAAATAAAAGCAATTACCGAAACGGCAGACGATTATGGCATGTTGACAGCTGCTCATGCCCACGGTGACGAAGGCATGCAACGCGCTATAAAAGGCGGAATCAAAACCATTGAGCACGGAAGTTACATGAGTGAGGCTACAATGGATTTAATGAAACAGTACAATGCCTATATGGTACCTACGATTACGGCAGGAAAACAAGTAGCCGAAAAGGCAGAAGTGCCCGGTTATTTTCCTGATGTGGTGGCCGTAAAAGCACGCGAAATTGGACCATTAATTCAAGGAACATTTGGCAAGGCTTATAAAAAAGGAGTAAATATAGCTTTTGGCACCGACGCTGGAGTTTTCCCTCATGGCTTAAATGCAAAAGAATTTGGTTATATGGTTGAAGCAGGAATGCCCGCCATAGAAGCCATTCAATCTGCAACCATTACCAATGCCAAACTATTAGGGATGGCCAATGAAATTGGGCAAGTTAAAGAAGCCTTTTTGGCGGATATCATTGCTGTTTCTGGGGATCCTTTAAAAGAAGTTTCCGTGCTAGAAAACGTTGCTTTTGTGATGAAAAACGGATTGGTTTACAAGAACGAATAAGATTTTAGCAGCACTGTATTAAAAGAACTTGGCGGCCCTCCTTCGCATGGATTAGGAGAGGAAGACACAAGCTTGCTATCCATGAAATGGACAAATTAAAAATAACCCATTCGCTTTAAATTTTAGATTTTTAAGTAAGAAAAATAGCTTTCAACGGATTGGTTTTTATTGTATCACTATAAACCATAGACCGCCAGTACATCGTAACTATATTATGATGATTGATTTTATAGATAGTAAGGCTTTATTGCAGGCTTCTGTTCAAGAAGAACTTTATGAAAATTTGGTAAGCCAAATTGTAAAAGATTGCGCCTTAGCAAATAGTCCAATAGATTTGCCTTTCAAGGTTAGCCCCCAAAATTTAAAAACCATAATCCATCAAAAGGTATATCGACTTATTACCAATCGTTTTGCGGATTATCTAAACCTACTCTATATTATTGATGTTCCTGAAAAAATAATCAAAGAAATACAGGCCACAAATACTATTGAAATCGCCGATCAGGTATCCTTTTTAATTCTGAAAAGAGAATTTCAAAAAGTTTGGTTTAAGAAAAAGTATAGCTGATTTTATTCCTAAAAAAATACCCTCACAAACGGAATAATGCCATTTGAGTAAATACTTCTATCATCATGCAATAAATTGTACCTAAGCCCAGCCATGAAATTTCTATTGCCGTAACCAGCTCCAATAAATAAAGCGGGACTCCAATAATCATCTGTTAAGTTAGCACCTTGAGTAGCAAATGTTCTATTAATTCTTAGGGTTTCAAGTTCACCAGAAAGTTGAATAGCAGGGATAATATTGTAGAAGCTGATAAGACTTCCGCCATAAGCAAATAAAGTATCATCATTTATTTTCGCATAATTAAAACTCAATTGGATACGAGCTGCAAAATTATCATTAAACTAATAAATAGTACTTGACGAGCCATTGAAAAAACCATTACCGAAACCTAAACCAATACCGCCTCCGTACCTAACATTAGTCCAAAAATCGCTTGAAGTGTTGTTTTGCGAAATGCCCGTTTGAACCGCTAATAAAAAAGGAAATACTTAAAAAGTATTTTTTTAACAGGATTTTGATGAAAATCTTTATAATCATAAATTTTCATTAATATTACATGTCTAATATAGGACTAGAATATTGAAATGTTGTATTTTTGCCAAAATTTTATTCACAGGGAAGAGAAAATTATTTATGGATAAATATTCCTTTTTAAACGCTGCGCACACTTCGTTTTTTGCAGAGTTATATGACAAGTACTTAGTAAATCCGGATAGTGTTGAGCCAAGTTGGCGAGCATTTTTTCAAGGATTTGATTTTGGTCAAGAGAGTTTATTAGATGAACTGGAAACCTCAATGAGTAGTGAGGCAAATCCTCCTACGACAATTTCTGAAATTCCGCTTTCTTTACAAAAGGAGTTTCAGGTGATTAGGTTAATTGACGGTTACCGAACGCGAGGACATTTGTTCACAAAAACTAATCCTGTTCGTGAGCGACGACAATACTTCCCGACTTTAGACATAGAAAATTTTGGATTATCTGCTGTGGATTTAGATACTGTTTTCAACGCAGGTGAGGTGTTAGGGATTGGAACTAGTTCACTAAAAAACATTATTGCTCATTTAAAGCATATTTACTGCGATGCTATTGGCGTAGAGTATATGTATATCAGAAATCCAGAACTGGTGGGTTGGATCCAAAATTGGATAAATGTCAATGATAACCATCCTAAATTTACCAACGAGCATAAGAAACATATCCTTAAAAAATTAAATCAAGCCCTTTCGTTTGAGAGTTTTTTACATACCAAATACGTAGGTCAAAAGCGCTTTTCGTTAGAAGGTAATGAGTCTTTAATTCCTGCTTTGGATGCAGTTGTTGAAAAAGCGGCCGAGTTAGGGGTAGAGCAATTTGTAATGGGAATGGCGCACAGAGGGCGATTAAGTGTTTTGACAAATATTTTTGGAAAAGCGGCAAAAGATATTTTCAGCGAGTTTGATGGTAAGGATTACGAACAAGAAATTTTTGATGGTGATGTTAAATACCATTTAGGTTGGACTTTTGAACGCACTACCGCGAATGGCAATAAAATTAATATGAATATTGCACCCAACCCTTCGCATTTAGAAACAGTCGGAGCCGTGGTCGCAGGTATTACCCGAGCGAAACAAGATGCTAAGTATAAAGATGACTTCTCTAAAGTATTGCCTATTATTGTTCATGGTGATGCTGCTATTGCTGGTCAAGGTTTGGTTTATGAACTGGTACAGATGGCAGGTTTAGATGGCTACAAAACTGGTGGAACTATCCATATAGTGGTCAATAATCAAATAGGTTTTACCACAAATTATTTAGATGCAAGAACATCAACTTATTGTACAGATGTTGCTAAAGTAACTTTAAGTCCTGTATTACACGTTAATGCAGATGATGCTGAGGCTGTTGTGCATGCTTCGTTATTTGCTTTAGAATATAGAATGCGTTTTGAAAGAGATGTTTTTATCGATTTACTGGGCTATAGAAAATACGGACATAATGAAGGTGATGAACCTCGTTTTACGCAGCCTAAATTATATAAAGCCATTGCCAATCATAAGAATTCCAGAGATATTTATGCTGAAAAATTAGTAGGAGAAGGCGTGATTGAAAAAGATTACGTAAATCAATTAGAGGAAGAATATAAAGCAAGTCTCGAAGAAGAATTAGAAGATTCAAGAAAAGAAGATAAAACCACCATTACCCCATTTATGCACGATGAATGGAGTGGTTTTACGCAAGTAAGAGAGTGGGAAATGATGGAAACCATCGACACTACTTACGATAAACAGAAATTAACAGCGATTGCCAAGGTAATTACAGAGTTGCCGTCTGATAAAACATTTTTACGAAAAGTAGAAAAATTAATTAGTGATCGTAAAAATATGTTCTTTGAAACCAATACTTTAGATTGGGCTATGGGTGAATTATTAGCTTATGGCACTTTATTAGAAGAAGGTTTTGGAGTAAGAATATCAGGTCAAGATGTTGAAAGAGGTACTTTCTCTCATCGCCATGCGGTGCTCAAAGTAGAAGAAAGTGAAGAAGAAGTAATTCTTTTAAATTCAATTTCAAAAAATCAAGGAGATTTCAATATATATAATTCCATTTTATCAGAATATGGGGTGGTTGGTTTTGATTATGGCTATGCCATGGCAAGCCCAAATACCCTTACCATTTGGGAAGCACAGTTTGGAGATTTTAGCAACGGTGCTCAAATCATGATAGACCAGTATATTTCTGCTGCTGAGGATAAATGGAAACTGCAAAACGGACTTGTGATGTTATTGCCTCATGGATATGAAGGTCAAGGTGCAGAACACTCCTCGGCACGTATGGAACGTTATTTGCAATTATGTGCGAGAGATAATATGTATATTGCCGATGTTTCGACACCTGCACAAATGTTTCATATTTTGCGCCGACAAATGAAGGCGAATTTTAGAAAACCATTAATTATTTTTACACCGAAAAGTCTATTAAGACACCCGAAGGCGGTTTCTACGAAAGAAGAATTTTCTAATGGAGCTTTTCAAGAAGTAATTGATGATGTCACTGCTAACGTTAAGAAAGTAAAAAGTTTAATTTTCTGTACAGGAAAATTCTATTATGATTTATTAGCACAACGCGAAGAATTAAAAAGAGATGATGTTGCATTAGTGCGTGTGGAACAATTATTTCCACTTCCATCAGAACAAATCACAGCAATTACCAAAAAATACAAGAATGCAGACGATATTGTTTGGGCACAAGAAGAGCCGAGAAATATGGGAGCTTGGAGTCATTTAATGATGCACTATAGCGAGGCTAGTAAATTTAGAGTAGCTTCGAGACGTTTTTATGCTTCGCCTGCTGCTGGTAGTGCGGTGCGTTCAAAACGGCGCCACCAACAAGTTATCGATTTTGTCTTTGACAAATCAAAAGATAACATGACAAGAACAAATACAAAATAAAATAACACATCAAATAAAGTAGGATGATTTTAGAAATGAAAGTCCCCTCACCGGGGGAATCAATAAAAGAGGTAGAAATTGCAGCTTGGTTGGTAAAAGATGGAGATTATGTTGAAAAAGACCAAGCAATTGCTGAGCTAGATTCAGATAAAGCAACCTTAGAATTACCTGCTGAAGAAAGTGGTATTATTACTTTAAAAGCAGAAGAAGGCGACGCTGTTGCTGTAGGTCAAGTGGTTTGTTTAATTGATACCAGTGCTGCTAAACCAAGCAGTAGCAAAACCGAAACGGCGACTCCAAAAACAGAAGAAGCTAAAAAAGAAACTCCTGTAAAAGAAGAAAGGAAGGCTGAAAAACCTGTTGCCGCTAAGGAAACCTATGCCTCTGGCGTACCTTCTCCGGCAGCAAAGAAAGTTTTAGCAGAAAAAAACATTCTAGCCAATACTGTAAAAGGTACGGGCAAAGATGGCAGAATCACCAAAGAAGATGCTGTTCAAGCTACCCATTCTATGGGTTCTCCGACCGGTGGTCAACGAGGCGAAAGCAGATCTAAATTATCGATGTTACGCAGAAAAGTAGCGGAGCGTTTAGTGTCTGTAAAAAATGAAACCGCCATGTTAACCACTTTTAATGAGGTTGATATGTCTCCAATTTTTGAATTAAGAGATGCCTACAAAGAAGATTTTAAAAACAAACATGGCGTTGGCTTAGGCTTTATGTCGTTTTTTACGAAAGCTGTGGTAAGAGCTTTAGAGTTGTATCCTTCTGTGAATGCTATGATTGATGGTAAAGAAATGATTTCCTATGATTTCTGTGATATCAGTATTGCCGTTTCAGGACCAAAAGGTTTAATGGTGCCTGTGATCAGAAATGCTGAGAATTTAACCTTTAGAGGAGTAGAAGTAGAAGTGAAAAGGTTAGCCATTCGCGCAAGGGAAGGTGAAATTACTGTGGATGAAATGACGGGTGGTACTTTTACCATTACCAACGGTGGGGTATTTGGCTCTATGTTGTCAACACCGATTATAAACCCTCCCCAAAGTGCTATTTTAGGCATGCACAATATTGTAGATAGAGCTGTAGTTAAAAATGGAGAAATCGTAATCGCGCCTATAATGTATGTAGCCTTATCTTATGACCATAGAATTATTGATGGTAAGGAATCAGTCGGGTTTTTAGTAGCGGTTAAAGAAGCTTTAGAAAATCCCGTTGAACTATTAATGGACAATAACGTAAACAAAGGATTAGAATTATAGTCTTAAATTTTTGATGATAAAAATCCTGAAGATAGATTTCTTCAGGATTTTTTTCATTTTTAGATGTTTGTAAATTTAATTTTATCCTGTATCTCGTCTTCAAACTTCGTCAGCATTTGGGAAACACAATCCTGTAGGTGATATTGTTGGATGGTATCTTTGTAAATTGCTGTCATACAAACTTATTGGATAGTGCACTAGTTGGCACATTGGTATTTTCTTTATGAGCATTATTTTAATAAGCAATAACATCTCTCACCGAAGCAAACGATCCACCATGTCCAAAAAAAAGCGACATCAGCTAAATTGTACAATTGCGGTAATTTAAATTTATCATTAGGATTATTTGTAAAACTACTACGTCATTTTTTGGTGTCTTCGTCAACTGCTCCGTGTTCATCGTTACCAGATAAAGCATTCATACTTAGCGCATCAAAAGCTTCAGAATTTAAAACAGGTCCAGAATGGCATTCACAACACTTTCCTTTACCAAAAAATAAAAGAGCAACTTACTTCTCAGTTGAGGTTATTGCGGCGGCATCTCATTTTAGCCAACTTTGAAAATTAGTATCATTGGCAAGTAACGTTCTTTCGTAAGCCGCTATGGTGAGACCAGTATGCATAAGTCTGTAACGTTCAGAGTCATCAATTTTAGAGAAAATTTCATCAAAAAGCATACTGTAATTATAATCGGTATAGAAGGTTTTAATAATGTCTATTCTATGAACTGTTAAACTAGCAAAGGTTTGCGTTTCTATACCTTCAAATTATAAATTGTTCACTTCTTACGGTGCTCCGGATGTCTAGTTGGCTTCTATTCTTAAATTTTGGTCAGTCGCTCCAAATTGTCCATTCCATATTATTAATTTTTGGTAGGCTACATTTAAAATATTGGGTGATTTTATGGATTATAAATCGAGGATGTTGATCGTATAATTTGTTGCCATCACTCTAGTTTCTCCTTTTAAACCAAAACCCATACGAACATCACCTATACCTTGTTGCATGCTATTTTGAAAACTGGCGGCACTACGATGGCAACTTGCACAAGAATATTTTTTTGTGTTACTCCTTTTTTGCTTTAACGCCAATACCTGTTTCATGGTATCTTATTTTAAATAAATATATTTTTTATTATAATCTATAATCGCTTTTCCTTTTTTTAATATATCTGCCCCTATAATTCCATCGACGGGGTTTGCCTTGTGAGCTAGTAAAGCTTCATTAATGTGAACAAGGTCAAAAAGAACTATTTTAAGTTTTTTGTAATGCCAAGAATTTATTTCTATGCTGTTTTTTGTAGAGACTAAGGTTTCCATATTCGATGCCCCAGCGCCAGCTGCTTTTATTTTTGATTCTTTAGAAGTTAGATTAAAATACTCAATTTTGTCAAAGCCAATGCAGGTGTTCGATGCCCCTGTATCCACTATAAATCTTCCTGAAATTCCGTTAATTTTTGCAGATATTTCAAAATGATTTGTAGCGGTTAAAATAAGTTTTGTTTTCGTATATTTTTTTTGAACTAAAAATTTTTTGAGTGTTTTCACTTTTTTTTCACAAATATACCATGCTTTGTTACGGCAATACCTTCTTTACAAAAACAAATTATGGTCTAAAACTAAAAGACAAGCACTATAATTCTATTTTTGTAATATGATATTAACAGATACCCATACGCATTTGTATAGCGAAGCTTTTGACGAGGATAGAAATGAGGTTATAACCCGTGCGATAAAAAACGGAGTGCAGCGATTTTTTATTCCTGCGATTGACTCCACTTATACCGATGGTATGTTAGCTTTAAAAAATGCCTATCCAGAACATATTTTTTTGATGACAGGTTTGCATCCAACCCATGTGAAAGAAAATTTTGAAGAAGAATTAGCACATGTTTGTGACTTATTAAAAGAACATACCTATTGCGCCATTGGCGAAATAGGTATTGATTTATATTGGGATAAAAGTACTTTGAAACAACAGCAACAGGCTTTTAAACAGCAAATACAATTAGCTAAAAAGTATAAATTACCGATAGTTATTCATTGCCGCGATGCTTTTGATGAAGTTTTTGAGGTGTTGGAAGAAGAAAAGTCTGATGATTTATTCGGAATTTTTCATTGTTTTACTGGTGATTTTGAACAGGCTAAAAAAGCAATATCGTATCAAATGAAATTAGGTATTGGCGGAGTCGTGACTTTTAAAAACGGGAAAATAGACACTTTTTTAGATAAAATAGACTTAAAGCACCTTGTTTTAGAAACAGATTCACCTTATTTAGCACCAATTCCTTACAGAGGCAAACGCAATGAAAGTTCGTATTTAATCGAAATAGCCATCAAAGTCGCTACTATTTACAATAAATCCGTTGAAGAAATTGCCGAGATAACTACTTTAAATTCTAAAGCTGTATTTGGTGTTTAAATAAGTAATAATTTATAGTATGATGAAAAAAACAAAAATCTTATTGATTTATACAGGAGGTACTATAGGTATGATGAAAGATTATAAATCTGGCGTCTTAAAAGCATTTAATTTTGCGAAATTGTTGAAAAATATTCCAGAACTTAATCAATTAGATTGTGATATTGAAAGTCATTCTTTTGATATTCCTATCGACTCCTCTGATATAAGTATATTAAATTGGGTTGAAATAGCAACAACTATCGAAAGTAATTATGATGTTTACGATGGTTTTGTAGTTTTGCATGGCAGTGATACCATGAGTTATTCTGCTTCTGCTTTGAGTTATATGCTCGAAAACTTAACTAAACCAGTGATTTTTACGGGCTCACAATTGCCCATAGGTGATTTGAGAACAGATGCCAAAGAAAATCTTATAACCTCTATACAAATAGCAGCATTAAGAGAAAAAGGTAAACCTGTAATACAAGAAGTTGGTTTGTATTTTGAATATAAGTTATACAGGGGAAATAGAACAACAAAGATAAATGCGGAACATTTTGAGGCATTTGCTTCCTTAAATTATCCTGCACTTGCTGAGTCTGGAGTGTTTTTAAAAGTGCACTATGAGTATTTATTAAGGTCAACTAAAATAAAAAAGCTTATTGTTCATAAAAAATTAGATAATAATATAGCAGTATTAAAATTATTTCCGGGTTTTACCGAAAATTTATTGAAAAGTGTCTTAAGTACGCCAAATTTAAAAGCATTAATTTTAGAAACTTATGGTGCTGGAAATGCTCCAACGGATAAATGGCTCATTAATCAGTTAGAACTTGCCACTAAAAAAGGTTTACACATTGTAAATGTTACCCAATGTTCGGGAGGTAGTGTAATCCTGGGGCAGTATGAAACAAGTGAGCATCTTAAGAACATGCAAGTTATTAATGGTAAGGATATTACGACAGAAGCGGCTGTGACTAAATTAATGTATTTATTGGGCTCAGAAGTGTCTCCAAAACTCTTTAAAACCATTTTTGAAACATCCCTTCGCGGAGAAATGATTTAAAATTAACTTCAATAATTTCGTTTAGTACTTTTTTTTTTGTTAATTCGAACTCTTAAAAAAAAATCAAATTGAGAGAGGTGGCCGAGTGGTCGAAGGCGCACGCCTGGAAAGTGTGTATACCTCAAAAGGGTATCGAGGGTTCGAATCCCTTCCTCTCTGCTTTTATTTTTTTTTAATTTTTTAATTGCAAAATTTTTTTATCTTTAACCCATTAACTAATCTAAATTAAGTTTGAAAGAAATGAAAAGATTATTCTCTATCCTAGCTGTGGCTGGGTTATTTATTATGAACACAAACACTGTGAACGCTAATGTAACTGGCAACGCAATTACCAACAACCTATCCGCAACTATCGCCACTTCTGTATTGATGATTCAAGATGCCGCGGCTGCAACAACCGAAGCAGAGAGAGGTTTTGTGCAAGTGTTAAAAGAAAAATTCATAGAAGGTGGTGCTGCTTTCATGGGTATTGTACTATTATGTTTGATACTTGGTTTAGCCGTTGCTATCGAAAGAATTATTTACTTAAACTTAGCAAGTACCAACACTACAAAGTTAAAACAACAAGTAGAAGATGCTTTAGCTTCTGGCGGTATAGAAGCTGCAAAAGAAATTTGTAGAAATACCAAAGGACCTGTGGCCTCTATTTTTTACCAAGGGCTAGACAGAGCTGGTGAAAGCGTTGAATCTGCCGAAAAAGCGGTTGTAGCCTACGGTGGTGTTCAAATGGGCCAACTAGAAAAGAACGTTTCTTGGTTGTCTTTATTTATCGCTATTGCTCCGATGCTTGGTTTCATGGGTACGGTAATTGGTATGATCCAGGCATTTGAAAAAATTGCTGCGGTTGGTAACTTGAGTGCATCACTTATTGCAGGTGATATCCAAGTAGCCTTATTAACTACAGTGTTTGGTCTTATTGTGGCTATTATTCTTCAAATTTTTTATAATTATATCATTGCGAAAATTGATAGTATTGTGAATGATATGGAAGACTCATCAATTTCATTGATTGATATGTTGGTAGATCACAAAAAGTAAGTCGGACTCAAATACCTTATTAAAATGAATAAAATAATAAAAATAGTATTAATAGTCTTTAGTGTTATAGGGACTATCTTATGGACGCAGTTGCCAACTGATGATATGGCTCCTAGTGAAGCAATTGCGAGTAGCTCGATGAATTTTATGTTCATTATTACTTTTGTGTTGTTTCTTATTGCTGTTGTTGCTAGTTTATTCTTCGGTTTAAAAAATGTTTTTTCTTCACCGGAAGGTTTAAAAAGAACATTAATAGGAATTGGAGGCTTACTAGTAGTTGCTATCATTTCATATTTTGCAGCATCTGGCACAGATGTTAATCTTGATGCAATGAGAGCTAAAGGTCTAGAGGCTAATGAAAGCACGGTAAAAACTATAGGTACTTTCTTAAACATCTTCTTTATCTTAACTATAATTGCTGTAGGTGCAATGGTTGTCCCAGCAGTAAAAAAAATGTTTAATAAATAAAAATAGAGTATTATGCCGAGAAGAGGAGCACCACCAGAGGTAAATGCCGGTTCTATGGCAGACATCGCTTTCTTATTACTTATCTTTTTCTTAGTGACGACCACTATTGAAACAGATGCGGGATTAGATCGTATGTTGCCACCAATAGACGAAAATGTAGTTGACCCTCCTATAATTAAGCAGAAAAATATCTTTACTGTTAACATTAATAAGAACGGGCAACTTTTAGTTGAAGATGAGTTAGCTGAGATTAAGGATTTAAAAGAAAAAGCAATTGCATTTTTAGATAACGGCGGAGCTGCAAGCGGTACTGAAGATTATTGTAACTATTGTAAAGGAAAAAGAGATGAAGCATCTTCTGATAATCCTACAAAAGCGATTATTTCTTTAAAGAACGATAGGGAAACTAAATACAACGTTTACATTACCGTTCAAAATGAAATCGTAGCGGCTTATAACGAATTGCGTAATAGAGAAGCCTTGCGACTTTACAAACGTAATTTTACTGATATGGAGGCAGAGTATCTAAATCCAGAAACCTCTGATGAAGCTAAAGAAGTTTTAAAAGATAGGGTGAAAAACATTCAAGATTTATTTCCTCAAAAGTTCTCTGAGGCAGAAACATCGAGTGGTAAATAATCGTAAAAGTTAAAAGAAAAAATATGTCAAAATTTAACAAGAAAAAAGATTCCGCGGTGCCTGCAGTGAATACAGCATCACTTCCAGATATTGTTTTTATGTTGCTGTTTTTTTTTATGACCGTAACGGTTATGAAAGATACTTCTGTTAAAGTTCAGAACGAACTTCCTAAGGCTAGCGAAATAAAGAAATTAGAAAAGAAAGACAGAATAATCACTATCTATGTAGGATCGCCAACCGAGGAATATCAAAAGGTATTTGGAACTGAGGCTAAAATTCAATTGAACGATAAGTTTTCAAATCCATCCGAAGTAGGTCCTTACATCTTAGCAGAAAGAGCTAAGAAATCTGAAGATCTACAGAATTTTTTAACGACTTCATTAAAAGTAGATAAAAATGCCAATATGGGTATTATTTCTGATATAAAAGAAGAGTTACGAAAAGTAAATGCTTTAAAGATTAATTACACCACATACGAAGGTAATGCCTTTGAAAATCTCAACAGATAATTAAAATTTCTTTCAAAATAATAGAACGCTTCAAATTTTTTTTGAAGCGTTTTTTTTTGGGCGTCCATTCTAATATATTTATGCTATGAAAAGATTTATCAATTATTTTTTTGTCCTCATACCAACCCTTATATTCGCCCAATTTGAAGAACCATTATCTGTTGGAAAGGCGAAATATTTTGAGGATCAAATTTATATTGGCATTAATTATAACTTTTTAGGGAACAAGCCTGATGATGTATTTCAGCGAAATTTTTCTTATGGCTTACAAGGTGGCCTAATTCGTGATATTCCTATTACTAACAACGGAAGAGTTGCTTTAGGCGTCGGAATTGGGTATGCAGTTAATTCTTATTACTCCAATATACTAAGTACAAAAACAGATGGAATCATTATTTATGAATTGGCAGCCAATGGTTTCGAATATAATAGAAGTAAATTTGAAACGCATAGTATAGAATTTCCATTAGAATTTCGGTGGCGTAATTCAACTGCTACACGATACAAGTTTTTTAGGGTATATTCAGGAATTAAGTTCGATTATAACTTTAGTAATCGCTCTAAATTGGTTACAGACTTAGGTAAAATAGGATTTACAAATACCGATGTCAATAGATTTCAGTATGGATTGACATTAAATGTAGGGTACAATACCTTTAATTTGCATGTTTACTATTCTTTAATAGATTTTTTGGATAAGGGGACACAACTAACATCGGGAGAGAATTTTGCCATACAACCCTTTAGAATAGGTTTAATATTTTACATGCTATAACCAATAGCTTACTGTAATAATTTGTGAAACGATGCCAATAGCCAAACCTGTAGCTAGCTCTATTGTGGTGTGAGCCCGAAAATATAGTCTCGAAGAAGCAACTATTCCTCCCATTAAAACGAATAAACCAATAGTAAGGGTAATATTTATTTCAAAATGTACGCTTAAGCTTATAAGATACATAGTTAAACTACCCACTCCTAACATGTGCATACTTCCTTTAAAATTTATAAATAATAAAATTAAGTAAGTTAGCAGGCCAATGATAAGTCCTATAAAATAAAAATAAAGCTCAACAGTATAGTTATAAGGTATCACCTTATAAACTATCATTAAGAGCAAAATAAGGCTAATGTAAATGGGATATTTACGCTCTTTAACAGTTGGCATAAACACTGAGTTCACAAGACCAATATTTCTAAGAATTAAGAAACAAATAACAGGAATAATTACGGTTAAGATAAAAATAGGTACTAAGTTTCCTATTCTCATTTCAAAAGAGGTGTATTTTTTCGTAACCAAAAAATAAACTAAAGAGCCATATATTGGGATAAAAATAGGATGAAATAGGTAGGCAATACTTTTGTAGAATAACTTCACATTATATTTCTTTACGCATTCTAGCTACAGAAATCCCCAGTTGCTCTCTGTATTTCGCAACTGTTCTTCGTGCGATAGGGTAGCCTTTGTCTTTTAAAATTTCGGCTAATTTATCATCTGTAAGTGGTTTTCTTTTTATCTCTTCGCCAATAACGGTTTCTAGTATTTTTTTTATTTCTTTGGTAGAAACGTCTTCTCCTTGATCATTTTTCATAGATTCAGAGAAATAGTCTTTAATTAATTTAGTCCCGTAAGGCGTATCAACATATTTGCTGTTTGCGACTCTTGAAACTGTAGATATATCCATATTAATTTGATCAGCAATATCTTTTAAAATCATAGGTCTAATTTTGCGCTCGTCCCCAGTTAAAAAAAACTTTTCTTGATAGTGCATGATAGTATTCATGGTTATATAGAGCGTTTGCTGACGTTGCTTTATCGCATCAATAAACCATTTGGCAGCATCTAATTTTTGCTTGATAAATTGCACCGTATCTTTTTGCGATTGCGATTTTTCTTTTGAATTTTTATAGCCCTCCATCATGTTGTTGTAGTCCCTAGAAATATGCAGTTCAGGAGCATTTCGGCCATTGAGCGTAAGTTCTAGTTCTCCATCTATAATTTTTATTGAAAAATCGGGTACTATATGCTCGATCATTCTAGTACTTCCACCGGAATAAGAACCTCCTGGTTTTGGATTAAGCTTTTCTATTTCTGATATCGCTTTTTTAAGATTTTCTTCGGTTACATTATGTTTTTGAATTAATTTATCATAATGTTTTTTAGTAAACTGCTCAAAAGACTTCTCTAAAATATGTATGGCAAGTTCAATATTTGGGTTTAGTTCTTTCCGTTTTAATTGAATGATTAAGCATTCTTCTAAAGAAGTTGCACCAACACCTGAAGGATCAAGTTCTTGAACAATTTTCAATATTTTTCTAATACTAGCTTCATCCGTATAAATGTTTTGGGTGAAGGCCAAATCATCTAAAATATCGGCTATCGGTCTTCTTATATAACCGCTTTCATCAATGCTTCCTACTAAGAATTCGGCAATAAACCATTCCTCATCACTTAAATAAAAAGTATTTAATTGAGTGATTAAAAATTGATTAAATGAAGTTCCTGCGGCATAAGGGACTGTTCTGTCTTCATCATCAGCACTATAATTATTTACTTGGGTTCTATATTCAGGAATTTCATCGTCGCTTAAATACTCGTCAATATTAATATCATCAGCAGCTATGGTTTCGCTATCTGATTCGTCATTGTAAACATCGTCATCATAATCCTCTTCAAAATTATCTAACTCTTCCTTTCCTGTTTCTAGGGCAGGATTTTCTTCCAGTTCTTGCTTTAAACGTTGCTCGAATGCCTGCGTTGGCAACTGAATCAGTTTCATTAACTGGATCTGTTGCGGCGATAGCTTTTGCGATAATTTAAAAGATAAATGTTGTTTAAGCATGTATTATTCTTATTCTCTGAAATATAAATTTAAGCTATTTGTTTGACTATTTTCTCTGCTTTTAAAATTCAGCATTTTGCGGTGTTCTAGGGAATGGTATTACATCTCTAATATTTCCCATTCCTGTTGCGAAAAGTACCAAGCGCTCAAAACCTAAACCAAAACCGCTATGAACGGCTGTTCCGAATCTTCTTAAATCTAGATACCACCACAATTCTTTTTCATCAATATGCAAACTTTTAATTTTTTCTAATAAAACATCAAGGCGTTCCTCACGTTGTGAGCCACCTACTATTTCGCCGATACCAGGGAAAAGGATATCCATAGCCCTAACGGTTTTGCCGTCTTCATTTAAGCGCATATAAAAGGCTTTTATTTTCGCTGGATAATCAAATAAAATTACGGGACATTTAAAGTGCTTTTCTACTAAAAAACGCTCATGTTCACTCTGTAAATCGGCTCCCCATTCTTCAATTGGGTACTGAAATTTTTTCTTTTTATTAGGCGTACTGTTTTTCAAAATATCAATTGCCTCGGTATAAGAAACTCTTTTAAAGTTATTTTCGGCAACGAAATTAAGTTTTTCAATGAGTGACATTTCGCTACGCTCCGCCTGAGGTTTTGTTTTTTCTTCGTCTAACAAGCGTTGTTCTAAAAATTCTAAATCTTCTTTACAATTTTCTAAAGCATAGTTGATGACATCTTTAATAAAATCTTCAGCTAAATCCATATTTGCGTCTAAATCATTAAAAGCAACTTCTGGTTCAATCATCCAAAACTCGGCTAAATGTCTAGAAGTATTTGAGTTTTCAGCCCTAAACGTTGGCCCAAAAGTATAAACCTTGCCTAATGCCATGGCATAGGTTTCCGCTTCTAATTGTCCAGAAACGGTTAAGTTCGTCTCTTTTCCGAAGAAATCTTCTTTAAAATTAATACTGCCATCGTCATTTAAAGGAGGATTTTTTGGATTCAATGTAGATACTCTGAACATTTCGCCAGCACCTTCTGCATCGGATCCAGTTATAATAGGCGTATGTACGTTATAAAAACCGTTATTTTGAAAATAACGATGAATAGCAAAAGACAGGGCTGAACGCACGCGCATAACTGCTGCAAAAGTGTTGGTGCGGACTCTTAAATGTGCCTTTTCTCTTAAAAATTCTAAAGAGTGTTTTTTAGGCTGAATAGGGTAGGTGTCTGGATCAGATGTTCCTAATACCACTAGTTCAGTAACTTGAATTTCAACATTTTGTCCTTTTCCTTGACTTTCTACTAAAGTTCCTATAACTTTTATGGCAGCACCTGTTGTTACTTTTTTTAATAGGTTTTCATCAAAATTTTCGAAATCTATTACACATTGAATATTGTTTAAGGTAGAGCCATCATTTAGTGCAATGAATCTATTGCTTCTAAAGGTTTTTACCCAACCATTTAAAGTTACTTCTTGCAAGGTTTTTTCCGAAGAAAGTAATTCTTTTATGCTATTCGATTTCATGATTTGTAAGGTGTTTTATAGGCGTAAAGATAGCCATTTTGATAAAATTGATGTATTTGAACTGTGTACTAACTTTTGAATGCTATTCTAATTCCTCATTTTTTGGTAAGATATCTATTTGCGGTTCTTTCAACACCTTTTTATTGGCAATATTACGTTCTAATGAAAGTAATAAAGAAGGCAATAAAATGAGGTTAGATAACATTGCAAAAAGTAAGGTAGCAGAAACTAAAGTACCTAAAGCAACCGTACCGCCAAAGCTAGAAATGGCAAATACAGAGAAGCCAAAGAATAGAACAATAGAAGTATAAAACATACTTACCCCTGTTTCTCTAAGTGCTGCGTAAACCGATTTTTTAATTCGCCATTGATGCGTTGCTAGTTCTTGTCTATACTTAGCGAGAAAATGTATGGTATCATCTACCGAAATTCCAAAAGCAATACTGAAGACTAAAATGGTTGATGGTTTTATAGGTACACCAACATACCCCATTAAGCCTGCTGTAATGACTAAAGGTAGTAAATTGGGAATTAAAGAAATCACAATCATTTTAAATGATCTAAATAAGTAGGCCATGAATAAAGCGATAAGGCCAATGGCTAAGGCTAAGGATAAAATTAAATTGTTTACCAAATATTTAGTGCCTTTCAGAAATATAAGTGCACTGCCCGTCATATAAACATCAAAACGATCTGATGGAAAAATTTTATCAATATTTTCTTGAAGTTTTGCTTGAATAGTTTCCATTCTATCTGTTTTCACATCTTTCATATAGGTGGTAATTCGGGCAATTTGCCCTGTTGAATCCACAAAGCTCTTTAAAAGATTACCATTATTAGCCGATTTTCTGGCAATATCCATGATAAAGGTATTTTCTTGACTGGTAGGCAATTGGTAATATTTTGGAATGCCGTTATAAAAAGCTTGTTTAGAATATTTTACCAAATCTACCGCCGAAATAGGTCTTGAAAGTTCAGGAATTTCATCGATAACCAAGCTCAAATCCTCCATCTGTTTTAAGGTAGATGGTTTTAAAACACCTTTTTTTCTTTTTGTATCCACCACAATCTCTATGGGCATGATACCGTCAAATTCTTCTTCGAAAAAACGAATGTCTTTGAAAAATTCGGCCTTTTTAGGCATGTCTTCAATAGGGCTTCCAGAAATTTTTATTTGAAAAATCCCAATAATACTTAAAATAAGTAAAAGAATAGTAACTACGTAAACCGAAATTCTTTTTTCACGAACAATGTATTCCATCCAATTTACAAAACCATAAATCCACTTGGTATTAAGGTGCTTCAAATGCTTCGTTTTAGGCAGTGGCATAAAGCTATAAACAATGGGGATGATGAGTAGGGAAAGAATAAATATTCCGATAATATTGATGGAAGCCACAACCCCAAATTCTTTTAAAAGTTGACTATCGGTAATGATAAAAGTTGCAAAACCTGAGGCTGTTGTAATGTTAGTCATTAAAGTGGCATTCCCGATTTTGGAAATTACGCGTTGTAATGATAAGGCCTGATTGCCATGTTTTTTAACCTCTTGTTGGTATTTGTTGATTAAAAAAATACAATTAGGAATCCCAATAACAATAATCAAAGGCGGAATTAAAGCAGTTAAAACAGTAATCTCGTACTGGAGCAATCCTAAAATACCAAAAGCCCACATTACTCCAATAATCACTACGCACATGGAAATTACAGTGGCTCTAAAACTTCTAAAAAAGAAGAAAAATAGGAGTGAAGTTACACCTAATGCGGCAAGAATGAATTTTCCAATTTCATTAATAATGCTTTGAGAACTCAGGGTTCTTATGTAAGGCATACCAGACACATGAACATTTAAGTCTGTTTCCTCCTCAAAAACATCAATTAATCCCTGTAAATCTTCGAGAATAAAATCTTTTCGAGCAGAGGTGTTAATGATGTCTTTATCTAAATAAACAAGCGTTCTAATAGTTTTGCTTTCTTTGTTGTAGATTAAATCTTCATAAAAAGGCAAATCGTTAAATAAGTGTGCCGATAAGCTATCGATAGCGGCTTTTGTTTCTGGATTTTTAGTGATGAATGGCAGTAAAACAAATTCGTTTTTCAGGGTATCTTTTACCAGCTCTTGCAAATTATCTGTTGACAAAACAAAATCAACTTCAGGAAACGCATCTAATTGTTTGCTTAATTTATTCCATCGATTAAATTTTTCAGGGGTAAATAAAGTACTATCTCTAACACCGAGAACAATTACGTTTCCTTCTTCCCCAAAGGTGTCTAAAAATTTTTGGTATTGTATATTTACTTCGTGATGGTCAGGTAGAAGGTTGGCTTGAGAGCTAGAAAAACGCATTTTATCCCATTGTAGGGCTAAAAATATAGTGATACCGGTAATAATTAAAAGAATTAATATCCTATTGCGTAGAATAATATTTGCAGTTTTTGCCCAAAAACCTTTCGTTATTTTTGTAACCATGTTTACTTTTACAATTAGGGCAAAGGTAGAAAATGATTATGGGTATTCACAAAATTATGCCAAGCGAATGCCTATTTTATGGTAAAATCAGCAAAAAAATATTTCTATTTTCTTCGGCTTGAGTGTTATTGCTAATTTTCATCGTTGCGAAACTCTTTTTTTCTTTGTGTAACGCTGTAGAATGGCTGTGAATTATCTTTTCAAATAGAAAGGGATACATTGCTTTCAAAAAATAAAAAAAGCAAAGAATAGCTGCTTTTTAATAAATTATTAAAAATTTCACCTTTAAACTTTCATTATTTCTGCCTCTTTTAAGACCAGAACATCTTCTATTTTTTTGCTATATTTATTGGTCAATTCTTGAACATCTGCTTCGGCGTTCTTCTTTACATCTTCTGAGGCATCATCAAGATTTCTAATTTCTTTGTTCGCTTCTTGTCTGGCCGTTCTGATGCCTATTTTTGCATCTTCTGATTCTGCTTTAGCTTGTTTGGCGAGTTCTCTTCTGCGCTCTTCAGTTAAAGGGGGAACAGCGATGATGATAAGATCACCGTTATTCATTGGATTAAAACCTAAGTTTGCCGCTTGTATTGCCTTTTCTATTTCTTGAAGCATCTTTTTTTCCCAGGGCTGCACGGTTAATGTTCTTGCATCTGGAGTGCTTACATTAGCTACTTGAGCTAATGGCGTTGACGATCCATAATAATCAACCATAACACTAGAAAGCATAATAGGGCTTGCTTTTCCTGCTCTGATTTTTGCAAAAGCTTTAATTAAATGGTCTATAGAGCCATCCATATTCTCTTTAGTGCTATCTAATATAAATGTAATTTCCTCGTTCATTATATGTTAGTTTAAAAAAATGCTACTCAATTCTTAAAGGCTTAATTTTCAACAATAGTACCAATGTTCTCTCCAGAAACCAATCTCAATAAATTGCCTTTTTTATTCATATCAAAAACTACAATAGGTAGTTCGTTTTCCTGACTTAGCGTAAAAGCAGTAGTATCCATTACTTTTAAGCCTTTGGTCAATACATCTTTAAAAGAAATGGTATCAAATTTCGTAGCTGTTTTATCTTTTTCTGGATCCGATGTGTAAATACCATCTACTCTTGTTCCTTTTAAAATAACATCGGCTTCAATTTCTATAGCGCGTAAAACAGCGGCGGAATCTGTTGTAAAATAGGGATTTCCCGTTCCTCCTCCAAAAATAACAACCCTTCCTTTTTCTAGATGTCTCATGGCTCGTCTTCGGATAAAAGGTTCGGCAACTTCATTAATTTGAATGGCAGATTGCAACCTTGTTTGTATGCCTTTTTCTTCTAATGCACTTTGTAAAGCCAATCCGTTGATGACTGTTGCCAACATCCCCATGTGATCTCCTTGAACGCGATCCATACCATTACTTGCACCCGCTAATCCTCTAAAAATATTTCCACCTCCAATAACTATAGCAACTTCAATTCCTTTATCAACAACTTGTTTAATCTCATCAGCGTATTCTGATAGTCTTACTGGGTCTATTCCGTATTGTCTTTCACCCATTAAGGCTTCGCCACTTAGTTTTAAAAGAATTCTTTTATAGTGCATAGTTTGTGTTTGTTTGAACTAGCGCAAAAATAATCAAAAAAATGTATGAGAAAAGCGGTTATTGCAATAATTCCAATGCTAATTCTTTCTGAAAAGATAAGGTGATCTTATTTAATTTTTATAATCTTGTCATAAATTTGAAAAATTAACTTTTAAAATCATAAAAAAAATTACAAATAATTAGAGCTTAATAAAATGAGAAAAATAAGTTTATCCTTAGTAATAGTACTATTGTTTAGTGGTTGTGGAGCTGCAAAAAAAACCTTAAGTGCAGATAAAATAGCTATAAAAGTAACGATGGATTTAGTGAATGTTAACGATGATAAAGTACTTGTCGCCATTGACCCAGGATCTTTTAATACCGATATGGTATCCTTTTTTATTCCAAAAACAGTTCCTGGCACTTACAGTACTGATAATTACGGACAGTATATTGAAGGTTTTAAAGCATTCGATTACAAGGGAGCGGAGCTTTTGGTTTCTAAAACGGATAAAAATACTTGGGAGATTAGTAACGGAAAAAACTTGGACAGAATATCTTATTTTGTAAACGATACCTACGATTCTGAATCGGGACAAGACGAACCTGTTTTTTCCCCTGCTGGAACAAATATTTTAAAAGGAGAAAATTTTATGTTGAACCTTCACGGTTTCGTGGGGTATTTTGAAAATTTAGAAGAAGTGGGCTATGAGCTTTATATAACAAAGCCAGCTAATTTAAAGGCTACTACTTCTTTAAAGGAAATAAATAATAGTGAAGCAAATGACAAAGAAGATGTTTTTTATGCAAGTCGCTATTTTGAAGTAACCGACAATCCTATTTTATATTCAAAGGCCGATATTGCTTCTTTTAAAGTAAATGATATTACTGTGAATTTAAGTGTGTATTCTCCAAACGCAATTTATAAGGCAGCCGATTTAGAAGACAGAATGTTGAAAATGATGACCGCTCAAAAAGCATTTTTGGGTGATGTTGATAGTACCGAAGAGTACAATATTCTGTTATATTTATCTACCTTAGAAAATGATGCTAATGGTTTTGGCGCCTTAGAGCACCATACTTCAACGGTGGTAGTTTTGCCTGAGCAAATGGATAAAGAGCGCTTAGAACAGGCCATGGTTGATGTAGTTTCACACGAGTTTTTTCATATCGTTACACCTTTAAATGTGCATTCCGAGGAGATTAAATATTTTGATTTTAATGATCCTAAAATGTCTAAACACCTTTGGATGTATGAAGGCACAACCGAGTATTTTGCTAATTTATTTCAGATCCAGCAGGGTTTAATTGATGACGCCGAATTTTACAAACGCATCATGGAAAAGATAAATAATGCGAAAAGATATAATGATACCATGTCTTTTACCGTTATGAGCGAAAATGTTTTGGTAGAACCCTACAAGGCAGATTATGCCAATGTGTATGAAAAGGGAACCTTAATTAACATGGCTCTTGATATTACTTTGCGTGATTTAAGTAAGGGAGAAAAAAGCGTATTATGGTTACTTAAAGAATTGACAAAAAGATACGGAAAAGACAAACCTTTTAAAGACGATGCCTTATTTGACGAAATTGTGAGCATGACCTACCCAGAAGTGGGTGCGTTTTTCGATACTTATGTAGTAGGAGAGCAGCCCATAGACTATCCGGCTTATTTAGCCAAAGTTGGACTAGAAATGGGCTCAAAGCTAGAGCAAAGTGGTTATTTTTTACAAGGGCAAGTGCCTTTTATTGATGTGGATGCCGAAAATAATGATGCCATTTTCATTCGTGAGGGCATCGAATTAAATAGCTTTTTAACTGATTTAGGGGTAAAAGCTGGCGATATTATCAAAAGTATTGATGGTGCTGCTATTAGCTTAGAAAGCATCCGCCCTATTATAGGTCAAAGTTTTGGATGGACTCCAAAAAAGGAAATTATCATGGTGGTAGATCGTGAGGGTACAGCATTGACATTGACAGGAAAAGTGGGTACACCAACGGTAAACACAAAAACAATTGTGCCTGTTGAAAATGCAACAGAAGCGCAATTGGCTTTACGTAAAGTTTGGATGAAGGGATAGTATTTTATGGTTTTTTTTAAAAAAGGGACATCATTGGATGTTCTTTTTTTGACTTATATAGAATGATATATTTTACTAAATGTAAAATAAATTTGTCAATTAGTAAAATAAATAATACATTTGCGACCTAATTTTAACTCCTAAAAACTAACAACTATGCAAGAAAATTATTTACTACCAGCTTCCTTTAAGAAATGGGGTTGGTCTATTTTTGTATCATCCGCCATTTTAGGAATTTTTCCATTGTTCTACAATTGGGAACCTGCTTTTTTGGAGCTTGATGTTCCAGCCATTTTTATTGATGATCTAATAGAAAATAAAGCCATTATAGGAATGACGAACAATAATATATTGAATGAAATTTGTGCTGTTTTGGTCATTATTGGGGGACTTATGGTTGCTTTTTCGAAGGAAAAATACGAAGACGAATTTATTGCCAGTATCCGCTTAAAATCGTTAGTATGGTCCACCTATTTAAATTACGGTATATTGTTGTTAGCCTTAATCTTAGTGTATGATTTTTCTTTTATGTGGGTTTTGATTTTTAATATGTTTACCATTTTACTATTTTTCATCATCCTGTTTCATTGGAATTTGGTAAAACTAAAAAAATCTGTGGATTATGCGGAATAGTATAAAAGTAGAACGCGCTAAAAAGAACCTAACGCAGGCGCAGTTAGCAGATTTGGCGCTAGTGAGCCGGCAGACTATTAATGCTATGGAATTGGGCAAATACGTGCCATCAACGGTCTTGTCATTGCGTTTAAGTAAAATTTTTGAAACTTCAGTGAATGAACTATTTCAATTAGAGGAGGAAGATTCAAAATAGGCGATTTATAAAACCAAAAAAGCCGTTTCACTGAAAAGTAAAACGGCTTTTTAATTATTGATTTGTTATGTATTATCCTAAAGTAACACGTTTAAATGAAGTTACAGCTAAGCCATCTTGTGCAGATGAAACATAGGTAGCTACATTTATTTTATCATCTTTAATAAAATTCTGAT
>Ga0209491_10001901_pt1 | contig 39009 bp, 35 predicted proteins | sample BON02_FD_187213 | JGI IMG/M metagenome (GOLD analysis project Ga0209491, IMG submission 187213) | Freshwater microbial communities from Lake Bonney liftoff mats and glacier meltwater in Antarctica - BON-02 (SPAdes) (version 2) | ecosystem: Environmental > Aquatic > Freshwater > Ice > Glacier... | reverse complement strand
AAAATATGTCTGTTAATTTGTTCATGAGCCTGTTTTCCTTTCATTAAAATCTTTGTCGTAAAAGATCTGATCGGTTAACAGGCTTTTAGTTCCCTTGTCTTAAACAGGATTCAGGTTAGTTAGTACTTATTATAGCCATAACATTGCCAAGAATTGGTCATTAGGTCTATCTATTTTCAGTGATCTGACTGCAAGCCGTAACCATAGTGCAATGCTCATATTAAGTCATAGTCTGGGTGCCCGAACAACAGCTAGTGCTTCAACAACACATAGCAATAATGGGCAAGGCGCTTTATTACAGGTTCAACAAAACCTGCCACAAGGCAGCGGCATAGGTTATAAGCTGTTGGCTGGTCGTGAGGACTCTGAACGTGCCGAAGTGGGTATCAACCTGCAAAATGATATCGGTACCTATGCATTTGAGGCATCACGCTTCAATGAAATAAATTATGTAAGAGGGACAGCCAGTGGTGGCCTAGCGATTATGAACAATGCTGTTTTCCCCTCTCGCAGAATAAATGAAAGCTTTGCTGTCATAGAAGTTCCAGAACAACCAGGGATAAGGATCTATGCTGAAAATCAATGGGTGGCGACAACCGATCGACATGGCCAAGCCTTAATACCGGCATTACGTCCTTATCAAAAAAACCAGATTCGAATCGAGCAGGCAGACTTACCCTTAAATGCTCAAGCTGACACGTTTTCAATGACAGCGACACCCTATTTCCGAAGTGGTACGGTATTGAACTTTCCTGTTAAGACGGTGCAAGGTGCAACGATGAACTTACAATTAGAAAATGGTCAAGCTGTTCCCGCTGGAGCCAAGGTGTCCATTTCAGGGTATTCAGATATTTTTCCTGTTGGATTAAAAGGAAAGGTTTATATAACAGGTCTAGCAGGTAATACTGTATTGCATGTAATCTGGCATAACAGGTTTTGTCAGTCGATCATTAAGCTTGAGATATCCGAAGATCCTATACCCGAGCTAGGGAATGTAACCTGTTACAGTAACGGCCAGAAACCGCACTAAAGGTAACAAATTCATGCGAATTATGCTGATAATACTACTATTTATTACAGGGCTGATACCCCAGTTAGTCTATGCTTTAGGCTTAAGCTGCACTGTTTCAGCTACCGGCGTAACATTTGGAGTTTATGATCCTACCAACCCAAGCCCCGTGACATCGACCAGTACTATCCACACTACATGTTCCGTTTTATTAGTCAGTGTCGGAGCACAAATCAACATTAGTATGAATAAGGGAAGTAGTGGATCTTATGCAAATCGCACAATGACTAGTGGCTTAAACACACTTTCATATAATGTCTATCAAGATCCAGCCCATACTATTATTTGGGGGGATGGCACAGCTTCGACAGCTATTATGACTGAAAGTGGGTTAATTGCAGTACTAGGCACAAGTTATAATCACACCGTATATGGTCAAATGCCCGCCGGCCAATACGTGCCTTCTGGAATATATAACGATACCATAATAATAACCGTCGAATATCACGAAACCTTGTGATCAAGCAGTCAGTTTTAAGTAACTACCAGAAGGCTTATTCAAACTTTATTTATTCTACAATAAGAGATTAGCCACCTTGCTATTACGACAAAATTATCATGAAATATTCATTATATAGACTCGTTTAATCATTATTTACATAATAGAAAGTCATCGCTGAGCCCTCAAAGCCAACTTAAATCAATCCTAGACTTATCTATTTCCCAAAAATAATTTCCCTAAATTAAAGAACAACCCAAGCACCGCACCTGCACTAGCTTTATTCGAAGTAATTTAAATCAGTCTTGACAAAATAGAAGGTATCCACTGCAAAACGGTTAACAATTGTTAACGTATTAGGTGTATATATAACTAGACGACTGTAGGTAAGCTGATTTTCATATCATGGCCCTTGTGCTGTTGCAATGTATTTTCTAAGACAGGAGCTTGTACAAAAATGAATTTAATCAAAGAACAGCCAGATAACAATAAAAGATCCACAGCGTTGTTATATCTAAACTCATTGATTGAAGACAATATTGTTCTATTTACCAGAATCGGCATTGAAAGCAAAATGGTTGCTGTCAATGCTGTAACTGAAAAAATTACTGGATATTGTCATAAACTAATGAGTAGCGATTTTTCAACTTACTTCACTGAGTCAGAGAAAGCACATCAGCACTGCAAAGAAGTTAACGATAACAGCCTTATAACTGATCACGCTCTAACTATCAGTCATAGAAATGCTCACATCTCGAAGATGTTTTTCAACATTAACATATATAACAGTCAAGCTGGCGAAGCCGCAGGCATATTATGACTGCATATGATATTACAAAGGATCTGCAGACAAAAGGAACACTTATTAGTACTGGCGCATTGCAGAATGCCATTTTCAATAGTGCTCATTTCTCCAGTATTGCCACCGATGCCAACGGTGTTATACAGATATTCAATGTCGGTGCCGAACGGATGTTAGGCTACACCGCTGCCGAGGTAAAAAATAAGATCACACCAGTTGATATTTCTGATTCACAGGAACTCATTGCTCGTGCTGAAGCACTCAGTATCGAATTCGACACGCCGATTGCGACAGGGTTTGAGGCGCTCATTTACAAGGCATCTCGCGAGATCGAAGATATTTATGAGCTGACTTATATCTGCAAGGATGGCAGTCGCTTACCCGCAAAGGTGTCGATAACCGCATTACGTGATTGGCAGGATGTTATTATCGGCTTTTTATTAATTGGCACCGATAACACAGCACGAAAACAGGTGGAAGCTGAGCTCGTTAAAGCCGATGCGTTGCAGAATGCCATTTTCAATAGTGCTGATTTCTCCAGTATCGCCACCGATGCCAACGGCGTGATTCAGATATTCAATGTCGGCGCCGAACGGATGTTGGGCTATACTGCTGCCGAGGTAAAGAACAAGATCACACCCGCTGTTCTGTCCGATCAACAGGAAATTGTTTCTCGTGCTGAAGCACTTAGTATTGAATACGACGCACCAATTTCCGCAGGCTTTGAAGCTTTGGTATACAAGGCTTCACGGGGCATTCAAGATATTTACGAGCTGACTTATATCCGCAAAGATGGTAGTCGCTTCCCCGCAGAGGTATCAATCACAGCATTACGTAATCCGCAAGACGTCATCATCGGATTTTTATTGATTGGTATAGATAACACAGCACGAAAACAGGTGGAAGCCGCACTCATTAGTACGGGAAAATTGCAGAATGCCATTTTCAATAGTGCTAATTTTTCCAGTATTGCCACCGATGCTAACGGCGTGATCCAGATATTCAATGTCGGCGCGGAACGGATGTTGGGCTATAGCGCTACCGAGGTAAAGAATAAGATCACGCCCGCAGATATTTCCGATACCGAGGAAATAATCGCTCGTGCTGAAGTACTTAGTATCGAATTCGACACACCGATTGCAGTAGGCTTTGAAGCTTTGGTATACAAGGCATCACGGGGCATTGAAGATGTTTACGAGCTAACCTATATCCGCAAAGATGGTAGTCGTTTTCCCGCTACGGTATCCGTCACGGCACTACGTGATCCGCAGGAAGTCATTATTGGTTATTTATTAATTGGCACTAATAACACAGCGCGGAAACAGGTGGAAGCCGCACACATTAGAAGCAATGCATTACAGAATGCAATATTCTATAGTGCTAATTTCTCCAGTATTGCCACCGATACCAACGGCGTGATCCAGATATTCAATGTCGGCGCGGAACGGATGTTGGGCTACAGCGCTGCCGAGGTAAAGAACAAGATCACGCCTGCAGATCTGTCCGATGAACAGGAAATTGTTATTCGTGCTGAAGCACTCAGTATCGAATTCGACACTCCAATTTCGGTAGGCTTTGAAGCATTGGTATACAAGGCATCACGCGAGATTGAAGATATTTACGAGCTAACCTATATCCGCAAAGATGGCAGTCGTTTTCCAGCTACAGTATCGGTCACAGCACTACGTGATCCGCAAAATGTCATTATTGGTTATTTATTAATTGGCACCAATAACTCCGTGCGGAAACAGGCAGAAGCGGCGCTCGTCAGAGGCAATGCATTACAGAATGCAATTTTTAATAGTGCTACTTTTTCCAGTATCGCCACCGATGCCAACGGCGTGATCCAGATATTTAATGTCGGTGCTGAGCGAATGTTGGGCTACAGCGCTGCCGAGGTAAAGAACAAAATCACGCCTGCAGATCTGTCCGATGAACAGGAAATCATTGCACGTGCTGAAGCACTCAGTATCGAATTCGACACACCGATTTCCGTAGGTTTTGATGCTCTGAGTTACAAGGCATCCCGTGAAATAGAAGATATTTATGAGTTAACCTATATCCGCAAGGATGGCAGTCGCTTCCCTGCAAAAGTATCGATAACCGCATTACGAAATGAGCTGGATGTCATTATTGGTTATTTATTAATAGGTACCGATAACACGGCTCCCAAGCAAGCTGAAGTCTCACTCGTTAGAGCAAAGGCTTTACAGTCTTCTATCTTCAACAGTGCCCATTTTTCCAGTATTGCCACCGATGCTAACGGCGTTATCCAGATATTTAATGTCGGCGCCGAACGAATGTTGGGCTACTCCGCTGCCGAGGTAAAGAACAAGATCACGCCCGCTGATATTTCAGTTACAGCGGAACTTGTTACACGAGCTCAAGCACTCAGTGTCGAATTCGGCACGCCGATTACTGCAGGCTTCGAGGCATTAATATACAAAGCGTCACGTGGTATCCAAGATATTTATGATCTGAATTTTATCCATAAAGATGGCAATCATTTTCCTGCTACCGTATCGGTCTCTCCACTATATGGTGATCAAGACAGAATAATCGGCTACCTATTGATTGCGACTAATAATGTCACACTCGAGCAGGAAGCTAAAATTAAGCTGCAACTTGCGGCCAGTGTATTCACTCATGCTCGTGAAGGTATCACCATTACCGATGCTGATGGCACCATAATCGAAGTCAACGATACCTTTACCCAGATAACGGGATATAGCCGTGAAGAAGCTATTGGCCAGAACCCTAGCTTTCTCCAATCCGGCAGACAATCACCTGGGTTCTATGCTGAGATGTGGCGAGCAATCAACACAACAGACTACTGGACAGGTGAAATTTGGAATCGTCATAAAAATGGTGAATTGTACGTCGAAAGCATTACCATCAGTGCAGTAAAGGATTTTGCTGGCAAAGTAAGCAATTATGTCGCACTATTTTCTGACATTACAGGTATAAAAGCACATCAAGATCAACTAGAACGTATGGCCAACTACGATGTATTAACCAGTCTCCCCAACCGCGCATTATTATCAGACCGCCTAAGCCAAGCAATGGTGCAATGCCAGCGCCATCATAATTCACTGGCAGTCGCATTTCTGGATTTAGATGGATTTAAAATCGTCAATGATACCCATGGCCATAAAGTAGGAGATGAACTCCTCATTATCGTATCAAAACGAATGGAAGAAGCCTTACGTGAGAACGATACACTAGCTCGCTTAGGAGGGGGATGAGTTTATCGCCGTACTCGCTGATTTATCGAAAGTTGAAGACTGTCAGCCCGTATTAGAACGATTATTACTCGCGGCATCTAAACCTGTAACAATAAATGATTTGATATTAAAAGTATCCGCCAGCATCGGAGTGACACTCTACCCTCAAGATGAAGAATCTGCAGACCAACTGATGCGGCAGGCTGATCAAGCGATGTATTTGGCAAAAGAAGCGGGTAAGAATTGTTATCACTTATTTGATATGGCACACGATGATGCCGTCAAGCGCCTACGTCAGAGTATTGGGGATATTCGCACAGGACTTTATAGGCATGAATTTATTTTGTTTTATCAACCTAAAGTTAATATGCATACTGGGCAAGTAATCGGGGTAGAAGCACTCCTACGCTGGCAACACCCTGAACGAGGCTTAGTCCCACCACTCGATTTTTTACCTATAATTGAAGACCATGCCATTAGTCTCGATATAGGTGAATGGGTCATCGATACGGCATTGAGCCAAATAAGCCAATGGCAAAACTTCGGAATAATGCTTCCGATCAGCGTCAATATCAGCGCCTATCAACTACAACAAACTAATTTTGTAACTCGCTTAGAAACACTATTAGCAGCCCATCCTGATGTATCACCACATCATTTGGAATTAGAGATATTGGAAACCAGTGCATTAACGGATGTTAACCATGTCTCTACGACCATGTATGCTTGCCGCGCACTTGGAGTTCACTTTGCTTTAGATGACTTTGGAACAGGCTATTCATCCCTGACTTATCTCAGACGCCTGCCTGCCAGCATGATCAAAATAGACCAGAGCTTTGTGCGGGATATGTTAGTAGATCCTAATGATTTATCGATTGTTGAGGGCGTTGTCAGCTTGGCTAGAGCTTTCCAGCGTGAAGTAATTGCTGAAGGCGTAGAAACGATTGCCCATGGCACCGCACTATTAAAAATGGGCTGTGAATTAGCACAAGGTTACGGTATCGCAAGGCCGATGCCTGCAAGTGAGATTCCCGAATGGCTAGAGGACTGGAAACCTGATGACGCTTGGAATTCTTTATCTGAAGGTGATTACGATAGCTAAACTTTTTTTATTATTATCGTTTTAATCTTCGTCCAATAACCAGCCGTCAAGCATACACAACAACAAGGAAAATTGTTTTAGCATCATGCTGAATCTTATTAATGGTATCGTTGATAACTGCAATATTTAATCAAGATTAAGAATATCGGTCAAAGCTAGAATAAAGGTCTATAGGATGAACAAATACCACTTCATAATGCTAGTCACACTACTCATAAGTGCTTGCTCAAACAGTGACTGGCGAACAGCAAGTCGTGAATCTGCTGGAATTGCCCTAAATCCAACAGCAGAAAAAAGCGCAGTAATTGAAATATATGCCGCTGATGCATTCAGTTGGCGAGGCTGGTTTGCTGTCCATACATGGATTGCAACAAAAGCGGAAAATGCTTCCGAATATACTGTTTACGAGGTGGTAGGTTGGCGTATAAAGTATGGGCTTCCCGCATTAAGCGAATACAAAACAACTACACCAGACCGATATTGGTATGGCGCCATACCCCATAAAATTCTTTCTCTAAAAGGTGAAAAAGCAGCAGAACTAATCCCTAAAATTACCGAAGCTGTCAGCCGTTATCCTTGGTCAAATCAATATACTCTTTTCCCTGGGCCAAACAGCAACACGTTTCCTGCGTGGATTGGATTAGAGGTTAGTGAGCTTGGCTTACATATGCCATTTCGAGCAATCGGCAGTGGTTATGCGGATTAATCCTTTAGCCTAACAAAACCAAGTTGACTTCATCGTAGCGCGTAGTATTAGTTTCTAATCTATTAATAAAGGAGCTTGGTTACATAGACTTATCAGGATCGAGCTTTTATTGAGCCAAAAGGCAAGCAGCTGCAATAAACAGATAATAAATCTCACAGTTGAATCTATCAGAGGGAATTGTAAAAATTAGTGGTCTAGCTGGTGGGGTGTAGATAGTACACACCCAACTACCTTATAGCATCATTGCTGGGCTGAGTATTTAAGTTGGCAGTATATTAATCAGGCCAAGGATGAACCATGATTGAGGTCAACAATAAATAGCATATTGAAGACTATTTATTGTTGTTTCATTTTTAGAAAATAACTAGAAAACTTTGCCACCAATCACATTGATTGGGTTTAAACCTTAAGATATAAAGGCTTGTATTTGGTGCCGATGAGCAGAGTCGAACTGCTACGGGCTTACGCCCACCACCCCCTCAAGATGGCGTGTCTACCAATTTCACCACATCGGCTTTTTTGTGTGTATTTCTTTATGGCAAATCAGGAAGATCTGCTGGGGCTTCTTTAACTGTTTCTGTAATAGCTGTTTTTGTAATGCTATCAACACCATCCGTTTTACCGGAAAAATAGGCCAGCGTTAGGCTGGTTATAAAGAAAACAGTTGCAAGGACGGCACTGCTTCTTGATAGAAATGATGTAGAACCTTGGCTACCAAATACGCTTGATGAAGCACCACCGCCTCCACCTAGAGCCGCTGCACCCGCATCAGCCCCCTTGCCGTGTTGAATAAGTATCAACCCAACCAATAACAGCGAAACGACGATATGTACAACAAGAATTATTGAATCCATTTTTTAAACCTAAATGCTAACTACATGCTGCCTGACAAATCTTCACGAACTCTTCTGCATCTAACGATGCACCACCAACAAGTCCGCCATCAATATCAGGCATTGAAAATAACGGTGCGGCATTATCTCCTTTAACGCTGCCTCCGTAAAGTATTTGTAATGACTCGGCCGTAGCTTGATCATGTTTAGCTATGCGTTCACGCATGAAAGAATGGACTTCTTGCGCCCATTCAGGTGTTGCAGATTTACCTGTACCGATAGCCCATACCGGCTCATAAGCTAACACTGTCTGCGCCAAAGCTTTAACACCGCTTTGATTTATCAAAATATCCAATGTTCGTGCAACAACTTCTTCTGTTTGGCCTTTTGCGTGTTCTTCTGGCATTTCACCAATACAAATAATCGGTGTTACGCCTTCAGTAAGCGCCATTTCATATTTGTCAGCAATAATATGGTCGAGTACTAATTGATCTAGGTCTAATTCAGCATACAAACAACGCCGCTCAGAATGGCCTATTAAAACATATTTACAACCAAAATCTTTCAACATAGCGGCCGATATTTCACCGGTATAGGCCCCTTGTCTAAATTGAGACAAATTTTGGGTTCCCCAGAGCAATCCAGAATTTTCTAATGCTATTTGTACTTGATGTAAATAAACAGCAGGCGGAAATATTGCTACATCAGCAGACGTAAATTTATTTTTCTGGGCTAAAATCCCCTCGAGTAATAGTGCATTACTGGCACTAGTGCCGTTCATTTTCCAATTTCCAGCCACTAACGGTTTTCGCACTGATGACATCCTAAATTATCTATATTTAACAGTTGAGGTTACCCATTCACTTCTAATAAAGCAATCAAATCACTAAACAAATATCTCATGTTAAATTAGCTATGCTATGAGATATATTTCATTGTAAAACAGCAAGCTTTTATGTGAATATTATTTATCAAGCTCAATTATTTAAGTATATTGAGTTGGAAATAATTATTTTAACTATTCACTACAGCAGCCTTTCAATTATTTCTGCTAGCTCGATGGCCAATTTGTTGATTAATGCTGCATCGCGTCCTTCTACCATCACCCTAATAACCGGTTCAGTTCCAGATGCTCGTAATAAAACCCGACCATTGTTACCTAATGTAGCTTCAACCGCTTTAATAGCAGCATTCACTTCATCATTATCAGACAAATTAACCACTTTATTAACGCGTACATTGATTAATCGCTGGGGAAATTTTGTAACAGCAGATCTGAGTTCGTGCAGTGTAATACCTGTTTCCTGCATTTCAGCTAAAACTTGAAGTGCAGCAACAATGCCATCACCCGTCGTTGTCTTATCTAAACAAATAATATGCCCAGATGCCTCGCCACCGACTGTAGCGCCCGTTTCTTTCAACATTTCCATCACATAGCGATCACCGACTTTTGCACGGTGTAACGCCATATCATAGGACTGTAATGCTTGCTCTAATCCTAAGTTAGACATTAATGTACCGACAATCACAGGGTGTTTGTTGCCAGCGCGTTGTTGAGCTCGTGCAATAACAAATAAAAGTTCGTCACCATCGACCAGTTCACCGCGGTGATCAACCATAATTAAACGATCTCCATCACCATCTAAAGCAATACCTAAATCAGCTTTATTTTCAAGAACAGCCGCCTGGAGTAATCTAGGCTCAGTCGACCCACAGTCTTTATTAATATTAAGGCCATTAGGCTCTGCCCCCATCACAACAACTTCAGCGCCGAGTTCTCTAAAAACATTTGGGGCAATATGGTACGTCGCACCATGGGCACAATCTACGACAAGCTTCAAATTAGAAAAATCTAATTTTGAAGATACGGTACTTTTACAAAACTCGATATAACGTCCTGCTGCGTCATCAATACGATGCGCTTTACCGAGTAAGTGCGAATCTACCGTCACCAATGGCTTATCCATTATGGCTTCAATTTCTAGTTCTATCGATTCAGGTAATTTGGTACCTTCTCCCGAGAAGAACTTAATGCCATTATCTTGATAAGGATTATGTGACGCACTAATCACAATACCTGCTTGGGCATGAAATGTACGCGTTAGATAGGCAACGGCAGGTGTCGGCATTGGACCTAATAAATAGACATCTACACCAGCAGCAGATAGTCCTGCTTGCAAAGCCGATTCAAACATATAGCCAGAAATTCGAGTGTCTTTACCTATCAGTACTTTACTTCTGTGCCCTTTAGCAAAAACATGTCCTATTGCCCAGCCTAACTTAAGTACAAATTCTGGTGTGATAGAACCATCACCTACCCGACCACGGATACCATCGGTTCCAAAATAACGTCTTATTTGTTCAGTCAAAGCCTTTCACCTTCATTACATGATCACACATCATAATAGCTTGCACTGTTTCACGCACATCATGACTGCGAATTATCTTTGCACCCTGCCATACCGATATTGCCGCCAACGATAGACTAGCCGCTAAACGTTCTTCAACGGATACTTTTAATAAATTACCAATCATTGATTTACGGGAAACTCCCACTAATACAGGTAGACCAATGTCTACGAGTGTAGAGAGATGTTTCATTAATAGAAGATTGTGAGTGGCTCGTTTGCCAAAACCAAAACCAGGGTCAACAATTAACATATCTCGTGAGATGCCAGCTTGTTCACACGCTGTTGTCCGTTCTAGTAAAAAGGCAATGACATCAGTTACTACATCCTCATATTGAGGATCATTTTGCATTGTTTGTGGCGTACCTTGACTATGCATCAAACAAACCGGTACATTACAATCAACCGCTGCTTGTAGTGCTCCTGCAACTTGCAGGGCACACACGTCATTAATAAGCCCAGCGCCTGCTTTGATAGCAGCACGCATAACTTCAGGCTTGCTTGTATCAATTGAGATTGGAATATCTAGCTCGCGATGAATCGCCTGAATTACAGGTACTACACGCGCTATTTCTTCTTCTACTGATACAACCGCAGCACCAGGCCGTGTTGACTCTCCGCCAACATCAATGATGCCAGCACCATCCGCGACCATTTTTTTAGCCTGTGCTAAGGCAGCATCTGTAGCGATGAACTCACCACCATCTGAAAAAGAATCTGGTGTAACATTTAAAATCCCCATCACTTGGGGATGTGTTAAATCAAGTGGTTTACCAGCACAATTTAGAATCATTACTGGATCCTAATGTAATTGATCCGCTGGTTTGCCAGAAGTTTCAGAATCAGAGGAAGAAGAATTTTCAGGTGGTGTTGAAGAAGAACTATCCGTCCAATCTTTCGGTGCACCTGGCTCACGCCCTTCCATAATGGCATCAATCTGATGACTATCAATTGTTTCATATTTAACTAATAAAGCCGTCATAGCATGTAATTTATCGAGGTTATCCGTCAACATTTGTTGAGCACGTTGATAATTACGATTAATCAGTGTTCTGATATCTTCATCAATTTTCTTGGCCGTTAAATCAGATACGGTTTTATGTTGTGTAACTGAACGTCCTAAGAATACTTCGCCTTCATCTTCACCATAAGACATCGGTCCCATATTGTCAGACAAACCCCATTTAGTGACCATATCGTGTGCTAGTTTTGTTGCACGTTGAATATCGTTTGATGCACCTGTCGTGACTGAATCAGCACCATAAATTAATTCTTCTGCAATACGACCACCATATAAAGTCGAAATTTGACTTTCTAATTGACGTTTACTATTACTATATTTATCTTCTGTCGGTAAGAACATGGTCACACCAAGTGCCCGCCCACGAGGAATGATACTCACTTTATAGACAGGATCATGATCAGGGACTAGCCGACCAACGATTGCATGACCCGCCTCATGATAGGCAGTCATTTCTTTTTCTTTTTCATTCATCACCATAGAACGACGTTCAGCGCCCATCATGATTTTGTCTTTGGCTTTCTCCATATCTTCCATTTCGACCAAACGTTTATTTGTTCTGGCCGCAAATAAAGCAGCTTCATTAACTAAATTAGCTAAATCAGCACCTGAGAAACCGGGTGTACCACGCGCAATTAATGCTGCTTTAACATCGTCAGCAGCAGGAACCTTGCCTAAGTGCACCTTGAGAATTTGTTCACGACCACGAATATCCGGTAATGGCACAACTACTTGGCGATCAAAACGACCTGCACGTAATAAGGCCGGATCTAACACATCTGGACGATTCGTCGCAGCGATCACAATGACACCTTCATTACCTTCAAAACCATCCATTTCAACCAATAATTGGTTCAAAGTTTGCTCACGCTCATCATTACCACCACCGACACCAGCCCCACGATGGCGACCTACTGCATCTATTTCATCGATAAAGATGATGCACGGTGCATGTTTTTTAGCTTGTTCAAACATATCACGGACACGTGAAGCACCAACACCTACAAACATTTCAACAAAATCTGAACCAGAAATCGTAAAGAAAGGTACTTTAGCTTCACCAGCAATCGCTTTTGCCAGTAACGTTTTACCTGTACCCGGTGACCCAACCATTAAAATACCACGTGGAATTTTACCGCCTAATTTTTGAAATTTGGCTGGTTCACGTAGGAACTCAACTAACTCGCTCACTTCTTCTTTAGCTTCTTCTACGCCAGCGACATCTTTAAACGTTACTTTAACTTGGTCTTCACTCAACAATTTGGCTTTACTTTTACCAAAAGACATGGGGTTTTTACCACCACCACCACCTTGCATTTGTCGCATGAAGAAAATCCACACACCAATCAGCAACAACATTGGGAACCATGAAATAAAAATCTGCATTAATAAGCCGGTTTGTTCGGCTGGTTTAGCTTGAATACTTACACCATTATCCAGTAAGTCACCCATTAAACCTGCATCATAATCGGGGCTATAAGTAGTAAACTCACTGCTATCGGTCAATTTTCCGGTAATGGTTTTACCCTGAATATCAACAGACGCCACTGCACCATTTTTCACCTCAGATATGAAAGTGGAATAATCGATTTCGCCTTGTTTGGCTTTTTGGGGTCCAAAATTATTGAACACCGACATCAGCACCATCGCGATGACGACCCATAAAACGATATTTTTCATCATGTCATTCAATGTTTGTTACCTCTGTAACTTTAATTATTTTAGGCCACGGCCAAGTAAATAAACTTCTCGGCTCCGTGGTCGTGATGCATCTGGTTTTCTTGTGACTACTTTTTTGAAACTATCTCGCATCGCTTTGAGGTAATCATCAAAGCCTTCACCTTGAAATACTTTTACCAAGAAAGTGCCTTGTTTACTTAAATTGGTCAAGGCAAAATCTAACGCTAGTTCAACTAAATGCATACTGCTCGGCTGATCAATAGAATCTACTCCAGTTATATTGGGGGCCATATCTGATAATACAAGGTCTATTTGTTGACCATTTAATAATACCGTCAGTTCCTCTAGCACAGAATCTTCACGAAAATCACCTTGAATAAAGTGCACACCTGTTAAAGGTGTCATCGGTAATATGTCTAGAGCGACCACGGTTCCCTTATCATTCATTTTGCGAAGCGCATAATCTGACCAACCACCGGGAGCAGATCCTAGATCCACCACAGCCATTCTTGGCTGAATTAACTTATCTTTTTTATCAATTTCTTCTAGTTTAAATGTTGCTCGTGATCTGTAACCCGCTTTTTGAGCCATTTTGACGTAATGGTCATCAAAATGCTCTTTCATCCAATCATTACTGGATTTGCTTCTAGCCATACGACTTAAATCCCTATTTCATTGGATGGTTTATCACTACTCACAACTAATGTTAATCCTAATAAGCTTAGAACGATATACAGGTCTTTACTTAGTGAATGCAATAAATCAAAGCGATCTACAACAGAAATATCACCTAGATGAATAATTTGTTTGACTAACTCTATTTCTGGCTGTAAATAAAAATTAAAAACGAGTGTCAATAGCAGCATTATAAATATAACCCAGAAGCGCCAGAAATCCACTACCTGCTTACCGTAAATAACGATTTTTGAAATTACTAATATTGTGCCACAACCTAAACCCAACATATTTACAGCAGAAAATAAGTGGCCAGCATAATTACCTGCTAGGATTACGTCACCTAAGTTAGCAAAGGCTAGGGGAACTGCGATATAACCTATGGCTAAGAGGCTTCCGACCCACAATGTCAGTAATAAGCGCTCACCCAATAAGCTAGATATCATCTGGTTATTTGTGCTTCATAATGGATGGCAACGATCTCATATTCAATCGAGCCGCTAGGCGCTTTTACAATAGCAATATCATCTACTTCTTTGCCTATTAATGCTCGCGCAATAGGAGATGAAATAGAAATACGGTTTTTCTTAATATCCGATTCATAGTCACCGACAATTTGATACGTCACTTTATCATCGTTATCAATGTTCAACAGCGCAACGGTAACGCCAAACACTACACGTCCATCACGAGGTAAACCTGCTGGGTCAATAATTTGTGCGTTAGACAACACGCCTTCCAGTTCTTGGATACGACCTTCGATAAAACTTTGTTGTTCTTTAGCCGCATGATATTCAGCATTTTCTTTCAAATCACCATGAGCACGCGCTTCAGAAATAGCCGCCACAACTTCGGGTCTAGCGGTATATTTTAAATGTTGCAACTCATCTTTTAACTCATCTGAACCGAGTAATGTAATAGGTACCGCCATTAGTTTAATTATCCGTGTAATGACTGTAGGCAATTAACCGAATCATTATCTTTACTATTTAATGCTTGGCAAGTGGCTCGCGCCGCAGCCATTGTTGTAGTGTAATTAACTTGATGCTGTAATGCTGCACGTCTAATTTCACGTGAATCTGCAACAGATTGCCGACCTTCTGTCGTGTTTACAATCAAGTTAATTTCGTCATTTTTAATCATATCAACGATATGCGGTTGACCTTCGGCTACTTTATTAACCCGTTCACATTCAATACCGCCAGCTTGCAATACAGCTTGCGTTCCTCGGGTTGCCAATATTGTGAATCCTAAGGCGCTAAGATCTTTAGCTATCTCAACAATCTTAGCTTTATCCACTTCGCGAACACTAATGAATGCCTTGCCGCCTGTTGGTAATGAAACACTGGCTGCTAGCTGTGATTTTGCAAAGGCTTCGCCAAATGTTCGGCCCACGCCCATCACTTCACCCGTAGACTTCATTTCAGGGCCTAAGATCGGATCAACACCTTGGAATTTAATGAAAGGGAAAACAGCTTCTTTCACTGAGAAGTATTTAGGAATAACTTCTTTAGTCACACCCTGCTCTGCCAAGCTGCGTCCAGCCATACAACGCGCCGCCACTTTTGCCAAAGGTACACCAATCGCTTTTGATACATAAGGCACTGTACGAGAAGCGCGTGGGTTCACTTCAAGGATGAATATGTTGTCACCTTGTACCGCAAATTGGGTATTCATTAGACCTACCACGCCTAATTCTAAGGCCATTTGACGTACTTGCTCACGCATACGGTCTTTAACGTCTTCACTCAAGCTATACGTCGGTAATGCACATGCTGAATCACCAGAATGAACACCTGCTTGCTCAATATGTTCCATGATGCCGCCGATCAACACATCTTTACCATCACAAATCGCATCAACATCGACTTCGATCGCATCATCAAGAAAGCGATCAAGTAAAACCGGTGAGTCATTTGATACCAGAATGGCCGTTTTCATATAACGACTCAATTCTTCTTCGTTATAAACAATCTCCATACCACGACCGCCCAATACATAAGATGGGCGAACGACCAGCGGATAACCAATTTCAGAGGCTAAGGCTACCGCCGTATCAACTGAAAAAGCTAGACGATTTGGCGGTTGTAATAGGTTAAGTTTTTCAACCATTTGTTGGAAGCGCTCACGATCTTCAGCATGATCAATCGCATCTGGCGATGTACCGATAATCGGAACACCAGCGGCTTCAAGTGCACGCGCTAATTTAAGCGGCGTTTGTCCACCATATTGCACGATGACGCCTTTAGGCTTTTCTAAATCAACAATTTCTAGGACATCCTCTAAGGTTACTGATTCGAAATATAGACGGTCTGAAGTATCATAGTCAGTCGAAACCGTTTCAGGATTACAGTTAACCATAATGGTTTCATAACCATCTTCACGCAAGGCTAATGCAGCGTGAACACAACAGTAATCAAATTCAATACCTTGACCAATACGGTTTGGACCACCACCCAAAATCATAATTTTGTCACGATTAGTGGGATTGGCTTCACATTCTTGCTCATAGGTTGAATACATATACGCAGTATCACTAGCAAACTCAGCAGCACAGGTATCAACACGTTTATACACAGGACGCACATTCAGGTCGTGGCGATGTTTACGTACTTGTTTTTCAGTTTTTTGCAACAGTTTTGCCATACGCGAATCAGAGAAACCTTTACGTTTCAATGCACGCATATTCAACTCATCAATAGAGGCCAAAGATTGCTCTTTCAAACCATTTTCAATGTCCACCAACTCTTGAACTTGTACTAAGAACCACGGATCAATGTTTGTCAGTTGCTGAATTTCATCATAACTAAAGCCATAACGGAAAGCATCAGCCACATACCAGAGACGATCTGAACCTGGCAGGCGTAATTCTCGACGTAATGTATCAGCAACATCTGGGGCTTCTAAATCTGTAATTTCAGTTAAACCATCACGATCAATTTCTAAACCACGCAGTGCTTTCTGTAATGATTCTTGGAAGCTACGGCCAATGGCCATTACTTCACCTACAGATTTCATTTGCGTACTTAACCGATTCTCTGCTTGAGGAAATTTCTCAAATGTAAAACGAGGGATTTTAGTAACAACATAATCAATCGTCGGTTCGAATGAAGCGGGTGTAGCACCACCCGTAATGTCATTTTGCAATTCATCAAGGGTATAACCTACGGCCAATTTTGCCGCTACTCTAGCAATTGGAAAGCCTGTTGCTTTAGATGCTAATGCTGATGAACGTGATACGCGAGGGTTCATCTCAATAATAATCAAACGACCCGTTTCTGGCTGAACCGCAAATTGCACGTTAGATCCGCCAGTATCAACACCGATTTCACGCAAGACTTCTAAAGAAGCATTACGCATAATTTGATATTCTTTATCAGTCAATGTTTGAGCAGGTGCAACGGTAATAGAGTCACCGGTATGAACACCCATCGGATCAAAGTTTTCAATCGAACAGATAATTATGCAATTATCTTTACGATCTCGCACCACTTCCATTTCGTATTCTTTCCAGCCGATAATTGATTCTTCGATCAATAGTTCAGAGGTTGGGCTAAGATATAAACCACGCTGACAAATATCAATGAAGTCTTCTTGGTTATAAGCAATACCACCTCCACTACCGCCCATCGTAAATGAGGGTCGAATAATAACGGGGTAACCAAATTGTTTCTGAGCTTCTATTGATTCTTCCATATTATGAGCAATGGCTGATTTTGGCATATCTAAGCCAATCTTAGTCATCGCAGCACGGAATAAATCGCGATCTTCTGCTTTGTTAATCGCTTCACTATCAGCACCGATCATTTCAACGCCGAATTTTTCTAAAACACCATGTCGCTCAAGATCCAAGGCACAGTTCAGTGCGGTTTGTCCGCCCATTGTTGGTAAAATAGCATCAGGACGTTCAGCCTCAATAACCTTGCTTACAGCTTGCCATGTTACTGGCTCAATATAAGTAGCATCAGCCATATTAGGGTCAGTCATTATGGTGGCTGGGTTAGAGTTAACCAATATGACACGATAACCTTCTTCGCGTAATGCTTTACAAGCTTGGGCGCCAGAATAATCGAATTCGCAGGCTTGTCCAATTACAATCGGACCTGCGCCTAAAATTAGGATGCTTTTAATATCAGTACGTTTTGCCATTGTGGTTTACTTACCTGTCGCTGTTTCAAGTAGATCGATAAAATGATCAAATAAAGGAGCTGCATCTTGAGGACCAGGGCTTGCTTCTGGATGCCCTTGGAAACTAAATGCTGGTTTAGTGTTGTGGTGAATACCTTGTAAGGAACCATCAAACAATGAAATATGTGTTGCAGACAAGGTATCCGGCAGTGTCGTTTCATCCACAGCAAAGCCATGGTTTTGGCTAGTAATCATCACTAAACCAGCGGTCATTTCTTGCACTGGATGATTCGCACCGTGATGACCAAACTTCATTTTGACTGTTTTGGCGCCACAGGCTAGGGCTAATAATTGATGACCTAAACAAATACCAAAAATAGGGATATTCGTTTCAAGCAATGTTTTAATTGCTTCAATGGCATAAGTACAAGGTTCCGGATCGCCTGGACCATTAGACAAGAAAACGCCATCTGGATTCAACGCTAATACCTCTTCTGCCGAAGTTTGAGCAGGCACAATGGTTAAACGGCAACCGCGCTCAACCAACATCCTTAGGATATTTCTCTTAGCACCAAAATCGTACGCGACTACGTGAAAACGCTCTGCAGCCGCTTTAGATTTGCCAGACAAATGCCAGCACGGTTTATCCCATTGATATGCTTGTTTAGTGCTGACAACCTTCGCTAAATCCATACCTTTTAAGCCATCGAAAGCCTGTGCTGCTGCAATTGCCGCATTAACATCGATATTATCACCGGCAACGATACAGCCTTTCATTGCACCTTTCTCACGGAGAAGACGTGTTAATGATCGCGTGTCAATACCAGCCAAACCAACAACGTTATGACGTTGAAGGTAGCTATCTAGGGCTTCTTCACCGCGCCAGCTACTCACAACAGGTGATAAGTCGCGAATAATTAACCCACTAGCATAGATATTTGCAGATTCTTCATCTTCGGCATTAACACCCACATTACCAATGTGAGGATAAGTAAGTGTGACGATTTGGCGGCAGTATGAAGGATCGGTCAGGATCTCTTGATAGCCGGTCATTGCAGTATTAAATACAACTTCACCGATTGACTGCCCTACAGCACCAATCGATTCACCGTGATATACCGTGCCGTCTTCAAGAGCGAGTAATGCGCTTGTTACCAAAGGGAACCTCCACCAGATAAAAATAATAGGGCCAACGTGATGCTCTCCCCAGATAAATCTCGCCAATTTTATCGTAAAAGCACCCCACTAGTCTATGTAAAAAACCATGACAGTTTGGTTTTCAGTCGGTACTATCTAATATCATTAAGTGCTATGCACAATAAACATTTTGGGTCAGGACATTGTAAAAATAATGACTTGGTCAATCAGCACAAATTACATTTATTACAAAGGTAGCCATTGTGAATCCTTATTTATCAGCATCAGGGTATCCTGCTCAACGACCAAGACGTCTTAGAAAAGATACTTTTTCACGTAACCTTGTGCGCGAAAATCATCTCAGCGTCAATGATCTTATTTATCCTTGTTTTGTATTGGAAGGAAATCAACAACGTGAAGCGGTCTCCTCAATGCCTGGTGTCGAACGTTTGAGTATTGACCTTTTATTGAAAGAGGCTGAAATCATTCACCGACTCGGCATTCCCGCTATGGCTCTTTTTCCTGTTACGCCGGCTAGTGTTAAAACCACTGATGCCCGTGAAGCCTTCAATCCAGATGGTTTAGCACAACGCGCTGTCCGCGCACTGAAAGCCGAATTTCCTGAACTCGGTATCATCACTGATGTTGCTCTTGATCCCTTTACCACCCATGGACAGGATGGTCTAACTGATGATTCGGGCTATATTGTTAATGATGAAACAGTAGAAGTATTGATCAAACAAGCCTTGTCTCATGCCGAAGCTGGGGTAGATATCGTCGCACCTTCAGACATGATGGATGGCCGCATTGGCGCGATTCGCCAAGCATTAGAGACACACGGTCATATTCATACTCGTATCTTGGCTTATTCCGCTAAATATGCCTCTAACTTTTATGGCCCATTCCGCGATGCGGTAGGTTCTGCCGGTAATCTGGCTGGTGGCAATAAATACAGCTATCAAATGGATCCTGCCAATAGTGATGAAGCATTACATGAAGTCGCCCTAGATATTAATGAAGGTGCTGATATGGTGATGATAAAACCTGGCATGCCTTATCTTGATATTTTACGTCGCGTTAAAGATACCTTTCAAAAGCCCACCTTTGCGTATCAAGTTAGCGGAGAATATGCGATGTTAAAAGCCGCTGCACAAAATGGCTGGCTCGATGAAAAAGCCACGGTAATGGAAAGCATGATGGCCTTTAAACGAGCAGGTGCCGATGGTATTCTGACTTATTTTGCTAAAGACGTAGCGCAATGGCTGACCAACAAATGACCGATCATTATGCCGTTATCGGTAATCCAATAAAACACAGTAAATCACCATTAATACACACTGAATTTGCTAGACAAACAGGGCAGGATATTGATTACATTAGCAGAAAGATAGCGCTTGATGATTTAGTCGGAGGGCTAAAAAAATTACAAGCAGAAGGCTTTAAAGGTATTAACATTACGGTGCCATTTAAAGAACAGGCTTGGCAGCACGTGTCAGATAAAAGTGGCCATGCCCAACGTGCTGGCGCGATCAATACTATTCTTTTTAATGACGATGGAACCCTAACGGGCGATAACACCGATGGTATCGGTTTATGTCGTGATCTCATCGACAATCATCAGATTGAACTCAAAGGTAAACGACTATTATTACTGGGAGCAGGAGGCGCTGCGCGTGGTGTTATTGAACCCTTACTCAAACATCAGCCCTCATCATTGTTTATTGCTAACCGTACGGCGAGAAAAGCCGTGGATTTATGCTCTTTATTTGCTGACTTTGGCGCTATAAATGGTGGTGGTTATGAAGCCTTATCTGGCTCATTTGATATCATAATCAATGCCACGGCTGCTAGCCTTAGTGGCGAAGTGCCACCGTTACCAGATAACATTGTTAATCGCAATGGTGTTTGCTACGACATGATGTACAGCGATAGTGATACCGCATTTATTACATGGGCAAAACAGCATGGCGCAGCTCACTCTATCGATGGTTTAGGTATGCTAGTTGAACAAGCTGCGGAAGCATTCCGATTATGGCGTGGTGTTCAACCTAAAACTCAACCGGTAATAAGACTCATTCGACAGCTAAAAACAAGCTGAATAATCAAGCTGGTTATTGAGCAAAAAATGAACGGTCAATTTGCAGCAGCTACTAATAAAACATCAGCCTTAGAATAGCTCAATATCATCGTCAGTTGATTCTGGGGCGACCAAGGTCTGTTTTAAAATATCTTCAATCGACATTCCTTGCATCATCAATTCAAACATATGGTGCTCTGCTGGCATGGTGTATTTTGATTTGATCGAAGCTTGTAATATTGCCCACTCATCAGGATTAAATAAGCGCTTATTATCACCTACCAGTTCCACTAGCAAACCCAAAGAATTTGAAACATGGCTTAGTCTTTGCGTCAGCTTGTCATAGAATTGGAAGGCAATAATAGCGTGTTGCATCTCAGCTGTGATCGCATCACATTGAGCAATAATATCGTGAAGATCATGCCCAGCACTGGCTTTTTCTTTAGCTAGGGTTTCGACATTCTGAACTCTAGCCGCCATCGTGGTAAAAGTATCGGTCAAGGTCTCAACGGAATCATCACCTTCTTTCATCGACATTTCTATCTGAGCAACGGATAAATTCATCATTCGTACCGTTTCTCGTACTTGACTCCAATCTAAATCAGGCTTGTGTGAATGGGATGTGGTCATAGTTTATCTCTAATTTTGTTATTCTAAATTCAATTTTTTAAGTTTATAACGTAAAGCACGAAAGGTAATACCTAATCTCTTCGCCGCTGCCGTCTTATTCCATCTTGTCGATTCTAATGCTTGGGTAATCAATTCACGTTCTTGCTCTTCAAGCTTACTTTCCAAGTCATTTTCTACACTTAATGATATCTGGCCAAGTCTATTATTTACCACTAAAGGGGGGGGCAATTGCACGGGCAACATTAAATCTTGTTGCGTAATGAGCGAGCCCTCCGCCCAGGTTAATGCTCTCTCAAGTATATTTTCTAACTCACGGACATTGCCAGGAAAGGCATACGCATTCAATGCAGCAATTGCCTGTTCACTCAATTTAGGCGCGATCATAAGGTTTTTCTTTGCTACATGTTGCAGGATATGTTTTGCAAGTAATAAAATATCTGCCTGCCTTTCTCGCAATGGTGGCACCACTAATTCAATGACGTGTAATCGATAAAATAAATCTTCTCGAAATGTGCCTTGTTTGACGCCTTCAGCTAAATTTTTATGGGTTGCTGATAAAATTCGCACATCCACATTAATTTCTTCATGGCCACCAACAGGACGTATTGCTTTTTCTTGGATGGCTCTTAGTAGCTTTACTTGCATTATTAAGGGTAAATCTGCCACTTCATCTAAAAATAACGTGCCGCCATTTGCTATTTGAAACAAGCCTTGTTTATCAGCAATAGCCCCGGTAAATGCTCCTTTTTTATGGCCAAACAATTCACTTTCCACTAAATCTGAAGGAATAGCGCCACAGTTGATCGGCACAAATGCATACTCAGATCGTGCTCCTAGCTCATGAATCAATTTTGCAACTAATTCCTTCCCTGTACCTGATTCACCACTGATATAGACCGGGGCTTGACTACGGGCTAATTTTGTAATTTTGCCTCGCAAGGTTTTTATAATGTCAGTGTCACCCAAAAGCTTATCGCGCGAACGTCGCTCATTTCGGACAGGTTTCATTGGCGATAACTTAAGCGCCGTAGCCACTAATTCTCGTAATACTCTCAATTTAAGTGGTTTTGAGACAAAATCAAATGCGCCTAATTTTAGGGCTTGAACGGCTAAATCCATATTACCGTGAGCAGTAATGACTGCCACAGGAAGATCAGGAAACTGTCGTTGTAATGCCTCGACAAAATCTAAGCCATTGCCATCCGGTAATCGCATATCTGTCAGGCATAAATCAAAAGCTTGCTGTTTTAATGCCTGTCTCGCTTGAGCTAAGCTCTCTGCTTGCACACAATCAATCGACATGCCTGATAATGTCATCGTCAATAATTCGAGAATATCTGGCTCATCGTCAACGATAAGTGCTTGTGGATTCACTGTAAAGTCCTTTGATTTACAAATGGAAAGCTGATTCGAAAACACCGTTCTGGATGATCTGACAAATAATTCAAACGAGCACCATTTGCTTGGCATAGCTCTCGTGCCAGATAGAGGCCTAGGCCCGTACCACCAATTCGGTCTGAATGAAATGGCTCAAATAAATGTTGCTGCATTTTTTCTGAAACACCTTTTCCGTTATCTCTTACCTCGAGCATCACTTCATTAAATTGATTAGATAAATTAATTTGCACACGCGGTTCAGTCAGCGAAGTTGGATCTGAATAATGCCATGCATTTTCCACTAAATTCCACATGACCTGATGTAACTGCTCTGCATCCATATTGACACGGGTCAATGACGATGAAATGACTAGCTTAATCTCATGTTGCTCAATATGCTTGATCTCACAAAACTCAGTTATAAATTTCACCAGCCATGGTGCTAAGGCAACACATGTTGGCATAACTGTTTTCGGGCTACTCATCTCTAATATGGTCTCAATAATACCATTTACCCTTGCACTATGGCGTTGGATAATATCAGTCAGTTTAGTAGTTATTTCATTATTACTATGCACCTCTGCTAATAATTCACTGGCATGACTAATCGCGCCAAGGGGATTACGAATCTCATGTGCAATACTTGCGGTCAATCGACCCAACGAAGCTAGTTTCAGCTGCTGCGCTTGCTGAGCTAATGCAGAAGTATTATCGAGATAAATCAGCGTTTCGCTGTTATTTAACACGGTTGCTCGAGCATGTATCTCTGGTAAGTCTGCTCGAATCTGTACTGATTCAAATCCTGCCTCGTTATGATTTCTCCACAGGGTTAACTGCCTGGATAATATGGGAACAGTATCTGCTAGAGGCATTCCCGTTGACTGATGATTAAGGCCTAATAATAACCTTGCTGATTGATTAATCAGTCTCACCACGTCATATTCGTCGACCACCAACACACCCGTTTGCATGCTACTAATAATATGTTCATTTAAAGCCGCTGATTTAGCTTCGTTTTGTTCGTGCTGCTCAATCAACACTTGAGAAAGCTTCATTTTTTGTGACAAGATCTGAGCCAACAACGCCGTTACAAAAAATGTCGCGCCTAGCAACCCTGCCTGACTATACTTAGTTACACCATCACCAGTGATCTGAGCGTAACTAACTTCTAGCAGTACTGACAAAGTAGCCATTGCCGCAATAAAAACAGACTTCCGACCGGGGATCAATGCCCCACCAGCTACCACGACGACGACTAGTAAAGTGCCTAGACCTGTTGCTAAACCACCACTGGTATGAACGAGCAAGGTGATAAATACGATGTCTGAGATCAGCTGAATTTGCGTTTGAGAGGCGAAGCTCCCCCATTTACTAAAGTTTAAGACTAACCATGCTAATGCTATTATTAAATAAAGCTGGCTAATCGTAAGATAAAAAGCAGGATTAGCTTCGCCTATAAAACTCGGCGGTAACTTTAAATAAAACACCGTAAACAGCGCAGCAGCCAAAAACATTCGGTAGGCAGAAAATATTGTTAACTCACGCCATGAAACCACTAAAGAAGGTGAGGCTGATGTTACCCAGAAACCAAACCACTTCATCTTGGTTAGCTGTCTGCCTCTAAGTGTTCATGTGAACAATAATAGCTATCCCCATTACGAATGGCTTCTTGCTCAAGTATATGCAATCCACATTGCTTACATTTAACCATTTTTTCAGTTATTGCATGTGGGGGGGAAGATGGACGACTTCTTTTTAATAAATTACTAATAATCACATAAAGAAGAAGAGCAATCGCAATTAAAACTAAAATTCGCATTTTAAACCTCGGTATAAATAAAAAAGGGTCTTCCGAATAGAATACCCTTTTCTTAATTAGCAGTCTTGCCTTAATAGTTAAGACCTTGCTCGGCTATGGGCAGGACATTCTTACACCATCGCACATATTATCGCCGACATCGTCATCATCATCTTCCTCATAGGCGGGAGATTGCATTCGGACTATGGCATCGGCAGAAATAATAAAACCCTCATTTGAATCAGCTCGATCACCGCATAATTGCTCATAACTAGACAGGGTTCCCGCCACCGTATTAGTGTAATAGCGATTAGCATCAGCAAATTTAGGATCGTTTAGCGTTTCATAAATACGTTGATTAGTACGCTCATTATTCAACTCACTTAAACTGCCAATAATTCTATTTACTAATGGCACCATTAATTTATAACAATATTGGACACGAATTTTAAGTAAATTAGCATCCTGAATTGAGGCACCATCTTTTTTATCTGTCGGTCGGTACATTAAGTTGTCATTGGGAATTTCATAAATATCGTATGTATTTTTAACCCCAAAACCTGAGGCTTCAAACTGTTTTCTTGATGGACTTATTCTGGTAATTTTAATATAAGCATCAACCTCAGATTGAGCATCACGCTTAGTACCCCCACTATTAATACCCACATCAATATCTGTTCTTACTGTTGTGAGTGAAGCGTTACTAGTATATAGAGGCGCAATCCCTCGTATTAAGCCACGTCGAAGTGAACTATAGGTCGCATTATTAACTGCGCCCAATCTTGCTGACTGAAAGGTGGCGTAGTTTAATGTAGTTTTTGCTGAATAAATAAAACCAATTTGCACTGCACCAAAAATCAACAATATCAGTACTGGAATAACAATAATAAATTCAACCATTGCTTGACCATAGTAGGTCTTCGCATAGGCTTTAGTTCTGATTGAAGATGGTATTATAGCGAGCATCGGTGGCTTATCACTCTTGCATCTCATTGGCGGAATCAAGATTAATCTCAAATGGCGTAAGCACTTGTAAGGTCAGATTCCTTATTTTTTCAGCTTCTGGTGATGCCGGATCAGTATGCTTATACATTTCAGTAACGGTACTAGCCAATAGTTGCGCTCGCACATAAGCCAAATTGTACCAAGCTTTTACAAAACTATTATCGCGGATTAATGCTTGTTGATAAGCATCTTGTGCATTTACATAATCTTGGGATTTTGCATAACAGTTGCCGAGTCTTAATAGACTTTTGGTGTCGTTTGGCATAGCGATAGCGAGTGACTGATATAAGGGCACTGCTTTGTCACATTGATTCTGAGCATAATAAGTATCAGCTTCAATCTGGTTGTCTAGTGTAATTTGAACACTTTTAACTGAATGCTGACTACAACCTACTAAATTTACTAGGATGCATAATAGATAAATTAACCTTGCCATTTGCAGCTATCTCCTCGTTGAATATCTAAAGATTGAAGACTACCTGCTGTTAGCTCCATCACCGCTTTGGCCTGTAGACAATAGCTAATACGCCATGGCTTTAAGCCGTTCACTAAACCACAAACTTTATTATGTTTATCTATATAAACTAAATCCAATGCGTATTTCATTCCAAATGTATGCACGGAATTGCACGGTGTAATCCAAAGTGCTTGCTTTGCATCTAGTGGCGCTAAGACTAATAATCCACCTAAGCGTTCTTTAATGGATTGTGTCTGCAGGCCATTAAATTGTGTTACTTCGTTGTCATCTCTTGACACGATAATGTTGCCATGCCTCACAGTGTTCCCTGCTCCATAAACTTAACAATGATCGGAAATAATAAGATCATAAACGTTAACGGAAAGATAAAGATAACTAGAGGGATGACTAATTTAACAGGGGCTTCCATCGCCATTTTTTCTGCGCGCTGAAACCGTTCATCTAAGCGTTGCTCAGCTTGAATAAGTAAAGTGTCACGCATACTTGTACCCATTTTTTCTGCCTGAGTTACTGCACTTACAAAAACCGTCACATCTTTAAGATCTACGCGGTCAGCCATCCGACCTAAAGCATCAGCTCTAGTTTGGCCTGAATTTACATCGCGGAGTACAATCCTAAATTCATTTTTCATTGCACCTTTTGGGCCTTTATCAACCGCTTGTTTTAAAGCACCTGCAAAGTTAAGGCCTGCATCCACACACATGCTCAGGTAATCTAAATAAATAGGTAAAGATTGAATAACTTCCTTGTCCCTTTTTCGACGTGAATCTCTCACCCACGCCTCAGGTAAGATATAACCAACCAACGCTAATATAAGTAGGAACTCCAGTTTAATATTACCTGAACTGGCCATTGGAATGGCAGCTAAGCCAGGTATAACCATGGCAAAAACAAGGCAAACTGAAAAATAATCCTCCGCCGTCATCATAAAGCTAAGGCCATTTTTCTGTAATTTCATATCCAGTTTATTGAGGTAATTTGAAGGGAGATTGTTACCAAGAAAAAACGTTACTAATTTCACCAATGGCCAAACTGGCATCATAAACAGGGGCGGTGGGTCCATGTATTTTCTATTTTCTCCTGCAGTCATCGCAAATAGCAAAGCAATAAGCATAAGTGAGCTGGCAATTGCAGCGCCGAGACTTAAGCCTGCAAGTAAAGCAAGCAGATCATAACTTAAGTTTGATAGTACGATAATAAGATCATCAATCATTATGGTGTCTTTCCTAAGTATCTATTGAGGTCACTTTGCGGATAAAGATATAGCCAAGTACTTGCATAGTGACCATGATAGCTAAAACAACTAATCCTTCTGTGGTGGTATAGAGCTTTCTCATCGCTTCAGGCTCAATAAAACTCAGTAAAATAGCTAATATAATAGGTAACATAGCCATGAAGGTACCTTGAGCTTTACCCTGTGCCGTCAAACTATCAATTTTTCCTTCCATCATCTTTTTACGGCGTAATGTTTTAGCCATAGTATTAATGGTCTCAACTAAATTCCCACCCACTTCCCGACTGATACGAATCGCAGAACTCGCCATCACAAAGCTCTGCATCGGTAGTCGTTGTTCAAGTTCTATTAACGCATCTTCCAGCGTTACACCTAAACGCATGCGCTTAACCAACAAACCAAACTCCTGGCTTAACGGTGCAGGCGATTGCGCAGTCACTTGTTCCAATGCCATATTTAAACTGGCACCAGATTGCAAACTACTCGACAACATAATAAAAGCATCTGGCAATTGTGTTTCAAATTTCGCTAAACGTTTTTTCCTCAATGATGCCCAGACAATCCCCGGAATGAAAAATAACACCCCTAAGGCGCTCCAAGTCACCACCCATAATTGAAATGAATAATGTAAAAATGCAGGGATTAAAATCAAACAAAGTACATTGATTAAAAATAGGCTGCTAGCATCTGTAAATACAAACATATCTGCTAGTTGGTTATTAGCATTTTTGGTAAATTTTTGTTTATAAAAAGACGAGAATCCCGTCAACCAATCACCCGAACTAGAAACAAGACCCATCACAGCAATAAATGTAAGCAATACAATTGCAGCAAGTAAAGCAACGCTAATCAGATCTTGTGTGAAAAGAGCGATAGTTTCCATCATGATTTAAAGATACTCATATCAACCGGAATACCACGCGCTTGTAACTCGTCATAAAAATGCGGCACCGTACCTGTTGCCACAAAGTCACCCCGAACATGGCCATTTTCATCGAAGCCATTTTGCTGGAACTTAAATATTTCGTTCATTTGCACGGTACCACTTTCCATACCAGTAATTTCACTGATATTAGTAATTTTACGTGTGCCATCACCAAAACGAGATTGCTGAATAACAATGTGAACCGCAGAAGCTATTTGTTCACGTATTGCTGAAACAGGAAGATCCATTCCTGCCATCAACACCATTACTTCCATGCGTCGCAACATATCGCGTGGCGTATTAGCATGAGCAGTGGTTAATGACCCGTCATGACCGGTATTCATTGCCTGCAACATATCTAATGCTTCACCACCACGACACTCACCAACAACAATACGATCAGGTCGCATCCTTAGACAGTTTTTTACTAAATCACGAATCGTCACTTGGCCACGACCTTCCATATTGGCGGGTCGTGCTTCTAAAGAAACCACATGGGGTTGCACTAATTTCAACTCAGCAGCATCTTCCACCGTAATAACACGCTCTGATTCAGGTATGTAATTAGATAAAATATTAAGTAGCGTTGTTTTACCCGAGCCCGTTCCGCCTGACACAATAATATTCTTTTTTTGCTCAACGCACATGCGAATAAACGTCACCATTGATTCATTTAAGGTCACGTATTTAATCAAGTCTCTATCTGTCAGTTTCTTATCAGAGAATTTACGAATAGTAATGCAGGGACCTCTTAAGGCTAAAGGCGGAATTATTGCGTTAACCCGCGAACCATCGGCCAAACGTGCATCGACCATCGGTGAGCTTTCATCAATACGTCGACCTAATGGTGAAATAATTCGTTCAATAGTCGACATTACAGCAGCATCACTGGTAAAAGCCACTTCACTTTTTGTCAGCTTACCCGCTTTTTCAACATAGATATCATTATAGGCATTAACCATCACCTCAGTAACGTCAGGATCTGCTAATAACACCTCAAGCGCACCTAAACCAATTGCTTCGTCAAGTACAATTTTACTCAGTTGTGCATGAACGATTTCAGCAGGTAGTTGGGTAGAAATGCCTGTAATAATTTCATTAACAATATTGGATAATTGCTCTCTGACTTTCTGTGGCGTCAATTCATCAATGTGCATACGCCGTAAATCCATCTGACGTAATAATTCCTGATGAACATACTTTGCCCATTCCATATATTGTGATCGTAGATCAAATTTTTCTTTGGTGATCCGTGTTGTTGCGGCTAATTGTTGATCAACACTTAATTCCTCAGTCGGCGTATTGTCAACGATAGAATCATTGCTTACTGCGATGACCACGTCATCAATAATTTCAACTTCGATAACATAGCCGCCAATAACAATGTTATCACCGCCAACAATAGGCCCATGTCGTTCAACCAATTTATCGTTAACCGAAATACCTGCACCGTTACTGACATCTTCGATAAAGATACCTGATAATTCACGAGTAAATCGAGCATGTCGAGGCGATACTCGCCAGCCCCTAATACGGATAATGCCTTCACGAGAGCTGCCTATTTCACACGAATCGGCACCACACCTTACCGTTTCAACTTCACGGCCTTTTTTATCTAAAACTTTTATTTCAAACATTTTATATTCTAGTCCAGAAGGCCATTAGTCTTTCTATTGTCGAACTGCTCTATCATTGTCGCTGCTTTGGTTATTTCGGCGAGATTTACGCCTTCATCCAATTTTTCCATCACTGTAGGTGTGATGAAAATGACCATTTCTGTTTCACCTTTTATGAAACTTTCTGATCTAAATAAAGCACCTAAATAAGGAATATCACCTAACCATTTAATCTGACTTGTAGATTCTTGCTCTTCACGTGTTAACAAACCAGACAACACTAAAGTTTCACCTGGTCTTAATTTAACTTCATTGGTTGTCGCGCGCTTTTTAAATGCAGGTTGACCACCCACCGCATTGGCCAAATCAAGCTGACTAATTGCCACTCCAATATTTGCAGTAATATTATTGTAAGTATCTAAAGTAGGCTCTAAATTTAGCAGAATCCCATACTCTTTATATTCCACACTACTTCCATTTGATGAGCTGGTGACAACAGGCACTTCTCCACCTACGGTTAAATCTGACTTACCACCGCTACGTGCACTCAAACGTGGGTTAGCTAAAGTTAACGCTGCGCCCGACTCTTCAAGTAGGTCAATAATAGAGGTTAATTCAGTTGCAATACCAAAATAAGCCCCACCGCCAACGTCACTAGTACCATAGCTATCGAATGCGCCCGTTTTAGAAGAACCCTTTAGGTCAGGTGTAACAGCGCCACCCACAATGACATTTCTAGCCAAATTAAGAATGGGACCACTAAAACTTTTCTGCCAATCAATACCTAACTTTTCTGTTTGGTCTTTAGAAAACTCAGTCACTCGTACATCAAAATAAATCATCTTTTCTTCAAAAGGTGTTATCGCACGGGCTAGTACTAAAATATCTGGATAACGTTCTTGTAATAACTTAATACGTTCTAAATCTCGATCTTGTAGGTTGCCATCAATCACAATCTTTTGATCAATAACTGATATTTTAATGCCAGGAATTCCTTGTAAGAACGTTTTAACTTCTGAAACTTCACGATCGGTAGTAACGGTCCGCGCTAACACTAATATATCGGTATAGCGTTCTTTAAGCAGATTGACTCGTGCTAAATCACGCGCTTTTAATTCGCCATCAATGACTACTCGGCGGCCTAAGGTAGTTACTTTTAGACCCGGTACATCTTTCAGTAATTGTTTGACTTCATAGGCTTCACGCCAACCATTGCTAGGTACAATTACAACCGATATTATTTCTCGATGACCATCAGAAAACCACACTTGCATGGTTGTTTCACCTGCAGCATCAGCATTTAAAACCACCTCACCATTTTTTAGTAACGTAGTGCTCAACATATCTGTTTTTCCCACTGACATCCGTTCAACTTCAGGCGCCGTAATCACTTTTGATTCACCTTCATATAAGGTCAACGATGTTGGTAATATAGTGTTATCTTGAGCCTGCGCTACTGATGTCATTGCTAATAAACACAATGTCACCATTAGAAGCCTGCTTATTCCTGCTGTTATAATTTTCATAATTTCACTTTCGCTGCTTTCAGTTAATATTAATGTCATGTCTTTACTATTGTTTACGTACTTTAGTGACTGGTATGATGCCGTCTGCTCCTGTTCCACCAGATATAAAGTCAACAAATTCTATTCCGTATTGCGACGCTCCCGCTTCAACTGCTGTTGCGGCAGGACGATTTTTAGCTTTTATGCTGACATTGTCGGCAATAACCTTGCCGTCCATATCAACTACTTTGCCATCTTTGACCACACCAATAACCTTGCCATCAGCATCTACAACTTGCCCGTTCACAATCGTGCCAATTACATTACCATCGGCATCACGAACCACTTCTGATGTGATATTTGTAGCAGCAGACGCTGATAAATCAACCTCGTTGCCATTGATATCTAAGGCTACACCCTTATGAACGGTACCCAACACTTCACCCGTCAGACTAACGGCCTGACCATCTTTAACTTCACCAACGACATTGCCATTTTCATCAATAATTTTGCCATCAATGATTTTACCAATGATGTTTCCATTAGCATCACGTACCACATCCACCACTTCTGCTACGTTCATCATTGGGTCATTCGCGCTGACATTTTCAACAATTTTGCCTAAAGGCTTACCATCAAATGACACGGCTTTACCATTAACAATCTTGCCCACAATATTGCCATTTTCATCCACGATATTATCACCGATGATCGTACCAATAGGCTTACCATCGGCACCCATCACCACATCAATTTTTGCTGGTTCATCTTTTTCAAACAACAGCTCAACGCCGACATATTTAAAGTCGGCCACACTGGTATCTTTGGGATGACGTAACACAGCAAACATATCACCAACACCTTCGGACAATTCGACTCGCGCAATTTGTTTTGGTGTCAAATTCAAACCTACAATGGTGAAGTCCATATTAAAACCATCAGGTGAGTTTTTATTATTACTGTATTCATATTTACGGCCGTACATGTCTTCTTTACCCGCCGCCAATACCTCTACATTTTCAAGAATAGGCATTACGATGTTTTCGGGTGTTGTACTGGTACCGGCTGCCTGGGCTAGGCCTAGTGATGATAATGTAAAATTACCCATTAAATCGATGCGATCACCCGGTCGTAATAAGCCATCAAATGAATCTATCTTATTGACTTTGACACTACGTGAGCGGCGGCCTAATTCAATGTTTTCTGAATACGTTTTTGCTGACTTACCTGTCACTGCTTCCCAAGTTATTGGACGACCGAGTTGTAAAGGCATCAATAAGGTTCGGTTCATTAACTTTTTGAAATCTTCTGCAAGGATAGCATTAGAAGGTAAAAATTCTTGCGGTACGCTCCGCGCAGCCACTACTTGAGGTGTAATAACACTGCCTTTTTTTAGATCTTTGTTAGGCACAACAACGGTCACCATCACTTTTTGTTGAGGTATGCTTGCTTTGCGATATTTGGTTTCTACTTGCTTAAGATAAAAAACCGTCAACGCAGCGGCAGCAATACCACATATTACGGCAATGATTGTTAAACGTAGTCCTGATTGTTGCTTCATGCTGTTATTACCTATTTATTTTTAATATCTAATTGCATACACAATTTATGGTTTTGAAATTATTTTTGTCGTAGGGCAACCATTAGGTTGTAGCGGTACACCGTAAAACGTTGTTTGGTCGAAATAGTCAATTTTATCTATCTGACCTAGATTTCTATCTGGATCACTAAATAATGCAATGCGAGCAGCATATTTCTCATCGTCAGTTTTATCATTATCAGGGTCTATATCGGCATCCCATTGTTTAACCATGACCGAGCAGATACCTAATTCTCTCCAATAAACAACGTCTCCCGTTGCATTTAATGGCGTGGCGCTGACACTGGCTGCAAAAATAGCTGCAAAATATTCACTATTTAAAATTCGACCACCTTGCTGTTGGCCGTTTTTTACGACTTTAAAGGATGGTTCGGTACAATAGCCGCTAATATCCAACTCTTGCTTGTTAAGACTATTAAATACCTTGCCACTTGCTTTACTAACATAAGCCCAGCTATAGACGGGCTTAGCATAAGGAAAGCCTGGAATCGTGCCACCGCAGGATGTGACCGCGCGAAGATGTAAGATATTGCCTTCTTCATCAAGCACCAATGCTCTGTTTGCTGCTGAAGTTGTATTGCCATTGTTATCAGTAAATGTATTGTCCGTATCTGAATAAAAACCAACAATTTCGCCATTATCATCCACAACCGTACCATCGGGTTGCAAAGTACCAAAGGTTGCTAAGCCATCGCTGCTGGTAATTTGAGTTTGATCTGTTAAGCCATCGGGATTAAGTCCACTACCTATCGAACCTCCCGTTCCCGTATTACCCGTGCCAGTTCCCGTGCCGTCGTTAGGATCAGTGCTATAAGAGCCCTTCGCTGCATAGGCACCATATTGTTGAACACCTGAAATTGAACTTGAATAACCGTCATAATTATCATGCATCACGGTCAATAATTTAGAAATGCACTTATTACTCGTGTTATCACCTCCATCACATTCAACATTTGCCCCTAAAAATAAGGCTGTGATTAGTCCAGCACAGACAATCACATATTCAGCCATCGCTTGGCCTTTTTGCTTACGCATCACTTGATGATTTCTTCATTAATAAGGACTTGTGACATATCACCGGCCTTAATAACCAATATATTGCTAATGTCTAAACCTTTACGGAAGACCAATACCTGTGCCTCACCTTCAGTAAATTGCCGATCTATTGACCACCCTTTACGCTGCATTTCATTCAGATAAAAGCGGGCAACATCGCTGGTGCTACCACCCGCTGCAAGCATAGTTATCCGGCCTTTTTTAGGACCATCATCCGTGACTAGATCAGAAACTACTACGCTGTCTGGTGGCGCTAAAACATCGGCACCCAAATTATCACTTACGTCGGCTGCCGTTGGATTACTAATAATCAATCGACCATTACTGGGTGTTAAGTTATTCTGAGCAGCGACTTGCACTGTCATCATGCAGTCATTAGTTATTGTAGTAATCTGATGCCACATACCAAATGCGGTATCGTTATAACGTTTATCCCAAACGTTATGATAATAATCGACCACATCATGATAGCTGGCATCATCTGCTATAAAGCTTTGCACCATCATCGGTCTATTATTGTAGTTTGCATCGTCCATAATAGTAGTGACCGACATTTCATCCATCACTGGAAAATCATCAAAATCGCAGTTAGCCATAGCATTGCCGTTATAAATGAATAACAGATAGATCAGACTGATTACGTAATAGCGCTTGTTAATCATCATAGTAATAGAACCCTCCATCTATGCCACCTGTTTCTGATACATCTAATGGCTTACCGTCTGTTGAAGGCATAGGCTCAATACCAACCGCGCCAAAGTCAAGTTTTTCAACCGCGCTATTACCGGGTCCGCCATCAAACACACTGGCAATAGTAATTGCAATATCAAATAAGCCATTATCAAATAATGTTGATGGCACAAAATCGTCGGCGGTTGCTTGAAAATGTTTTAAACTTTGTGTATTCCAACCATCTGCTAAAATGGCTGAACGTGCTATTAACTTGCCATCCCAACCACTACTAAAAATGGCATCTTCAATACCTGATCCCCACGTGCCATCGGCTTTTCTATCCCAAACGCCGGCACCTCCACCGTGGCTATTTTCTTTAACAATCTGGGTGGTAAGAACGGGGCTGTAGTAATTTTTTGTTTTATGAGCAAAAGTCATAAAATTCTTATTATCAAAACCTACATTGCCCAAAAAAGAATTAATTGGCTTAACCACTGCTGACACACCAGTATTAATAATATCAACCACTTTATAACCAATCGCAGGCGTCAGCTGGCCATCCATCTTACCTGTATCGCCATCGTTATCTGACCCTAATGTTGTACCGCCATACATTGTTTTTTTGCTTTGTACGTAGGTCCAAACTGGATTGATATCGCCTGTTTCCCCGGAGAGATCATCCTCAGTAATAGGTTTTAATTCACCCGGGCCGTTGCCATAGAAAAAACGATTTTTCATCGATTCCATGACATCTGTATCACTGCGAATAGCTACACTTTCCCAGTAGGCGTTACTCACCACACTTTCATCCGGCGTTTCACCTACACCAGCATCGAACCAGACCGTTCGCTCCCAAGCAACGTAACGTGAAGCCTGTTGAGTTTGAGCTTGCATATCCATCAACTTGCCAAACATTGGCACAATGACAAATAAACTCAAAAATACAAAACTGACTGACACCACAAACTCAGTCATTGCTTGACCAGATTGTGCTCGTTTAAACTGTCTAAACGACGTCATGGCATAAAGCCTTCAAAGTCAGGTAGCTGATCTATTGCTGCATCCGTAGCTTGGCTTGCAACGTCTGTTATTCCAGATTTGACTGGATCGACAATAAAAGCAGGGCCATCCATTTGATCCACTAAATTATCGACACCAACATCAACAACGCGAGCGGCAATACCTTTTAACACCCAATCGATAATATCACTGGCTGAGGCATTATCAGACAAGCCTTCAAATATCTCGCTCCAACTGATTTCACCTGTTGCAATTAACATTGAGATCGCACTCGGTTCTTTTAAACGGGCATCCCAAAAAGGACCAAATAAGCTAGGCGCCACATCACTGCCATCCTTGTTTTTTTGCATAGGATCAGCAAAATACGTTTCAGCTGCACTAACCGTCATCATCGGCCGATCATCATTCCAAACAAATGCTTGGTAATCTGCAGAAATATCCTCCCCCTCAACACGTGAGTGTGATTCCACATCAAACCGAGTGTAAGGTATGGGATTTTTTTCTGCGTCATCCCAGTCTTCAGGATCACCTGTATTAATAGCAAGTGATGATGGTGATGCACCTGAATTCGATGGTTTAGCTTTATCGGTCGTTTCGATTTCATCCATCGTTTTTGCTAAGGCAATAACAAATTCGTAACCGACACCACTTTCTTGGAAAGAGTCACCGAGTGAGAAAAAGGATGGTGGGCCACTATAACTGTCCGTTACATCTGTAGGGTTAACGCCATACATACCACCGGGTAATCCCGGTGCAATCTGTCCCCAGCCCAATGCGAGTAGATGAAATAAATCAAAACTACCTTGATTAAGCGGATCATTAATATCCCCGCCATAGACATCCGCCGGCATTAAGGGATATCCCCATTCAGGTATTGATTTTTTTGCATATTTCTTATCACTCACTAACTGATGAGTAGCGCCCCCTAAGGGCAAGCCGATAGGAATTGAAATATCAAAATCTAATAATGTTTCCCAGTCACCACAACCCAGTATACAAATTTGATATTCAACAGATAAACCAATATCAATTTGAACGCCAAATGAAATAACATCTAATGCAGACCAACCAAGGCTAGCAATGTCTTTATCTTCTTCCATAGAACCGTGCGATACATAAGCGGTTCCACCATCGTTTTTTATGCCAACCCAAAAACCTAGATCTAATTTAATTCTAAGTTTAATAATCGCAAAATCTAATGTAAGTTCAACGCCAAACTCTGCCCTTGGTGGCCCCAAATCCCAATGCCGATCTCGTGTAAAGTCTTCACGATTATTATTAACTATCGCAGCAAAGCGCTTATAAGCATCCACCGCGCCGTCGCCGGAATCCCCTTCATCAGAATTCATATTGGCATCTTGACCACTGCCAGTGTTGTTCTGTTTCTTTCTAGCAACACCCGACGTATTGTTGTTAATCATATTATCGATAGTGCCTAGTTGCTCCCCTAAAAAATCGCCCACCATGGCATGACCATCGGCATTGTCAGCATTGGAGTCTAATTTTCCGGAGACTTTTGCATATAGGTTATCGGGACTAATATTTTCCCCGAAATAGGTTAATAAGGTATTTTGTACAAAAAAATACCAACCTACTGTAGATGTGTACATCTCAGCTTTATCTTCATCTGCTGAAAATTCGTGGTCTTGCACCACGTTGAGGTTCATTTCAATCTCAGCTTCTAAGGTAGACAGTGCAAATACCTTTTGAAATATGCCCAAAGCCCCATTGAAATACGAGATCGCCGTTGGCCATACATCATTTACTTTTTTTAATGGGGGTTCAAGTGCACCGCCTAGCCCTGAGTATAAGGAAGTCATTGGTGCCATAATCATTTGTAGCGTAGTGGGGGATGGTGGTGCAATAGGAATGGTATACAATGGGAATGCGCTAAACGGTTGGAAATTTTTATAATGTTTAACCCATGACAACAATGAAACCATCTGACCTATAGAGACTTCATTCGCCACCATTGCTCGATTAGTATAGGCAATAAAATTTAAATTACGTGCCGCCAATTTTGCTTGGGAATACACAGCGGCATCAGCTGCATTTTCAAGTTGTACCCGGTTTTTAACTAACTGACCTTGATTGTACAAAATCAACATCGTCATAATCGCAACTGCAAAAAAGAGCAAGCTAAATACCATAGCTTGCCCTTTCTGAGCATGAACATTAGTGCCTTTGGCACTGTTGCTTATAACGGAAAGCACTTTGTACAATAATTAATACGTTGTTTTATTCAGCTTGCTCAAACTGTTGTAAACCATAGTCTGTTTTTGTCCCTTCTATACCAGCGGCATTACCCGCTGTATTACCTGATTTAACACTTGTACCACCACCTAGCTCAGCGGCCATATCACCGACTTGACCACGAACCGTATCACCAAAGATATTAAACACCGTAATTGCCACGATCGCAATCAATGCCACGATGATGATGTACTCGGTCATGCCCTGTCCTAATTGTTTTAAACGTGTTGATGTCATAAGATAATCCTAAATTTTAAATTAAATGAATATAGTGTGGTGGCTAAGTCTTATTTTAAAATCGGCCATAATAATCAGCGACTATAAACTCTCGCTGTTAATTACCGATTACACCAACAATTTGCTGTCTTGTTCTTTTTTTAATAGATAAACTGTATGTTTACGCTATGATAACTATAGCACCCCAAAAGGTCAAGACAACTATTTCCAGATCCTTATTTATTTTCTTTAAGCCGCTTCAATCAAGGTTCTACTTGATAAAATACTTTCGTTATACACGTCCATCGGTTTTTTGTAGTCTA
>Ga0209491_10001900_pt1 | contig 39028 bp, 35 predicted proteins | sample BON02_FD_187213 | JGI IMG/M metagenome (GOLD analysis project Ga0209491, IMG submission 187213) | Freshwater microbial communities from Lake Bonney liftoff mats and glacier meltwater in Antarctica - BON-02 (SPAdes) (version 2) | ecosystem: Environmental > Aquatic > Freshwater > Ice > Glacier... | reverse complement strand
GGTGTGGATGAGTTAGACGTAGGAAAACTGAGCACAGTATTAACTGCGAAGTATGGAAGCATACACGCAGCGCAAGAGCAGCTTGGTACTGTGAGCGAGATACAGAAGACGTTTATAGATTTCCAAGCTCAGCTTTATAAAGACGCAGGTTGAGAACGATGGGCTTTAACAGCGACTCAATTGCAGACATGAGAAAGCGCTTTGCTGTACCTACACAGCAGAACGAAGCTGAGGACGAATCAGCAAGTACGCATTCTGACGAGCAGAGAAGAGCTAAACTTCAATCATTACTTGAACAGCTAAAGAGTGGTGACAATGTTCAGAACAGAAAACTGAAAACGTGGCTTACTGACGAAGAATACGGAACTTTTGAGCAACAATGGGAAGGGCAAAAAGAGCTAAGAAGCTATATAGAAGACAAACCAAGTGAGGTAGCGGAGTACGAGGCACTTTTGAAGCTAGCTATCTTTTTAGAGAATCGTGCTAACTCACACAGCTCAAAGCGTCAGACAGAAGGTGCTACGAAGCTTAGCAACAATGCTCAAGCAAAGTACGAAATAGCATTAGAGTATTTGCACGAAAATCTTACGTCTAATCCTAGTTTGGAAGCGTGGTTTGATAGGAGATTGGATTTTAGCGCAGGTAACGCACCAAGCTTAACAGCTAGCGCTATGCCTCGTGCTGTCACTACGCGCAGTTTGGATAAGAATGGTGATGGGTTAATGATTGGTAAGATGAGCAAATTGGAAGTGAAGATAGACGTGGTGGAAAGAGCTTTAGCTAATCTTTAAGCGTCACAAATTCGTGCGTGTCATAATTTCCAATTAGTTTAGTATTACGCACTACGTAATCGTTATCTCAATTACGTAGTGGCATAGTTCTCTTTTTATTTCTTAACAACACTTTTAGGTGCTTTCTTTGTCCTTGGTTTTACTTCTGCTTGAGTTAAAACAAGTCGTTTTATACCAACAGCGCGAGCGATAGCAGCTAGGATAGTTAAATCATCAACTACTTCTAAGTCATATTTTATTTGTTTAAATTTACTTACAATATCTTGCGTTTTAATAAGCTCATCAAGTTCAGTTGCGTACAATCTCTGTCTAAGGGCGCCAGCCTTTAGTAGTGTTTTATCTAGCTCCGCTTTGATGTCTGCAGGGGATTTCTTTGCACGCTTAGCTACCATGTCAAGTTACCTTTATTTTCATTTTATGTAGTCTTGTAGGTTACATCTGTAACTTCTTAAAATATAGTGGATACTCTATTAAGGTATACGAAACACAGGTATTAGTTTGTTTATTCGTTCTAAGCATGTGCAAAATGCCGCTACACAGTGTGTAACCAATATTCGTTAAACTTCCCGTGTTTACTGGGTTACAGTACGGATAATGAACTCAGCACGGGCTATGAATTGCTCACCTATCTTGCACAAAAGTTACACGCTCGATATTTAAACCATTTAACCTATTGATATATATAAGTTTAAAATAGAGGTTACTATTGAGTGGGAATAATCTTTCTTTTACGAGAAATTCAAAGAGATGCTCCTGCGGCCACCGGCTGACAAGGCGTCCCTTTTTCTTATCCGTGTTTCGGTGGGCTAAATTTTGTAAGATGTTCTTTCCCCATAAACCACAAAATTAGGAGAGTAGAAAATGTCGCTAAGAATCAATGATGTTGCACCAAATTTCACGACGGATTCGACTGCAGGGAAAATTACCCTGCACGACTGGATTGGCGACAGTTACGCCATTCTGTTCTCTCACCCCAAAGACTTCACTCCCGTATGCACGACGGAGTTCGGTGCGGTAGCGCAACTCGCTGGTGAGTTCGAGAAGCGTGGGACGAAGGTAATGGGTGTGTCCGTTGACAGTGTTACTGAACACGAGAAGTGGAAGCGCGATATCGAGGCGTTTGCTGGCAAGCCCGCGAATTTCCCCATTATTGATGACACTTCTCTGCAAGTGGCCAAGCTTTACGACATGCTGCCCGCCGATGCCTATCTGCCCGATGGGCGCACACCGGCGCATAGCGCGACAGTAAGAACTGTCTTCATTATCGGTCCAGACAAAAAGGTTCGCCTGACAATTTCCTACCCGATGTCTGTGGGCCGCAACTTCGCCGAGATACTGCGGGCGCTCGATGCGATCCAGTTAACGGATGGCCAGCCATTAGCGACTCCTGCTAACTGGGTGCCAGGCACCGACGTTATTGTGGCGTTGAGCTTGAACGACGAGGTAGCAAAAGCAAAATTTGGCGAACTTGAGATCAAATTGCCCTATTTGCGCTACGTTAAAGCCCCTACGTAGGCGGCACGGGGGTATTAACCCTCACTTGCTGGACCGCCAGAATGCTGTTTTAGGAGCCTTAGGTGCCGCATGCCGACAAAAACTCGTCATCTTCGTTGGCGAGTTCTGCAAAAAAAACAAGAAGATAAGGAAGAATCCTTGACAAGATTCTATCGAAATCAATAGAATCGGGCCAAGCTCAATTTCGTTCTGTGTGCACAGGGTCGGATTCGCACCGTTATTTATCCGCTGTACTCAGGTCAAATAACAAAAATATCGTATTCTCTAGGATGGCTGACATGCCCAAAATCGCCCTCATCTTTCTGACCTTTACAGTTTCTATTTCCGCGGCCGTGGTTCAAGCGCAGACCCTAAAGGGCTCTCGAAATTCGATGGAACGTCAGTACCAGGTAGCGCTTCAAAATGGCTACGGATTCGCGAAAACCGCTTCATTCGTTAAAGAATATGTAAGCACTGGCGATTTAGTTCAAGTTAAAGAGAACCGGTATTTCGAACTGCATGATGTCTCCTACCCCTACGCTAGGTCCCCCGTTAAGAATTTCGTCGAACAAATTAGTGCAAAGTACTTCGCCAATTGCGGCGAGAAGCTTACCGTCACTAGCCTTACCCGCCCCATCGACAGACAACCCAATAATGCAGCAAGCGATTCGGTCCATCCTACCGGTATGGCAGTGGATCTGCGTATTCCGCCGCTGGGCAAATGTCGCTCTTGGCTTGAGCGCACTCTCTTGTCGATGGAAGCTGCTGATGTATTAGATGTAACGCGTGAACGTAATCCTCCTCATTACCATGTCGCCGTATTCCCTGAAGTTGTGCACGCCTTTGCGGATGCTAGTTCTACGAGTGATAACGAATATGTGGTTCGCCGTGGCGATTCGCTTTCTCGTATTTCCACCATCACTGGTGTGTCGGTTGCCCATTTGAAGGCTGGCAATGGCCTGCGCAACGATATGATCGTCGCAGGACAGAAACTCCAGATTCCCGCGGCCGCCAGCAAACCCATGAATACATCTCGTGCCAACGAGGTTGCTTCCTATGCAGAGTTAACTCATCGTGTTCGTCGCGGCGATACGCTATGGCGTTTAGCGAAGCGGTATGGGACGACAGTGGATGCGATTAGCAAAGACAATGACCTAGCGGGCGATGCCCTGCAGATCGGTCAGGTCTTGAAAGTCACTAGCAATCGCAACTCCCTGTAATATTGCACTAAAGCAGCACGGCTAGTAGCTGCCAAACCTCGAGCTCGCGCATGTCCGGCACACAATCCCATGAGTACTGGATGGAGCAGGCCATCGCCTTGGCTGAACAGGCCGGGGCTTTGGGCGAAGTGCCCGTTGGCGCCGTCATAGTCTCCGCCCAAGGTGAATTACTAGGCGCAGGCTTCAATCAACCCATTCGAAATCATGACCCCAGCGCCCACGCCGAAGTGATGGCGCTGCGAGATGCTGCGGCACGAATTGCCAATTATCGTCTGCCTGGCTGCCAACTCTATGTCACCATCGAACCCTGTACCATGTGCGTCGGTGCGATGGTGCATGCCCGTATTGAGCGAGTGATCTACGGGGCCGCAGAGCCGCGCTTCGGAGCAGTGGAAAGCGGTCGACGTCTGTTGGATGAAGGTGGCTTCAATCACCGACTACAATATCTTGGAGGCATCCTCGCACCGCGCTGTTCAGAGATGATGCGTAACTTCTTCAAGGGCCGCCGATAGAGGGCTTTGAGAAGAACTAAAGGTTGAGTTTAGGTTCTATTGGAAGTACCGTTGCTGGGTGCAGTTAAGCGGCAAAAGCCGTTCCTGATTCTTCTCAAACTCACTATTTGGCTGCCATTAGAAAAACAATCAATGCGGAACAAGCTACTTAGGTCCCAATTCAATTCATCGACGCTACGCTGTCGTATGATGAGCCGGGCATTGGCTATTGTTGTTGCGGCTGTATTTCTACTGACCTCCTGTGTCGTTATTGAAACCCCTTACCGAGCCTACGACGGCGAAGAGCGGCCCTTGGCCGAGCTTGCACTCGTGCGCGGGGATTATTACTACCGTAAAGACTGGCTCAATAGCTATGTCGACGCGGTACGTTTTCAGCGCGTGGATGAACACGTGATTGAGAACTCACGCGCATGGGACGAGGTTCTGATGAGCCCCGGTGAGCATGAGGTCGAGGTGTATTATTATTGGGACATGGGCGCCCGCATGGGGCTCGCTCCGGCCATCGCCAACTACGCCCGCTCGCGTGACACTGTAAGCCGTACACTAACCTTCAATGCCGAACCAGGCAAAACCTATATGGTGAAGGCAGCCCCTAAACTCAGTGGCAGCCCAGGCGACATCACGTCGCTCGATTATGTCGACTTCTGGATTGAAGATGGTGACGGGCAGGTGATCCTTAGCAGAGCCGAAGGACGCTTTCAGGCAGAGCCTTAAGCGGCTCTAGGTTAAATTAGGCCTGACTTTTTCACCGCGTATAAAGTATCATTAGAAGCCCTAAGAACCCGCAATTAATCCTATTCAAGGCCCTTTCTTACGATGCTAGTTTTGCCCGGTGTATCGGCGCTCTCTGCCTTTAAAAATGCCAAACTTCTTGCCACTATCCAATCTCGCATACCTGTGGTGGATGCCCTTAACGCGCGTTTTGTTCATTTCGCTGATTGCGATGAAGCGCTCGAGTCTGAGGAGTTGGAACTCATCAACGCCTTGCTTGACTACGGTTCTGTGAGTCAGTCGACCATCGACACCAGCGCATTGGATGCGCAGTTACGTGTCGTCGTGCCGCGACCAGGGACAATCTCTCCTTGGTCGAGTAAGGCCACTGATATCATGCACAACTGTGGGCTGAAGAAAGTACGCCGTATCGAGCGCGGCATCGCCTATCGAATCGAATCTAAGCAACGTCTCGGTATTACGCAAATCGCCATTCTCGATACGCTCCTCCATGACCGCATGACCCAGGCCGTATTGCCGGACTTTGATGCCGCCTTGAGCCTGTTCGAGCGTGCCGATCCGAGGCCGCTGAAGGTCGTAGACATCTTAGGTCGCGGCGAGATAGCGTTGTCAGAGGCGAACAAGAGTTTGGGCTTAGCGTTGGCACAAGACGAGATTGAATATCTCTACGAGAGCTTTAACCATCTCAATCGTAATCCTAACGACATCGAGTTGATGATGTTCGCGCAGGCCAACTCCGAGCACTGTCGCCACAAGATCTTCAACGCGACTTGGACGCTTGATGGCCAAGTGCAGGACCTCTCGTTGTTTGGGATGATCCGCAACACCCACGCGAAGTCACCCAATAATGTGCTCTCTGCTTATAAAGATAACGCGGCTGTGATGACCGGCAGTATAGCGGGGCGTTTCTTCCCAGACCCGGTGACTAAACAATATGGCTACACGCAAGAGCCGATCCATATTTTGATGAAGGTGGAGACGCATAACCATCCAACCGCGATCGCGCCTTTTCCAGGCGCGGCGACGGGCAGTGGCGGTGAGATACGTGACGAGGGTGCGACCGGGCGTGGCTCTAAACCGAAGGCTGGCCTTACAGGGTTCAGCGTCTCCAATCTGCGTATCCCCAACCTGCCCCAGCCGTGGGAGGAAGAGGATTTTGGTCGCCCAGCGCATATCGCCTCCGCACTCGACATTATGATCGAAGGACCAATCGGCGCTGCTGCGTTTAACAATGAGTTCGGCCGCCCCAATCTTTGCGGATACTTCCGCACTTACGAAGAACGTGTCGATAGCGGCAACGGCGACGAACTGCGTGGCTATCACAAGCCCATTATGATCGCCGGCGGCTTAGGTAATATTCGCGAATCTCATATAGAGAAGGGTGAGATTCCCGTTGGTGCAAAGCTAATCGTCCTTGGTGGGCCTGCAATGTTGATCGGTCTTGGTGGCGGCGCTGCCTCTTCCATGGCGGCAGGTGTGAGTACGTCAGATTTGGATTTCGCTTCGGTACAACGGGATAACCCCGAGATGGAGCGCCGTTGTCAGGAAGTCATCGACCAATGCTGGCAGCTAGGCGAGCGCAATCCGATTGTCTTTATCCACGATGTCGGCGCGGGTGGGCTCTCCAATGCCCTGCCGGAGCTCGTCAAAGACGGCGGCAGAGGCGGGCGTTTCTCGCTGCGCGATATTCTCAATGTAGAACCACAGATGTCGCCGCTAGAGATCTGGTGTAACGAGGCACAGGAGCGCTATGTGCTCGCGGTTAATCCTATAGATCTTGCGCTGTTCAAGAGCCTCTGTGCGCGCGAGCGTTGCCCCTTTGCTGTTGTGGGGGAGACCACGAAAGAGGACCACATCGAACTGGTGGATACCCACTTCGACAATAAACCTATCGATCTTCCCATGAGCGTATTGTTCGGTAAGCCACCGCGCATGCACCGCGAGGCAACTTCCATCAGTGGCGCGGCCATTGAACTCGCTACCGAAGAGATCGATTTAGCCGAGGCGGTGAATCGGGTGCTGAGCTTACCCGCCGTGGCGAGCAAGAGTTTCCTAATCACTATCGGCGATCGCTCCATTACGGGTATGGTCAGCCGCGATCAGATGGTAGGGCCCTGGCAGGTGCCAGTCGCCGACGCGGCGGTAACAGCTGCGTCCTTAGAGGGCTATTGTGGCGAGGCTATGTCGATGGGGGAACGAACGCCCGTGGCATTGCTCGACGCGCCAGCCTCTGCGCGTATGGCTATAGCGGAGGCGGTCACGAATATTGCCAGTGCTTCGATTGCGAATATCGCCGAGATCAAGCTGTCGGCGAACTGGATGGTTGCGGCAGGGCACCCGGGTGAGGACGCGAAGCTCTATAGCGCGGTCAAGGCCGTGGGCATGGAATTGTGTCCGGCTCTTGGTATATGCGTTCCGGTGGGCAAAGACTCGATGTCGATGCGCATGGTGTGGGACGAGGCGCAGGAGAATAAGAGTATTACGGCGCCGATGTCTTTGGTGATAACTGCCTTCGCGCCCGTGCTAGATATTCGCAAGACAGTTACCCCGCAGCTGCGCACCGATCAGGGTGAGACGGATCTGCTGTTGATCGATCTCGGGCACGGCAAGGATCGCATCGGCGGTTCTGCTCTAGCGCAGGTTTATCGCGAGATCGGCTGTACCCCTCCCGATCTGGACGAGCCTCAAGACCTGAAAAATTTTTTCGCCTTGATTCAGCAAATGAACAAGGAATCGGTCTTGCTTGCCTATCACGATCGCTCGGATGGTGGTGTGTTTACCTCGTTGGTGGAAATGGCGTTCAGTGGCCATACCGGCATCGACATCCAGATTGCGGAGCTATTGGACCTTGGCGATAAAGATCCCGTTCGCGTCCTGTTTAGCGAGGAAGTTGGCGCGGTTATTCAAGTGCGCCGCGAGCAGATGAATACAGTGCTGCAGATGATCGAACAACATGGCCTGTCCCGTTGCACACGCCTGATTGGCAGCTTGAACCAGTGCGATGACGTGCGCGTGCTCAATGGTGGCAAGCTGATTTTCGAGGCGAGTCGAGTAGAGCTGCAGCGGTTATGGAGTGAGACGAGCTATCAAATTCAAGCGATGCGGGATAACTCCGACTGCGCAAAGCAGGAGTTCGATAATCTATTAGATGCCAAAGACCCTGGGCAGCGCGCGGCACTGAGTTTCGATTTAAATGAAGACATCACCGCTCCTTATATCAATGTGGGTGCGAAACCTCGCGTCGCGGTATTGCGTGAGCAGGGTGTGAATGGGCAAGTGGAGATGGCGGCTGCGTTCGATCGCGCGCGCTTCGAGGCTGTGGATGTGCACATGACTGACCTGCTCTCAGGCAGGGTGTCATTGGACGAGTTCAATGTACTAGTGGCCTGCGGCGGCTTCTCTTATGGAGATGTGTTGGGTGCTGGCGGTGGCTGGGCCAAGACGATTCTACACAATGAAAAGATGCGCGCTGCGTTCGCTGATTACTTCGCGCGCGAGGGCACTTTGTCCCTTGGCGTTTGCAATGGTTGCCAGATGTTCTCACTCCTGCATGAGCTGATTCCTGGCACCGAGAGTTGGCCGCGTTTCGTGCGTAACCAGTCCGAACAGTTCGAGGGCCGGACGACCCTCGTACAGGTTGGCGAATCGCCGTCTGCCTTCTTCACGGGCATGTCCGGCTCACGCTTCCCGATTGCTGTCGCACATGGTGAGGGCAAAGCGGAATTCTCAAGCACGAGTAAGATCGACACACTGCAACGCAGTGGCAATATCGCGCTCAGCTATGTCGATAACTATGGCAAGGTTACAGAGCAATATCCGCAGAACCCTAACGGTTCTCACATGGGGATCGCTGGCGTTTGCAGCAGTGATGGCCGCGTGACGATCTTGATGCCGCACCCCGAACGCGTGACGCGGGCAGTGCAGAATTCCTATCGACCGGATGATTGGGAAGAGGACGCGCCAAGCTTGCGTCTGTTCCGCAATGCGCGTTATTGGTTAGGTTAGGGCCAGAGGCATAACAGAGTTAATCAGAGATTCCCTTGATGTTTAAGCTATGCTTATTCGTTCCCGAGAGCCATTTAGAGTCAGTCAAGACTGCACTTTTTGATGCAGGCGCTGGGCGCATTGGTCACTATGAACACTGTGCTTGGCAGGTTTTGGGGCAGGGCCAGTTTCGTCCTTTAGCGGGCAGCCAGCCTTTCATCGGCTCAAAAGGCGCGCTGGAGCCTGTTGCAGAGTATCGCGTTGAAATGGTTTGTGAAGATGCTGCAATTGAAGGGGTAATCAACGCTCTAAGGCAGGCTCATCCCTATGAGGAGCCCGCCTTTGATGTACGGAGAGTCGAGAACTTTTAAGTCTCGTCACCCAAGCGCACTTGCATCTCGCCTACACCAACGTTTAGCTCCATACGGTGATGCCCGTCGCCATAGCCATAGGTCTTCTCGGAGACAATCGCCCGCTTGCTAACGGTGTCGTTAGCACCATGAAGCTCCGCGCTGCCGACGCCTGCAGAAGTTTCGACGCGACCCACAAAGCGGCGTGCCAGCGAAATATCCCCCGCGCCAACGCCGACGTCTAATTCCAATTCGGTATCTGCAAACGCTGCGGTAATCTGTCCAACACCAAGATTAATATGCGTGCGGGCAACACTGGGTAACTCGACACGCCAGTGGGCATTTACATTGTCTAGTTCGTCCTCGTTGAGGCGTAAACTGAGGTGGTCGCCGCGTACGCGGTCCTCGACTTCGATCTCCGATACATCGCGTTTGTTAAGCAAGAGGAAGCGGCGCTTGCCCTCTAGCTCCAGCTCCACGCGCAGTTCCTTGCCGTCGGTGTGTATCACCTCCATGGTGCCGATGCCTCCATCAATAGAGACCTCATTAATACTATCCAGAGAGTAGCTGTAGTGGTGAATGACTACGTCGTCTGAAGCGAACGCGCTGGCGCCCAAACTTGCGGCACCTAAAGCGAGTACTGCGAATGTTGTCTTATTCATTATGATTTACCTTTGTAAGAGACACTGTAAACATAGCAATGCCTGTGCCAGTTTTAATAGTCGTTTAATTACAGAGGTTTGCGTGAAGTGACGTGCAAATTAGACGCAAATGATTAGCGGTTTTCACCATTTATTATCTGATGACTGTGGCTAAGTAGGTGCGTTGAGAGCTGGCGTTCGGGTGAATATTCTAAGTCAAACAAGCGTACTGGGTAGAGTGCACTCTTTCGATCCGAGAAATATTGTTGCAAGGTGATCCTCACTACCGCAAACGCGAGCTCGTCCCAAGGAACCTCGTGTTCCTCAAAAAGAGCGACCTCGAGGCTCTCCTCGCCAGCCGCGAAGGTGGGCGTCCGCAGCTGAGTCAGGAAGAACCAGTAGACCTGATTGATGTAGGGGAGATTAAATAGCGTATAGAGCTGGCAGTCTTGCGCTCGAACGATCGCCTTGGCTTCTTCCGCTGTTTCTCTAATCGCGCCCGCTAGAGTCGTCTCACCATTCTCCATGAAACCCGCGGGAAGGGTCCATTTGCCAAGTCGAGGCTCGATCGCGCGTTTACAAAGTAATACTTTGTCGCCATAGACGGGCAGGGTTCCCACAATATTATTGGGGTTCTGGTAGAACACAACGTCACACTGGAGGCAACAGTAACGTGGCTTGTCGTCACCGGTTGGGACATGATGCGTGATGGGCCCGGCGCAGTGCTGGCAAAACTTCATAAGACTTCACTTCGAAAACATATTAAATAGCCACCGCCGCCTCGGCAAGAGGACCGGGGCGGTGGTGGCTATTTGATGAAAGTATTTATTGCGCTTGGGCCGCTTCCCAATCCTGTCGTCGGGCGCCTGCAAGGATGCCGGTCATGGCGTAATTGCCTTCGTGGCAAGCATACTCATACACTGGGCCTTCGGTGGAATGGTAGCTCAGTTCTGCAGTCCACGCTTGGCTGTAAAGATTCTCGTCCTCGACGGTAAAACGATAGACGATCTCGTTCTCGGAATAGCGCGAGAAGCGTTCTGTGATCTTGCCGCTGGCTGTGATAGGAACAGAACTCTGGGACATCTGCTCGGGATTGATATTGATGGTCTCAACCACTAGTTCGCCGTTTTCATACCAGCCGCGAGAATCCCCGAGCCATTGTTGCAGCACTGGGGGGCGTGTGCTGGCGCGGGCTTCCTCCGCTGACTCATACAAAGGGATGATGCGGGCATCGTGAACCATTTCAATTAGGATCATCACGTAATCATCGGTCTGTACGAATTGATAAGTACTGTTGTATAGCGTGCCCATCATGCCGGGGCCGGCGGTGTTGCCGAAGCCGATCAGGCAGCGTTCAGACAGTGGTAGGGCTTCCGGGCCAGACATGTCCCCCACCCCTGTCACATAGCGTGCTCCGAAGCTGCGGCCTTGCAGGCCGACAGGGTTAGCGGCGCGCGGCACCTGGCCGTTTTCCGGATTAATGATGTAGGAGCTTCGAAACTCCCCTTTGACAAGGGCTAGGGTGGAGCCGGGATCTATCCAGAAATCGTTGTAGGCACGTAAGCCAAAATCGAGAGCGCTTGCAGGTGGCGCAGTGCCGGGAGTGCTAGTCTCCGGGCCATCGAACTCGCCAGCGGGCAAACCAGCAATAGAGGTATTGGCCGCAATCTCTTGCGCTTCCGCCTGTGTGACGATTAGCTTCTCTACGTCGCGTGGCCTAGATAGGTTGGTGAGAGAGGCATTCGTCCAAATGCCTCCTAGTTCAGGAATGCCGGCGCCTTGCGCCACACTCATGGAGGAGGCAAGGCTAATGGCGATTCCTAATAGTGCGGATCGAGCGACGAGCGATTGTGTACGGGACATACTGATTCTCCTGTTCGTAGCTCGTTTAGCGCGCATTGGCTACGTTTGATTTAGAACAAAAGGTATCGCTGTCCTTAGCAATAGTAAAGGCCTAGTGGCTCCCTATGGAACTAGAAGGCGGATAATGCCGTCGTGTTTGTTGAGTAGGTAGACCTGATTGTCTGGGCCGTAACCGAAACGTAGGTCTGCACGCTGGGCGACATCTTCATTTTCTGCTGCGTTCCTTTCTTGAATGACCTGCAGAAAAGTCTTGGCGCTACCACCATCGTTTAAGAGGATGCGTCGTATAGACGCTTGGCCGCCGTTGTGTGGGCCGTCGGCATCAATGTAGAACAACTCGCCGCTGGGGTTGTCGCCGAAGATAACTTTATTTTGCAACGCAGGGATCGTTTCGTCACGGTAGATAATGATGCCTGTCACGGCTACTTGACGCTGGAATAATGGGTCCGCATGGTCGTACTCCGCGATTGGCCATGTCAGGCCAGCCTCGCTGCGGGGGTTGTCCAGATCAACTTTGAAACTATCATAATGGTAGCTACCCTCCCAAGTGTTCCAGCCGAGGTTTGCACCCGCGGTGATGGGGCTGATTTCTTCAATTTGATTCTGACCGATCTCCGCTAGAAGTATTCTACTAGTTTGCGAGTCCCAATTGAAGCGTTGTGGGTTGCGCACACCGTAGGCGTAGATCTCGCCAAGGGTGTCGTCATTGCCATCGCTGACGAAGGGGTTGCTGCTAGGAATGCCATAGTGTCCATTGGCACTATTAGTCCCGAGCGGGTCGATGCGTAAAATCTTGCCGAAATATTTCGCAAGATCTTGTCCTGCATTCATCGGGTCGCCACCGCTGCCGCCGTCGGCGAGACCAACGTAGAGTAAGCCAAAGTCTTCGTCGCCGGGCTGGGTCAATGGGTTGAACGCGATCTGGCTGCCATTGTGGTTAGGGAAGGGCTGCGCGGCACGGAAGATTTCGCGCGGGGCGCCGCCGTCGTATTGTGTGGCAGAGGCATTGCTTGCGCTCCACTCTAGTAACACGGTGTCTTGCGACCGGCGTTCGCCGCCCGATACGAAATCGGGAGTTACGTCAGTATTAGAAGTATCGGCATAAGTGTAGAACTTGCCATAACCGGGCGTGCCCATCTGGGTGAATTGTGGGTGGAAGGTAAAACTTTGTACACCGCGTTCGCTGCCTGCCGAGATTACTTGCACATTCCATTGCGGGGCATTGATGTTGACATACAGGGCCACGTTGCTGCCGTCGGCATTCATGCCGTAGAGCTCGCCAGTCATAGCGCTAACGAAGCGGCGCCCACTGCCCAACTCGGTGACCATATGCATCAGGCGCGGAGCGAAGCCTGCGTCGTCGTTAGGGATGCGAGCATACTCGGTGAAATTGACAGAGATAATGTCCGCCTTGGACTCGATAGGCGTAGGAAACGGGTCTGTACTGAGGGTCTGCGCGAGTGCGGCGCTAGTGCTCAATGCCAACAGGCTGGTGATTAGGTGACGATACAAGGTGAGTCTCCGCTGAGTCTGAAATAGTGGCGTTTGGCTAAGGCGTTGAATTGTCCAGAGGCCGCTAGTATACAGCAGTGCACCTTGGCTAGCCTCGGGCTTTAGAGGGCGTCTGTCGCTAAGGAGTCTCTGAACAGCTCTGTTTTGTCACTAAGACTTGGGGGGGACTGAAGATAGTGACTGTGTTAGGCACGCAGGCCAAACTCGGAGAGGTTTCAAGGGCTTTTGGTTCGATTGCGGGCGCCTGCAATTGAAGATGTGCAAACAGCGCGCGGCCGTTGTCGGCTACCGGGCGCAGGGGGAGTTTCCCGTCCCTTGTGGCGGGCATTATTTTCATGCGAACCGTGGCACGAACATTGCCACCAATGACGGTGATTTCCTCTATCGACTCATCCACGTTGACCACGATGTCACAGTGGGTTCTCGCTCCGACACCGAGTTGGGCGCGGCGCTCGGCGATACTTCGATAGGCCGGGCGGCTGCCTCGGCAGAGCAGATCGCCTGGCAGTATGGTCTGTGTGCCCAAGGGGTACGCCCGATACGCGGCTACCGGATCTTGCGTGTCAGTGGCTTGAATCGCTTGGTCTATATAACTGTGGTGCGCCATTGCGCGTCTGAATTGATCAGCGCTTGCAAGACCGCCCTCACATATCACCCAAGAGATAAACGCGGCAGACCACGCGTCACGCCAGCGTGCACCCATGCCTGCTTCATCCCACGAGGCGTTCTGGCGCTGCACGATCCAGTCACTGTTTGGCGTAGCTGCCCAATAGCCGGCGATGGAGGTGGCGAGTCGCTCACCCTCGGCAGGCGTCATGCGCGCGTAAACGAAGGGCCGTCTTGGCCCCGAGACCTGCGGCGCTATCTCTCTTGGCTGGTGGTCAGTGCTATAACCGAAATAGGCCCACTCCTGCACCGCGGTGTCGACAATGCGACGCCTGACCTGCGCGAGCGGAAAGGCACTACAGGTTCGATCTACGATGCGGATATTGCCAGGGCTGCCTTGCACGCGCTCAGATGGAGGGCGCACGTCTAGAATCGTGCGAGGAAGGCGTTCGGTGGACTCATTGGATTGCGCGCTCAATGCTGGATTGATGGCGCAGAGAAGGACACATGTGAGTAAAGATTTAGACACGAAATTCAAGTCATTGGCCCCTAGGCTCGGAGGGATTGCGTGAGGGCCGCAGTGGCGACCCTATGCAATGAAGCGACCGGGATTAGATACGATTGATTTCGCAGTGTAAGCGGAATTTCTTAGAAGTGATAAAGGCTTCTACGTCGCGAAGGCGTGTTTCTACCTTATTGAATACCGCTGAGCATTCTTGCATGGACATGGCGATGCTTGCCTCGGCAGCTTTGCTACTGCGGCTACTGTGTGTCATGTCTGCTATATCGTCTGCCATTTCTGACATATCGGCCTCGTCGGCATAACTGGCTTCATCAGCATGGCGTTTGCGGCGCACTTTACGGCTATGCCTGCGTGAGCCACGACGTGGAGTATCCGGGTTGCGCTCCAAAACGATCCAGCAGACGCAGTAGGCGAAGAAGGTAAATGGTCCGAATATAAAGAAGGAAAGAAGCGTGAGAAGGCGGACAGAGAAGGTCCCGACCTCCAAGTAATCTGCGATGCCGCTGCATACTCCAGCAATACGCGCATTGTTAGGATTGCGGTAAATCGCCTTGCGATAATCGACATTGCGAAAATGCTCTGCAGATTTCGAATCCGTGATGAAGTTATGTACCGTGCCGTCTTCGTTACCTTGCTTCAGCCACCAATAGGTGACGAAGTAGACTAAGATCAAGGTCGGCCAGGTTAGGCAGGCTAACAGGGTGATGATGCGTATCACCACTGTAGGGACCTCAAGGTAGTCGGCCAATCCGGCGCAGACACCTAGGAAGCGTTTGTTCTTACGATTCAGCGTGAAGCGATTACTCTTGGCGTTCATGCTGCTCCCTCCAATCCGGCACTTCTGAGTCGAGAATTGACTCGAGTGTGTCGATGCGGTTGCTCAGCGACTTCGCCATCGCCGATAACTCGCGGATGTCATACTCGGTATCGGTAGAGAGCTTGACCTTCTTCTCTCGGCGCTGATAGAGGATAAACATCCACAGCGTTATGAAGCCTCCGATAATAGAGATGAGAGAAATTGCGAATGTAAAAAAGTCCATTGGCAGTGCCCTTTGACGATGCTGGTTTTACTTGCTTAGTTTATTCTTGATGTCTTGTATTTCTTGATCGATCTTCTCGCTGCGGGCCAGCTCGTCAAACTCGCTCTGCAAATTCTTGCTTTCACGGTTCATACTCTCGACCTGGCCTTCCATTAGATCAATCTTCTTTTCATAGTACTCGAACTTGTTCATTGCATTGTCGATATTGTAGTTGTGCAGCTGGCGATTGACGTCCACACGAGATTGCGTAGCTGTCGTACGCATCACAATTGTCTTCTGGCGAGCGCGGGCGTCATTGAGTTTCGCCTGCAGTTGGTCGATCTCATTACTGAGTTTATCTAAAGTCTCGTCCAATTTATGCATTTCATTGTCGAGCATTTCAATGGTGACATTGACGCTCGCACGTTCGACCAGTGCCGCCTTGGCTAGGTCTTCACGGTCTTTGCTCATGGCAAGCTCAGCTTTCTTCTGCCAATCCTCGGATTGCTTGCGCAACTGCTCGGCGCGGCGATGCAGAGTTTTCTTCTCTGCTATCACTTTGGCTGTGCCACTGCGGACCTCGACAAGGGTTTCTTCCATTTCCTGAATCACCATGCGGATCATCTTCTCAGGGTTTTCAGCCTTATCAAGCAAGGAGCTGATGTTGGAATTGATGATGTCTGACAAGCGTGTAAATATGCTCATTTGGCTTATGTCCTCTCGTTGAACCGAACTAACGTTGAAAAATAGTCATTGAAAAATAGTCGAGCCTTTCCTGTGTATGGTAATGAGGCAGCAGAAAGCGTGCCAAAACTTAAAATATTTCTAAGCATTTGAAAATACTAAATTTAAAATTTTCTACTGATTTAGGAAAGCCACTGGAATGGTGAAATTGCGCAACTAGTGGTATTTTTCGCGAAACAACAATTTTGGCTTCATCTGCACGATAAGGAATCCGCAATGCCACCAGAGATGTCAGCCCCACGGATGATAGGCGAGTCCGCTGTGTTTCTCGAGATGCAGGAACACGTCTCGCTAGTAGCGCCACTGAACAAACCGGTCTTAATAGTAGGGGAGCGGGGCACAGGTAAGGAACTCATCGCAGCCAGGTTGCATTTTCTGTCCAAGCGTTGGGAGCAGAATTTTCTCAAGATCAACTGTGCTGCGTTCACCGACTCTTTATTAGAGGCCCAACTGTTCGGGCATGAGGCGGGGGCTTTCACTGGAGCCACGGGCCAGAGGAAAGGCTATTTCGAGCGCGCCGACGGTGGCACCTTGTTCTTAGATGAATTGGCTAACACACCGATGGCAGTGCAGGAGAAGATTCTGCGCATTATCGAGTACGGGGAATTCGAGCGATTGGGTGGCAGTCACCCTCTTAAAGTGGATGTGCGCATTGTTGCTGCGACGAATGAAGACCTGCCCAGCCTTGCACGCAAGGGCAAGTTTCGCGAGGACCTGCTTGACCGCCTAGCCTTCGATGTGATCACACTGCCGCCGCTGCGCGTGCGGGCCGAAGACGTCATGATTCTTGCCCAACATTTCGCGGTGGGCATGGTTAAAGAGATGGGAGGCGACTATTTCCACGGCTTCAACGGCAATATGGAACGGATGCTGCTAACCCACACCTGGCCAGGCAATGTGCGCGAATTGAAGAATGTGGTGGAGCGTGCCGTTTACCAAAGTCCCGAGCGGCAGATCTCACGCCTTGTGTTTAATCCCTTCGAATCGCCCTATCGCCTCGCCCAGAGTGGGCCGATCCCAAGCGTCACGCCTGTGCCAAACGAGGACAATAGCCTCCTCGATAGCGCCGCATCTCCCGATATCAGTGATGCCGAGACCTTGGATTTTATCAAGTATATTCAGAGCTATGAGATCGACATCCTCAAGCAAGCAATGAAGCGTTCTCAGTTCAATCAACGCAAGGCAGCAGAGTTTCTGCAGATGAGTTATCACCAATTGAGGGGCTATCTGCGCAAATACGATTTATTGGGCTGAGAGATACGCCGTTAACTCCTGTTTCGCGCCCCGCCCGTGATATATTGTGGCCACTTTGAGAGTAAGGGCTGTCGGCATTAAGTTGATTAATCAAGGTTTACTAATCGAGGTTTGTTAATCGAGTCACTGAGGCCACTAAGCAAAATGGAATTCCAGTTCCCCGCAATTAATTATCTGTATTTGCTAGCGTGCATACTAGCCTTGGTGTTACGAGTCATCAGCCACAATCAGGGCGTAGCACGCCATCGAGCGCGGCAATTCGAGATCGATAGCATGCCGATAAATGGCTATCGCAACGAGTTGCTCGGCCAATTACTTCTACTGACCGACGTTACGCAGATTCAACGCGCTTTGGATGAGATAGGACGACTCGCTCATACGGACCTGTTAACGCAACTACCAAACCGACGCGCACTGATCGAGTGGGTGGGTGATCTTGGCGCTATCGATACTATGTTCCAGCCTGTGTTGATCGCGATGGCGGATTTGGACCATTTCAAGGCGCTCAATGACACTTACGGACATCACTGCGGGGACTATATTCTTAAGGAAGTCGCGCGGATAATCGAAGGCGAACTTGGCAGTGGAGACATTGTCGCCCGCTGGGGTGGGGAAGAGTTCTGTGTGGTGCTTACAGGGCGTGTCTGGTTACAAGGCGAAGGATTTCTCGAGTCGTTGCGTCAATCTATAGAGGATCATTTGTTCAAATATGAAGGGCAAGAACTGCAGGTCACCATGACCTTCGGCATGGTGCAAAGAATGGCGGGCGAGGAGCTGGAATTTGCCATTCGTCGCGCGGATCTGATGATGTATGAGGGCAAGCGTCGCGGGCGCAATTTAGTCTCATCGCGTAGTGAAAGCGACCGTTTGAAGGGAGCCGATGAAACCGCCTAGCGCCAATCAAATCCATCTATGGCTAGTCGACGACGTAACGCCGAACGAGCATCAACAGGGCAGTCTTAGTGCCTCCGAGCAAGCCCGTTATGCACGCATCCGCGCGCCACGCGCTAAGCAGCAATATTGGCAAGCGCGCTGGGCTGTTCGCCATGCTTTGAGCTGTTATGCGCCCGAAGTGGCACCGCAGCAATGGCTGTTCTTGCGCAATGCCTATGGGCGCCCGGCGCTGCAAGGGCCGAGCCTGCCATTCTCGTTGGACTTCAATATCTCCCATACTCGCGGTGCATTAGTGATCGCCTTCGCCGCGCAGGGGGCTGTGGGTGTCGACGTGGAATATACACAGCGTCAATGCCGCGCCTTAGCAGTGGCGGAGCGATATTTTTCTGCTCCTGAAGTTGCCGACTTGCAGGGTTTGCCGCAAGAGTTGCAGCGCAAACGCTTCTTCGATCTATGGACGCTCAAGGAGTCCTATATTAAAGCTTGTGGCATGGGGATGGCGATACCTTTGGGCAGTTTCAGTTTTGATTTTGCAGCAGACGAGATTGCGATAGCCTTCGATTCGCGTCGCGAAGATTCGCCTGCGCGTTGGCGGTTCTGGCAATTGCCATTGAGCCAGACTCATCAGCTTGCACTCGCCTTAGGTGGTGATGCAGTGGCAGGGGACATCGCTATAGAGGGTAGCAGATTGCAGGCCGATGGTACGCGCTCAAAGCTAGTGCTGGATGGGTTGCGTGGCCCAGGCGTGAGCTAGTTAAGGATGTATTCCAACACGACCTTAGAGCCGTAAAAGCCAAGGATCAGGAACACAAAACCGGTCAGTGTAAAGCGAATAGCCGTGGTGCCTCGCCAGCCGAGCTTGTGGCGCCCCCACAGCAGAACCGCGAATACTGTCCACGCCAGAACGGAGAAGACAGTCTTGTGGGGCAGACCTTGCGCCCACATATCGTCTACGAAAATGAAGCCGAGAACTATACCAAGAGTCAGTAGCCCTTGGCCCACCCACAATAGCTCGAATAGAAAGCTCTCCATATCTTGCAGTGGGGGGAAACGCCGGATGACACTCGCTGCGTGGCGGTTCTTGAGTTGATAATTTTGAAAGGCAAGAAAGCATGCCTGCAGTGCGGCAATCGTCAATAGGCTGTAGGCCAGAATCGACAGGATTATGTGGCTAGCTAAGCCGATCTCCAGCGGCCGCGGTGGGTAGGTGCTCTCAATAGTGAGTGAGGCGATAATAGAGATGATTGCTAATGGGAAAAAACCGAGCACGAGAATGCCGAGCGGCTTGCGCAGGCTGCTGAGCAAAACCATTAGAGAGATGGATGCACAGATCAGCGTGCTGATCTGCACGATCCCGAAATGATAGCCTTCGCTATTACGTAACACGCCACCAGCACTTAGCCCATGGGCCAAGACGGCCAACAAGCCCAAGAGGAATACCCAGCCACCAGGATTGGGTTCCTTGGCCTTCATATTCAGGTGTTTTGCCTGATAGACGACGCTGATCAGATAAAACGCGATAGCAATCAGTCCTGAGAGGGTGGTAAGTGGCATCGACTGTCTCTGGGTTTGGTGCGAGATTTTCGGCAGGGCCTGTTGAGCCCTGCTGTTGCGAAAGTTTCTCATATGTAGACAGGGGGTTGAAGCGATATTTTTGCCGCAAAGCCTTATTCTGTGAGGCCCACTCGAAGGCAGTGAACATAGCGCCGCATTTGGCTATAATCGCCCCCAATCTTAATTCTCTGACAGCAACACCTTGGAAGACCATTATGTTTGAAAGCTTAACCGATCGCTTATCTGGGGCACTTCGCAAGATCAGCGGCAAAGGCACGCTGACCGATAACAATATTCAGGACGCACTGCGGGAAGTGCGTCGTGCGCTGCTGGAGGCGGACGTTGCGCTGCCAGTAGTCAAAGGCTTTATCGAGAATGTGCGCCAGCGCGCGGTAGGACAGGAGGTTAAGCAGAGCCTTAGCCCGACGCAGACCTTCATCAAGATCGTTCAGGCCGAGCTAGAAGCGATGATGGGCGTTGCTAACGAAGAATTGAACCTGCGCGCTCAGCCTCCGGCTATCGTGTTGATGGCGGGCCTACAGGGTGCTGGTAAGACGACGACAGTAGCTAAGTTGTCTTATTGGCTGAAGAACAAGCCCAAGAAGAGCGTGATGGTGGTCAGTGCCGACGTTTACCGACCCGCAGCGATCAAGCAATTGGAGACTCTTGCGGCAGAGGTGGGGGTAGAGTTCTTCCCCAGCGACCTTAGTCAATCGCCAGAGGCGATCGTTACCGCCGCGCTGAAAGAGGCCAAGAAAAAGTTTGTCGATGTGCTGATCGTCGACACCGCCGGTCGCCTAGCCGTCGATGAAGAGATGATGTCCGAGATTCGCCGCCTACACGAGGTATTGAACCCGGTAGAGACCCTGTTTGTGGTGGATGCCATGACCGGTCAGGATGCCGCGAATACCGCGAAGGCCTTCAACGACGCCTTGCCGTTGACAGGGGTCATCCTCACTAAGGCCGACGGCGATGCACGGGGCGGGGCCGCTTTGTCAGTGCGCCAAATCACCGGTAAGCCGATCAAGTTTATCGGCATGGGTGAGAAAATCGATGCTCTAGAGCCTTTCTACCCCGACCGTGTCGCGAGCCGTATTCTAGGCATGGGTGACTTGTTGTCGCTCATCGAAGAGGTGGAGCGCAAGGTTGACAAGGAAAAGGCCGAGCGCATTGCGTCCAAGATCAAGAAGGGCAAAGGCTTCGACCTAGAAGACTTCAAAGAACAGATTAAACAAATGCAGAGTATGGGTGGCATGAAGAGCATCATGGACAAGATGCCCGGCATGGGCGGCTTGCCTGCAGGCGCCAGCAAGATGGTAGACGATTCGTTATTCAGCAAGATGGAGGCGATCATCAACTCCATGACCATGAAGGAGCGCGTCAATCCGGATATTCTCAACGGCTCGCGCAAACGCCGCATCACAGTTGGGTCCGGCACGCAGCTGCAGGACTTGAACCGCCTGCTCAAGCAGCACAAGCAGATGCAGAAGGTCATGAAGAAAATGAAGGGTGGCGGCATGGCGAACATGATGCGCGGCCTTGGTGGCATGGGTGGCATGGGTGGCCCAGGTGGATTTCCGGGAGCAGGTGGCCCGCCGCGCTTGTAGCTTGCCCAATTTGTAGGAGCGGGCTTGCCCGCGAATAGGCAGGTGCCGCACTGGACTTTTTCGCGGGCAAGCCCGCTCCTACATTGGCTAGGCTTGAGTACCTGAACTACCCGAATGGCGGGGCTTCTCCGCTGCTTCGTGGGTTTTGCAGCGCTGGCGGAAAAACTTTAAAGATTCCTTCCATCTGCTGATTAATTCCCTTAGAATACCCGCCTTTTTCCAGCCTCAGATTGTTCCGCATGAATAGTGGGTTTCGGCAAGTGCCGATAACATATTGTGAGGTTGGGACAGTTTTCGGTCGATTGCACAAACAGGAATCATAAGTTTATGGTCATTATCAGACTGGCTCGCGCTGGTGCTAAAAAGAAGCCGTTTTATTACATCACCGTGACAGATCAGCGTAATCCACGCGATGGTCGCTTCATCGAACGTCTAGGTTTCTTTAACCCGGTCGCACGCGGTCAGGAAGAGCGTCTACGCATTAATCTGGAACGTGTCCAACACTGGACAGGTAAAGGCGCGCAGCCAAGTCAGCGCGTTGCTGCCTTGATCAAAGATGCTGCCAAAGTAGCTACTACTGCTGCTGCTTAATTGCTTAGTTCGCAGGCGTTCGCGCCGCGCGGCAGGACAATCAAGACGTAAGAGCTAGTGAATGGGGTTGTCGCAAATGGAGCTTGATCAGCAGGAAATGGTGACCATGGGCCGCATTGGCAAACTCTATGGCATTAAAGGCTGGTTAAAGCTGATCTCTTACACGGACCCGCAGGACAATATCCTCGATTTCCGACAGTTGTTCGCCAAGCTTGGTGGCCGCTGGCAGGAGATTGAGATGGACCAGAGTAAGGTTCATGGCAAGGGGCTGGTCGCCCATTTTGCAGGCTACGATGACCCGGATGAAGCGAAATTGCTTACCGGGGTCGAATTGGCGATCCGCACCGCAGATTTACCGGTCTTAGACCCGGAAGAATTTTACTGGCATGAGCTAAATGGCATGCAAGTTAAGACAGTCACCGGCCAATTGCTGGGCACTGTTGAGAAGATGCTAGAGACCGGCGCGAATGATGTGCTGGTGGTGCAGCCAAACGATGACAGCATCGACACTAGGGAGCGTTTAATTCCCTATTTGCCTGGTCGCGTAGTGATGGAAATATCGCGCACGCAGCGCTGTATACGCGTCGATTGGGATCCAGATTATCTGGCCTAGGTTTAGAAAAGGGGAGCAAAGTGCTGATTGGCATAGTCACACTGTTTCCTGAGATGTTCGCGGCAGTGACGGATTTCGGAATAACCGGTCGCGCTACTCGCGAAGGCATCACGTCGGTGCAGTGTTGGAATCCACGGGATTTCACGACCGACAAGCATCGCACAGTCGATGATCGCCCCTTCGGTGGCGGCCCCGGCATGCTGATGAAGACAGAGCCATTGCAAGCTGCGATTACGGCTGCGAGGGCGGGTCTAGCGGAACACAACGATGAGAAAGCGTTAGTGATTTACTTGTCTCCGCAAGGACGCAGGCTCGACCAAAGTGGCGTTGAGGCACTGGCGCAGCGCAAGAAGCTCATCTTGGTATGCGGACGTTATCAGGGCATCGATGAAAGGGTGCTAAGACGCGAGATCGACGAAGAATGGTCGATCGGGGACTACGTCCTCAGCGGCGGTGAGTTGGCGGCGATGGTAATGGTAGACGCGTTAACGCGCTATCAGCCACAGGCCCTAGGCCACGAGGACTCTGCAGCGGCAGACTCGTTCGCGGACGGCCTATTAGATTGCCCGCAATATACGCGGCCGCAAGAGTACGAAGGCGAGGCTGTTCCCGAGGTGTTATTGGGTGGGAACCACGAGCAGATTCGGCTGTGGCGCCTGAGAGAAAGTCTCGGCAACACGTGGCTGAAAAGACCAGATTTGTTGGGAAAGATGTCGCTAAACGCGGAACAGACGAATTTATTAGAACAATTTATTGATGATTACGAGGCGCGGCGCAATCGCACTGAGTCTTGAACCCGGGAGTAAGGCAATGAGCAAGAGCAAGATCATTCAGATGGTTGAACAGGCACAGATGGGCAAGGAAATCCCAGATTTCGGTCCAGGAGACACAGTGGTTGTTCAAGTTAAAATTCGTGAAGGCGATCGTGAGCGTCTGCAGGCATTCGAAGGCGTAGTCATCGGCATTCGCAGTCGCGCTCTGAACTCTGCGTTCACAGTTCGCAAGATTTCCCACGGTGTGGGCGTCGAGCGTACTTTCCAGACTTACAGCCCACTCGTAGACAGCATCACGCTTAAGCGTCGCGGCGATGTACGTCAAGCCAAACTATACTATTTGCGTGAACTGTCCGGTAAAGCGGCTCGTATCACTGAGAAGTTACAGAAGAAAGCAGACTAAACCCATACCAGTCGCAGCAAAGGCCAACCAGCCAGCAGCCGTGACATACCGGGTAGACTCGAAAAAGGGAGGCATTTATGTCTCCCTTTTTTATTGTCCCGATTTTTGTTTAAGGCAATTTGCTATCGAACTCCGTTAGACGATCCGAGTGCTGGGACTTGCCGTGCTGGACACGCCACAAGTACATCCATGTAGGCTCTTCGCCGGCCGTCCCTGGCCGTCGAAGGTCCCGAAACTCGTCACCCGAATCTCGGCTCTGATATGTATTTAATCCGCAGATTCAATTCTTTTGTCCAGTATCCCGAGGAGTTATCGACTAAGTTCTAAGAGTGGTTCAAGCTTAATAATTCTCCACGCACAGTGTTTGCAGATCGCTATCCCCGCTAGTTTTGCGCTCTGTACCGTCACGAGAACAAAGCCAATAAACTACGCAATCGAACTAAAAGAGGAGCGTGGTGTGGGGCGCTGCCGGGCTGGACCTTCGACGGCATGGATGCCGTCGTAGAGCCTACACGGACGTACTCGCGGCGTGTCCAGAACGGTAGTGCCTCGCAGCGCGATCCGAGCGACGGAGCAGCAATCGCCGACATAGCTATACGCAACGCGGACCGAGCAGCAGAGTGAGAGACGAAACTTCAATAAATGAAGCGCCACAAAATCCCCGGGGACCAACAAATTCGTGGTTTGGGGGCGGGGCGCTGTGGTAAGTTAGGTTTATTATTAGGGAAATACGCCGTGGTTGGAGAATTTTCCGCGAATAACCGGTCTCCCGCTCTGTGCTGATTCGAATAATCGCTTTTGAGGACCTTCGTTCATGAATATATTTTTACGCACTCTTGCCCCCATCGTACTTTGCATCCTTGGACTGGCACAACACGCCTATGGCCAAGACGTCAGTAATGAAGCCTGGGCTCAGACTCTTAAGACTAATCTCGCCAGCACTCTTGGTGCCGCTACTAACGCCAACATCGACATCGTAGCGGTTAAACAAACCCCATTTGAAGGCCTCATCGAAGTAGAGCTCTCTACCGGTGAACGTCTTTTTACTGACCGCAAGGGCGAGTATTTAGTCACCGGTGATTTATTTAAAGCCCAGAGCGATGGTCTTGTGAATCTCTCTGCCATTGCTCGTCAAAGCAATATCGCCGACTGGATTGCCGCAGTTCCAGAGTCAGAGATGATCATATTCGAACCAGAAAATGCTCGCGCAACAATCACTGTGTTTACCGATGTCGACTGCGCCTACTGCCGTCGCTTGCACGGCGACCTCGAGCAGAATCTCGCCCAAGGCATTCGTATTCGTTATGTTGCCTACCCACGCGGCGGAGAAGCCTCTGAAGCCTACCCCAAGATGATCAATGTCTGGTGTTCCGATGACCGCGCTAAGTCGCTCACACAAGCTAAACATGGGCAGAATATTCCCGCTCGTGACTGCGATAACCCCGTGCTTAGGGAATATAATCTTGGTAATAAGATCGGTATCTCTGGCACTCCTGCCATCGTGCTCCAAGATGGCACCGTGATTCCTGGCTATCTCGAGCCTGCGCAGCTAGCGGCCGCAGTCTTCGGCCAATAAGCTCTACGAGCCCACATAATAGAAATCGGCATAGGCGTTCTAAATGGACGCCTTTGATGCCTTTTATTTCCCAATTTTAGTACAATAAACGCCACTTCATATTGGCGTCGAGGTTAAGTCTTGAAACAGGATTCGGTAACACAAGTGCTCAAGGAAAAATTCAATATCGGTATTTGCGGCATGGGCACTGTTGGTGGTGGCACCTTCACTCTCCTGCAATCTAATCAGGTCGCAATTACCCGTCGTTTAGGCAAGACGCTGTGCGTAAGTCATGTAGCTTCTCGTCGCGAGAACGTCCTCTTTGACACCACTGGCATCCGCTTCAGTACAGACGTGTTCGCAGTTGCAGATGACCCCGAAATCGATATTCTCGTCGAAGTGCTAGGGGGCATGGAGCCAGCCCTGCCACTGATTATGCGTGCTATTGAGAACGGTAAGCATGTGGTAACTGCGAACAAGGCCCTGATTGCCGTGCACGGCAACGAAATCTTCGCGGCCGCCAAGCGCAAGGGCGTAACAGTGGCCTATGAAAGCGCCGTCGCCGGTGGCATCCCCATCATCAAAGCCCTGCGCGAAGGCCTCGCTGCTAACTCCATCCACTGGCTGGCCGGCATCATCAATGGCACTGGCAATTTCATTCTGACCGAGATGGCACAGAAGGGACGCAGTTTCAACGACGTATTGGCCGAGGCGCAGGCCCTAGGTTATGCCGAAGCGGACCCGACCTTTGACGTTGAAGGCATTGACGCCGCACATAAACTCACCATTCTTGCTGCCAATGCCTTCGGCATCGCTCTGCAGTTCGACAAGGTTTATACCGAGGGTATTAGCAAGATTACTACGGACGATGTGAACTACGCAGAGGAGCTCGGTTATCGCATTAAACACCTTGGCATTACCCGCATGACTGAAAAGGGTATCGAGATACGGGTGCACCCGACGATGATCTCGGATCAACGCTTGATCGCTAATGTGAACGGCGTGATGAATGCCGTTGTAGTGAAGGGCGACTCCGTAGGTTCGACACTGTATTACGGCGCAGGGGCAGGCGCGAAGGCGACAGCCTCCTCAGTCGTGGCCGATATCATCGACATCGTGCGCAGCTCCGGTGATGAGTCTCGGGGCAACCCAGGCAATGTGCCTTCACTGGCCTTCGATTCCTTGCGGACCGATATTCCAATTTTGAATATCGAAGAGATTCACTGCGAGTTCTATATCCGCCTTTCTGTTTACGACAAGATTGGTGTGATGGCGCAGGTCTCACAGATATTGACCGACTATGGCATTAATATCGAAGCGTTGATTCAGAAAGAGCCCGATTCGACAATTGTTGGGGATGTCTTCGTGCCCATCGTAATTCTGACCGGCACCGTAGAGGAGCGCCAGATGAACAAGGCGATCGCTGCTATCGAGGCGTTGGAACAAGTGGTTGAGAAAGTCACCCGTATCCGTATCGAACAGTTTGACGGTGAAGATAACTAGCCGCGCACAAAGGAATAGGCATTAGCATGAAATACATCAGCACTCGCGGCAAGGCGCCGGCGCAGACTTTTGAGCAAGTCTTGTTAACAGGCCTCGCGCCAGACGGTGGGCTCTATGTGCCCGAAGAACTGCCCAAGTTTAGCAAAGATGAGATCGCACGGATGGCGGGGCTGAGTTATCCTCAGCTTGCCCAGAAAATTATTACGCCGTTTATCGATGGCGCGATTCCCGACGACGACTTGCAAGAAATTATAGAGAACAGCTACAAGGCGTTCTCGAATAAGGCAATTGCCCCCTTGCGTATGCTTGGGGCGAATGAATGGGTGTTGGAATTATATTGTGGCCCAACTCTAGCATTCAAAGACTTTGCCCTGCAGCTGCTCGGCAATCTGTTGGACTATGTCTTAAAGCGCAGGGATCAGAAGGTCGTGATCCTCGGTGCGACATCGGGAGACACAGGTTCTGCCGCACTCGAAGGTTGCCGCCACAGCGACAACGTCGATATCTTCATTCTGCATCCTCATCAGCGCGTGTCGGAAGTACAGCGTCGCCAGATGACGACAGTGGTGGGCGATAATGTTCACAACATCGCTGTGAAAGGCAACTTCGACGATTGCCAGCGCATCGTTAAGGCCGCGTTCGGCGATCAATCCTTCCTGCCCGAAGGGCGCCAACTCGTGGCGGTGAACTCTATTAACTGGGCCCGAATTATGGCGCAGATCGTCTACTATTTTTACGCGTCCTTGCAGCTAGGCGGGCCACATCGCCCCGTGTCGTTCTCCGTGCCTACCGGTAATTTCGGTGATATATATGCGGGCTATCTCGCCAAGCAGATGGGCTTGCCGATCAAGCAATTGATCATTGCAACCAATAGCAATGACATCTTACATCGCTTCATGAGCCGGAATGATTACGCGCAAGGAGATCTCAAACATACTCTTTCTCCTAGCATGGATATTATGGTGTCGAGCAATTTCGAACGCTATCTATTTGACCTGTTTGGCCGCGATGGCAAGGCGCTTGCCGAATTCATGACGGGCAGCCACAGCATCGACCCAGCGCGCTGGAAGCAAGCGCAAGAAGTCTTTGAGAGCGCAAGCGTGGATGACGAATCGACCTGTGAGGTCATTCGCGATGTCTTCGCTGAGAACGAGTTCCTAATCGATCCTCATACTGCTATCGGTGTGAAGGCTGCGCGGCAGTGTAATGCGGATAGCAGCGTGCCAATGATTTGCCTCGCCACTGCGCATCCGGTCAAGTTCGCGGACGCGGTGACGAAGGCTGGCCTCAATACGCCGCAATTACCTGTGCATTTGCGTGATCTGTTCGAGCGCGAAGAACATTACGCCGTCGTGGACAATGGCCTGAACGCAGTCACTGACTATATCCGCGCCACACTGTGAAGCCGCTCATTAGCCGCAGGCCGGTGCCCACAGCGCATCAGTTTAGCGCGGCGATTGTGCCTATAATGCAAAGGGTTCTCGCTGCGCGGTCGGTGCTCAACGACGCAGCGGTGCCACTCGACTTCAAAGCCCTACTGCCGCCTCAGTTACTCACCGGCATCGACGTCGCGGTGTCGCTGTTGTACGCACAACTCCAAAAACAGGGGCGTGTCCTCATCGTGTCCGACTTCGATGCCGACGGCGCCACCAGCTGCGCCTTGGCTATTCGGGCCCTGCGCGCCTTTGGCTTTCATCACGTCGATTATATTGTTCCTAACCGCTTCGAGTATGGCTATGGACTAACGCCGGAGATCGTGCAGCTAGCGAAGCAGAAAACTCCTGATCTATTGATTACGGTGGATAACGGCATCTCAAGTGTCGAGGGTGTGGCCGCTGCGCAGCAGCTAGGCATGCAGGTCATTATCACCGACCACCATTTGCCTGGGCGTGTACTGCCTAGCGCAGATGCGATTGTAAATCCAAATCAAGTGGGCTGTGAGTTCCCGAGCAAATCCCTCGCGGGCGTTGGCGTGGTGTTTTATGTGATGGCCGCATTGCGCAGCACCCTACGAGAGCAAGGCTGGTTTGCAAAGCAGGGCATCTCGGAACCCAATCTTGCTGCCTTCCTCGATCTAGTGGCACTTGGTACGGTGGCCGATGTCGTCAGTCTCGATCGCAATAATCGCATCTTAGTGAACGAGGGGCTCAAGCGCATCCGTGCCGGCAGAGCCTGCGAAGGGATCCTGGCCTTGCTGACCCTTGGCAAGCGCAATAGAGTTAATCTAGTCGCCAGCGATCTGGGCTTCGCGGTGGGACCGCGCCTGAATGCGGCAGGGCGGTTAGATGACATGGCCTTGGGGATCGAATGTCTTTTGACCGACAATCCAGACAGTGCGATGGCGATGGCGCAAGAGTTGGATGGCATGAATCAGCAGCGTAAGGTCATCGAGACTGACATGCGGGACCAAGCCGTGGCGAACCTAGATTTAATGGCTTTCGATGAGGAGGAGGTGCCTGCAGGGCTGTGTCTCTACGATAGCGGTTGGCATCAGGGCGTGATCGGCATTCTGGCGGCGCGTATTAAGGAAAAACTGCATCGCCCCGTTATTGCATTTGCCGATGCGGGCTTCGATGAGGAAGGAAAAGCGGAACTGAAAGGTTCGGCCCGCTCTATCGCCGGCCTGCATATTCGCGACGTGCTGGATCAAGTGGCGACGCAGAACCCTGGTTTGGTTAGCCGCTTCGGCGGGCATGCTATGGCGGCTGGGTTGAGCTTGAAGAAGGCAGATTACGAGCGCTTCAAACAGGCGTTCGCTGACACCGTTGCAGAGCAGCTGAGCGAGGACGATTTGCAGGCGCGAATCTTGACTGATGGAGCCTTGAGCGCTAAGGAGATGACTATCAGCACCGCGCAGCTACTCAGAGAATATGGGCCGTGGGGGCAGCATTTCCCGGAACCTAGCTTCGATGGTCGATTTCGGATTCAGCAGCATCGTGTGCTAGGAGGAAAGCATCTAAAACTCGTAGTCTCACCGGAGGGTGAGGCGCAGAATCTTTTCGATGCGATCGCGTTCAATGTCGACATAGCGCAATGGTCGGATTGCAATGAGAAACTGGTGAGTTTGGTCTATAGGCTCGATGTGAATGAGTTTCGCGGACAGCGCAACTTGCAGTTGATGGTGGAGTATCTCGAGCCTTGTCTCTGAGCCAGCGGGTGCATGTCTTTATTTGGCTAAGCTTCCACGGATTCCTGCGCTGCTGCGCTGTGCTGGGCGAATTGTAACAATCGGCGTTAGAGCGTGGTCTATAAGGCCGTGCAGAGTGGCTGTTAGGACCGCTGCTGCGCCCCTATAATCCCTGTGGTGTTACTTAATATCACAATTAGAGGGCGCCTATGGGGAGACTTAACGTTACAATCGGCGCCATAAATTTGAATGTGGGAGAGTTACGAATGAGGAAACTAGCCAGCGTAATAGTGATGCTTGCGTCACTGCTAGCAATGCCCTTGGTCATACAGGCCGAAGTACTCGAAGGTCAAGAGATCGAGGTAGAACTCGTCTCCGCAAGTGCGAATGCCGTAGCCGGCGAGACGCTAACGTTCGCTATACGCCTTGATCCAACCGAACACTGGCATACCTATTCCCGGTGGCAGGGCGATAGTGGCGATGCGACGGCCATCATGGATTGGGAATTGCCTGCTGGCGCAGTACCTGGCGAATTGCAATTCCCCACGCCTACTTGGCTGCCATTTCCAGGCTCCGACCTAGTCACCTTTGCCTATGAGCAAGAGATCTTCTTGCCTGTCACTGTAATGGTGCCCGAAGACTATAGTGCGGACAGCTTCGTAGCCTCCGTCTACGTGCAATGGCAGGTCTGTGATGAGATTTGTATTTTAGGTGAAGGCCGTGTTGGCATTGAATTGCCCGTGCGTGGCCTCAGCCTAGAGACCGACCCAAAGTGGGCGCAGGCGTTTACGGATACTTTCGCTAGCCTGCCGCTTGCGCAGGACGAGCACGATGTTCGGTCGCTGTTTGCCGTAGGTGGTGAGCGTATCAGCCTCTCCTTCCAGTCCGAGGCAACTATTTTCGAGAATGCGAGGGATGTCTGGTTCTTCCCGGAGAGCAAACGCATTCTGAAGCCAGCGCCTCTGCGCGATGTCACTATTAGCCCCGGTATGGTACAGATTACTCATGAGCAGGCGCGTCGATTTAGCGTCGATGGGGAGGGCGTCGAGGGTGTGCTAGCCGTGGCAGATGCCAATGGCAATACACAGGGCTATTTAGTCTCGGCGATTCCGGCTAGCGCCGCGAATCTGTCCTCTATTACGCCTTTTGCAGTCAGTGGCTCTGCTTATAGCGATGGTAGCGGCGGCCCAGGCTTGCTGAGCGTCATCTTTTTCGCCTTGGCAGGCGGGCTTATTCTCAACCTCATGCCCTGCGTATTCCCGGTGCTGTCACTGAAGGTGCTGAGTCTCGCATCCAAGAGGGAGTCTGCCGTTAGCGAGCAGCGCCTACATGGCATCGCCTATGCAGTCGGTATCATCGTCACGTTTATGTTGCTGGCCTCAATCCTGATTGCCCTGCGCGCCGGCGGCGAGGCTGTGGGTTGGGCCTTCCAGCTGCAGTCACCCTGGTTCGTGGCGCTCCTGATCTTCCTGTTCTTCAGCTTCGGCCTGAGCCTGTCTGGTGTATTTGAATTCGGAACCAGCTTCATGGGCCTCGGCAATAATTTGGCTTCCAAGTCCGGTTATAAGGGCTCCTTCTTCACGGGTGTGCTCGCGACCGCTGTAGCGAGTCCGTGTACCGCGCCATTCATGGGTGCCGCGCTGGGCTTCGCATTATCGCAGTCTTGGCTGGTCGCTATGGTGGTGTTCTTCTTCTTGGGTCTAGGCATGGCCTTGCCATTCTTAGTGCTCTCCTTTAGTCCCGCGCTTTTGAGATTCATGCCGAAGCCTGGCGCCTGGATGAACACCTTCAAAGAGTTCATGGCCTTCCCTATGTATGCCACCGTGTTGTGGTTGCTGTGGGTGCTGGGCAATCAAGTGGGAGTGAATGGCATGGCGATCGTCGTCGGTGCCTGCATACTCTTGGCCTTTGGTCTGTGGCTTCTGCAAAAACGCACAGTAGTTGGGCCTTTCTGGCGCAATGCCAACGCTGCCATGGCAGCGCTTGCAATCGTTGCGGCCTTCTATTCTTTGCAATCGCCAATGTTAGAGGCGCGGCAGGCGATACAGGCTTATGCGGGCAATGGTGACGGCGAGTATATGGGCGCGAATTACGAACCCTTCGGCTCCGCACGACTCGAAGAGTTGAGGGCGGCGGGTAAGCCTGTATTCATCAATATGACGGCGGCTTGGTGTATTACTTGTCTAGCTAACGAGCAGACGACATTAACCTCCGAGCGTGTGATCCAAACCATGGAGGATGAAGGCATTACCTATATGGTAGGAGATTGGACGAATCAGGATCCGGAGATTAGCCGTGTACTCGACGCCTTCAATCGCCCCAGCGTGCCCCTGTATGTCTTCTATCCAGGCGCTGGGAGAGAGCCAGTGATTTTGCCGCAGATTCTGACCCCTTCGATCGTAGTGGACATCTTTAGCCGTAATTAAAGACTTATTCACAGAGGCAGGGTTTGCACGCGTGTGACAAGCCTTGCCTCACATTCCTAAAGTTGTGTGCTATTGTGCTGCTAGTCTTTTTAAGGCGCGCCTATGCGGCCGCTAGGCTATGTACTTAATTCGAATGGACTCTGCTAGAAACGGGCAGAAATGAGAGCCTAGGTCCGATGAAAATATTGAAGTTTGCCATGGCAATGCTGATCACCGCTATGGTGTTCACATTGTTGATTGTTGCGCAGGATTTGCTCCTGCCATTGGTTATCGCCATCGCGATTTGGTACCTGATAAACTTGCTCGCCAGTGGCTTTATGCGTATCCGCATCGGTCGCTTTCACATTCCCCGTTTCCTGTGTTTCTTGGCGTCGATTCTAACCTTCATCGTCATAATCTCAGCCCTCATACAGTTCGTGGGCGGCAGCCTGAACGACTTAGGCAGTGTGGCGACTACCTATGAGGCCAATCTGCGTTCGCTTTGGAACCGTCTGCCTTTCTCCACGTACCTGCCTATTGAAGGTTTTTTCGAGACTCTCTCTGGGCGTTTAGACCTCTCCGCCATTGTGACGTCTGTGGCCGTATCATTTACCAGCATCGCGCGCGACAGCTTCCTGATCCTGATCTATGTGATGTTCCTGCTGTTCGAGCAAGGCAATTTCAACCGCAAGCTGGCGGCTCTTATAGGAGATCCTAAACAAGAGAAGCGCATGTTGAGCATACTGGCGCAGATTAAGGCCGATGTGCAGAAATACCTGAGTATCAAGATGTTCACTAGCTCGTTGACGGGCATTCTGAGCTATCTATTGCTTAATGCCCTGGGCATCAATTTTGCGGAAATATGGGGCTTGCTGATTTTTCTGCTCAATTTCATACCGACGATCGGCTCGATTATCGCCACCATCTTCCCGTCCCTGATGGCGCTGGCGCAGACCAATGATGATTTCGGCTTGTTCTTCACCGTGCTGTTCGGGATATCGGCGCTTCAGGTATTGATCGGGAATATCCTCGAGCCGCGCATCACAGGTAAGTCGCTGAATCTTAGTCCGGTGGTGATTCTATTCAATCTTGCGTTATGGGGCGCCATCTGGGGCGTGCCGGGCATGTTCCTGTGTGTGCCGCTGCTGATCATTACCACTATAGTGATGTCCCATTTCCCGAAAACTCGGCCGATCGCGATCCTGCTTTCGAGCGATGGGCATGTGATTGTCTCGGAAGATTGACCTGCAAATTGCCGCAGTTAACGGTATAATTTCGCGCCTTTTTATACAGCAACTTATACAGCAACTTATACAGCAACCCTGTTATTGGAAACGTAGATGAAAATAGCTGAGATTCGCCAAAAGTTTTTGAACTATTTTAAGTCCCAAGGTCATGAAATTGTGGCCAGCAGTTCTTTGGTGCCGGCGAATGACCCAACACTGCTTTTCACCAATGCAGGCATGGTGCAATTCAAGGATTTATTCCTCGGTAACGAGGTACGTTCCTATTCGCGCGCGACTAGCTCGCAGCGTTGCGTGCGTGCTGGTGGCAAGCATAATGACCTCGAGAACGTCGGCTATACGGCACGTCACCACACCTTCTTCGAGATGCTGGGCAATTTCAGTTTCGGGGACTATTTCAAGCTCGACGCGATACGCTTTGCATGGGACTTCCTCACCAAGGAATTGGGACTGCCAGCAGACAAGCTGTGGGTAACCGTGTTCCACGAGGATCAGGAGGCCGAGGATATCTGGTTGCAGGAGATTGGCATCCCTAAGGAGCGTTTCTCGCGCCTGGGTGAGAAGGACAATTTTTGGGCGATGGGTGATACCGGCCCCTGTGGCCCCTGTTCCGAAATATTCTATGATCATGGTTCCGACGTTGCCGGCGGTCCGCCCGGCAGCCCCGATGACGATGGCGACCGCTATATCGAGATTTGGAATCTCGTGTTCATGCAGTTCGACCGCCAGCCCGACGGTACACTGGTGCCGTTGCCTAAACCGTCCGTAGACACCGGCATGGGCTTGGAACGGCTAGCCGCGGTGCTGCAGCACGTGCATAGCAATTATGAGATCGACTTGTTCGAGGCACTGCTAAAGTCTGCTGCGCAGATCACCGAGACCAGCGATATCAGCAATACCTCTCTGCGAGTAATCGCAGACCACATTCGTTCCTGTTCTTTCCTCATCGTAGATGGCGTATTGCCTTCCAACGAAGGGCGTGGCTATGTACTGCGTCGCATCGTGCGCCGCGCAGTGCGCCATGGTTATCAGCTTGGTGTAAAGGACGTCTTTTTCTATCGCTTAGTCGATGCCTTAGTGATACAAATGGGCGAGGCTTACCCGGAGCTAAAGGCTCGCCAGGGCACCGTCGAAAAAGTGCTACAGGAAGAGGAGCAGCAGTTCGCGCGAACCTTGGAAAATGGCATGCTTATTCTCAAGGACGCCATAGCAGGCTTGAAAGGCAAAGTGCTGTCCGGCGACACCGTCTTTAAACTTTACGACACCTTCGGCTTTCCGGTAGACCTCACCAACGACGTGGCGCGAGAACATGGTTTGACTTTAGACCATGAAGGATTCGATCGTGCCATGGCCGTGCAGAAGCAACAGGCTCGCGCGGCAGGTAAGTTCAATGCCGTAGAGAAGCTTGTCATCGACGTGAAACAGGCCACGCAATTTACTGGCTATGAACTTCTCGCTGGCTCCTCCAAGATTTTGGCGATCTATCGCGATGGTCAAGCAATCGATGCGATTGCAGGGGAGGGCGAAGCCCTGTTGATTCTCGACAGCAGCCCTTTTTATGCCGAGTCTGGTGGTCAGGTTGGCGATAAGGGCGCTCTACGCAGCCGTGCTGGCGCAAGCACCGAGACATTATTCGAGGTGATGGATACTCAGAAGCAGGGCGAGCACTTCATCCACAAAGGCTTCCTGCGCTCAGGGTCTTTAAAGAAAGGTGAGCAGATAGAAGCCGCGGTCGGGAAGGATAATCGTGCTGCGATTGCCCTTAACCATTCCGCAACGCATCTATTACACGCTGCGCTGCGTAAGGTGCTTGGAGAACACGTGACTCAGAAGGGGTCCTTGGTGAATGCCGAGCGCTTGCGCTTCGATTTCTCCCATCAGTCTGCTATGAGTGCTGGGGAATTGGCGCAAGTCGAAGCCTTAGTGAATACGGAGATTCTGAAGAACACTGCCGTATCCAAGCAGGTCATGGGCATTGACGAGGCGATGAACGTTGGCGCCATGGCTCTGTTCGGCGAGAAGTACGGCGACCGCGTGCGCGTCGTAAGCATGGGCGAATTCTCCACCGAACTCTGTGGTGGTACCCACGTTGAGCGCACCGGTGATATCGGACTGTTCAAGTTCATTGGCGAATCGGGCATTGCCGCAGGTGTGCGCCGGGTCGAGGCAGTCACAGGGCAGGGCGCTCTAGCGATCGTGGTGCAGCAAGAGCAAATGCTCAAGCAACTCACCGATGTCGTAAAGACTAACGCTGAAAGCCTAGTGGAGAAAGTGCAGCAGATCATGCACAGCAATCGCAGCCTCGAGAAAGAACTCGAGCAGCTAAAGGTCAAGCTTGCCAGTGCGGCTGGCATTGATATCGCGGCAGAAGCAGTTAGTGTGGGAGAGGTGAAGTTGTTGGCCAAGGCGGTCAGTGGTTTCAATGCCAAAACTTTGCGTGATACCGTAGACCAATTGAAGAATAAGCTCGGTTCCTCGGTCGTAGTATTGGCAAGTGTTGAAGACGGCAAGGTCAGCATTGTTGCCGGGGTTAGCAAGGATTTAGTCGCCCGCGTCAAAGCAGGCGACTTAGTCAATATGGTTGCCTCCCAAGTCGGCGGCAAAGGCGGCGGTCGGCCAGATATGGCCATGGCCGGCGGCACAGAGCCCGACGCGCTTCCGCAGGCCTTGGGTAGTGTAAAAGCTTGGCTAGAAACCCAACTTTAGAATTCACGACAAAAGCAGTATGTCCCGCTAGGGGTGGAAACGGGTTCCCCACACGCGATTACAAAGCAAACTGCAATTTTGTTTAATTTGCTCCCGTTTTAACCAATGAAATAAAAATGGCATTATACGTTCAAAAATTTGGTGGTACTTCCGTAGGCACAACCGAGCGCATCGAGGCGGTTGCCGATCGCGTCATCGCGACGCGAGCTGCAGGACATGACGTCGTCGTGGTCGTCTCGGCGATGAGTGGCGAGACTAATCGATTACTCGATCTTGCCAACGCGTTAGACGAACAGCCCTCTCCTCGTGAGATCGATGTACTGCTCTCCACTGGTGAACAAGTCACTATCGCGTTGCTCAGTATTGCGCTCCAGAAGCGAGGATGTAAGGCCCGCTCTTTCACGGGTGGCCAAGTACGCATCCTCACAGACGAGGCGCATACTCGGGCACGCATCAAAGAGATCGATGATAAGAAGATTCGTCACGAGCTTGCGCAAGGCAATGTTGTAGTGGTGGCCGGGTTCCAAGGTGTCGACGCGGAAGGCAATATTACCACGCTAGGTCGCGGCGGCTCAGACACCTCTGCAGTAGCATTAGCGGCTGCATTGAAAGCGGATGAGTGTCAGATCTATACCGACGTGAAAGGGGTGTACACAACCGACCCACGTGTCGTCGATGACGCTCGCTTACTACGCACAATTACGTTTGAAGAAATGCTGGAATTGGCGAGCCTTGGTGCAAAAATATTGCAGATTCGCTCCGTGGAGTTTGCTGGGAAATATAAGGTTCCCTTGCGCGTGCTTTCCAGCTTTGAAGACGACCCAGGTACTTTAATCAGCTTAGAGGATGAAAACGAAATGGAAGCTCCCATTATCTCGGGTATTGCATTCACGAGAGACGAGGCAAAAGTCACTGTCTCTGGAGTGCCCGATGTCCCCGGAATCGCCTATCGCGTGTTAGGCCCTGTCAGTGACGCCGGCATCGAAGTCGACGTAATCGTGCAGAACGTCTCTGCCGACGGGACAACCGACATTACCTTTACAGTAAAACGTGCAGACAGCGAAAAAGTTCGCGAAATAGTCGGTCGTATAGGTGCGGACGTGAAAGCCCGCGATGTAGCCCTAGATAAGAAGATCACTAAGATCTCCTTGGTTGGAGTGGGCATGCGCTCTCACGCGGGCATCGCTAGCAAGATGTTCCAGACTTTGGCTAATGAGTCGATTAATATCCAGATTATTACCACATCAGAGATTAAGATATCGGTAGTGATCGACGAGAAGTACCTTGAACTTGCTGTGCGTGCACTGCACAGCGCTTTTGAGTTAGGGGACGAGGAAAAGAGCTGATTCCAGCTAGATTTTCTCGAGATCCCTTAGTTTGCCGTTAGTGCTTGATGTACAGAGCTTGTCTGTTTGCACTAGGGGTGGGTGCGTAATCGATATGAGAGTTTTTCTCTATTTTCGTTACGTAGCAAATAGACGTAGGCTAGTGAGACATCTGAGTGTTAGATTCCAGCGTATTCTCATTTACGAGTGTTATGGGATATACAAGGACACAGAAAGCAGGAAAGCAGGAAAGCAAGAAAGGAGAAACAAGATGTTGATTTTAACTAGGCGTATTGGCGAGACATTGATGGTCGGCGACGAAGTAACCGTGACCGTTCTGGGCGTCAAGGGCAACCAAGTGCGCATCGGTGTGAACGCCCCAAAGGAGATAGCGGTGCATCGCGAAGAGATCTATCAACGCATCCAGAAAGAGCGAGATTCAGAGACTCCGGAGCCGCCTGAAAAGGAGTAAGGAAATAAAGCCCGATTCCACTGCCATTTGAAATGATGTGTGGTATTATTACGCGCGTTTTTGGAGAGATGGCCGAGTGGCTGAAGGCGCACCCCTGCTAAGGGTGTATAGGTTAATACCCTATCGAGGGTTCGAATCCCTCTCTCTCCGCCATATAAGTATTATTTATATAATACAATTAGTTAGAAGCTGCCTAGCGAGCAGTTTTGTAGCAGAAGTTTGTATCAAATACGGGCACGTTCCTCTACTTCTTAGTCTTGCCCGTATCCTGCAAGCCCGTTGAACTTATCTTCCTTGTGTAAATCGAAACATCAGCTTCCCTCTATGGTTTCCAAACCTCTTTAGCCCAACTTCGAAACCCCCGGGGCCGGGACAGCCCAGACCTAGCTTCTGGTGATACTGTCCAGATACAATAAAAGGGAAATTAGGATAAAGGTATATAGAGACTTAGATCGCCACATGCCTCTTTAGGCTCGCGTAATGGCATAGGAGGCGTTTTAAACCAAACCCTATACCTACCTAGTGGGCTAGGCTCTATCGCGCTCCCATGGCTTCTGCAGAGGCTGCAGGGGCATTGCAGCGTTAAGAGCCGGACAAAGACTGTCTAATTAGCTTATAAAACAGCTCCATTTAAGCAACTGCGCGTTAATCACTTCATAAACCTAGAAGCCGTCTCTTTGCAGCGTTGAGTTCTTCATCGGTTAGTATTCCTTGTTTGTGAAACTCGTCTAACCGATTCAAATCCTCCACCAAGCCAGAGGCACGATCAATCTGGCTTGAGGGTTCCGCAACAGGCCTATTTCCGCTGTCATTTGTGTCAGCTGCACGGCTCTCTATCTCTGCTCGCCAGCCTTGCTTAAGCCCAACATAGTCTAAAACCCTCCGGTAATCATCCCTTTTTTAACTAACTTCAAAAGTAGAAGTCATGCTGCCGTCAGCATTTGTTTCGGTGGAAAGCCACCATTGGCCTTGTTAGGCCGTTCATTATTGTAAAACCAAAGCCACTGCGTG